>Ga0070741_10011773_pt1 | contig 16027 bp, 11 predicted proteins | sample Coa_R1_4_FD_66440 | JGI IMG/M metagenome (GOLD analysis project Ga0070741, IMG submission 66440) | Surface soil microbial communities from Centralia Pennsylvania, which are recovering from an underground coalmine fire - Coalmine... | ecosystem: Environmental > Terrestrial > Soil > Unclassified ...
GTCGAGCTAGACCAGCAACGGCTGCAGCAAGTCGGCCTCAACGCGGCCGATGTCGTCAAGCGGCTGGCCGACGAGAACGTCAACGTGTCCGGCGGCCGCATCGAGAACGGCTCGCAGCGGTACCTCGTGCGCACGGTCAATCAGTTCGGCACGCTCGACGAGATGCGCAACTTGCTGGTCAAGGCCGACAACGGCATTCCCGTGCGGCTCAAAGATGTCGCGCAGGTGCGGCAAGGCTACAAGGAGCGCGAAGGCATCGTGCGCGTCGATGGGCACGAGGCGATCGAACTCGCGATCTACAAAGAGGGCGACGCGAACACCGTCAGCGTCGCCGCCAACGTGCGCAAGCAGCTCGATCGGTTGACCTGCAAAAATGCGCCGCCGGACTGCATCTCGGTGCTGCCGACGGGCGCGGCGCTCGCGACGATCGATGACCAATCGGTGTTCATCCAGAGCTCCCTCGACGACGTGCGCAACGATGCGCTGATCGGCGGCACCCTGGCCGTGCTGATCATCTTCTTCTTCCTCGCCGACGTGCGCAGCACGATCATCATCGCGTTGTCGCTGCCGATCTCGCTGATCGCGACGTTCTTCTTCATGGGCCAGTTCGGCGTGAGCCTCAACGTCATGTCGCTCGGCGGGCTCGCGCTCGCCACCGGCATGGTCGTCGACGATTCGATCGTCGTGCTCGAAAACATCGCGCGCATGCGCGAGCACGGCATGGGCATCGTCGAAGCCGCCGTCAAGGGCGCGCGCGAGGTGTCGATGGCGGTGATCGCTTCGACGTTGACGACCGTGGCCGTGTTCTTCCCGCTCGTCTTCGTGCAAGGCGTGGCCGGCCAGCTGTTCCGCGACGAAGCCTTGACCGTCACGTTTGCGATGCTGATTTCGCTCGTCGTCGCGATGACGCTGATCCCGATGCTCGCCTCGCTGCAAGGCCGCTCGCCGCTCGCCTACCGCGAAGAAGCGGTCGATCCCGAGTCGCTATGGAGCAAGACGTGGCGCGGTATGCGCAGCATCCTCGTTTGGCCGTTCGGATTGCGGATGCCGGGCGTTCTGCGCGCGATCGTGTTCCTTGCGTTGCTGCCGCTGAGCCTCTTCGCCGTGATCTCGTATGCGTTCTTGATGTCGATCCTGATCGTGTTTTCAGCCGCGATGCGCTACGTGACGCGTGCGACGGTCTTCGTGGCGCGGCTGATGCTCGGCAAGTTGCCGATGTTCTCGCTCGAACATCTGCGCGACGTGCTGGCTTGGAGCAAACGCGTTGCGGCGTGGCCGCTGCGTAGTTGGCAGGGCGGACTTGCCAGGCTCGGTTTCGTCGCGGCGCTCGCGCCCAAGGTCTTCGTCATGCTGCCGCTCGTCGCGATCGGCGCGGTCTTGGCGCTGGTGCTGCCGCCTGTGCTCGGCGCCGCCGGCCGCCTCATGCGTGGCGTGCTCAGGATAGGCGCGTGGGCGATCATGACGCCTTACAACGCCTTGGCCCGTGCCTATCACGGTCTGCTGCCGAAGGCGTTGGCGCGCCCGTACACGGTGCTTGCGGCCGCGGCGCTCGCGTTCGTGGCGAGCGTAGCGCTGATTCCGACACTCGGCATGGATCTCATCCCGTCGCTCGCACAAGGGCGCTTCGAAATGACGGTCAAAGAGCCGCCGGGCACGGCGCTGATCGACACCGATCGCCTGGTCGCGGAGTTGCAGGAAAAGAACGCGCACGATCCGAATATCGCGCTCATCTACGGCGTCAGCGGCACCGGCACGCGGCTCGACGCGACGCCGACGGAGTCGGGCGAGAACATCGCGAGGCTTTTGGTCGTGCTCAAGCCGGGCGTCGGCGACAAGGGCGAGGCAGCGGCGATCGAGGCCCTGCGGGCGAGCATGCGCACGCATCCCGGCGCGGAAGTGAAGTTCGCGCGTCCGCAGCTCTTCAGTTTCGCCACGCCGCTCGAAATCGAATTGCGCGGCTACGATCTCGCCTCGCTCGAAAAGGCCGGCAAGAAGCTCGCCTCGCTCATGAGCGCCTCGCCGCGTTTCGCCGACGTCAAATCGACGGTCGAAGGCGGCTACCCGGAAATACAGATCCGCTTCGACCAGGACCGCGCCGCCGCGCTCGGATTGACCACCAAGCAAATCTCCGATCAGGTCGTGAACAAGGTGCGAGGTTCGGTCGCCACGCGTTACAGCTTCCGCGACCGCAAGATCGACGTGCTCGTGCGCGCCGAAGCGGATCAGCGCGGTTCGGTCGACGACATCCGCAATCTCATCGTCGGCTACTCCTCGCCGAGCGGGTCGACGTCGAGCGGGTCGACATCGGGCAGCACGAGCGGCGGTAGCGGTGCGACGGCGAGCACGCCGAACGGCGCCGCGAACACGGCCGGTGCGGGTGCGACCACGGGCGGCGCGCCGATTCGCCTGCTCGCGGTCGCCGATGTGATCGCAACCGAAGGGCCGAGCGAAATCCACCGCATCAGCCAGGAGCGCGTGGCCATCGTGTCGGCCAACTTGCATTACGGCGACCTCGGCAGCGCGGTCGCCGAAGTGCAGCGCATCGTGCGCGACAACCCGCTCGCCGCGGGCGTGACCGCGCACATCGGCGGTCAAAGCGAGGAGCTCGATGCTTCGGTGAAATCGCTGATCTTCGCGCTGGCGCTCGCGATCTTCCTCGTCTACCTCGTGATGGCTTCGCAGTTCGAATCGCTGCTGCATCCGTTCGTGATCATGTTCTCGATCCCGCTCGCGCTGGTCGGCGCAGTGCTCGCGCTCAAGATCACGCTCACGCCGCTCAGCGTGGTCGTGTTCATCGGCCTCATCATGCTCGCCGGCATCGTGGTCAAGAATGCGATCGTGCTCATCGACCGCGTCAACCAGTTGCGCGAAGAAGGCGTCGAGAAAATCGCGGCGATCGTACAGGCCGCCGAATCGCGCCTGCGCCCGATCTCGATGACGACGCTGTGCACGCTACTCGGCTTCATGCCGCTCGCGATCGCGATCGGCGACGGCAACGAGGTGCGCGCACCGATGGCGATCACGGTGATCGGCGGCCTGCTCGTTTCGACGCTGCTGACGCTCGTCGTGATCCCGGTCGTCTACACGTTGCTGGACCGCCGCAGCGACGCGGTATACCGCGAGCGCGGCGTGCGCAAGCAAAAGGCCATCGCCGCCGATGCCGCGGGCCTGCTTCCGGAGGCAGCCGTATGACGCTCGCCGAGCTCAGCCTGAAACGTCCCGTCACCGTCATCATGGTGTTCGTGTCGATGACGGTCATCGGTCTCATCGCCGCTTTCAGGCTGCCGCTCGAATCGATGCCCGATATCCAATTCCCGTTCATGGAGATCGTGCTCCCGTACCAGGGATCGACGCCGGCAGAAGTGGAGCGGACGGTCACGCGCCCCGTCGAAGAAGCGCTGTCGACGTTGACCGGCATCCAGCGCATGCATTCGGTGACGCGCGCCGACGGCGTCAATATCGACATCATGTTCAAGTGGGGCCAGGACACGGCGATCAAGGCCGTCGAGGCGCGCGGCAAGATCGACGCGATCCGCGCCGATCTGCCCGCGGATCTCACGCGTTACAACGTGTTCAAGAGCTCGACAGCGGATCAGGCGATCTTGAACCTGCGCGTGTCCGCCGATCACGATCTGACGAACGCCTACGAGCTGCTCGATCGCGAGCTCAAGCGTCCGCTCGAACGCATCCCCGGCGTCGCGCGGGTGGTGATCGAAGGCGTCGCCCCGCGCGAGGTGCAGATCGACATCGACTCGGACCGTCTGACGGCCGCCGGCGTCGGGCTCAACGATCTCTATCAGCGGCTCAACACCGCGAATTTCTCCGCATCGGGCGGCGTCATCAAGGACGGCGACACGCGTTTCCACGTGCAACCCATCGGCGAGTGGCGCAGTATCGACGAGATACGCAATCTCGCGATCAACGACAAAGGCTTGAAGCTATCGGATATCGCGACGGTCGAGGTCAAGCCGGGCCGCTTGACGTATGCGCGTCACCTCGACGAACGCCCGGCGGTAGCGATCGATATCGCGAAAGAACGCAGCGCGAACCTCGTCGAGGTCGGGCGCGCGGTGATGGCCGAAGTGGACCGCATCCGCCAGGAGCCGGAGCTGCGCGGCATCCAGATATACGCCCTCGGCGATCAGGCCAATTCGGTGACCGAGAGCCTGCGCCAGCTCGGCCAGGCAGGTCTTGAAGGTACGCTGTTGTCGATCATCGTGCTGTTCTTCTTCCTGCGCGACTGGCCCTCGACGCTCATGGTGTCGCTCGCCATCCCGATCTGCTTCATCATCACGATGGGTTGTCTGCAGCTCTTCGGGATGAGCCTCAACATCTTGTCGATGATGGGCCTGCTGCTCGCCGTCGGCATGCTCGTCGACAATGCGGTCGTCGTCGTCGAGAGCATCTATCACTATCGCGAACGCTTCCCCGACAAGCCCTGGTACTGCGCCGTGCAAGGGACGCAGGTCGTCGGCATCGCGATCGCGGCGGGCACGCTGTCGAGCATCATCGTGTTCCTGCCAATGGTGTTCGGCGAAAAAGACGACATCAGCATCTTCTTGACCCAGGTCGCGATCACGATGGCGATCGCGCACCTCGCTTCGTGGCTCGTCGCCGTCAGCCTCGTGCCGATGCTGTCGGCGCACTTGCCGCCGCCGAAATTCATCGGCCGCAAGAACATCATCACGCGCATGCAGGCGAGCTACGGCCGGTTCATCGATTTCACGCTGCGACACCGGCGCTGGACGATGTTCGCGCTGTTCGCGCTCTTGGTCGTCAGCATCGCGTTTCCCGCCCGGCTCACGAAATCGGAAATGTTCCCGCAGGGCGAGCGCGATCGCTTGTTCCTCGGATACCGCCTCAACGCGCTCTATCCGCTGGCGGAACTCAAGACCTCGGTCGACAAGGTCGAAGCCTTCCTCAATGCGCACCGCGCGGAGTACCACATCAAGAACATCTACAGCCGCTTCGCCGAGGACGGCAGCGACACGTTCACGTCGATCCTGTTCGAGCCGAAGAACCCGCCTGCGCAAAGCGTGGCGCAGTGGTTCAGACAGCTGTTCGGCACCGACCAGAGCCAGTTCGACACGAAGGAGATCATGGAGAAGATCCGCACCAACGTGCCGAAGGTGCCGATCGGCGAGATCGTCTTCGATTTCAACGACAACGGCTCCGGCACGGACAACACGATCAATCTGACCCTGACCGGCGATTCGGGTCAGGTGCTGCGCGACGTCTCGACGACGGTGATACCCGTGCTGCAACGCTTGCCGGCGCTCAAGGACGTGAGCGCGATGCAGGACAACAGCAACCGCGAGCTGTCGGTGCGCGTCGATCGCGAGAAGGCGAAGGAATACGGTTTTTCCGCCAACGACGTCGCGCAGTTCATCGCGATCGCGCTGCGCGGCGTGCAGCTCAAGGACTTTCACGGCGGCGATGCGCAATTGCCCGTGTGGCTGCGCTTCCAGGGCAGCGATGCGCAGAGTCTCGACGACTTGAGCGATTTCAAGCTGCGCCGACCCGATGGCGTGCAGGTACCGCTCTTGTCGATGGTGCAGGTGCGCACCAACAACGCCGCGTCCGTCATCGAGCGCGAAGGCCGCCAGACCTCGCTCGCGATCAAAGCGAGCTTGGCCAAGGACGCGACGAGCAGCGATGCGCGCAAGCAGATACAAGCGGCGATGGAGAGCGTGCAGTTGCCGGCCGGCTACGGCTGGAGTTTCGGTCAAAACTTCAACCGCGACGAAGATGCGGGCCTCAAGATGCTGTTCGACCTCGTCGTCGCGCTCGTGCTCGTGTACTTCCTCATGTGCGCGATGTTCGAGTCGCTGATCTACCCGGCCGCGATCCTGACGACCTTCATTTTCTCGATTTTCGGCGTCTATTGGCTGTTCTGGATCACCGGCACGGTATTCTCGATCATGGCCAACATCGGCGTGCTGATCCTGATGGGCGTCGTGGTCAACAACGGCATCGTCATGATTGTGCACATCAATCAGCTGCGCCACACTGGCGTGTCGCGGCATGACGCTCTGGTGCAGGGCGCCAAAGACCGTCTGCGGCCGATCCTCATGACGATGGGCACGGCCATCCTCGGCATGGTGCCGTTGTGCGTGTCGCATACCGAAATCGGCGGCGACGGACCGCCGTATTACCCGATGGCGCGCGCGATTGCCGGCGGGCTGGTGTTTTCGACGCTCGTGAGCCTGCTCGTGCTGCCGACGATCTATGCGCTGCTCGACGACATGAGCCTCTGGGCCAAGCGCATGCTGCGCGAAGCGCGTGGAGTGCAGACGCTGCAGGCGCCGTCGGCGGGTTGACGCCGCCGCAGGCGGCAGGGTTCAGGGCAAGGCGTCGATCGCGGCGAGAGCGGCGCGCTCGAAGCGTTTTTCGAGGTCCGGGGCCTGTGGCGGCTGCGAGAACCAGACGGCGAGCAGGCCATCGAGTTCCGCTTCGGGCGACGCCGTCGTGCCGCCGCGCATTTTCGCCGAAAGGCGTTGAAGCTGCTGGTTCATGCGGCGCTCGCGGTCTTCCGGCACCGATTCGATGCCGGCGACGAGCTCGAGCTGGACGAGGGTCTGCTGAGCGTCGACTGCCGGATCGGCGGAGCTGCCGTTGATCGCGCCGTCGCGCCGCGCTTCGAGCGGCACGTCGAACGCGGGTGCCGTCGCCCCGAGCGCACGCCATTCCTCGTCGTCGCGTGCCGCGCCGAGCTCCATTTCGCGAACCAAGGCGTACTTGCGCATGGCGGCGAAGTAGTGGGCGAGCCGTGTGCGTCGAGCGGCGTCCTTGAGCCGGAGCGCGACTGCCTCGCGCAGCGTGCGTTGCCGCTGCAGCAGGGCACGATCTTCGACACCGAGCGTCTGCCAGCGCGCATCGGTGTCGCGCAATGCGGCTTTGGTCGACTCCACGCTCGCAGAATCGTCCTGTGCGAGCGCTTCGAGCTCGTCGAGCAGCTGCGTCGCTTGCTGGCGCACGCCCGCGGCTTGCGCTTCGCGTTCCTTGCGCGATGCATCGAGCTGGCCGAATACCGCATCGCAGGCCGCGCGGAATTCGCGCCACTGGCGCTGGTCGGTGCTGCGGCGGCCGTTGCCGAGCGCTGTCCAGCGCTTTTGCAAGTCGCGCGCCTCGCGTGCGGCGGCGACGCGGTCTTCACGAGCGCCGAGTGCCGTCGCGAGTTCGACGAGACGCTGCTTGGCGCCCTCGATGTCGCGCTCGTGCGCCTCCAGTCGTTCGCTCAAATCCGCGATCGCCTGCTTCAGCCGCTTCGCCAACGCCGTGCGTGCGCGCGGATCGACGCTGTCGAGCCCGCGCAGCGCCGCGCTCGCCTCGGTGCGCAATTCGCCGAGCGCCTTCCAGTCGGCGTCCGCACCCGCCGCGGCCGCGACGCGCTCGAGCAGCTTGCCGATCTCGTCCTCGCGCGATTTGCGCACTTCCTGGCGTTTGGAAAAGTATACTTTCGTCGGCTTCAGCGCTTGCTGGCACAGCGCGTGGAAACGCCGTGCGATGCCGAAGCCGACATCGTCGGCGGCGAGGCCTTCGGCGACGTTGAGCCGCTGCCATTCCGCGCGTGCGTCGCGCACGCGCGTGGCCAGGGCGTCGGGGTGCAGACCCGATCCGAGCAGCGCCTCGACGTCGGCGCAAAGCGCGCGCCGCCGCTGGTTGTTGGACCAGTGCTGCCAGCGCTTGAGCTCGGCGTAGCGGGTTTCGTGCGGCGCGAGCAGACGGCGCAGCGCGCCGGCGTCGCCCGATTCTTCGATCTCCTGCTCGATGCGTGTGTGCAACCGATGCGCCGTGCCGGAGTCGCCGGCATCGAGCGCCGCGCCGAATTCGGCGATACATTGTTCGATTTCGCGCTGACGCAGCTTGCGCCGCTCGCGCTCGGCACGCGCTTCGGCTTCCGCCGCCGCGAGTGCGGCATCGAAGCGCGCGCGCGACGCGAGCGCTTCCGCTGTCGTTTCGAGCGCAATGGGCGCCGGCGCTTCGGGTTCGGGCTCGTTCGCGACGGGCGGCTCCGGCGCTTTCGCCGGCGCGGCACGCCAGGCATCGTGTGCGCTCGCCGCGAGCGCACAAGCGCCGCGGAAACGTGCGCCGAGCTCGCCCGGCAGCGTGTCGCGGAGCGACAGCCACTCGCGTTCCAGTGCAGCGAGCGCCGCATCGACGCCGGTGCCGGGAGCGCGCATGAGCGCTTCGGCGCGCTCACAAAGCATGCGTGCGCGGTCGAGGATCGCCGAGCTGTCGCCGGCCGCGATTCGCAGGCCTTCGGCGCGCTCGCGCGCGCGTCGGCTCACCGCTTTATCGGTCTTGCGCGTGCGTTCGGCGATGCGTTCGAGCGCGCTGCGTTCGGCGATGCGCTCGAGCGCCGACAAGCGCAGCTCCGGGTCGGCGTCCGCGATGGCGCGCTCGACGAGCACGCTCTGACGTCCCACGCGCGTCAAGGCGGCGGCGCGCAACTCGCGGCTTTCGGCTGCGGCTGCCACGCGCTCGATTTCATCCGCGGACAGTGTTTCGAGCTCGGCGATGCGCCGCGCGAGGGGCGGCGCGTCGCCGTTAGTGCAGAGCAATGCGAGGTACGCGCTGCGTGCCAAGCCGCGCAGGCTTGCGTCGGCGTCGCCCGTCGAACGCTCGCGCCAGGTTTCGTAGTCGTCGAGCCGCTTCAGCGCAGCCAGACGCACGCCGGGATCGGGATCGTCCCGCATGAGCCGCGGCAGCGCAGCGAGAAGTTCGGGCTCGCGGCCGGAGCTCACGGCGGCGCGGCGCACGCCGGCGTTCTTGTCCTGCCACTTCGGTTTGAACAACAGTTGAGCGAGTCGCATCACATGAGCCTGTGGAGAATACGGAACCCGGCGAGGTACTCGCCGGCGATCATGCCGAAATTCGTGAACATGAAGACGAGCAGCGTGCGCGAGACGCGGTTCTTCCACCAGCCGCTCCACTCGAGCACGTCGTCGCGCAGCGCCTCGAAGTCGGCGACGCGCGGACGCCGCAGCCACATCTCGACCGCGGCGCTCAACGCTCCCGAGGGTACGAGCGGACGGAACGGTTTCAGCGGCGCGACCACCGCCGCCGCGAGCACGGTGAGCGGATGGCCGCCGCCCAATAGCGCGCCGAGCGCCGCGAATCCGCCCGTGAACAGCACCCAATCGCGCAGCGCGACTGCGCCGAAGCCGATGCCGCGCGTGAAGGCGAACACGATCGCGCCGATGATCACGGCGAGTACGCCGTAGCCGACGAACCGCGGCCAGCGCGCGGCGGGCGGCAGCGTCTTGAGCCGGTTGAGCAGCGCCTGCGGCGGATCGGTTTGCGCGCCGAGTTCGCGCTCGATGCCGGCCAGGTGTCCGGCGCCGATGACGACGAGCACCTTGCGCACCGGATGAACCGCGGCTTCTTCGCGCAGGCGTGCTGCCATGTAGCTGTCGCGCTCGGCAATCAGGCTGCGATAGAGCGGTTCGGATTGCTCGGCGAACTCGCTGAAAGCGCTCTGCAGCATGTCGCCCTGTTTCAGGCGTTCGATGTCGGCCTCGGCGACTTCGCCGCGTTCGAACAAGCTTGCGACGAGACCCGAGACGATCGTGAGGCGATCCCGGAAACGCACGCTGCGATAGGCACGCTTCAAGGTCAGGCTGATCTCGCGATCGACGAGCCATAGCGGCCGCGCGCGCGCTTCGGCGAGATCCGCGGCGGCCTTCATTTCCGCGCCGGGCTCGATGCCGAATTGCTCCGCGAGACGGCGCTGATATGCCGAAAGCGCAAGATTGGCCGCGACCATGCCGGCTTTGCCCTCGCGGATCACCTTGAGCAGGTCGAGGTTGCGCCACGCTTCGCGATCGCGCAGGGCGCGATAGCGCGTATCGCAGAGCTCGACGGCGATCGCGTCGAATTCCTCGCGTTCGACGAGGCTGTGCACTGCGGCCACGCTCGCGCGCGACACGTGCGCAGTCCCGAGGAGGGTGAATTCGACGCCGTCGCGCACGCAGCGCTTGAGCGGTTGCCCGGCGAGTTCGGGGCCGGTCGAATCGTTCGGAGCGAAAGCGGGCGTAGCGGCATCCATGAGCGGTTTTCGGTAGGCGTGCGCGATCGCGCGAGTCAGTCGCGGTAACGTTTGAGGAGATCGTCGTACGCGTCGATGCGTCGATCGCGCAGGAACGGCCAGATGCGGCGCACGGCCTCGCTGCGGGCGAGATCGACGTCGGCCACGAGCAGCTCGCGCCGGTCCGTCGACGCCTGCGCGATGAATTCGCCTTGCGGTCCGGCGACGAAGCTCGATCCCCAGAATTGCAGTCCGCGGCCGGCGTCGGGCGCTTGCTCGAAGCCGATGCGGTTGCAGGCGAGCAACGGCACGCCGTTCGCCACCGCGTGACCGCGCTGCACGGTGATCCACGCGTCGCGCTGGCGCGACTTCTCGGCTTCCTCGTCGGCCGGGTCCCAACCGATCGCGGTCGGGTAGAGCAGAAGCTCGGCGCCGGCGAGCGCCATCAGGCGCGCGGCTTCGGGATACCACTGGTCCCAGCAGACGAGCACGCCGAGCCGTGCGACGGACGTCGAGATCGGCGCGAAGCCGAGGTCGCCCGGCGTGAAATAGAATTTTTCGTAGAAGGCCGGATCGTCGGGAATGTGCATTTTGCGATATTTGCCGCAAATTCCCTTTTTACCGTCGAACACGACGGCCGTGTTGTGGTAGAGACCCGCGGCCCGACGCTCGAACAGCGAAGCGACGACGACGAGATCGAGCTCGGCCGCCAGCGCCCCGATGCGGTCCGTGCTCGGCCCGGGAATCGGCTCGGCGCGGTCGAACTCGGCCACGCTCTCGTGTTGGCAAAAATAGGGGCCGTTGTGCAGCTCCTGCAGCAGCACGAGCCGTGCGCGCGCCGCTGCGGCGTCGCGCAGGCCGGCCTCGATCGCGTCGAGATTGGCCTCGCGGCTGCCGTGGTCGCGCTCCTGCAGCAGGGCGACGCGCAGCGATCCGTTCATGCGAGCACTCCTTGCGGCAATTGCATGGTCATGCAGTGCAGGCTGCCGTTTTGCCAGATCAGGGGCCGGCAGGGTACCGCAATCGGCTCGCGTCCGGGATGTGCCGCAGCGATGATGCGGAGTGCCTCCGCGTCGGCCGCGTCGCCGTAGGCAGGCACGAGCACGGCGCCGTTGACGATCAGGTAGTTCGCGTACGACGCGGCGAGGCGCCGGCCGTCGTCGTGGATCGGTCGCGCCCACGGCAGGGCGTGCAAGCGATGCGGCTCGCCGGCGGACGTGCGCAGCGCGGCGAGTTCGGCGCGCATCGCCGCGAGCTCGTCGAAGTGTGGATCGTCGCGATCGTCACAGGACTGAAACACGATAGCGTCGCCGGGTGCGAAGCGCGCCAGCGTGTCGATGTGCGCGTCGGTGTCGTCGCCTTGAAGATAACCGTGCTCGAGCCACAACACGCGCGACGCGCCGAGGGTTTCGCCGAGCAAGCGCGACATCTGCTCGCGGCTCTGCTCGGGATGGCGCTGGTGCAGGCAGCGCCAGGTCGTGAGCAGCGTACCGGCGCCGTCGGATTCGATCGCGCCGCCTTCGAGCGCCCAGTCGATGCGCTTGTGCTCGGCCTCGCGGAAGAGCTCGCGCGCGATGAGGCCGCCGATCAGGCAATCGTCGCGGCTCGCGCGGAATTTGCCGCCCCAGCCCGTGAAGCGGAAATCGTCGAGCACGAAACGCTGGCCGTCGGTCAGTGTGATCGGGCCGGAGTCGCGCAGCCAGGTGTCGTCGTATTCGATCTCGATGAAACGGCAGCGGCGCCGGTCGGCGGCGGCAGCCTCGAGCTTCGCCTGCGCGCGCGCGCGCACGTCCGCATCCGCGACGCAGAGCAGCACGGGTTCGAAGCGGGCGATGGCCGCAGCGAGCGCGGCACACGTGGATTCGACGTCGTCGAGGCGCTCGGCCCAGTCGGTTTGCGCGTGCGGCCAGGCGAGCAGCACGCCTGCCTGCGGCTCCCACTCCGCAGGCAGGCGGAACGTTGCAACGGTCATTGATGCGCGGGACCGACCTCGGTCGGCGAGGCGCGCAGCGCGACGCTGCTGATCACGCGATCTCGCTCGAAGTACACGATATAGTTGTCGTAGCGCCAGCGATTGATGACCGGGTGCAGCGGCGCGTCGCCGCCGGCCGGCGCCAGTTTGTCGAGCGGCGGACCGAAACGGCGCTCGACCTGCGCCATGGTCATGCCGCGGACCGGCGCGCTCAGGTTGCGTTCTTGCTTGACGCGATCCACGAGCAGCGTTTCCGCGTGCGCGACGCCGCAAAGGGCCGCCGCAGCAGCGCAGGCAAAGGAAACGAGAAGGGTACGCATGGGGCGGACTCCTGGTGGCGCGGCAAGCGCCGCGATATCAGCATCTTGTAGCAGATTCCGCGTGTGAATTCCACGATCTGGCGGCCACTTGTGCTCATGCCGACCCGATTGCGGGGTCGGCAAGATCCTCGCGTGCGCGCATGAAGACGACGCCCGCTCCGGCCGCGATGAGCGCGAACAACGCCCCGCCCAGGAACGCCACGTGATAACCCGCGTTGAGCGCCTCGAGATGCGCTGCGCCGGCCGCCGTGAGCCCGTTCGTGCGCGCGCCGGCCAGGCTCGCGAGCACGGCGAGCCCGAGCGCGCCGCCCATCATGAACGAGGTGTTGACGATGCCGGAGGCGAGCCCCGATTCGCTCGGCGCGACGTCGTTCATCGCCGCCATCAGGACGGGATTGAACGCGATGCCGGCGCCGAGTCCGAGCAGCAGCATCGGCGGCAGCACGTCGAGCGCGAAGCTGCCTTCGACGGGCGCGCGTGCGAACAGCAACAGCCCCGCCACGGCGCACAGGAGCCCGGCGGCGAGCGGCAACCGTATCCCGAAGCGCAGCACGAGCTTCGCCGAAATGCCGAGCGAGAACACCGCCATGATGACGTTCGTCGGCACGAAAGCGAGGCCGACCTGCAACGGGCTGTAGCCGAGCACGAGCTGCAGATACAGCGCCGAGAGGAAGAACCACGCGAACATCGCCGCCGCCCACAGCACGCCGACGACGTTCGCCGTCGCCAGATTGCGCAGGCGGAACAGACCGAGCGGCACGAGCGGTACGCGCACGCGCATTTCGATTGCGAGGAAAATGCCGAACAAGGCGATCGCCGCAGCGCAGAGACCGAGCGTTTGCGTCGAGGTCCATCCCACGTCGTTGCCGTTGACGATCGCGTAGATCGCGAGCATGAGCGCCGTCGTCACGGTCAGCGCGCCGGCCACGTCGAGATGGCGGTCCGCTGCGGCATTGCGTCCGCCCGGCAGCAGCCAGAGGGAGAGTGCCACGACCGCCGCGCCGATCGGAATGTTGACGAGAAAGATCCAATGCCAATCGAAGGCGTTGGTCAGAAGCCCACCCAGCAGGGCGCCGATGCTGCCGCCCGCAGAACAGACGAAGCCGTACACGCCCATGGCGCGAGCGCGGTCGGCGGTGTCGGTGAAGAGGTCCATGATCAGCGACAGCGCGACCGCATCGACGATCGCTCCGCCGAAACCCTGCACGGCGCGCGCGGTCACGAGCACGGGCTGCGAGCCGGCAAGACCGCAAGCCAGGGAGGCCACGGTGAAGAGCGCGATGCCGATCAGGAACAGCCGCCGATGACCGTAGAGATCGCCGAGGCGTCCGCCGAGCAGCAGGAATCCGCCCGATGTGAGCAGGTAAGCGTTGACGACCCAGGCGAGCGTGCTTTCGGTGAAGTGCAGGTTTTCGCGGATCGTGGGCAGCGCGACGTTCACGATCGTGACGTCGAGCACGATCATGAGCACGCCCATGCAAAGCACGCCCAAGGCGTACCAGCGTCGGCGGTCGTGCGGTGTCGGGGCGGGCAGAGTGGCGTCGATGGTGTCGGCATTCATAGGGATTCCTTTGGCGGAATGCCGGGCACGAAAAAGCCCGGCGCTTGCGCGCCGGGCTTGGGTTCATCGACGGCAAGCGCTCGAGGCGCCGCCGTTGCTGCATCGGCCGCTCGTCTACGTCGGAGCGGGCCGCTCAGAGCAGGGCCGGATTCAGCGCTGACGCGCCTTGAAGCGGGGATTGCTCTTGCAGATCACGAAAACCTTGCCGCGGCGGCGCACGATCTTGCAGTCGCGATGCCGCTGTTTGGCGGATTTGAGCGAAGACAGAACTTTCATGGGGCACCCGATCGGGACAACGTAAAGCGGCAAAGTATAAAGCATCGAGCGGCAAAAGCGAAGCCCTTCCGGACTATCGCCGCCACGGCTTCAAGACCCGGTACCGCGGCGTCGCCGTGGGATGGTCCTGACGTCCATCGATGAGGCCGCGCCGACGCAGGTGCCGGATCGCCGCCTGCACCGTCGATTTGGACAGGCCCGTGTCGACCGCGATGCCCTGGTGACTCACGCGGGCTTCCTGCGCGCGCCGTCCCGACGTCTGCCGCCAGAGGTAAAGATAGACGAGAAATGCTGCGCTTTTGTGATCGTGTCCGACGAGATCGGGCAGCAGGCTGTCGATCACGTAGGCTTCGAAGCCGATGCGCTCTATCATGAAATCTACTATAGCAGAACGAATGATCCCTCCGCGCCGGCTGCACGCCTGCTAGCGTCTGGGTATCTTCCGCAGCGGAGTCCCGCAGATGATCTCGCAGGTGAAATTCGTCGGCATCCCGACGTGCGACCAGGATCGCGCGCTCGCGTTCTACACGGAGAAACTCGGCTTCAAGATCGCGACCGATCAGCCGTTCAACGAGACGCAGCGTTGGATCGAGTTGCGCATCGGCCGCGCCGAAACGCGCGTCGTGCTGTTCACGCCCGAGGGCCATGAGGAGCGGATCGGCACGTTCTTCAACGGCTCGTTCCAATGCGACGATGTCGAAGCGACGTGGCGCGAACTCAGTGAGCGCGGCGTCGAATTCGCGACGCCGCCGAGTCGCCAGCCCTGGGGCACGTTCGCGATCTTCAAGGACCCGGACGGCAACCAGTTCGTGTTGTCGTCGCGAAGCTGAGTTTCAGCGCCCGCCGCGGCAGGGTTCGTGTCCGCATTCGCAGACCGGATCTTCGCGCGGAGGCCCGCTCGTCGCAGCGTGCTCGCAATAGTCGCTGCAGTACGCACGATCCCGCGGCGCGTCGCAGAGGCACGGCGCATAGGCGCATTTGTCGTTTGGTCCGGCCATGGGGTTCTCCTCGTCAGGGTCCGTTGCCGACGAGGTACAGGAAGCGTGCCAGCGCTATCTCATGCCGCGCGTCGCCGCGCGGCGTCGCTGCGCAGCAGCCGGAGCAGTTCGCTTTCGAGCTTGCGCCGGCTCGCGAGCGTGGCGTCGCTGAGGCCGGCGAGCCGTCCCTCGCGCCACGCCTCGATGACGCGCGGATCGACGTAGGAATTCCTGCACACCGCGGGCGTGTTGCCGAGCCGTTCGGCCACGTCGCGGATTGCCGGGGCGAGGAGGCGCGCCACGCCGTGCTCGCTGTCGCTCTCCGGCACCGGGGTGCGCGCGAGTTCGCGCATCGCGAGCAATGTGGCACCGAACGTGCGGAAATCTTTCGACGTGAACGCCTCGCCCATCGCCGCGCGCAAGTATTCGTTGACCATGCCCGAATCGACGGACTGAACGTTGCCTTCATCGTCGACGTATTGGAACAAGGCCTGTCCCGGCAAGTGCTGGCAGCGCTTCAGCAGGCGAGTCAAACGGGCGTCGTCGATGACGATCTCGTGTTCCTGCCCGCTCTTGCCGCGGAATTTGAGCCGGGCGCGACCGCCGCGCAGGAACGCGAGGTGGCGCTCGCGCAGCGTCGTGAGGCCATACGAGCCGTTTTGCCGCAGATATTCCTCGTTGCCGATGCGCGCAAGCGTGCGCCCGAGCAGGACGACGACGACCGCGAGCACGAAGTCGCGCGGAGTGCCCGGCAACGCCAGATCGCGCTTCAGGCGCCGGCGCAGCACGGGAAGGCGCTTGCCGAAATCGTAGAGCTTGGCGAACTTGTTGCGATCGCGCGATTGGCGCCAGGCGGGATGATAGCGGTACTGCTTGCGACCACGAGCGTCG
>Ga0070741_10011774_pt1 | contig 16026 bp, 21 predicted proteins | sample Coa_R1_4_FD_66440 | JGI IMG/M metagenome (GOLD analysis project Ga0070741, IMG submission 66440) | Surface soil microbial communities from Centralia Pennsylvania, which are recovering from an underground coalmine fire - Coalmine... | ecosystem: Environmental > Terrestrial > Soil > Unclassified ...
TCGCGGTAGTCGAGCGCGAGCCGTGTGAGCTCGAAGTAGTGCGTGGCGAAGAGGCTCATCGAGCGGTTCTTCTCGACGAGATGGCGCGCGATCGCCCAGGCGAGCGCGAGGCCGTCGAAGGTCGAGGTGCCGCGCCCGACCTCGTCCATGAGCACGAGGCTGCGCTCCGTGGCGTTGTGCAGGATGCTGGCGCTCTCGGTCATCTCGACCATGAACGTCGAGCGCCCGCCGGCGAGGTCGTCCGCCGCGCCGATGCGCGTGAAGATCTGGTCGATCGGCCCCAGGCGGGCCGCGCGCGCCGGGACGTACGAGCCGACGTGCGCCATGAGGGCGATCAGCGCAACCTGGCGCATGTAGGTCGATTTGCCGCCCATGTTCGGGCCGGTGATGAGCAGCAGCCGTCGCGCGGGCGAGAGACGGCAGCCGTTCGCGATGAACCCTTCCACCTGCGCCTCGACCACCGGATGGCGCCCTTCGGCAATTTCGAGCGCGACCTCGTCGCAGAACTCCGGGCGGCAATAGTTGCGCCGTCCCGCCGTGCAGGCGAACGCCGCCAGCACGTCGAGCTGCGCGAGCGCGCGCGAGATCCGCTGCAGCTGCGAGACGTGGGGCTGGAGCTTGTCGACCAGCTCGTCGAACAGCCTTTTCTCCAGGGCGAGGGCGCGGTCGCGCGCCGACAGCGCCTTGTCCTCGAACGTTTTCAGCTCCGGCGTGATGTAGCGCTCGGCGTTCTTCAGCGTCTGCCGCCGGCGATAGTCGTCCGGGACCTTCGCCGCCTGGGCGTTCGTCACCTCGATGTAGTAGCCGTGCACGTGGTTGTACGCGACGCGCAGGTTCGGGATGCCGGTCCTTTCCTTCTCCCTTTTCTCGATCTCGACGAGAAAGGCGCCGGCGTTCGCCTGCAGCCCGCGCAGCTCGTCGAGCTCGGCGCTGTGGCCGTCGGCGATCACCCCGCCGTCGATGACCCGCGCCGCGGGCTCCGCATGAATCGCCTTCTTCAGCATCGCGAGGCACTCGGCCGGAGTGCCGAGATCTTCTCGCAATTGACCCAGGAGATCCGGCTGCTCGGGTATCCCGGCGCGCAACTCGTCGAGCAGCGCCATGCTGTCGCGCAGGCCGGCGAGCTCGCGCGGCCGCGCGCTCTTCAGCGCGACGCGAGCCGTGATGCGCTCGACGTCGGAGAAGGGCCTCAGCGTCTTCTGGATCTTCTCGAAACACCCGCCCAGCGCGCCTACGGCTTCATGCCGTTGCGAAAGAACCCCGCGATCGCGCAGCGGATGGTGCAGCCAGTGGCGCAGCAGCCGGCTTCCCATGCCGCACGCGCACTCGTCGAGGAGCGAGAAGAGCGTCGGCGCCGGCTCGCCGCGCAGGGTTTCGGTGATCTCGAGATTGCGGCGCGTCGCCGCGTCGAGGCGCACGTATTCGCCCGCGCGCTCGGCGGTGACCGCGCTCACGTGCGCGAGCGCCTGGCCCTGGGTCTTGCCGGCATACTCGAGCAGCGCGCCGCAGGCGCCGATCGCGAGCGTCAGGTCCTCGCAGCCGTAGCCCGCGAGGCTCGCCGCGCCGAGCTGCTTCAGCAGCTTTTTCCTTCCGGACTCGACGTCGAAATGCCACGCCGGCAGCCGGGTCGTGAAGTAGGCCGGCAGGACCGCGTCTTCGACGACGAGGATCTCAGCGGGATCGATGCGCCGCAGCTCGTTCTCGAGCGCCTGCGGCGCGACCTCGGCGACCCGCAGGGTTCCGCTGGCGAGGGAGAGCCAGGCGAGGCCCACGGTGCTGCGGTCCCGGGCGAGGGAAAGAAGAACGTTGTCGGCCTTGTCGGGCAGCAGCGCGGAATCGGTGAGCGTCCCCGGCGTGACGATGCGTGTCACCTGCCGCTCGACCGGTCCCTTGGCGAGCGCCGGGTCGCCGATCTGCTCGCAGATCGCCACCGATTCACCGAGGCGCACGAGCTTCGCCAGGTATTGCTCGACCGAGTGCACCGGCACGCCGGCCATCTTCACCGGCGTGCCGGCGGACGCGCCGCGCGCGGTCAGCGTGAGGTCGAGCAGCCGCGACGCCTTCTCGGCGTCGTCATAGAAAAGCTCGTAGAAGTCGCCCATCCGGTAGAACAGCAGGATCTCCGGATGCTCGCCCTTGATGCGCAGGTACTGCTGCATCATGGGCGTGTGCTCTGAGGCGGTCTGGCTCAATGCCCTTGGTTCTCCCCAAGGGCATTGTAGTGGTTCGCTCCCCCGGTTTTGCCGCTAGGGTCGCTGCCTGAGGTTCAGCAGCGCGCGCTCCATGACATGCGGTTCCGGGGTCTGCAGCAGCTCGCGGCGCACCCGCCGCAGCTTGGCGATGAAGTCGTCGAGCTCGGCGCGCGTAAGGTTTACCTTCCCGGGCCATTCGAAGTCGGCCGAAAGCTGGTCTTTCTGGATCGTCGCTCTGAAGAAGATCACGGTCGCTCCGCGGTTGGGTTGATCGAACAGGAACCCGCGGAAGCAATCCGCGTGCCGCTACTTCAGCGCCTCCAGCAGTTGCGTGAACATCTTCGGCGTGGCGGCGACGATGTCGCCGCTGGAGAGATAGTCCTGCTCGCCGGACGGGTCGGCGACCAGCCCGCCGGCTTCCTGGATGAGGAGCGCGCCTGCCGCCATGTCCCAGGGCGAGAGGCCGAGCTCCCAGAAGGCGTCCAGCCTGCCGCAGGCGACATAGGCGAGGTCGAGCGCGGCGGCGCCCGCGCGGCGCACGCCCGCGGCCTTCTCCATCATGGCCTTGAGCTGGCGCAGGTAGAAGTCCACGCGGCCGAGTTCCCGGTAGGGGAATCCGGTGCCGACGAGCGCGCCTTCGAGCTTGGCGCACTTCGACACGCGGATGCGCCGGTCGTTGAGGAAGGCGCCGCGCCCCTTCGACGCCGTGAAAAGCTCGTTGCGGGTCGGGTCGTAGACGACGCCGTGGGCGAGCTGGCCGCGGTGCTGCACCCCGATCGAGATGCAGTACTGCGGGAAGCCGTGGATGAAGTTGGTGGTGCCGTCCAGCGGATCGATCACCCAGGTGTACTCGGCCTGGCCCTCCGTCTTCCCGGATTCCTCGGCGAGGAAGGCGTGGTCGGGGTAGGCCTTGCGCACGATCTCGATGATCGCCTGCTCGGCGGCGCCGTCCACGCGCGTCACGAAGTCGTTGGCGCGCTTGGAGCGCACCTCGAGCGGCGTGCCGTCGAGCGCCGCGCGGTTGATGATCGAGCCGGCGCGCCGCGCCGCGCGCACCGCGATGTTCAGGACCGGGTGCATGTCACCAGCCGCCGAGCACGATCTTGCCGATCGTCGCGCGGCCCTCGATCTTCTGGTGCGCCTTGCGCAGGTTCGCGGCGTTGATCGGCCGCAGCTGCTCCTGCATCGTGCCGCGCACCTCGCCGGCGTCGATCCAGTCCGCGACGCGGCAGAGCAGGCGATGCTGCTCCACCAGGTCGGGCGTCTTCCACGTCGAGCGGGCGAACATGCCTTCCCAGGCGAACCAGGCGCACTTCGCGCGCAGCGCCTGGACGTCGACCGGCCTGGCGTTCGCCACGATCGAGCAGATGCCGCCCTGGGGCGCGATGGCTTCGGCCATCTCCAGCCAGTACTGGTCCGTGTCGGCGCAATTGAGGATGTAGTCGGCATATTCCATGCCGTGCGCGAGCAGTCCCTGGCGCAGCGGCTCGGCGTGGCTGATGACGTGCGCGGCGCCGAGCTCGCGGCACCAGCGGCTGCTCTCGGGGCGCGACGCGGTGGCGATCACCTGGATGCCGAGGCGCTTGCCGATCTGGATCGCCATCGAGCCGACGCCGCCGGCGCCGCCGATGACGAGGAGCGTTTTCCCCTCCGGCACGCGCAGGCGGTGGACGATGGCTTCGTAGGCGGTGAGCGTCGTCAGCGGCAGCGCGGCCGCGGCGGCGAAGTCGAGCGACTTCGGCTTGCGGCCGACGATGCGCTCGTCCACGAGCTGCTTCTGCGCATAGCTGCCCGAGCGCGCGATCGAGCCGGCGTAGTAGACCTCGTCGCCCGGGCGGAAGAGCGTCGCCTCGCCGCCGGCGGCCTCGACCACGCCCGCCGCGTCCCAGCCGAGGATGCGCTCGCCGGCGTGCGGCTGGAGGCGCATCTTGGTATCGATCGGGTTCACCGAAACCGCCTCGATGCGCACGAGGAGGTCGTGCCCGCCCGGGGCGGCGGGCGGCGCGATTTCGGCGTCGACGAGCGCGCGCGGGTCGGCTGCGGGCAGCGGCTCGCGCCAGACGACGGCTTTCACGGCGCTATTCTAGACTGCGCGCGATGCACGCCATCCGAATCGTCCTTTGCAGGCCGAGCCATCCGGGCAACATCGGCGCGGCGGCGCGCGCGATGAAGGCGATGGGGCTCTCCGATCTGCGTCTCGTGGCGCCCGAGCGCTATCCCGCGCCGGAAGCCGAGTGGCTGGCGACGAACGCGGTGGACGTTCTGCATTCCGCACGGCTTCACTCCTCCCTCGAAGAAGCCATCAAGGACTGCGTCGCCGCATTCGCGTTCTCCGCGCGGCCGCGCGAGTGGTCGCCGCAGGTGCTCGAGGTGCGCGAGGCAGCCCGGCGCGCGATCGAGATCGGCGCTCCGGTCGCGTTCGTGTTCGGCAACGAGACCGCGGGGCTCACCAACGAGGAGATGTTCGCCTGCCAGTTCCTGGTCCACATCCCGGCGAGCGCGGAATTCAGCTCGCTCAATCTGGCGCAGGCGGTGCAGGTGGCCGCGTACGAGGCCCGCATGGCGGGCGGGGGCGGGGTCCCGGCCGGGCGCGCGGAGAAACTCGCCACGGTGGAAGACATCGAAGGACTGTATGCACACTTGGAGGAGGCGGCGACCGCAAGTGCCTTCTATGTCCCCGGGTCGGGATCCCGTCTGCGCGAGCGCTGGCGGCGGCTTTTCTCGCGCGTCCCGGTGCTGGAGCGCGAAGAGGTCAATATCCTCCGCGGGCTGCTCAAGGCGCTGCTGCAAAAACGCAATAGTTGATAGGAATAGTCGGCCTCTCTAGAATCGTCCCTCCCATGTTCCGGCAGCTTCGCGAAGACATCGAAAGCGTGTTCGACCGCGACCCGGCGGCGCGCTCGAGCCTCGAGGTGCTCACCTGCTATCCGGGGTTGCACGCGATCTATGTCCACAAGCTCGCGCACTGGTTCTGGGAGCGCCGCCTGCGCTGGCTCGGGCGCTTCACCTCGCACCTCGGGCGCTTCCTGACCGGCATCGAGATCCACCCGGGCGCCACGCTCGGCAAGCGCCTCTTCATCGACCACGGCATGGGCGTGGTGATCGGCGAGACCGCGCAGATCGGCGACGACGTCACGCTCTATCACGGCGTCACGCTCGGCGGCACGTCGTGGAACAAGGGCAAGCGCCATCCGACGCTCGGCAACGGCGTCGTCGTCGGCGCCGGCGCGAAAATCCTCGGTCCCATCGTCGTCGGCAACGGCGCGAAGGTCGGCTCGAACGCGGTTGTGGTGAAGAACGTGCCGGCGGGCGCGACCGTGGTCGGAATTCCGGGGCGCGTCGTCGAGGAGCAGACCACGGTGCAGGCGGCGCGCTTCGCGGCCTATGCGGTGGTGCTCGAGCAGGACGACCCGTACGCCAAGGCGATCCACACGCTGGTCGAGCACTCGAGGGAGCTGGAGAACACTGTCTCCGCGCTGAAGGAGCGGCTCGTGCGCCTGGAGCGCATCGAAGCCGCCCAGGCCGATAAAAACATACGAGCAGTCAAGTAGTTAGAACCCGAGCGATTCACTCGGTTTTGGGGTATACTTGAGCATCTTAATCAAGTATTGGGCGCGTTTATTGCGCGCCCCGAGGGCACCATGAGACTTACTACGAAGGGCAGGTTCGCAGTCACCGCGATGGTCGATCTGGCGCTGCGCCAGACCCGCGGTCCCGTGACGCTCGCCGCCATCAGCGAGCGCCAGCACATTTCGCTCTCCTACCTGGAGCAGCTGTTCGGCAAGCTGCGCCGGCACAAGCTCGTGACGAGCGTGCGCGGGCCGGGCGGCGGCTACAACCTCGCGCGGCAGCCGCAGACCATCACCGTGGCCGAGATCATCTCCGCGGTCGACGAGCCGCTCGATGCGACGCAGTGCGGCGGCAAGGAGAACTGCCACGACGACCGGCGCTGCATGACGCACGACCTCTGGGCGACGCTGAACGAGAAGATGCAGAACTATCTCTCCTCGGTCACGCTCGGCGACCTCGTCGCGCACCAGCAGGGCAAGCCGGTGTCGGTCATCAAGGACTTCCGTCCCCAGGAGCAGGTGGCCGCTTAGAGGGAATGCCATGAGGCTGCCCATCTATCTCGACTACTCTGCGACCACGCCGGTCGACCCGCGCGTCGCGCAGAAGATGATTCCGTACCTGACGGAATTCTTCGGCAACCCGGCGAGCCGCTCGCACGCGTTCGGCTGGAAGGCCGAGGAAGCGGTGGAGGAGGCGCGCGGGCACGTGGCGGCGCTGCTCAACGCCGACCCGAAGGAGATCATCTGGACCTCCGGGGCCACCGAGGGCAACAACCTCGCCATCAAGGGCGCGGCGCACTTCTACAAGACCAAGGGCAAGCACATCGTCACGCAGAAGACCGAGCACAAGGCCGTGCTCGACACGGTGCGCGAGCTCGAGCGCCAGGGCTTCGAGGCGACCTACCTGGACGTCGAGCCCAACGGCATTGTTTCACTGGAGAAGCTGAAGCAGGCCCTCCGCCCGGACACCATCCTGGTCTCGATCATGATGGTGAACAACGAGATCGGCGTCATCCAGCCGGTGTGGGAGATCGCCGAGCTGTGCCGCGCGAAGGGCATCATCTACCACTGCGACGCGGTGCAGGGCGCCGGGCGCGTGGACATCGACGTGCAGAAGCTCAAGGCCGACCTGCTCACGATCACGGCGCACAAGCTCTACGGGCCGAAAGGCATCGGCGCGCTCTACGCCCGGCGCAAGCCGCGCGTGCGGCTGGAAGCGCAGATCCACGGCGGCGGCCACGAGCGCGGCTTCCGCTCCGGCACGCTCGCCACGCACCAGATCGTCGGCTTCGGCGAGGCGGCGCGCCTGGCGAAGCTCGAGATGGCGCAGGACAACGAGCGCGCGAGAAGCCTGCGCGACCGGCTGCTGAACGACCTGAAGCAGCTCGAGGAGGTCTACGTGAATGGCGACCTCGAGCACCGCATCGCGCAGAACCTCAACGTGAGCTTCAACTTCGTCGAGGGCGAATCGCTCATCATGGCGATCAAGGACATCGCGGTGTCCTCCGGGTCGGCGTGCACCTCGGCGTCGCTCGAGCCCTCGTACGTGCTGCGCGCCCTCGGGCGCTCGGACGAGCTCGCGCACAGCTCGCTGCGCATCACGCTCGGCCGGTTCACCACCCAGGAAGAAGTGGACTACGCGGCGAAGCTCATCAAGGCGAAGGTCGCGAAGCTGCGCGAGCTCTCGCCCCTCTGGGAGATGCACAAAGAGGGCATCGACCTCAACACCGTACAATGGGCCGCACATTAAGGAGTTGTTATGGCTTACAGCGATAAAGTCATCGATCACTACGAGAACCCGCGCAACGTCGGCTCGTTCGACAAGGGCGACGAGTCCATCGGCACCGGCATGGTGGGCGCGCCGGCCTGCGGCGACGTGATGAAGCTGCAGATCAAGGTGGGCGCCGACGGCCGCATCGAGGACGCGCGCTTCAAGACCTACGGCTGCGGCTCCGCCATCGCCTCGAGCTCGCTCGTCACCGAGTGGGTGAAGGGCAAGACGCTGGACGAGGCGGCGACCATCAAGAACACGCAGATCGCCGAGGAGCTGTCGCTGCCCCCGGTGAAGATCCACTGCTCGATCCTCGCCGAGGACGCCATCAAGGCCGCCGTGGCGGACTACCGCAAGAAGCACGGCCTCGCGGAAGAGGCGCAGGCGGAGGAAAAGAAGGTCGCATGATCACGCTGACGGAAAAAGCCGCGGAGCACGTGCGCGCCTTTCTCCAGAAGCGCGGCAAGGGCGTCGGCCTGCGGGTCGGCGTGCGCACGACCGGCTGCTCCGGCCTCGCCTACAAGCTCGAGTTCGCCGACGCGCCGAATCCCGAGGACCACGAGTTCGAAAGCCACGGCATCCGGGTGCTGGTGGACCCGAAGAGCCTGCAGTACATCAACGGCACCGAGCTCGACTACGCGCGCGAGGGCCTCAACGAAGGATTCAAGTTCCGCAACCCGAATGTCAAAGACGAATGCGGCTGCGGCGAGAGCTTTAACGTCTAGCAGCCACTTCGAGCTGTTCGGGCTCGCGCCCGCGTTCTCGCTGGACCGGGACTCGCTGGAAAGGGCCTACCGCGACATCCAGTCCCGGGTGCACCCCGACCGCTTCGCCGCCTCCGGCGACGCCGAGCGGCGGGCGTCCCTGCAGTGGACGACGCGCGTCAACGAAGCGTACCGGGCGCTGCGCAATCCGGTGCAGCGCGCGAAGCACCTCCTCGAGCTGCACGGCGTCGACGTCGCCTTCGAGACCAACACGCAGATGCCGACGGACTTCCTGCTGCAGCAGCTCGACCTTCGCGAGGAGCTCGACCGGGCGAAGGCGAAGAAGGATGCGCGTCTTCTCGATGCGCTTCGCGAGCGCCTGCGGGCCGACAAAGAAAGCATCGAAGGAAAGCTGGAAGCGCTCATCGACCGCGGCCATGACTATGCGGGCGCGGTGGACGAGGTCCGCAAGCTCATGTTCCTCGAAAAGGTCGAGTCCGAGATCGACCAGGCGTACGAATAGTGGCGCTGCTGCAGATCTCGGAGCCGGGCATGTCGCCGGCGCCGCACGAGCAGCGGCGCGCGGTGGGCATCGACCTCGGCACGACGAACTCGCTCGTCGCCACGGTGCGAAGCGGCATGGCGAGCGTCCTGCCCGACGCGCTGGGGCGGCCGCTCCTGCCGTCGATCGTGCGCTACCTGAAGGACGCCGGCCCGGAGGTCGGCTACTCCGCGCAGGCGCGCCAGGCCGAGGATCCGAAGAACACCATCGTGTCGGTGAAGCGCTTCATGGGCCGCGGGCTCAAGGACGTCGCGCACATCGAGAACGCGCCGTACGACTTCGTCGATGCGCCCGGCATGGTGCAGATCCGGACGGTTTGCGGCGTGAAGAGCCCGGTCGAGGTCTCGGCCGAAATCCTGAGAGTACTGAGAAAAAGAGCGGAAGAGTCGCTGGGCGGCGAGATCGCCGGCGCGGTGATCACGGTTCCGGCGTATTTCGACGACGCGCAGCGGCAGGCCACCAAGGACGCGGGCAGGCTCGCCGGGCTGAACGTCCTGCGGCTGCTCAACGAGCCGACCGCGGCCGCGATCGCCTACGGCCTGGATAACGCGGCGGAGGGCACGTACGCGGTCTACGATCTCGGCGGCGGCACGTTCGACCTCTCGATCCTCAAGCTGACGCGGGGGGTGTTCGAGGTGGTCGCGACGAGCGGCGATTCCATGCTCGGCGGCGACGATTTCGACCAGCGCGTGTTCTGCTGGATCGTGGAGCAGGCGAAGCTCGCGCCGCTTTCGGCCCGCGACACGCGGCTCCTGCTCGTGAAGGCGCGCGAAGCGAAGGAATACCTCACGTTCCACGGCGAAGCGCGCATCACCGCGCGCCTTTCGACGAGCGAGTTCGTGGACCTCGTGATCGACACCGAGACCTTCTGCAACATCACGCATACGCTCGTGCAGAAGACCCTCGGCCCGGTGCGCAAGGCGCTGCGCGACGCGCGGCTCGCGGTGGACGACATCAAGGGCGTCGTGATGGTCGGCGGCGCGACGCGCATGCCGCAGGTCCAGCGCGCGGTGGGCGAGCTCTTCCGCCGCGACCCGCTGAACAACCTCGACCCGGACAAGGTGGTCGCGCTCGGCGCGGCGATGCAGGCGAACGTGCTCGCCGGCAACAAGCCCGAAGGCCAGGACTGGCTGCTCCTCGACGTGATCCCGCTCTCGCTCGGCCTCGAGACCATGGGCGGCCTGGTCGAGAAGATCGTGCCGCGCAACACCACCATCCCCGCGGCGAAGGCGCAGGAGTTCACCACCTTCAAGGACGGGCAGGCGGGCATGAGCTTCCACGTCGTGCAGGGCGAGCGCGAGCTCGTCGCCGACTGCCGCTCGCTCGCGCGCTTCGAGCTGAAGGGCATCCCGCCGATGGCGGCGGGCGCGGCGCGGGTCCGGGTGACGTTCCAGGTGGACGCGGACGGCCTTCTTTCCGTGTCCGCGAAGGAAGGCACCTCCGGGCGCGAGGCTTCCGTGACGGTGAAGCCCTCCTACGGCCTGGGCGACGCCGATATCGAGCGCATGCTGCGCGACGCGTTCGACCATTCGCGCGATGACATGCACGCGCGCGCGCTCGCCGAGCAGCGCGTCGAAGGCGAGCGCCTGCTGGAAGCGACCGTCTCCGCGCTCGAGGCGGACGCGTCGCTTCTCCCCGCGGAAGAACGCGCCGCCATCGACCAGGCCATGGCGCGGCTGCAAAGCCTCATCGGAAAGACCGACCACCGCGCGATCAAGCAGGCGATCGAGGCGCTGAACCATGCCACCGAGGCCTTCGCCGCGCGCCGCATGGACGAAGGCATCCGGCGGGCCCTCGCCGGGCGCAGGATCGGCAGCCTCTAGCCGAACGCCACGATGCCGAAACTGAAGGTCCTTCCCGGGCATGCGATCTGTCCCGACGGCGCCGAGATCCAGGCGCAGCCCGGCAAGTCGATCTGCGACACGCTGCTCGAGAACCACATCGACATCGAGCACGCGTGCGAGAAGCAGGCGGCATGCACCACCTGCCACGTGCTCGTGCGTCAAGGCTTCGACTCGCTCGCGCCGGCCTCCGAGAAGGAGGAGGACATGCTCGACAAGGCCTGGGGCCTGGAGCCCGGCTCGCGCCTCTCGTGCCAGGCGAAGGTCAGCGACGAGGACCTCACCATCGAGATCCCGAAGTACACCATCAACTACGAGCGTGAAGGCGGAGCGAAGAAATGAAGTGGACCGATACGCAGGAGATCGCCATCGCCCTGTCCGAGAAATATCCCGACACGGACCCGAAGGCGGTCCGCTTCACGGACCTGTACCAGTGGGTGATGGGCCTCGAGGGCTTCTCCGATGACCCCAAGCGCTGCGGGGAAAAAATCCTCGAAGGAATCCAGATGGCGTGGATCGACGAGGTCGAATAGCAGGCACGTCCGTTGCACCGCTCCCCCCGGATTCCCCGATAGGAGAGCGAGATGGAGCGCAAGGACAAGGTCGAGGGCGAGGGCAGCTACAGCGGGACCAAGGATTACAACGAGCGGCAGAAGAAGTTCCAGCAGTCCGGCAAGGTCGAGCAGGCCGCGCGCGATGCCGCGCCGAAGACAAGCGAGGAAGAGCAGGCGATGGAGAACGCCGAGCGCAAGGGCAAGGCCCACGCGAAGGGCGAGGATCCGGCGCTCAAGGATCCGAAGAAGGTGCCCCACGAGGGGCACGGCCACTAGCTCAGTGCTTCGGGTTGTATTTGTCCCGCAGGGGCCCCCAGAGGTCCTCTAGACGCGCATAGCGTCCGCATCCCGTCACGTAGAACTTGTACTGGAGGGCGTGCGTCTTGTAGTAGTCCTGGTGGTAATCCTCGGCCGGATAGAACGGCCCGGCCGGGACGATCTGCGTGAGCAGCGGCTGCCTGAACGTCTTCAGCTTCTCGAATTTCGCCTTGGAGGCCTCGGCGAGGCGCTTCTGCTCGTCGTTCAGGTAGAAGATCGCCGGCCGGTACTGCGTGCCGCCGTCGCAGAACTGGCGGTCCGTGACCGTGGGGTCATGGTTCACCCAGAAGATGTCGAGCAGCCTCTCGTAGCTCACCTTCGCCGGGTCGAACGTCACCTCCACCGCCTCCGCGTGCCCGGTGCGGCCGCTCGACACCTGCTCGTAGCTCGGGTTCTTCAGCGTGCCGCCGGTGTAGCCGGAGACCGCGGAGACGACGCCCGGCACGTCCTGGAAGGCGGCCTCGGTGCACCAGAAGCAGCCTGCCGCGAAGATCGCCTTCTCCGTCTTCGGCTGCGCGAGCGCCGCCGTCGCCGCCGCAGTGGCCGCCGCAGTGGCCGCAACGGCGAGCAGGACGAGAGCGAGCTTTCTCACTTCTTCTTGCGCGACTTGCGGCGCTTGGGCACCTTGCCGCCGGCGCGGCGGGCTTCGGACAGCCCGATCGCGATGGCCTGCTTGCGGCTCTTGACGCGCCTGCCGGAGCGGCCGCTCTTCAGCGTGCCGTGCTTGCGCTTGTGCATCGCGCGCTTCACCTTGCTGCGGGCTTTCTTGCCGTATCTGGCCATGGGGTGTACCTCCTGAGCTGATCCGTCTACTCGACCTTCGCCTTGCCGCGCAGGCTGCGCACCAGCTCCTCGACCCTTTGCTGTGCGAGCTGCTGCTGGATGCGCGGCTTCACCTCGGCGAGGGCCGGGAACTTCACCTGGCGCACGTCGTCGAGCTGGATCACGTGGTAGCCGAAGCGCGTATGCACCGGCTCCGCCGTGTACTTGCCCTTCTCGAGCTTGACCATCGCGTCGGCGAACTGCTTGTCGAACACGCTGGGCACGTTCCAGTCCAGGTCGCCGCCGCGATCCTTGGTGCCCGGGTCCTTCGAGTTCTTCGCCGCGAGGTCCTCGAACTTGGCGCCCTTCCTCAGGTCCGCGATCAGGCCCTTCGCCTGGTCCTCGGTCTCGACCAGGATGTGGCGCGCCCTGTATTCCTTGTCGCCCTGCTGCGCTTTGACGCGGTCGTACTCCTTCTGCACCTCGGCGTCCGAGACCGGGTTCTTGCGCAGGTAGTCGCGGAGGTAGGCGTCGATGATGACCTGCTGGCGCGCGAGGTCGAGCTGCGTCTGCACCTCCGGCTGCTTGGCGAGCCCGCTCTTCTGCGCCTCCTGCGCCACGATCTCCCGGTTCACGAGCTCGTCCCTCACGGCGGCGCGCGTCTGGTCGTTGTCCGGGGCGCCGCGCGCGTGCTGCTGCTGCATCATGAAGTCGAGCCGCGCGCGCGGCACGGCGACGCCGTTCACCTTCGCGATCGGCCCCTCCTTGGGGACGGGCTGCGGCGCGGGCGCGTTCTGCGCGGCTGCGAGGAGCGGCAGCGCGAGCGCGCCGGCGGCGAGGAGTCTGTACGTCATGCGATTCCTTTCGTTTCTTCGGGTGCGCGCGCCGTGATGGCGAGCGCGTGGATCGGGTTCTGGATCAACTCGCCGAGCGCCTGGTAGACCATGCGGTGGCGCGCCACGACGCTCTGGCCTGCGAAGCGCGGCGACACGATGGAGACGTGCCAGTGCGTCTCGCCCTCGGGGCGCGCGCCGGCGTGCCCGGCGTGCTTCGCGCTCTCGTCGATCACCTCGAGGCTGAGCGGCTCGAGCGCGGACAGGCGCTCGCGGATGCGCGCGGCCACGCTCACGGCTTGTCGTCCATGTACTTCGCCAGCAGCAGCGACTGCGCCGCGGCGAAGAGCAGCATGAGACCCATGCCGCCGAACACCTTGAAGTTCACCCAGAGGTCGGTCGAGAAGTTGTATGCGACATAGAGGTTCGCGATCCCCATCAGGAGGAAGAACGCGACCCAGCTCCAGTTGAGCCGGCTCCAGACCGGGTCGGGCAGGCGCAGCTGCTCGCCGAGCATCAGGCGGATCAGGTTCCTGCGGAAAAACGCCGCCGAGCCCGCGAGGACGACGCCGAAGAGCCAGTAGAGCACCGTCGGCTTCCACTTGATGAAGGTCTCGTCCTGCAGGAGCAGCGTCGCGCCGCCGAATACGACGATCACGCCGAGGCTCGCCCACAGCATGCCGTGCACCGGCTGCTTCCTGAGCTTGAGCCACGCGATCTGCAGGACCGTGGCGCCGATCGCGACCGCGGTCGCGACGTAGATGCCCGCCAGCTTGAACGCGAGGAAGAACAACGCGATGGGGAGGAAGTCGAACAGCAGCTTCATCGGGAACGCGGATTCTACTAGGATTTCAGGCATTTAAGATTAACGGAGGGCGCATGGCGCTGGTACGGCTGATCGAATATCGCGACGCCGACGCGAGGGTGAAGTCGGTCTACGACGACATCATGCGCACGCGCGGCGTCGACTGGATCAACAACTTCTGGAAGGCGCTCGCCAACGATCCCGCCGAGCTCGAGCGCGTGTGGCGCAGCGTGAAGCAGGTCATGGCGCCGGGCGCGCTCGACCCGCTCGTGAAGGAGATGCTCTACCTCGCCGTCAGCGTGACGAACGGCTGCGAGTACTGCACGCATTCGCACACCGCGGCGGCGCGCAAGAAAGGCATGAGCGACGCGATGCTGATGGAGCTCGTCGCCGTCGTCGGGCTCGCGAACCAGACGAACCGCCTGTCCGACGGCCTGCGCATCGAGGTGGACCCGCAGTTCAGGTAGCCGAAGTTCACGCCCTCGGGCGGAAGGGGACTCCATGGCGACTTCAGCGACACCTCGCGCGCTTGCCGCATACCTCGCCGTCGTGCAATTTTTCTTTGCGACGACCTGGACCCTCTACGTCCTCTACCTGCCGCAGCTCGCGCAGCAGGCCGGCATCGCGAAATCCTGGATCCCGTGGATCCTGGTCGCGGACCAGGCGGTGTTTGCAATCGCCGATGTCGCGACGGGGTTCTGGGTCGACCACGTGCGAAAGAGCCTCGCGCGCCTTGGCGGCTGGATCTCCGGGGTGACGGCCGTGTCTGCGTTGGCGTTCCTCGCGCTGCCTTACAGCGGCGCGCATGCCCGCCTGCTCCTCGCTGCCCTCGTCGTCTGGGCGATCAGCTCCTCGGCGCTGCGCTCGCCGCCGTGGGTTTTGCTGTCGCGCTACGCCGCGACGCCCAGCGTGCCCGGTCTGTCCGCCCTGGTGCTCGCCGGCAGCGCGCTCGCCGCTGCAGGCGCGCCGTATCTCGGCTTGGCGCTGCGCGGCGTCGACCCGCGTCTGCCGTTCGTCGTGTCGACGCTGACCCTGCTCGCGGCAGTCGGCGGCCTGGTCTACGCCGAGCGCCGGGCGCCGCTTCCGGTCCCGGCCGGCCCGGCCGCGTCGAGCGGGAGTGGAGCGCCGCAAGCCGCGCTCTTCTTTGTCGCGCTGCTCCTGATGGCGGCGGGCTTTCAAGTGCACTTCTCGTTCAACTCGGCGCCGCAGTACCTCAAGCTCGCCGCGCCGGAGCAGCTGCCCTACTTGATGCCGGTGTTCTGGATCGGGTTCAACCTCGCGATGCTTCCGGCGGGAAGCGTGGTGCGGCGGCTGGGCGCCTGGCACGCCATGGCGCTCGCCGCGGCGGTGGGCGCGCTCGCGACCGTGGCCGGCGTGCTCGCGCAGCGCCTGGAAGAGCTGGCGGCGGCGCAGCTCGTGGCCGGCGCCGCCTGGGGCACCGTGAGCGTGGCGGCGTATACGGCGGCCATCGGATTCGGCCGCAGCGGCCGCGAAGGGCGGTTCCTCGGAGCCCTGTTCGCCGTGCTTGCCGTGGCGGCATTCGCGCGAATCGCGGCCTCGGCGGGCGGCCTTGCGGCCACTGCCGCCTTCAAGGCGCTGCTGCCTTGGCTCCCGGCCGGCGCGTGGCTGCTCGCCGCCGTGCTTCTCGCAGGCGCCGCGGCTACGCGTCGAGCGGCTGCGGCCTGAGCGCGCGCGGCATCACCGGAACCATTTGTCCCGGATCCTGCGTGCATCGTCCTCGGAGAGGGCGGAGACCCGCGGAAACGCGGCCCGCCAGCCGAACGGCTTGCACGCGTCCAGCAGCATCTTCGAATGCGAGACGCGTCCTCGCGCGCGGTCCTCGGGGCTGATGCGCGGATCCAGCGCCGAAGTCCACGCGTCGCGCAGGATGTCCACCTGCTCGGCGGGCTCGCAGCGCGTGGCGATCGCCCACAGGACGTCGGCCAGGTTCGACGGATCGACGTCCTCGTCCACCGTGACCACGATGCGGCCCATGTAGCTTTGCGCAGCCGCAATCAGGCCGGCGCGCTTCGCATGGCCCGCGTAGCGCGGCCGCAGGGCCACCACCGTCATGAGCTGCGCGACATGCTGCCAGGCGCCGGCGATGTCGGTGAC
>Ga0070741_10011775_pt1 | contig 16026 bp, 11 predicted proteins | sample Coa_R1_4_FD_66440 | JGI IMG/M metagenome (GOLD analysis project Ga0070741, IMG submission 66440) | Surface soil microbial communities from Centralia Pennsylvania, which are recovering from an underground coalmine fire - Coalmine... | ecosystem: Environmental > Terrestrial > Soil > Unclassified ...
CAGTCGATGACCAACACCGACACGGAGAACGCCGCCGCCACGGCGGCGCAGGTCGCCGAGCTCGCGCGCGCCGGCTCGGAGCTGGTGCGCATCACGGTCAACACGCCGGAAGCCGCCGCGCAGGTGCCGGCGATCCGCGAGCGCCTGGACGCGCAGGGCTGCGACGTCCCGCTCGTCGGCGACTTCCACTACAACGGCCACAAGCTGCTCACCCAGTACCCGGACTGCGCGCGCGCTCTCGCGAAGTACCGCATCAACCCGGGGAACGTCGGCAAGGGCCTCAAGCGCGACGAGCAGTTCGCCACCCTGATCGAGTGCGCCCTGCGCTACGCGAAGCCGGTGCGCATCGGCGTCAACTGGGGAAGCCTCGACCAGGAGCTGCTCGCGCGGCTGATGGACGACAACGCGAAGAAGCCCGACCCGGCCGGCGCCGCGGACGTCATGCGCGAGGCGGTGATCGTCTCGGCGCTTGAGTCCGCGCGCCAGGCCGAGGCGCTCGGCCTCGGCGCCGAGCGCATCGTGATCTCCTGCAAGATGAGCCGGGTGCAGGACCTGATCGCGGTCTATCGCGCGCTTGCCGCGCGCTGCCGCTACGCGCTGCACCTCGGGCTCACCGAGGCCGGCATGGGCTCGAAGGGCATCGTTGCCTCCGCCGCGGCGATGGGGGTGCTGCTGCAGGAAGGCATCGGCGACACGATCCGCGTCTCGCTCACGCCCGAGCCGGGCGGCAGCCGCACCCGCGAGGTGCAGGTCGCGCAGGAGCTGCTGCAGACCATGGGCCTGCGCTCGTTCTCGCCCCTCGTGAGCGCCTGCCCGGGATGCGGGCGCACCACGAGCACGACCTTCCAGGAGCTCGCGCAGCGCATCGAATCCTTCTTGCGGGAAAAGATGCCCGAGTGGCGGGCGCGGTATCCGGGCGTCGAGGAGCTGCGCGTCGCGGTGATGGGCTGCGTGGTGAACGGCCCCGGCGAGTCGAAGCATGCCGACATCGGCATCAGCCTTCCCGGCACCAACGAGGTGCCGGTCGCGCCGGTGTACGTGGACGGCCGCAAGAGCGTCACGCTCAAGGGCGCGCGCATCGCGGAGGATTTCCAGGCGCTGGTCGAGGATTACGTCGCCCGGCGCTACGGCAAGAAGATCCCGCTCAAGGCGCTGTAGGCGATGGCGACGCTCCAGGCCGTGCGCGGCATGAACGACGTGCTGCCCGACGAGGCGGAGCTGTGGCGCGCGTTCGAGGCGACGGTCGAGGCGTGGCTCGAGCGCTACGGCTACCGCAATATCCGCATGCCGCTGGTCGAGCCGACGCAGCTCTTCCGGCGCGCGATCGGCGAGGCGACCGACATCGTCGAGAAGGAGATGTATTCCTGGCGCGACGAGCTGAACGACGAGGAGCTCACGCTGCGCCCCGAGGGCACGGCGTCCTGCGTGCGCGCGGCCATCGAGCATAGCCTGCTCTACGAGGGTCCCAAGCGCCTCTGGTACGCCGGCCCCATGTACCGCCACGAGCGCCCGCAGAAGGGGCGCTACCGCCAGTTCCACCAGTACGGCGCCGAGGCGCTCGGCTTCGCCGGCCCGGACGTGGACGCCGAGCTGATCGTGATGTGCGCCGCGCTCTGGCGCGAGCTCGGCCTGCGGGGACTGCGCCTCGAGCTCAATACCATCGGCTCGCCAGAGGAGAGGGGACGCTACAAGGCGGCGCTGGTCGATTTCTTGAGCAAGAACCTCGCGCAGCTGGACGACGACGCCCGCCGGCGGATGCATACGAACCCCCTGCGCACGCTCGATTCCAAGAACCCGGCGGTGCAGGAGGTCGTCGCGCGCGCGCCTTCGCTGATGGATTATCTCGGTGAAGCGTCGCTCGCGCACTTCGAGGCGCTGAAGCGCCTGCTGGGCCAGCAGGGCATCGCCTACGAAATCAATCCCCGGCTGGTGCGCGGGCTCGACTACTACAACCTCACGGTATTCGAGTGGATCGCGCCGCAGCTCGGCGCGCAGGGGACCGTGTGCGGCGGCGGGCGCTACGACGGCCTTTTCGCCCAGCTCGGCGGCAAGCCGACGCCGGCGGCGGGCTTCGCCATGGGCAACGAGCGCCTCGTTGCGCTTTTGCGCGAAGCCGGGTACAAGCCCGCTTCCCGGGCGCCGCATGCGTACGTGGTGCACCAGGGCAGCGGCACGGACGCCTGGGCGCTCGCGCTCGCCGAAGAGCTGAGGGCGGACGGCTACCGCGTCGTTGTGCATGCCGGGGGCGGAAGCTTCAAGTCGCAGATGAAGAAGGCCGATGCGAGCGGCGCCACGTGCGCGCTCATCGTCGGCGAGGACGAGCTCGCGGCGGGCGAGGTGTCGGTGAAGCCGCTGCGCACGCCGGGGGAGCAGGTGCGCGTGAAGCGCGGCTCGCTCGCGGCACATTTCGGGAAAGCGATGGGACATGGCGCTGGATCTTGAAGAGCAGGAGCAGGTCGCGGAGCTGAAGGCCTGGTGGGTGCAGCACGGCACGCTCGTCGTGTCGCTGCTCGCCGCCGTGGCGGTGGGCTTCGCCGGCTGGCAGGGCTGGAACTGGTACCAGCGCCAGCAGGCGGCGCAGGCCGGGGCGCTGTACGAGACGGTGACCAAGGCGGTCCAGGTCGGCGACGGCAAGGCGATGCGCGACGCGAGCGGGGCGCTCGTGGAGAAGTATCCGCGCACGCTCTACGCGTCCATGGGGGCGCTCGCCGCCGCGCGCTTCTTCCACGACCGCAACGACGCGAAGGACGCGAAGGCGCAGCTCCAGTGGGTGACGGAGCACTCGCCGTCGGACGATTTCCGCGACCTCGCGCGCCTGCGGCTGGCTGCGGTGCTGATGGACGAAAAGGCCTACGACGAGGCGCTCAGGCTGCTCGATGCGAGGCACGGCGCCGCGTTCGACGCGCAGTACGCCGCGCTGAGAGGTGACCTGCTCGTGGCGAAAAACCAGCCGGGCGAGGCGAAGGCGGCGTACAAGGTGGCGCTGGACAAGGCGGACAAGGATGCGCAGTTCCGCGAGAGCGTGCGCATGCGCCTCGATGCGCTCGGCGGCTAGCATGCACCGTCTCCTCCTCGCGCTCGCCGCGGCGCTCGCCCTCTCCGGCTGCGGCATGTACGACCGTATCTTCGGGCGCTCCAGCGGGCCGAAGCCCGCCGCGCTCGTCGCAATCGCGAACCCGGCGCCGGTGAAGCTGCTGTGGTCGGCGAGCGTCGGGCGCGCCGACCGCTACATCTTCATGCCGGCGGTGATCGGCGACTCCGTGTATGCCGCGGCGCGCGACGGCACGGTGACGCGCCTCGACGCCGCGAGCGGGCAGAGCCGCTGGCGCGTCAGCGTCGAGCGCCGGCTCTCGGGCGGCGTCGGCGCGGACGAGCGCACGGTCGTGGTCGGAACCGACGAGGGCGAGGTCATCGCCCTCGATGCGTCGAGCGGCGCGCTGCGCTGGCGCTCGCGCGTCTCGAGCGAGGTCTTCAGCCGGCCGGCGATCGGCGGCGGCGCGGTCCTCGTGCGCTCGACCGACAACAAGGTGTTCGCCTTCAACGACGAGGACGGCCGCCGGCGCTGGGTCTACCAGCGCACGCCGTCCTCGCTCATCATGCGGGCGCCGAGCGGCCTCGTCGCGCGCGGCGACACGCTGTTCGCCGGCTTCCCCGGCGGCAAGCTCGTGGCGCTCGCGATCTCGAGCGGCGCGGTGCGCTGGGAGGCGACGATCTCGCTGCCGAAGGGCTCCACCGAGCTCGAGCGCGTGAGCGACGTGGTCGGCGAGCCGGTGCTGCAGTCGCGCGAGGTGTGCGCGGCCTCCTACCAGGGGCGGGTCGCCTGCTTCGAGGCCGAGAGCGGGCGCCAGACCTGGGCGCGCGACCTCTCCTCGCTCACCGGCGTGAGCCTCGACGCGCGCTATGCCTTCGCGAGCGACGACCATGGCGCGGTGCACGAGCTCGACCGCACCAGCGGCCGCTCGGTGTGGAAGCAGGACCAGCTGACGCTGCGCCAGCTCTCGCTGCCGCTGCCGGTGGGCAACGCCGTGGCGGTCGGCGACTTCGAGGGCCAGGTGCACTTCCTCTCGCGCGAGAGCGGCGCCTTCGTCAGCCGCTACGCGACGAGCGGCGGCGCGGTGCGCGCGGCGCCCGCGGCGCTTCCCGGCGGCGGAGTGCTCATCCAGACGCAGAACGGCGGCCTGTTTGCGCTTGCGTTGTGAAGCCGGTCATAGCGCTTGTCGGCCGTCCGAACGTCGGCAAGTCCACCCTCTTTAACCGCCTCACCAGGAGCCGCGACGCGATCGTCCACGACGTGCCGGGCGTGACGCGCGACCGGCACTACGGCGAAGGCCGCGCCGGCGGGCGCGCCTTCATCGCCATCGACACCGGCGGCTTCGAGCCGGCGGCGAAGAAGGGCGACGTCCTCGCCGAGATGGCGCGCCAGGCCGAGCAGGCGATCGCCGAGGCCGACGCCGTGGTCTTCGTCGTCGACGCGCGCGCCGGGCTCGCGCCGACGGACCGCCTGATCGCCGAGAAGCTGCGCAAGGTGCGCGCGCCGCTCACCATCGCCGCGAACAAGAGCGAGGGCCTGCAGCGCGACACGGCGGCCGCGGAGTTCCACGAGCTCGGCCTCGGCGATCCGGTCGCCATCTCCGCGGCCCACGGCGAGGGCGTGCGCGAGCTCTTCGAAGCGATCCTCGAGCGCTTTCCGGAAGGCCCGGAAGACGAGGACAAGGACAGCGGCCACCCGCGCGTCTCGATCGTCGGCCGGCCGAACGTCGGCAAGTCCACGCTGGTGAACGCGCTGGTCGGCGAGGAGCGCGTCATCGCCTTCGACAAGCCGGGCACGACGCGCGACCCGATCGAGGTGCCCTTCGAGCGCGCCGGCCGCCGCTACACGCTGATCGACACCGCGGGCCTGCGCCGGCGCGGCAAGACCGGCGAGCCGGTCGAGTACTTCTCCATCGTCAAGGCGCTGCAGTCGATCGAGGCCTCGAACGTCTCCGTCCTCGTCCTCGATGCGTCCACCGGCGTCACCGAGCAGGACGCGCACGTGGCGGGCTACATCCTCGAGCGCGGCCGCGCGGTGGTGATCGCGGTGAACAAGTGGGATGCCGCCGGCAAGGAGGCGCGCGAGCTCATGAAGCGCGACCTCGCGTGGAAGCTCGGCTTCCTCGGCTTCGCCGACACGCAGTTCATCTCGGCGCGCGAAGGGAAGGGGCTGGGTCCGCTGATGCGCTCGGTGGACGCCGCCTATGCCGCCGCGATGGCGAAGCTGCCGACGCCGAAGCTCACGCGCGCCATGATCTCCGCCGTCGAGCGCCAGGCGCCGCCCAGGAGCGGCGTCATCCGGCCGAAGCTGCGCTACGCGCACCAGGGCGGCATGAACCCGCCCCGCATCATCGTGCACGGCAACGCGCTCGACCGCGTGCCGGAGTCCTACAAGCGCTACCTCGAGGGCTTCTTCCGCAAGAGCTTCGCGCTCGTCGGCACGCCGCTCGCGATCGAGTTCCGCACCGGCCGCAATCCGTACGCCGGCAAGAAGCGCTAGGCGCCGCCGAAGTCGCCGGCGTGCGCGCGCAGCAGGCGCAGCACGAGCGAAGCGTCGCCGGCGAGACGGCCTTTCCTCTCGCGCCAGAGCGCGCGCGCTTCCTTCTTTCTTCCCGAGGCCACGTAGCCCGCGAGCCCTGCCGTCATGAGGTAGGCGCGCTGCTCCACGCCGAGCTCGCGCTCGGTGGCGAGGAGCTCGGCCGCGAGCTCGGCCATGCCGGCCGCGTCGCGCAGCGCCACCGCCCGGAAGAGCTCGATCCAGCGCCGCTGCGCGGGCGAGAGCTCGCGATAACAGCGCCCGACGAGCACGTTCGACCACACCGGGGCCGCGTGCTCGGGCGCGAGGTACGGGTTGATCACCGAGGCGACGCGCACCGCGCTCCTCACCCAGACGTCGTAGTCGCGCGGCTCGCGGCATTCCACCATGCGCAGGCGCACGAGCTCGAGGTCCTCCTGCAGGCGCGAAAGGACGGCGATCGGCTCGACGGCGCGGCCGCCGAGCAGGTAGTTGCGCGCGTACCAGGCTAGGCGCGTGTTGTCGACGCGGTCGAAGTCCGCGGCGCCCTCGAAGAGCGGGTTCACCGGGCGGCGGCTGCGGCCAGGCTCCAGCATCTCGAGCACCGGTATGTCCGCATTCACGAGGCCGACGATGCCCGCCGCGCTCTTCTCGGTGAAGCGCTGGCGCGCCGCGTTGAGGTCGAGCACCGGGTAGTAGTCGGAATTCGCCGGCGCGCCGTAGCTCGCGAAGAGCGGCTCGAGCGTCGCCCGGTCGCCGACATAGCGCGCGTCCAGGTCGCCCGCGCTCAGCACGTGCACCCTCCACAGCTCCTTCGCGACGCCCGGATGCTCGAAGACCTTCGCCTGCGCCGGCAGGGGGATCGGCGCCGGCGAGGCGACGATGAGGAGATCGTGGTCGCTCGGCGCGAACACCGCGTAGTGCGGGAATTCCTCGCCGAGGGCGCGCATCACGGAAGCGACCAGCGAGGGATCGATCTCGTAGAGCTGGAACCACTGCGCGAGCAGGCCGCCCGGCGCGAGGTGCGTGCGCACGCGATGGTAGAACTCGCGCGTGAACAGCCCGGACACGCCGCTCACCCACGGGTTCGAGGGCTCGGAGATGATGATGTCGTAGCGGCGCTGCTCGGCGGTGAAATACGTCTTCGCATCGTCGAACACGATGTTGCCGCGCGGATCGGCGAAGGCGCCGCTGTTGCGCGGCAGGAAGCCGCGCGCGGCCTCGGCCATCGCGGGCTCGATCTCGATCGTGTCGACGCGCTCGAGGTCCAGGCTCTGCAGCAGCGTGTGCGTGGTGAGCCCGGTGCCGAGGCCGATCACGGCCGCGCTGCGCGCATCGGGCTTCAGCGCGAGCGGCATCGCGCCGGTCAGGACCATCGTGATCTCGTCGCTGCCGCGCGGGCCGTCCGGGTCCATGTTGATGGAGCCGTCCGACTTGCCGTTGGTGCGCAGGCTGGTCGCCTCCGCGTACTTCACGAGGTGCACCGTGGCGGTCCTGCCGTCCTTCTTGAAGACCACCGTCGCGCCCTCCGCGCCGGAAAGGTCGCCGTAGCGGAATACCCCGGCGGTCATCTTGCGCGCGTCGAGCTCCACGCCCAGGCCGACGGCGAGAAACGCGATCGCGCACGCGGCCGCCGCGGTCCTGAAGGCGCTCTTGAAGACGGAAAGCAGGGCGAGGCCGACCGCCGCGTCCACGAAGCATCCCGCGATCAGGCTGCCCTTCAGGCCGAGAAGCGGCAGCCCGAGCTGCATGGCGAGGACCACGCCGGCGATGCCGCCGAGCGTGTTCGCCGCGTAGACGCGCCCGACCGCGGCTTCGCCGGCGCCGGTGCGAAAGAGCGCGCCGGTGAGCAGCGGCAGCGTCATCCCGGCGCAGAACGTAGCCGGGAGCATGACGAGCGCGGCGATCGCGGCGCCCGACGCGTTGAAGAGCGCATACCCGGCGTCGGTCCGCGAGAGCGCCTGCATCAGGCGCTCCATCAGGTCAAAGGTGTAGTTGTAGAGCGGCAGCGTCGCGAGCGCGGCGAGCGCCATGGCGACCTGCACCCAGCCGAGCGCGCGCGCCGGCTCGGCGGCGCGATCGACGTGCCGGCGCACCGCCAGGCCGCCGAGCGCGAGGCCGAGGACGAAGGTCGCGAGCATCAGCTCGAAGCTGTGCGTCGAGGCGCCGAGCACCAGCGCGAGCATCCGGATCCAGCTCACCTCGTAGACGAAGGAGGCGAGCCCGGTGAAGAAGGCCGCGGCGAGGATCCACGGCACCGCGTCGGCGCGGCCCCGGTCGTGCGCGGCCAGGCTGCCGAGCGGGCGGGCGACGATCGCGGCGCACATCGCGACCGCCAGGTTGATGCCGCCGGCGAGGCGCAGCGTGCCCGGCAGCCCGAGCGCGGCGAGCAGCAGGAAGCCGCTCGCGAGCACGCCGAGCGCGCCTCCGAGGCTGTTCGTGAAATACAGCATCGCCACCGATTCGCCGGCGCGCCGCGGCTCGGCGCGCGCGAGCGCCGCGCTCATCAGCGGAAAGGTCATGCCGAGCAGCACCGATTGCGGGACGATGAGCAGCGCCGACAGGGCGATTTTCGCCGTCGCCGCGGCGGCGCCCGCGCCGAGCGCCGGAAGCATGCGGTCGAACGCCCAGTCGGTCGCGCCGACGAACACGGGATGGAAGACGATCGCCGCGACGCCGATCGCGGCTTCCACGGCCGCATAAACCAGAAGCGGGCTGGAAAAACGAAGCGAGAAGCGCGCGCACCCCGCCGCGCCGGCCGCCATCCCGCCCATGAAGACCGCCAGCACGAGCGATTGCGCGTAGGCCGAGTGGCCGAGAAAGAGCCTGAGGTACTGCGTCCACACCGACTCGTAGACGAGCCCGGCGAACCCGGAGACGACGAACAGGGCGTAGAGCGGGCCGCGCGGCATGCGCGCCGATGCTAAGTTAATCGCCGTGCCGCTGCCACTCGGACTTCGACTCGGGGTGTTCTATTTCGCCTACTTCGCGTACGTCGCGGCGACGGTGGCCTACTTCCCGCTCTACCTGTCGTCGCGGGCGCTCGATGCCGCAGAGATCGCGCTGGTGCTCGCGCTGCCGCAGCTCGCGCGCGTCTTCGCGCCCGCGTTCTGGGGCTGGCTCGCGGACCGCACCGGCGCGCAGCGCGCCATCGTCGCGTTCTCGTGCGCCGCCATGGCGCTCGGCTTCGCCGCGCTGCCGTATGCGCCGGGCCTGCCCGGCATCGCGCTGCTCGTCGGCGTCGTGAGCGTGCTGTCGGCGGGCGCGCTGCCCATCGTGGAGGCCGTCGCGCTCGCTTCGCTCGCCGGCCGGCCGGGCGCCTATGGCCCCATCCGCCTGTGGGGCTCGCTCGGCTTCATCGCGGTGGTGCTCGCGGGCGGCGCCTGGCTCGATGCGTACCCGGTGCGCACGCTGCCGTGGTGGGTCGCGGCGTTCGGGCTCGCCTCGCTCGCCGCCTGCGCGGGGCTGCCGGAAAGGCAAGTCCACGCGAAATTCCCCGAAACGGCCGTGCTGCGCTTTTCGGCGCGGATCGTCCACCTGCTCGCCGCGGGGTTCTGCATGGCCGCGGCGCACGGCGTGCTCTACGCCTTCCTCACGCTGCACCTGCAGCGCCTGGGCTACAGCAGCTCGACCATCGGCGCGCTGTGGTCGCTCGGAGTGCTCGCGGAAGTCGGCATCTTTCTCTACCTGCCGGCGCTTTTCCGGCGGTACTCGCTCGCGGCGCTTCTCTTCGGCAGCCTCGTCCTCGGCGTTGCGCGCTTCGCCGCCATCGGCTGGCTCGCCGGCGCGCTCGGCGTGCTGCTGGTCGCGCAGCTGCTTCATGCCGCGACCTTCGGCGCCTTCCACGCCGCCTCGGTGGCGGCGGTGCACCGCGTGTTTCCGGCCTCGGCGCACGGCCTGGGGCAGACGCTCTTCTCGAGCCTCGCCTACGGGGCGGGCGGCGCCGCCGGCGCGCTGATCGGCGGCTGGGGCTGGGAGCACGGCGGCCCCGGGGTCGCATTTTCGCTTGCCGCGCTCGCTGCGCTGATAGGCGCATATTTTGCATTCCGGCTCTGGCGAATGGGTCTTTGATCGAGGACGAGATGCGCGCCTTGCTGGTTCTTGTGATTGCAGCACTGCTCCTTCCGGGCTGCGAGACGGTCGAAACGACGAAGGAAAGCGCGGTCGGCGTGAGCCGTCCGCAGCACATGGCGGTCTCTTCGGAGGAAGTGAACGCGAGCGCCAACAAGGCCTACCACGAGGTCATTGCGCAGGCGCAGCAGAAAGGCGCGCTCGATCGCGACGCAGCGACGATGCAGCGCGTGAAGGCGATCGTCGGCCGGCTCATCCCCGCCACCGGCGCGCTGCGCCCGGATGCGCCCAAGTGGGCCTGGGAAGTGCACGTGCTCTCCTCCGACGAGGTGAACGCCTGGTGCATGCCCGGCGGCAAGATCGCGGTGTACACCGGGCTCATCGACCAGCTGCATCCGAGCGACGACGAGCTCTCCGCGGTGCTCGGCCACGAGATCGGCCACGCGCTGCGCGAGCACAGCCGCGAGCAGATCTCGCGCCAGATGGGCGAGCAGCTCGCCCTCGGCGTGGTCGGCGCGATCTTCAACGTGCCGGACGTCGCGCAGCAGCTCGCGCCCATGGTCCTCGACGTGACGTTCAACCTGCCGCATTCGCGCCAGCAGGAGACCGAGGCCGATCGCATCGGGGTCGAGCTCATGGCGCGCGCCGGCTACGACCCCCACGGCGCCATCTCGCTGTGGGAAAAGATGTCGAAGCTCGGCGGCTCCAAGCCGCCGGCGCTGCTCGCGACCCACCCCTCCGACGAGGCGCGGCTCGCCGACGTGCGCAAGGACGCGGAAAAGGTGCTGCCGCTCTACCAGCAGGCGAAAAAGTAAACCGAATACCCGATAGCGGTAACGCGCGGTTTCGTATGACATAATCCTTTGTTTCCGCGGTGCGGAAACATGGGACAGACTCTCTACGACAAGCTCTGGGACAGCCACGTCGTGCACGTCGAGGACGACGGCACGGCGCTTCTCTACATCGACCGGCACCTCATCCACGAGGTGACGAGCCCGCAGGCCTACGAGGGCCTGAAGGTCGCCGGACGCAGGCCCTGGCGCGTGGACTCGGTGGTCGCGACCGCCGACCACAACACGCCGACCACCGACTGGAACGAGGGCATGGCGGGCGTGAAGGATCCGTTCGCCAAGCTGCAGATCGAGACCCTGGACAAGAACATGGCGGAGTTCGGCGCCAAGGTCTATTTCCCCTATCTCGACAAGCGCCAGGGCATCGTCCACGTCATCGGGCCGGAGCAGGGCGCGACGCTGCCCGGCATGACCGTGGTGTGCGGCGACTCGCACACGAGCACGCATGGCGCCTTCGGCTGCCTCGCGCACGGCATCGGCACCTCGGAAGTCGAGCATGTCCTCGCCACCCAGACGCTCGTGACGCGCAAGATGAAGAACATGCGCGTGAGCGTCGAGGGCCAGCTCGGCCGCGGCGTGAGCGCGAAGGACGTCGTGCTCGCCATCATCGGCCGCATCGGCACGGCGGGCGGCACCGGCTGCGCGATCGAGTTCGCGGGCAGCGCCATCCGCGCCCTGTCGATGGAAGGGCGCATGACCGTGTGCAACATGGCGATCGAGGCAGGCGCGCGCGCCGGCATGGTCGCGGTCGACGACACCACCATCGCATACGTGAAGGGGCGGCCGTTCGCGCCGCAGCCGCCGCTGTGGGACGCCGCGGTGGCCTATTGGCGCACGCTGAAGAGCGACCAGGACGCGAAGTTCGACAAGGAAGTGACGCTCGACGCGCGCGAGATCAGGCCGCACGTCACCTGGGGCACCTCGCCGGAGATGGTCGCCTCCGTGGACGACGTCGTTCCCGACCCGGACAAGGAAAAGGACAGCACGCGGCGCGAAGGCATGGAGCGCGCGCTGCAGTACATGGGCCTCAAGCCGCGCACGAAGATCACGGACATCAAGCTCGACAAGGTCTTCATCGGCTCGTGCACCAACTCGCGCATCGAGGACCTCAGAGCGGCTGCCGCCGTGGTGAAGGGCCGGCGCAAGGCCGCCAACGTCAGCGTGGCGATGGTGGTCCCGGGCTCGGGCCTGGTAAAGGCCCAGGCGGAGAAGGAGGGGCTCGACCGCATCTTCCGCGAGGCGGGCTTCGAATGGCGCGAGCCGGGCTGCTCGATGTGCCTCGGCATGAACCCGGACCGGCTCGGCAAGGGCGAGCGCTGCGCCTCGACTTCGAACCGCAATTTCGAGGGCCGGCAGGGCGAGGGCGGGCGCACGCACCTCGTGAGCCCCGCGATGGCCGCCGCCGCGGCGATCGCGGGGCACTTCGTCGATATCCGGGAGTGGAGATAGCGATGGAGAAATTCACCGTCCTCACCGGCATCGTCGCGCCGCTCGATCGCGCCAACGTCGACACCGACCAGATCATTCCGAAGGAATACCTCGCCTCGATCAAGCGCACCGGCTTCGCCGACGCGCTGTTCGCCGCCTGGCGCAAGGACAAGGATTTTGTGCTGAACCAGCCGCGCTACAAGGGTGCGAGCATCCTCCTCGGCCGCAAGAACTTCGGCTGCGGCTCTTCGCGCGAGCACGCACCCTGGGCGCTGCGCGACTACGGCTTCCGCTGCGTGATCGCGCCCTCGTACGCCGACATCTTCTTCACCAACTGCTTCAAGAACGGCCTGCTGCCGGTGGTCCTGAAGGAATCGGAGATCGATTCGCTCTTCTACGACGCGGCCTCGTTCCCGGGCTTCCAGCTGAGGATCGACCTGGACAAGCAGGCCGTGTCGACGCTGGACGGCTCCAGGACGTTCCACTTCGATATCGACGGCTTCCGCAAGTACTGCCTGCTGAACGGGCTGGACGAGATCGGGCTCACGCTGCGCCACGCGGACAAGATCCGCGCCTTCGAGGCGCGCCGCAAGACGCAGTTTCCCTGGTACTTCTAGGATGAAGATCGCCGTTCTGCCCGGTGACGGCATCGGGCAAGAGATCATTGCGCAAGCCCGCAGGGTCCTTGCCGCGCTGAAATTGAACCTCGAGATGCAGGAAGCGCCCGTGGGCGGCAGCGCTTACGCCGCGCAAGGCGATCCGCTGCCGGAAGCCACCCTGTCGCTCGCGAAGCAGGCCGACGCCGTCCTCTTCGGCGCGGTCGGGGATCCGAAATACGACAGCCTGCCGCGCGCCAAGCGGCCGGAGCAGGCGATCCTCGGCTTGCGCAAGGGGCTCGCGCTCTTCGCAAACCTGCGTCCCGCCACGGTGCACCCGGAGCTCGCCGCCGCGTCCTCGCTGCGGCCCGAGCTCGTCTCCGGGCTCGACGTGCTGATCGTGCGCGAGCTGACCGGCGACATCTATTTCGGGCAGCCGAAAGGCATCCGGGAAAGAAACGGGGAGCGAGAGGGCTTCGACACCATGGTCTATACGGAGGGCGAGATCCGGCGCATCGCCCGTGTCGGCTTCGAGGCGGCGCGCAAGCGCGGCCGCAAGCTCTGCTCGGTGGACAAGGCCAACGTGCTGGAGACGTCCCAGCTGTGGCGCGAGGTCGTGAGCGCGGAGGCGAAATCCTTTCCCGACGTCGAGCTGAGCCACATGTACGTCGACAACTGCGCGATGCAGCTGGTGCGCAATCCCAAGCAGTTCGACGTCATCGTCACCGGCAACATGTTCGGCGACATCCTCTCCGACGAGGCCTCGATGCTCACCGGCTCGATCGGCATGCTGCCCTCGGCCTCGCTCGACGCGCGCGGCAAGGGGCTGTACGAGCCGATCCACGGCACGGCGCCCGACATCGCGGGCAAGGGCGTCGCCAATCCGCTCGCGACCATCCTCTCGGCGGCGATGATGCTGCGCTATTCGCTGAAAGACGAGGACGCCGCCCGGCGCATCGAGGCGGCGGTGACGAAGGTGCTGCGCAGCGGCCTGCGCACTGCCGACATCCACACCGCCGGAACCCGGCGGGTGGGCACCGCAGAGATGGGCGACGCCGTCGTCGCCGCTCTATAAACTACGACCATGCTGAGAGTCGGAATCGTCGGCTGGCGCGGAATGGTGGGCTCGGTGCTCGTGCAGCGCATGCGCGAGGAGCGGGACTTCGACCACCTCGAGCCGGTTTTCTTCTCGACCTCGCAGGCGGGCGGCAAGGCCCCCGACATCGGCAAGGATGCGCCGCCGGTCGCCGATGCGAGCGACCTCGCGAGGCTGAAGGGGCTGCCCGTCATCCTTTCCTGCCAGGGCGGCGACTACACCAACGACGTCTATCCGAAGTTGCGCAAGGCGGGGTGGAACGGGTACTGGATCGACGCCGCGAGCGCGCTGCGCATGAACGACGACGCCGTGATCATCCTCGATCCGGTGAACCTGCCGTTGATCCGGGACGCGCTCGCAAGCGGAAAGAAGAACTACATCGGCGGCAACTGCACCGTGAGCCTGATGCTCATGGGGATGGCGGGCCTCTTCCAGCGCGACGAGGTGGAATGGCTCACCAGCATGACGTATCAGGCCGCCTCCGGCGCCGGCGCCGCCAACATGCGCGAGCTCGTCGCGCAGATGGCCGCGATCGGCGACAGCGCGAAGGCGCTGCTCGCCGATCCGTCTGCCGGCATCCTGGAGATCGACCGGGCGGTGGGCGGCGCCTTGCGCTCGCCGCGGCTGCCGAGGGACAACTTCGGCCAGGCCCTCGCCGGCAATCTCCTGCCGTGGATCGACAAGGACCTCGGCGACGGCCAGAGCCGCGAGGAGTGGAAGGGGCACGCCGAGACGAACAAGATCCTCGGACGCAACGGCAACGCCGTCCCGGTGGACGGCGTGTGCGTGCGCATCGGCGCCATGCGCTGCCACAGCCAGGCGCTCACCATCAAGCTCAGGCGCGCGCTGCCGCTCGACGAGATCGAGGGCATGATTGCGGAGGGCAACGAATGGGTGAAGGTCGTGCCCAACCGCCGCGAGGAATCGCTCGCCGAGCTCACCCCCGCGGCGGTGGGCGGGAAGCTCTCCGTGCCGGTCGGGCGCTTGCGCAAGCTGCCGATGGGGCCGGAGTACCTCTGCGCCTTTACCGTCGGCGACCAACTCCTCTGGGGCGCCGCCGAGCCGCTGCGGCGCATGCTGCGCATCCTGCTGGACGCCGGGATCCGCGGCTAATTAGGTGAGAAAACGCACGGAAATTCTTGATTTGCCAGCGTAACTGCATGGTGTTATGTTAGCCGGTCCGGCACCACAATAAACAGGGGGCGAAGCCATCGTGGGTAGATCGATCGCCAGCGCAATCGTCGCGGCCGCGTTAGCCATCGTCGCGCCGCTCATCGCGCACGCGGCCGGGCTCGGCAAGCTCACGGTGCTTTCCCCGCTCGGCCAGCCGCTCAACGCGGAGATCGAGATCGTGGCGCAGCCCGGCGAGGAGGACGGCCTCACCGCCCGGCTCGCGACCCCCGAGGCATTCAAGCAGGCCGGCATCGACTACAACTCCGCGCTCTCGAGCGTTCGCTTCGCAGTGCAGCGCAAGGACGGGCACCCGGTCCTGCGGCTGACGACGACGCAGCCGGTGAACGAGCCGTTCCTCGACATGCTGGTCGAGCTGCAATGGAGCACCGGGCGGCTCGTGCGCGAGTACACGTTCCTGCTCGACCCGCCGGAATACAAGGGCCCGGCGCTCGCCGAGGCGCCGAGCGCGCCCGCGCCGCGGCCGGCCGAGAAGCCCGCGGAGCAACCCGCGCCCGCGCCCGCCGCACCCGCGGTCGAGCAGCGCCCGCTCGCCGCCGCGCCAGCGCCCGCCGCGGCGCCGGCCGCGACCTACGAGGTCAAGAAGGGCGACACGCTCGCGAAGATCGCGCGCGAGCACATGGCCCCCGGCGTGTCGCTCAACCAGATGCTGATCTCGATCTACCGCGCGAACGAGGACGCCTTCATCCGCAAGAACGTCAATCTCGTGCGCGCCGGCCGGATCCTGAACATTCCCTCGGAGCAGGAATCGGGCGGGGTCGATCCCGAGGAGGCGAACGAGCTCGTGCGCTCGCACATGGCCGAGTTCGCCCAGTACCGCTCGCGCCTTGCCGCGGCGCCGACGAGCGCCGAGGCGGCTGCGGGACAAAGAGAGGTGGCGGGACGCATCGAGCCGAAGCCGGCCGCCGTGCCGCCCGCGGCAGCGGAAGATCGTCTGCGTCTTTCCAAGGCCGAGCCGGGCAAGGCCGGCGCGCCCGCCGCGCGTGCCGCGCGCGAGGACGACCGCGCCGCGCAGGAGCGCGCGACGAAGGAGGCGGAGTCGCGCGTCGCCGATCTCGAGAAGAACGTCGCCGACCTGCAGAAGCTGCTCGCGCTGAAGAACCAGCAGCTCGCCGAGCTCGAGAACAAGGCGGGCCAGAAACCGGCCGCGGCCGCGCCGAAGCCCGCCGCCGAAGCGCCCAAGCCCGCCGCCGAAGCGCCCAAGCCCGCCGCCGAAGCGCCCAAGCCCGCCGCCGAAGCGCCCAAGCC
>Ga0070741_10011776_pt1 | contig 16024 bp, 19 predicted proteins | sample Coa_R1_4_FD_66440 | JGI IMG/M metagenome (GOLD analysis project Ga0070741, IMG submission 66440) | Surface soil microbial communities from Centralia Pennsylvania, which are recovering from an underground coalmine fire - Coalmine... | ecosystem: Environmental > Terrestrial > Soil > Unclassified ...
CTCCACCTCGACGAGCGTGCGGCTGCGCGGCAACTCGAACACGAACCGCTGCAGCGGCTCGACCTCGCGCACGAGCAGCAGCGCCGGCGTCTCGGGCTTTCGGAGATACGCAGGGCCCTGCACCTTCCACCGCGCCCCCGGCGCCAGCCCGCGCCGGTCCGGCTCGACGCCCGTGATCCCCGGCCACCAGTCGGACAAGTGGTACGGCTGGGCGACGAACGACCACACGTCGCCGAGGGGCGCGAGCAGCACTCGCTCAGCTGCGTACCGCGGCAAGGAACTCCTGGCCGCCGAGCATCCGCTCGAGCTCGGCTTTCCGCTGCTCCTCGGAGAGCCGGTCGATGCGCGTGTGCGTCGGGTCGCCGGAGATCTTCTCGACCCGGAAGTGCCGGTCGGCGACCGCGGCGATCTGCGGCAGATGCGTGATCGTGATGACCTGTGCCCGCTCGGCAAGGCGGCGCAGGACGCGGCCGACGGCGTTCGCCGTCTCCCCGCCGATGCCGGCGTCGATCTCGTCGAAGACGAGCGTCTCGCCGCCGGCGACCGCCGCCAGCGCGAGCGCGATTCGGGACAGCTCGCCTCCTGATGCCGTCTCCGCGACGGGGGTGAACGGCAGCCCCGCGTTCGGGCGGACGAGGAAGACCGACTCGTCGCCGCCGGCCGAGCCCAGCTCGCGCTCGCGCACCTCGCAGAGGAACTCGCCGTCCCCCATCCCGACGTCGCGCAGCTCGCCTGCGACCGCCTCGGCGAAGGCCGGCGCGGCCTTCGCCCGCGCCTTGCGCAGCGCGGCCGCGAGCCCACCCGCCCGGGCCTCCGCAGCCTCGACCGCCGCCGCCGCGGCTGCGGCGGGATCGACGCCGCCGTCGAGCGCCGCCAGCTCCTCGCGCGCGTCCGCCGCCCGCGCCAAGAGCTCCTCGAACGTCGCGACCCGGAATCGCCGCTTCGCGTCGGCGATGCGGTCGAGCGCGGACTCCAGCTCCTCGAGCCTCCCCGGCTCGGCCTCCAGCGACGCGAGGAACGACTGGAGCTCCGACGCGGTCTCCCGCAGCCGCAGCTCGACGTCGCGCAGCTCGTCCCCGGCCTGTCGCAGCTCGGGCGCGAGCCGCTCGACGAGAGCCACCGAGCGCTCCGCGAGCGCAACGAGCCCGGCGGCACCGTCGCCGTCCTCGGGCGCGAGGGCGCTCGCCGCCGCCGCGGCCGCCTCGGCGAGCTCGGCGACGTGCCGCAGCCGCTCGCGGTCGCCGCGAAGCCGCTCCTCGTCCTCGGCCTGCATGCCCTCGGTGTCGTGGGCGAGCGCCCGCAGCTCGGCGAGCCGCGCCTCGGCGAACGCCGCGCTCGCCGTCAGATCGTCGTAGCGCCTTCGCGCCGCCTGCAGCTCGCGCCACGCTGCCCGCATCGGCCGGCGGTCGACGCCCGCGAACCGGTCGAGGAGTTCGAGCTGATACGCGGGACGCGCGAGCCGACGCTGCTCGAACTGCCCCGACATCGCGATCACCCGTTCCACCGCCGCCGCGACGTCCTCGCGCGCTGCGGCGCGCCCCCACGCATACGCCCGCGTGCGGCCGTCGGCGAACACACGGCGTGCGACGAGGAGCGCGTCCTCGTCCTCCGGCCGCAGCTCCGCGAGCTCGTCCAGCTCCTCCGGCACGTCCAGCTCCGCCTCGACGTACGCCTCGTCGCCGTCCGGGCCGACGAACGAGTCGTCGCCCTTCGTCCCGAGCAGAAGGCCGACTGCCTGCGCGAGGATCGTCTTGCCGGCCCCCGTCTCCCCCGTGATCGCGTTCAGCCCCGGCGCAAGCTCGAGATCCGCTTCGCGGATGAGCACGAGGTTCTCGATGCGCAGCCTCCTCAGCACACGATCGAGTCTAGAGAGGGCTCCCGACGCCCTCCATTGGCCGTTTCAGGCGAACGTCTCGCGGTAGCGGCCGAAGAACGTCGTCTCCGGCAGCGTCGCGAGGAGGCTCCGCTCGTCACCCAGTGCGATCGCGATCTCGTCGCCGCTCCCCATGTTCGCGACGACGTGGCCGTCGACGAGAACGGAGACGCGCACGTCGGCCGTCTCGTTCCGGACTGAGAGCGGCGAGCCGCGGCCGACGACGAGCGGGCGTGCGTGCAGCGAGTGCGGCGCGATGAACGTGATCGCCATCGCATCCAGCCCGCGAACGAGGACGGGCCCGCCGTTGGAGAGGTTGTACGCAGTCGAGCCGGACGGGGTGCAGCAGATCATCCCGTCGCACGGGATCGTCCCGAGATCCTCGCCGCCGACCGCGTAGGCGAGCTCGACCATGCGCCCGAGCGTCCCGCTCGTCGTGACGACGTCGTTGACCGCGACGTACCGGCCGCCGTTCAGTGACGCGTCGAGCGTGGGCAGCCCGAGAACACGGTACTCACCTGCGAGCACGCGCGACAAGTCGTCCTCGAGCACGTCCGGTTCGATCGAGGCGAGGAAGCCGACACGGCCGAAGTTGACGCCGATGACGGGGACGCCCGTACCGAGCAGCTTCGCCAGCGTGCGCAGGATGGTCCCGTCACCGCCCACGGCGACCGTCAAGTCGGCTCCTTCCGGGTCGTCGACGACGTGGACGCCGTTCGCGGCCGCCACGCCGCGCACGCGCTCGATCGCGGGGCCGACGTCGATGCGGCCGTGCCCGACGATCGCGATCGTCTCAGGCTTGGACGGCTGCGGCGATTCGCTCGTCGAGGTCATCTGGGAGGGTCGGGTGGTCGGCCTGCGCGAGGTGGACGAAGAGCTCCCGGTTGCCCTTCGGGCCCGGCAGACCCGAGTCTACGACGCCGAGCGTCGAGGCCCCCCACGCGAGCGCCGCCTCCGCGACCTCGCGGACGACGCGCGCACGCACACCGTCGTCGCGGACGACGCCACCCCTGCCCACGTCGCCGCGTCCCGCCTCGAATTGCGGCTTCACCAGCACGACCGCGCGCCACCCGGGCGCTGCAAGCCGGAGCGCGGGCGGCAGCGCGACCCGGATGGAGATGAACGAGACGTCGCACACGATCAGCTGCGGTGCGAACGGCAGCTCGTCGAGCGCGCGCGCGTTCGTGCGCTCGAGCACGACGACGCGCTCGTCGGCGCGCAGCCGTTCGTGCAGCTGGCCGTAGCCGACGTCGACCGCAATCACGCGGGCAGCGCCGCGCTGCAGGAGCACGTCGGTGAAACCGCCGGTGGAGGCGCCGACGTCGAGGCAGTCGAGGCCCGCCGGGTCCAGGCCGAAGGCGTCGAGCGCGTGCGCGAGCTTCTCGCCGCCGCGCGAGACGTACGGCGGGCGGCCCTTGAGCTCGAGCTGGGCGCGTTCGTCCACCTGCTCGCCCGGCTTCTCGTGGCCCGGCACGAGGCCCGCGAGCACCAGCGCCTGCGCCTGCGTGCGCGACTCGGCGAGCCCCCGCTCCACAAGGAGGACGTCCAGGCGCTTCTTCATGCCGGGAGGGTAGAGCTAGCTGGGCGTCGCGCAGATCCAGCGGTGCGATGCCTGATCCGCGACGATGATCGCGCACCTCGTTCCCGCCTGCAGGGGCGACGCCGGCAGTGCCGGTTGGTGCGGCGCGAGGAAGCGCCAGACGTCGCACGTCGCGCCGCTCGGCAGGTCCTCGAGCTTGGTGCATGTCGAAGGATGGCCCCACACCTGCACGATCCTCCCGTCTCCGTAGATCGGGACCGGATTTCGCGGATGGTGTAGCGCCGACTGCCCGAACACGACGATCGCCACGAGCGAGACGACGCCGGCCAGGAACGCCCCCGGCCTTGCGCCCGTCGTCGAGCCGACGAGATGCGACCGCTCCTTCTCGGTCCACTTCGCCCAGTCGCGCTCCTGCCACCCCATGGACGGCGGATCGGCATCCGCTTTGGTTGACTTGAGTCAGATGGTACGGACGGCGAGACCGTCGACGATCTCGCGGAGAACGGTCGTGTCCTCAGCCACTTCGGCCAGCCGCGCGCGGGCGTTTTCGGCCGCCTCGTCGGCGAGCCGACGGGCGCCCTCGGCCCCGTGCAGGACGACGTAGCCGTCGCCGTCGAGGATGTCGTCGACGATCTGGAAGAGCAGCCCGAGCTCGTTCGCGAACGACCGCCACGGGGCCTGCCTCTCGTCCGCCAGGTCGGCGGCCCAGAGTGCCATCGCCACCGACGCGTAGAAGAGGCAGCCCGTCTTCAGACGGTGCACGACGGCGAGGTCGGCCCCCTCGACCATCGTGTCGAGGTACTGGCCGCCGATCATCCCGAGCGTCGCCTGCGCCAGCTCGCGCGCGACGTCCGAGCGCTCGTAGCGGCAGGTGAGGCGGAACGCCTCCGCGAGGAGGGCGTCGCCTGCGAGCACCGCGGTCCCCTCGCCGTAGACGGCCCATACGCTCGGCTTGCCGCGCCGCTCGTCGTCGTCGTCGAGCGAAGGCAGGTCGTCGTGGATGAGCGAGAAGTTGTGCACGAGCTCGATCGCGAGCGCGGCCGGCATCGCCTGCTCGACCGGACAGCCGAGCGCCTCCGCGACCGCGAGCGCGATGACCGGACGGACGCGCTTGCCGCCCATCTCGACGAGGCCGTATCGCACCGACTCCGCCTGGCCGTGGAGCTCTGGCCAGAGCTGCAGGGCGTCGAGCGCCTCCTCGACGAGCCCGCGGAGCTCGTCAGGACTGCGTGGCATCGTCCTCTGCCTCCCGCTTCGCACGCTCCAGCTCCTCCTCGACCGCCTTCGCCAGCTCGGACAGCTCGCCGAGGATCTCGAGCGCCCGCTCCGGCGACGCGCTCTCGTCGGTCGCGAGCCGGTCGAGCTCGGACCGCGCCGCCTCGAGCCGCCCCAGCAGCTCCTCCGCCCGGTTGAGCGAGTCGTCGCTCATGCCGCTCTCTCCCGCACGATTCTCCCCAGTATCCCGTTCACGAGCCGGCCCGCGTCCTCGGATGCATATCGCTTGGCGAGTGTGATCGCCTCGTCGAGCACGGCCTCCTGCGGCACCTCCCCTGCGTCGAGCTCCTCGAGGGCGACGCGGAGGACGTTCCGCTCGACCGCCCCGAGCCGCTCGGCCGGCCACTCGTCGGAGGCGGCGGTGATCCGCGCGTCCAGCTCGGGCGCGTGCGCGGCCACCGCTTCCGACAGCGTCCGCGTGTACTCGTCGACGTCGCCCTCGTACAGGGAGCCGAGCGGCGCGCCGGTGACGTCCCACTGATAGAGGAGGAACACCGCCGCCCGGCGCGCCTCGCGCCGGGACATCAGACGAGTTCCTCGATGGAGACGTCGACGCCGTCGACGGTGACGTCGCACATCCGCGTCAGCGCGTCCGTGACCTCGCGCTGGACGGCTCGCGCCACCTCCGGCAGCACCCGTCCGTAGGCGACTGACAGCTCGAGGTCGACGCGCGCGCGGCCGTCCTCGATCTCGACCTCGACCTTGCGCCGCGGACGGCGGACACGCGCGCCGTCGACCGCTTCGGCGGCGCGGACGACGATCTGCGTCAGCGCGCCGTCCGTCACCTTCACGCCCGGGGCGAGGATCTTCATCTGACTGCCGCCAGCTGGACCTCGTCGAGAAACGACGTCGAGTACTCGCCGCTGCGGAACTGCTCGCTGCCGAGGATCTCGTGGATCGCCTCGCGCGTCGTCGGCACGCCTTCGATCTCGAGCTCCTCGAGCGCCCGACGCGCGCGCGCGATCGCGAGCTCACGGTTGGCGTCGCGGACGATCACCTTCGCGATCATCGAGTCGTAGTACGGCGGGATCGTCGAGCCTTCCTCGACGAAGGTGTCGACGCGCACTCCCGGGCCGAGGGGCGGACGGAAGCGGGTCAGACGCCCCGGCGAGGGGCGAAAGTCCTCGCGGGGGTCCTCCGCGTTGATGCGCATCTCGATCGCGTGACCGCTGCGCGAGGCCCGGCCGCCGTGCGGAAGCGGCTCGCCGGCCGCGATCCGTACCTGCTGGCGCACGAGATCCATCGAGGTCACGAGCTCCGTCACCGGGTGCTCGACCTGCAGGCGCGCGTTCAGCTCGATGAACGAGAACGAGCCGTCGGGGCCGACGAGGAACTCGAACGTGCCCGCGTTGCGGTAGCCGATGTGCCGGCACGCGCGCTCGGCCGCCGCCTCCATCTCCTCTCGCAGCTCGTCGTCGAGGGCGGGCGAGGGCGACTCCTCGACGAGCTTCTGATGGCGGCGCTGGATCGAGCACTCGCGCTCGCCGCACGTGAGGACGTTGCCGTGGTTGTCGCAGAGCACCTGGATCTCGACGTGACGCGCTGGTCTGATCGCCTTCTCGACGTAGAGCGTCCCGTCGCCGAACGCCGCGTGCGCCTCCGCCGCGGCCCGCTGGAACGCGTCGTGCAGCTCGTCGGGATCGGTGACGAGCCGCATGCCCTTGCCGCCGCCTCCGGCGGCCGCCTTCAGAAGGACCGGAAAGCCGAGCGTCTCCGCCGCCGTCCGCGCTTCCTGCGGGCCGGTCGCGCCCTCGGTGCCGGGCACGAGCGGCACGCCCGCCGCCCGCATCTCCTGCTTCGCCAGGGCCTTGTCGCCCATGCGCGCCATCACGTCCGCGGGCGGCCCGATGAAGACGAGCTCGTTGTCCTCGCACATGCGGACGAACTCGTCGTTCTCGGAGAGGAAGCCGTAGCCGGGATGGACCGCCTCGCACCCCGTCGTCGCCGCCGCGGCGATGACCGACGGGATGCTCAGATAGCTCTGCGCGGCGGGCGGAGGGCCGATGCGCACGGCCCGGTCTGCGAGGCGGACGTGCAAGGCGTCCTCGTCCGCAGTCGAGTAGACCGCCACGGCCTCGACGTCGAGCTCGTGCAGCGCGCGGATGACGCGTACGGCGATCTCGCCGCGATTCGCTACGAGAACGCGCGTGAACATCTACAAGGCGTCGAGCGGACGGCCGCCGAGGGGCTCGAGCTCGAACAGCACTTGTCCGAACTCGACGGGCTGAGCGTTCTCGGCGTTGATCGAGCGGACGACGGCCTCGACCTCCGCCTTCACCTCGTTCATGAGCTTCATCGCCTCGAGGATGCAGAGCGTCTGGCCGGGGGCGACGACGTCGCCGATCTCGACGAACGGCGGAGCTCCCGGCTGGGCGGCGCGGTAGAACGTCCCCACCATCGGCGACTCGACCCGGATGTAGCCGTTCGCGGGGCGCGAGATCTCGGCCGCCGACGTCTCCGGCAGCGCGAGCGGCGCGTCCGAGCTGGGCACTGCGTCCGGCGTCGAGCGGACGGACACGCGCATGCCGTCCTCCTCGACCGTCACCTCGCCGATGCCCGTCTCCTGCACGATGCGCACGAGCTCGCGGATTCGCTCCGCACGAGCCTTGCCGACGCTGTCGAGCTCGTCCGCCTCTCCGCGCGCTCGGCCGCGGATGCCGAGCAGCAGCCGCTCGGCGTCGTCCCCGAACAAGCCGAGCAGGAGAAGCTCTTCCTCGCTCGCGGCGATGCCCTCGGCGTTCGCCCGGACCTCGCTCAGCCGCGGGACGACGTCCTCCTCGCTCTCGGGATCGGTCGTCAGCTCGACGGCCCGTCGAACCGCCGGGTCGATCGGGCCAGGCGGCGAGCCGAAGCGTCCCGAGACGAGCGAGCGGAGCTCGTCGACGATCGTAAGGTAGCGGCTCGCGGAGAGGACGTTCAAGAGCGCCTGCGAGGCGAGGACTTGCCCGATCGGCGCCGCGAGCGGCGGCCATCCGACTTCGGCACGGATCCGGTCGAGCTCCGCCAGCACCTCCTCGAGCCGGTCCCCGGCTCCCTGCGTGCGGAGCGTCGCGTCGACCCCGGCGACGAGGCCGGCGGGCACGTCGTGCTCCGCGGCGCGGACGGCGACGCGCGGCGCGAGCGGCGCGACCGGCTCGTCGCCGATGTGCTCGTCGACGAGATCGGACGCCTCCCAGAGGCGGCTGACGTCGATCCCGGGGTCGAGGCCCATGCCTGCAAGGGCCTCGCCGAGCGCCTCGCCGGACACGCGATGGAGCGTCAGCGCGAGCGGATAGATCGCGCACGCGATCAGCTGCGCACCCGCCTCCGCAGCCTTCAGCGTCGCCGCGAGCGCGCTTCCGGCTGCGCCCTGCACGTAGATGCCGACGGGAAGCCCGCTCGCCTGACCGATCGCGTGCACGAGATCCTCGGCCTTGTGCGGCTGGAGCGAGCCGGTCGGGTCGTGCAGCAGGACGCGCACGGCGCCGAGCTCGGGCAGCGCCTTTGCGCGGTCGATCAAGATGTCGATCTCGCCAGTCGGGCCCGGGCTGTAGACGAGACCGGCCTCGAAGTCGCGGTCCGCCGCCACGACCGCCTCGGCCGCCTCCCGCAGGTTCGAGACGTCGTTGAGCGGGTCGTGCAGGCGGAAGACGTCGATCCCGTTCTCGGCGGCGGAGGCGACGAAGCGGCGAGCGAAGTCCGCGTGCACGGGTCGCGAGCCGACGAGGAAGCGGCCGCGCAGTGCGAGCCCGAGCGGAGTCTTGACGCGCGCCTTCAGCGCGCGGATCCGTTCCCACGGGCTCTCGATGCCGCGCTTGACGGCCGCGTCGAAGCAGCCGCCGCCCGACACCTCGAGGTATGCGAAGCCGGCCTGGTCGAGGATCTCGGCGAGGCGGAGCTGGTCGGCGGTCGGCATCCGGCCGGCCAGGGGCTCCTGCCCGAGCAGGCGGATGGTCGTATCGGCGAGGGTTGGCACGGGCTTGGGACCTTATCGCGGTCTTTCGACACGCATGGCGTGCGTGAAGTTGCGCCGCGGGCGGTTCAGCAGCGCGTCGAACGCTTCAAGAGCGCGTTCCTCGCCCGGTCGGCCCAGCCCCAGAAGAGCGAGAAGCCGAGCCACACGCCGCCCCAGACGGCGAAGAAGACGAGGACGCCCGAACCGCCGCCGAGGACGACGCCGAACAGGATCCCGAGCCCGACGTACGCCAGAAGCAGCGCGGAGCGCCACGCCATGGTGGAAGCCTACGCCCGGCTGATGTAGCGCCGCTCGCGCGGGTCGACCTTCAACCGGTCGCCGACGTTCACGAACAGCGGCACCTGCACGACGGCCCCGGTCGCGAGCGTCGCCGGCTTCGTCACGTTCGACACCGTGTCGCCCTTCACGCCCGGCTCGGTGTCGACGACCTCGAGCTCGACGGAGGCGGGGAGCTGCAGCGACGACGGCTTGCCGTCGACGGCGAGCATCTGCACGGTCGCGTTCGGCTGCATGAACGGCAGCTCATCCTCGAGCTCGGAGTGCGGGAGCGAGAACTGCTCGTACGTCTCGCTGTCCATGAAGTGCACGTCGCCGCCGTCGTCGTAGAGGTACTGGACGTTCTTCGTCTCCGTGTGGACACGCGGGAACTTCTCCCCCGCGCGGAACGTCCGGTCGACCACCGCCCCGGAGTCGAGCGCCTTGAGCTTCGTGCGGACGAAGGCGCCGCCCTTGCCCGGCTTCACGTGCTGGAACTCGACGATCCGCCAGACCTTGCCGTCCAGCTCGATGTGCATGCCGTTCTTGAAGCTGTTCGTGTCGACCGTCTCGGCCACGGCGGGCCAATATAGCGCGACGGCTATCCGACCTCGGTGAGGTCCTTGCGGAAGCCGGTGAGGTTCTCGATCCCCTCTGCGGTGACGACGACGTCGTCCTCGATGCGAATGCCGAAGTCGTTCGCGACGTAGATTCCGGGCTCGACGGTGACGACGTTGCCGGGGGCGAGGACGTCTCTCGACTCCGTCGAGAGTCGCGGATCCTCGTGCACCTCGAGCCCGAGGCCGTGCCCGAGCCCGTGGCCCATCGAGCCCTTGAACTCGCTCGCGTCGATGACGTCGCGCGCCAGCGCATCGGCCTCGACGCCGGTGAGCCCCGCGCGGATGCCCCCGAGGGCTGCGTCCTGCGCGAGCCGCACGACTTCGTACGCCTCGCGCATGCGCCCGTCGACGGGGCCCGTCGCGAGCGTGCGCGTACAGTCGGACGAGTAGCCGCCGACGTTGCAGCCGCAGTCGATGACGACGAGCTCGCCGGCGCCGATCTTGCGGTCGCCCGCGCGCGCATGCGGGTGCGACCCGGTCGGCCCGGAGCCGACGATGAACTCGAAGGCGGGCGCCTCCGCACCCTCCTCGTGGAAGAGCTGCGCGAAGTCCCACGAGACGTCGCGCTCGGTGCGGCCGACGAACGGCACGTCGAGCAGCCGCTCGAACGCGCGGTCGGTGACCTTGCACGCCGTCCGGATGAGCTCGAGCTCGGTCTCGTCCTTCACCGCACGCAGGGACTCGACGAGCCCGCTGCGGGGCACGAGCTCGATCCCGCCTTCGCGCAGAGTCTCGTGCTGCGCGAACGGGAGGATCGTCTCGAAGCCGATCCGCCCCGAGAGCACGCCCGCGAGCTCGGCAATGACCGCTCGCTTCGTCTGCACCGCCTCGACGCCGTGGACGGCGCGCGCCGACTCGATGTAGCGGAAGTCGGTGAAGAGGCGGACGCGATCCTGCTCGACGAGGAGCGCGGCGTTCGAGCTGTCGAAGCCGCAGAGATAGAGGACGTTGACGAGGTTGGTGACCAGCAACGGCTCTTCGAGCTTCGCCCGCAACGCATCGATCCTGCTCACGCGTGCTCCTTCAGGTACTCGAGGGCCAGCTTGTAGCCCTCCGGCCCGTGGCCGACGAAGCGGGCCGCAACGAGGTCGGAGATGACCGACTTCCGTCGCCACTCCTCGCGCTCATCGACGTTCGAGAGGTGCACTTCGACGACCGGGATCGCCAGCGGTTCGAGCGCGTCGTGGATCGACCACGCGTAGTGCGTCCACGCCGCCGGGTTCACGACCATGCCGTCCGTGTTGTCGTAGGCGTCGTGGCACCACTTGATGAACTCGGTCTCGCTGTTCGTCTGGCGGCACTGAACGGTCAGCTCCATCTCGCGCGCCCAGTCGTAGATCCGGCTCTCGAGCTCGGCGATGGACAGGCCGCCGTAGAGCGTCGGGTCCCGCCTCCCGAGCATGTTCAGATTCACCCCGTTCAACACGATGACCCTCATGGGCCGATCAACCTATCGAGTTCGCGGCGCACGTCATCCGCGGGAACGGGAACGTCCCACTTCGGGCCGTCGTCGCCGAGGAGGACGAGCCGGAGCGCGCCCTTCTTGTCGCGCAGGAGCGCCTCCCACGCGCGCTCGCGGTCGACGGTGACCGGCGACGGCCGCAGGAGCTCCTCCACCACGCCGGTGTCGCGGCCGGAGAGGCGGAGCGCGGCGAGGAGGCCGAGCGCGACCGCGCGCCCGTGCGTGACTCCCTCGTATCCGGCCGCAGCCTCGAGTGCGTGCGCGAACGTGTGGCCCAGGTTCAGCATCTTCCGCTCGCCCTCGTCGTGGGGGTCGCGAAGGCAGACCGCCGCCTTGAAGGCGGCGCAGCGGCGGACCATCTCGTCCTCCTCGAGCTCCCACAGCGGCTCGCCGGCGAGCAGGCCCGTCTTCACCACCTCGCTCATCCCCTCTCGCCGCTGCAGCTCCGGCAGCGTCTCGAGCAGCGCCTGGTCGACGACGACGCGGCTCGGCCAGTGGAAGGCGCCGACGAGGTTCTTTCCCTGAGGGAGGTCGATCGCCGTCTTGCCGCCGATCGCCGCGTCCACCTGGCCGACGAGGCTGGAGGGCACCGGCACCCACTCGATCCCGCGCAGATAGGCGGAGGCGGCATAGCCGGCCGCGTCGGTGGTGCAGCCGCCGCCGAGGGCGACGATCGTGCCGCGGCGGTCGAGGCGGAGCGCCTGCCAGAGCCGGTCGACGGCGGCGAGCGTCTTCGCCTCCTCGCCCGTCGGAAGCTCGTGCGTCTCGGCGAGGCGGGAGCCGAGCGCGAGCTGTGCGTCCATGCCGTGGATACCGGCGACGTGCGCGTCGGAGACGAGCGCGACCTGGCCGTCGCCGGGAACGAGGAGGTCGAGCTTCGCCAGCGATCCGCGTTCGACGTGGACACCGGCGGCGGCGAGGACCACGTCGTGCACGTCCTTGGCGACGACGTCTGCCGCCTCGGCGTAGAGCGTGCGACGCTCGTCGAACAGCCGCCGGAACTCGGCCTCGTCCTGCGCGAGCGGCCGATCGCTGCCGCGGACTCGGTCCCAGCACGTGTCGACGTCCACGTCGAGCCAGACCGTCAGCGTCTCGTCGAGGGCGTCGCGTACCTTCGCCGAGGTGACGGCGCCGCCGCCGAGCGCGAGCACGATCGCACGCTCCTCGTGAGCGCGGAACGCGGCCTCGCCGTCCTCGCGGAAGATCTCCGGGATCGGCTTGCCGGCGGCAGCCTCGATCAGGTCGTCGGCGTCGATGCCGCCGACGGCGCGCGCCGCCGTCGACTTTCCCGCTCCCATGAAGCCGATGAGCGCGACGCGCCGGTTCAGATGCGCTCCAAGTACGCCCGCCACGCGCCGACGAAGTCGCCGAGCGCATCGCCGCCGAACTTCTCCCGCGTCGCGCGCGCGAGCTCCCACGCGACTGCCGCCTCGGCGACGACTGCGAGCGCCTCGACCGCGGAGACGTCGCTCCGCTCGACGAGTGCCGTCGCAGCCTCTCCGGTCTCGAGGTCGACGGACGCGAGGGGCTTCATCAGCGTCGGCAGCGGCTTCATCGCCGCGCGAGCCACGATCTCCTCCCCGTTCGACATCCCGCCTTCGATCCCGCCCGCGCGATTCGACGTGCGCCGCCTGTCGGTGTCGATCTCGTCGTGTGCCTCCGAGCCGCGCAGCTTCGCAAGCGCGAAGCCGTCGCCGATCTCGACGCCCTTCACCGCCTGGATGCCCATGAGAGCGGCTGCAAGGCGCGCGTCCAGACGGTCCTCCTTGCGCGCATACGAGCCGAGGCCGGGCGGGACGCCACTCGCCCGCACCTCGACGACTCCGCCGAGTGTGTCCTTGTCCTTGCGCGCTGCGTCGACGGCCTCTGGATCCGCCCCCGCGACCGGCACGGCTTCCCCCCGCACTCGAATGCCGACGGTCGCCAGCAGCGCCTTCGCCACGGCGCCGGCGGCGACGTGGACCGCGGTATGCCGGGCGGACGCGCGCTCGAGCGCGTCGCGGACGTCCGCGAGCCCGTATTTCTGTACACCCGCGAGGTCGGCGTGGCCGGGACGCGGCAGCGTCACCGACTTCGTCCCCTTCCCCTGCGGCTCGCCCTCCGGCGCCCACGGGTCCATCCCCCACGTCCAGTTCTTGTGGTCGCGGTTGCGCACGACGAGCGCGAGCGGCGTGCCCAGAGTGCGCCCGTGGCGCAGGCCCGCGAGCACTTCGACTTCGTCCGTCTCGATCTGCTGGCGCGGCGAGCGGCCGTAGCCCTGCTGGCGGCGGCGCAGGTCCGCGTCGATCGCCTCCTTGTCGAGGACGAGGCCGGCCGGCAGGCCGGCGACGATCGCGACGAGCGCCGGGCCGTGCGACTCCCCGGCAGATGCGAGCTCCAAGGTCATGCGGGTAACCCTACGGCCCGCCGCATGACGGCAACGGGCGCGGGGACCCCGGTCCAGAGCTCGAACGACCTCGCGCCTTGCGCGACCAGCACCTCGAGGCCGTCGAGGACTCGCGCTCCGGCCGACGCCGCTGCGTCGGCCGTCGCCGTCCGCGGATACGGCAGGTCGACGAGCGTCTGCCCCGGTCCGAGCCCGCAGATCACCTCGTCACGCACCGACGTCGTGTTGATCACGAGGTCTGCGTCATCCACGTCCGGCGGCCACTCGCCGCGGCGCGAGAAGACACGCGCGTCCCGCAGAGCGTGCTTGAAGGCCGCCGCCGCTCCGCCGTCGCCGAGGATCGCGGGCCGTTCGAACTCGAGCCCGTCGAGAATCGCGCTGTCGGTCGAGTGGGCTTCCGAGCCGACGAGCGTGTTCACCGACGGCAGGTCGGAGCGGACGAGCTTCGCCACCGCGAGCTTGTGGGGCGTGGTCACGTTCGCGCCGACGAATCCGAGAGCCCTCAGCCCGCGCACCGCGTCGGCGAGATCCTCAGGCGGGACGTCGAGCGCGACGTACGCCCAGTCGAGGCCGCGCGCAGCGAACGCCGCGTTCTGCATGCGCGGCGAGAGCGAGTGCTCGACCGGATGGCCGAGCAGCGCGACGAGCCTAGTAGCCGTATTGATGCTCGTGGTTGACGAAGTCCTGGTAGCTCGACGTGAAGTAGTGGTGGCGCTTGTCCGGCTTCCGCACGAAGTACAGGTAGTCGACGTGCGCAGGATGAGCCGCCGCCTCGATCGAGGCCAGGCCGGGGTTCGCGATCGGTGTGGGCGGCAATCCGAGGAACTTGCGCGTGTTGTACGGATTGTCGCTCGACAGCTCCGACTCGAGGAGCGGCTTCGTCCCCGGCACGTGCAGGCCGTACCGGATGGTCGAGTCCATCCCGAGGGGCATGTGCGCGTGCAGCCGGTTGTAGATGACGGCGGCGACGAGCTTGCGCTCGCTCGGGACGACTGCCTCCCGTTCGACGATGGATGCGATCTTGAGGACGTCGTACGGCGTCAGGTTCTTCGACTCCGCGTACGCGAGGTCCACGTTCCCGAAGTTCGTCTCGAAGGCGGCGAGCTGCTCGCGCACGAGCTCTTGCGACGTCGACTTCCGGTCGAAGAAGTAGGTCGAGGGGAAGAGAAAACCCTCCAGAGGGAGCTTCTCGGCGCCGAACCCCTGGATCCGCCTCGGGCCCGACGCAGCGAGATACCCCTTTGCCGAGATCTTGGGATGCACGTGGCGCTCGCGGAAGGCGATCCTCGCGACCGCCGCGACACGTGCGGCCATCTCGACACGTGTGAAGCCTTCCGGGAAGACGACGCGGAACTGATGCAGCTGCCGCACCACCGTTGTCGTCGCCGGAGGCTTGCTCGACCCACCGCAGCCGGCGAGGAGGACAACGACTGCTACCGGCGCGAGCTTGCGGACCACTCGAGGTAGCTGGAGAGGAGGTGGGCGGCCGCGCGCGCGTCCTCCGACGAGTCGGACGGGCTCTGCTGTGCGAGGTCGGTGGTGAAGCGCTCGTCGAACAGGACGACGGGGATGTCCACGGCTGCTCGGAGCGCCTTCGCGAACCGCTCGGCCGAGCGCGCCTGTTCGCCCCGTTCACCGCGCAGCGTCAGCGGATGGCCGACGACGATCTCCTCGACCTCCTGGTCACGGGCGATCGCCGCGATCTCGTCGAGGTTCGCCTTCGCGACGACGCCGAGCGGGCGCGCGACGACGCCGGTCGGGTCGGACACTGCGACACCGGTCCTCGCCGACCCGAAGTCCAGCGCGAGCACCTTCACACGAGAGCTCTCTTCGCCGCCTCGAACGCCTTCGGGATCTCGGCGGGGACGTTGCCGCCGGCCTGCGCCATCGTCGGCCTGCCACCCCCGCGGCCTCCGACGATTCTGCCCATCTCGTTCGCGAGCGCGGCGGCGTCGACGCCGACGCTCTCGGCGACGTTGACGACGATGTGCACGCGCCCGTCGGTGATCGAGGCGACGATCGCACCGTCGGCCTTCTCCTGTTGGCGGATGCGGTCGGAGAGGTCGCGAAGCGGGCCCGGCTGGACGTCGCGGGTCTCGGCGAGTACGACCCCGTCGACGCGCTCGCTGACCGTGTACGCCGTCTCGGCTTGCTGCTTCGGCTTCTCCTTGCGCGCACGCTCGAGCTCGCCGCGCAGCTCGTCCGCCTCGCGCGCGCGCTCGCGCAGGAGCGCGTACGCCTCACCCGCGGTGACGGCCTCGATGCGGCGCGCGCCCGAACCGACGGAGCTCTCGCCGAGGACGACGAACGGGCCGATCTCCGCCGTCGAGCGGACGTGGGTGCCGCCGCACAGCTCCACCGACCAGCCGCCGATGTCGACGACGCGCACGACGTCGCCGTACTTCTCGCCGAACAGCATCATCGCTCCGAGCTTCCGCGCCTCGGCGATCGTCGTCTCGTAGGTGCGCACCGTCAGGTTCTCGAACACGCGCTCGTTCACGCGCCGTTCCACTTCTGTCCGCTCTTCCGCCGTCAGCGCCTGCGGATGGGTGAAGTCGAACCGGAGCTTGTCGGGACGAACCGCGGAGCCCGCTTGCTTCACGTGCTCGCCGAGCACCTCGCGCAGGGACTCGTGCAGCAGGTGGGTCGCCGTGTGGT
>Ga0070741_10011777_pt1 | contig 16024 bp, 30 predicted proteins | sample Coa_R1_4_FD_66440 | JGI IMG/M metagenome (GOLD analysis project Ga0070741, IMG submission 66440) | Surface soil microbial communities from Centralia Pennsylvania, which are recovering from an underground coalmine fire - Coalmine... | ecosystem: Environmental > Terrestrial > Soil > Unclassified ...
CCCGGCCTGTGCCTGCCCTACACGTTCGCCCCCAATTCCCTGACACCTACAGCTTTGTAGTTCCAATCCCTACGAGACCTAGGGTTTTTCGTGTGACTTTTTCCGCACAGCCCGATATTTGGCGCGTCGGAGGTCGGCAATGATTCCCCCCATTAACAAAGCGGTCAAAAAAGGACCCACAAGGAGTCGGTCGTCGCGCAGTCCAACCCACAAACTTAAATGGAGCCAAAAAAATGCTACAGCACCAGCCGTCGAAGACGATAGAAGAAGTAGTCGCCGCGATCGAAGCGCTGGATCTCGAGCCGATCAAGTTCAAGTTGATGAATCACGAAGAAGGAGAAGGCTGGACACGGGAGTATGTCGATCAGATCGAAATAGCGTACAAGCGCTTTCTAACGCTCGTCATGAAGTATCCAGAAGAAACCATCGCACCGAGCAAAGACGTGGACAAGTTCTGGCACGGACACATTCTGGACACGATGAAGTATGCCGAGGACTGCCGGAACGCGTTCGGGTTCTTCCTGCACCATTTCCCATACTTCGGGATGCGCGGCGAGGACGACGCGGCCAACCTGGCGAAGGCCGGAGAAACGACCATGCGCCTGTACGAGTACGAATTCAACCCAGCAGACCGCACGCCGGCACGCGAAGGGAGGAACTCTGCGATGTGTGGCGCAAAGCATCCGGCTAAGGACGTGCTCAACACGTCGGTCCGGCCGAGGCTTGATACGACGGCGATGTGCGGCGCAGCGAACCCGGCGATGTGCGGCGCAGCGAAGCCGGCGATGTGCGGCGCGGCCGTGAAAGCCGCCATGTGCGGAGCCGCGAAGCCTGCCATGTGCGGCGCTGCCGCCAACGAGGGGGCCGCGATGTGCGGCGCGACAGTCAAAGCGGCCATGTGCGGAGCGGCCCGGCCGACAATGTGTGGGGCAGCCGTGGAGGCCGCCATGTGCGGAGCCGCCAGGCCGGCCATGTGCGGTGTTGCGGTCAATGACGGCGTTGCCATGTGTGGGGCCGCGAAACGCGCGATGTGCGGTGCGACAGTCGAAGCGGGCATGTGCGGAGCCGCCAAGCCCGCCATGTACGGAGCGACCATCGGTGCCGCCCTGAACACCTCGCTTCGTCCTACGTTGAAGTGGGCCGCCTGAAGGACGCCCGCTCGGGAACAAGCAACAAAAAAGGCCGGGGCAACCCGGCCTTTTCTATTTGAACCGCGACAGTGCCGCTACGCCTTCGCGCTCTCCTTGTCGGTTTCTTCCTTCGGCTCGGGCCGGTCGAGCAGCTCGACCAGCGCCATCGGCGCGTTGTCGCCCTGGCGGAAGCCGTACTTGAGGATGCGCAGGTAGCCGCCGTTGCGCTTCGCGTAGCGGGGTCCGATATCGGAGAACAAGAGGCCCACGATCTCGCGATCGCGAAGGCGGTCGTAAGCGAGCCGGCGGTTGGCGAGCGTCGGCTTCTTCCCGAGCGTGATCATCGGCTCCACGACGCGGCGCAACTCCTTCGCTTTGGGCAACGTCGTCTTGATGACCCCGTGGCGAAGCAGCGACACCGTCATGTTGCGCAGCATCGCGAGGCGATGGCTGCTCGTGCGGTTCAGTTTCCTCAATCCGTGGCGGTGGCGCATGGCGGTCTTCCTGCTCTGTGTGCTCTTTGCTTAAGTGCGCACGGTCTCGAGTCCCGCCGGCGGCCAGTTCTCGAGCTTCATGCCGAGGGTGAGCCCGCGCGAGGCGAGTACTTCCTTGATCTCGTTCAGCGACTTGCGGCCGAGATTCGGGGTCTTCAGCAGCTCGGTCTCGGTGCGCTGGATGAGGTCGCCGATGTAGTAGATGTTCTCGGCCTTGAGGCAGTTGGCGGAGCGCACGGTGAGCTCGAGGTCGTCGACGGGACGCAGAAGGATCGGGTCGACCTGCGGCGCCTTCTTCTCCTCCACCGTAGGCGCGGTACCTTCGAGCGCGGCGAACACCGAGAGCTGGTCCACGAGCACGCGCGCTGCGTAGCGGATGGCCTCCTCGGGCTCGATTACGCCGTTGGTCTCGATGTCGATGATCAGCTTGTCGAGGTCGGTGCGCTGCTCGACGCGAGCGGACTCGACGGCGTACGACACGCGCCGCACGGGCGAGAACGACGCGTCGAGGATGATCTTGCCGATTCCCTTGGATTCCTCGGGAATGACGCGCATGTTGCCCGGGATGTAGCCGCGGCCCTTCTCGACCTTCAAGGTCATCTCGAGCCTGCCGCCCGGCGAGAGATGCGCGATGACGTGCTCGGGATTGACGATCTCGACATCGTGCGTGACCTCGATGTCGGCGGCCGTCACGGGGCCCTCGCCCTTCTTCTTGAGGCTGAGCAGCGCATCCTCGCCCTGGTGCAGCTTCAGCACCACGCCCTTGAGGTTGAGCAGGATATCGACGACGTCCTCCTGCACGCCTTCGATGGTCGAATACTCGTGCAGTACGCCCGAGATCTGCACCTCGGTCGCCGCGAACCCGGGCATCGACGACAGCAGCACGCGCCGCAGGGCGTTCCCGAGCGTATGGCCGTAGCCGCGCTCGAAGGGCTCCATCGTGACCTTCGCGTGGTTGGGTGCGATGGCCTGTACGTCGACGATGCGGGGTTTCAGAAATCCGCTGGTTTGCATTTAGGGGCCTCGATGATGTTCCTTCGGTCCGGTCACTTCGAGTAGAGCTCGACGACCAGGCTTTCGTTGATGTTCGACGGCAGCTCGGCGCGCTGCGGCAGGGCCTTGAACTTGCCCTTGAGACTCTTGGCGTCGACCTCGATCCAGTCCGGGTAGCCCCGCGATTCGGCGGCCTTGGCCGCGCCCTGTATGCGCAGCTGCGCCTTCGCCTTCTCCGCCACCTCGATGGTGTCGCCCGGGCGCACGTGGTAGGAAGGAATGTTGACGCGCTTGCCGTTCACCAGGATGCCGTTGTGGCGCACGATCTGGCGCGCCTCGGTCCGGCTCGAGCCGAAGCCCATGCGGTACGAGACGGTGTCTAGGCGAGTCTCGAGCAGCTGCAGCAACCGCTCACCGGTAACGCCCTTGGAGCGCGACGCTTCCTTGTAGGTGTCGCGGAACTGGCCTTCGAGCACGCCGTAGATGCGGCGCAGCTTCTGCTTCTCGCGCAGTTGCTTGCCGAAGTCCGACATGCGGCCGCCGCTCTTCTGACCGTGCTGACCGGGCGCATAGCTGCGGCGCTCGATCGCGCACTTGTCGGTGAAGCACTTCTCGCCCTTGAGGAAGAGCTTCTCTCCCTCGCGGCGGCACTGGCGGCATTTCGGGTCCAGGGATCGGGCCATGGGTGTCCTCGGTATCTTTTAAATGCGCCGACGCTTCGGCGGCCGGCAGCCGTTGTGCGGGACCGGCGTCACGTCGGAAATGCTGGTGATCTTCAGGCCGAGCGCGTTCAGCGCGCGCACGGCGGATTCGCGTCCCGGGCCGGGGCCCTTGATGCGCACCTCGATGTTCTTCACGCCGCATTCCTGCGCGGCGCGCCCCGCCTGCTCGGCCGCGACTTGCGCGGCGAAAGGCGTCGACTTGCGCGATCCCTTGAAGCCCGCGGCGCCCGAGGTCGCCCAGGCGAGCGCGTTGCCCTGGCGGTCGGTGATCGTGATGATGGTGTTGTTGAACGACGCGTGGACGTGGGCGATGCCCTCGGCCACGTTCTTCTTCACCTTCTTGCGGACGCGCGTCGGTGCGGCGGGTGCGGCAGGCGGTTTTGCCATTGAATCGGTTTCCTGTTTGGCCTAATCTGCGATGCGGTCTCAGCCGGCCTTCGCCGCCGGCACGTTGATCTTCACTGCGGCCTTGCGCGGACCCTTGCGGGTGCGCGCGTTGGTGCGGGTGCGCTGGCCCCGGACGGGCAGCCCCTTGCGGTGCCGCGAACCCCGATAGCAGCCGAGATCCATCAGCCGCTTGATGTTCATCGACACCTCGCGGCGCAGGTCGCCCTCGACGCTGAAGCGGGCCACCTGCTCGCGCAGTCTCTCCATGTCGGACTCGGACAGGTCCTTGATCTTCGTGGTCTTGACCACGTTGGCGGCGGCGCAGATGGCGCGGGCGCGCGAGCGGCCGATGCCGTAGATCGCCTGCAGCGCGATCTCGGCGTGCTGGTGGTTCGGGATGTTGACTCCGGCGATACGTGCCATGCTCTAGCTCCGAATATGGTCCTTGGTCTGCGAGCCGAAAAACCTGAAATTATAGCGTTTAATCCGCCGCTTAGCTACTGCCCAGTCGCGATTATTCAGCCCTGGCGCTGCTTGTGGCGCGGGTCCTTGCTGCAGATGACCCGCACGACGCCCTTGCGCCGGATGATCTTGCAGTTGCGGCAGATCTTCTTCACCGAGGCCAGCACTTTCATGGCAGCTTCCTTTGCTCGTTCGTCTCTGAATGCACGTCTTCGAAACCGTCACTTCGCCCGGAACACGATCCGGCCCCGGGTGAGGTCGTAGGGCGTCAGCTCCACGGTCACCTTGTCCCCGGGCAGGATGCGGATGTAGTGCATGCGCATCTTCCCCGAGATGTGCCCCAGGATGACGTGCCCGTTCTCCAGCTTCACCCGGAAGGTCGCGTTCGGCAGGGTCTCCACGATCTCGCCCTGCATCTGGATCACTTCTTCCTTCGCCATGCGTTCCCGCTAGCGTGCGGTCGGGAAACCCGCCCCGCCCTTGAAGTTCGCCTTCTTCAGGAGGCTCTCGTACTGGTGCGTCATCACGTAGGCCTGAACCTGGGCCATGAAATCCATGGTCACGACCACGATGATCAGGAGGGACGTGCCGCCGAAGTAGAACGGCACGTTCCACTTCAGGATCAGGAACTCGGGCAGCAGGCAGACCAGGGTCACGTAGATGGCGCCGGCCAGCGTCAATCTCAAGAGGATCTTCTCCAGGTACTTCGCCGTCTGGTCGCCCGGCCGGATGCCCGGGACGAACGCGCCCGACTTCTTCAGGTTGTCCGCGGTCTCCTTGGGGTTGTACTGGAGCGCCGTGTAGAAGAAGCAGAAGAAGATGATCGCCGCCGCGTACAGCATCACGTAGATCGGCTGCCCGGGCGAGAGCGTCGCGGCGATGTCGCGCAGCCAGTTCGTCTGCTGGCTCTGGCCGAACCAGCCGGCGATCGTCGCCGGGAACAGGATGATCGACGAGGCGAAGATCGGCGGGATCACGCCCGACATGTTGAGCTTGAACGGCAAGTGCGAGGCCTGGCCGCCGTAGAGCTTGTTGCCGACCTGGCGCTTGGCGTAATTCACCAGGATCTTGCGCTGGCCGCGCTCGACGAAGCAAACGCCCCACGTCACGATCACCACGGCGGCCGTGATCGCGATCGCCGTCAGCGGGCCCATGGCGCCGGTGCGCACCAGCTCGAGCATGCCGCCCAGCGCGTTCGGCAGTCCCGCGGCGATGCCCGCGAAAATGATGATCGAGATGCCGTTCCCCAGGCCGCGCTCGGTGACCTGCTCGCCGAGCCACATGAGGAACATGGTCCCGGTGACCAGCGTCACGACCGTCGTGAAGCGGAACAGCAGGCCCGGATCGATGACCAGCCCCTGCTGCGACTCGAGCGCGATCGAGATGCCCGTCGCCTGGAACAGCGCGAGGAACACCGTCCCGTAGCGCGTGTACTGAGTGATCTTGCGCTGACCCGCCTGGCCTTCCTTGCGCAGCTGCTCGAGCTGCGGCGACACGGCGGTCATCAGCTGCATGATGATCGAGGCCGAGATGTACGGCATGATCCCGAGGGCGAAGATGGTGAATCGGGAGAGGGCGCCGCCCGAGAACATGTTGAACAGCCCCAGGATCCCGCCCTGCTGCGACTGGAACAGGTCGGCGAGCTTGACCGGGTCGATGCCCGGCACCGGGATGTGCGCCCCGATGCGGAACACGACGAGCGCGCCCAGGAGAAAGAACAGGCGCTTCTTCAGATCGCCGTATTTTCCGGTCTTGCCGAGTTGCGGAGTTGCCATCGCGCTATTCGTCCTTCTTGCCGCCCTTGGCCTTGGCCGCCTTATCGCCTTCCTTCTTGTCGGCCCTGGGTTTCGCTTTCGCGGCGTCTGCGCCGCCCTGCGCCGCCTTGTCCGGCTGCGGGGTCTTGGGCTTGGCCTCGGACTTCTTCGTCTCGGTCTGCGCCGCCGCGATCGACTTGGTGCGCTCGTCGATGCGCGCCTTGAGGCGCTTGGCCTTCTTGCCCTCGGCCGCCTTCGCCTCGGGGACCTGGATGCTGCCGCCCGCCGACTCGATCGCGGCGCGCGCGCCCTTGCTCGCGTAGACGCCCGATACGGCGAGCTTGCGCGTGAGCTTGCCCGAGACGATCACCTTCGCGCCGAGCGCGGAGTTCGGGATCACGCCCGCGGCTTTCAGGCCGGCCAGGTCGACCTTGTCGCCTTCGACGCGCTCGAGGTCCGACAGGCGCACCTCGGCGACGTCGTCGCGCGTGAGCGAGTTGAAGCCGCGCTTCGGCAGGCGGCGCTGAATCGGCATCTGCCCGCCCTCGAATCCGACTTTGTGGAAGCCGCCGGAGCGAGCGCGCTGGCCTTTGTGGCCCCGGCCCGCGGTCTTGCCCAGGCCCGAGCCGACGCCGCGGCCGACGCGGCGCCGCGCGTGCTTCGCGCCCGGGGCCGGCTTGATCGTGTTCAGTTCCATGGGTTCGCCTTCTTCACGCCGTTTCCGTACGGACCAGGTAGAACACCTGGTTGATCATGCCGCGCACCTGCGGCGTGTCCTTGAGCTCGACCGTCTGGTGCATGCGTCGCAGCCCCAGGCCGCGCACCGTCGCACGGTGCCTCTCGCTGCAGGTGATGATGCTCTTCACCAGCGTCACCTTGATCTTCTTGTCCGCCATGGCGCCCTCAGCCGGTGATCTCTTCGACGGTCTTGCCGCGCTTCGCGGCGACCGCGTACGGCGTGTTCATGCGCCGCAGGCCGTCGAGCGTCGCGCGCACGACGTTGTACGGGTTGGTCGAGCCGAGGCACTTCGCGAGGACGTTGGTCACGCCCATCACCTCGAACACCGCGCGCATCGGGCCGCCCGCGATGATGCCCGTGCCCTCGTGGGCGGGCTGCATGATGACCTTCGAAGAGCCGTGACGGCCGATGATCGCGTGATGCAGCGTGCCGTTCTTGAGCTGCACGCGGAACATCTTGCGGCGCGCCTCTTCCAGCGCCTTCTGCACGGCGACCGGCACCTCGCGCGCCTTGCCCTTGCCCATGCCGACCGCGCCGTCACCGTCGCCGACGACCGTGAGCGCGGCGAAGCCGAGGATCCGGCCGCCCTTCACCACCTTGGTGACGCGGTTCACCGAGACCATCTTCTCGCGCAGTCCGTCGTTGCGCTGCTCGCCGCCCTGCATCCTGGGTTGCATTCTTGCCATCGTGCTCTCCGCTTAGAACTTGAGGCCGGCTTCGCGCGCGGCGTCGGCGAGCGCTTTCACGCGCCCGTGGTATCTGTAGCCCGAACGGTCGAACGCCACGGTCTCGATGCCGGCGGCCTTCGCCTTCTCCGCGATCCGCTTGCCGACGGCCGCCGCGGCGGCCTTGTTCCCGCCCTGCGCGATCTTCGAGCGTACTTCCTTCTCGAGCGTCGAGGCGCTGGCCAGCACCTTGCCGCCGTCGGCCGAGAAGACCTGGGCGTAGATATGGCCGTTGCTGCGATGGACCGCGAGCCGGATCGCCGCGAGCTGTTGGATGCGCCGGCGCGTCTGTGCGGCGCGGCGTAGGCGTGATGCGTTCTTCTCGATCATGGCTGTCCCGTCACTTCTTCTTCGTCTCTTTCAAGACGATCTGCTCGTTCGAGTAGCGCACACCCTTGCCCTTGTAAGGCTCGGGCGGGCGGTAGGCGCGGATCTCCGCGGCGACCTGTCCGACCTGCTGCTTGTCGAGGCCCTTGATCACGATCTCGGTCTGCGTCGGGGTCTCGACCTTGACGCCTTTCGGCATCCTGTGCACGACCGGGTGCGAGAATCCGAGCGTCAGGTTGAGCTTGTCCCCCTGCGCCTGAGCACGGTAGCCGACGCCGACCAGCGTCAGCCGCTTCTCGAATCCCTTGGTCACGCCGGTGACCATGTTGCTGACGAGCGCGCGGAGCGTTCCCGACATCGCGTTCGCTTCGTCCGATTCGTCGGCGATGTTGAACGTGAGCTGCTCGCCTTCCTTCGCGACCTTCACGTCGCGGCGCAGGCGTTGGGTCAGCGTGCCGAGCGGGCCCTTGATCGAGAGCGACTCGGCGGCGAAAGTCGCCTCGACGCCCTTGGGCAGCGGCACGGGATACTTGGCTATTCTCGACATGGCATGCGTCCCTTATGCGACGATGCAGAGGACCTCGCCGCCGACGCCGCTCGCGCGCGCCTTGCGGTCGGTCATCACGCCCTTCGAGGTCGACACGATGGCGACGCCGAGTCCGTTCATCACCTTGGGCAGGTCGTCCCGGCCCTTGTAGATCCGCAGGCCCGGGCGCGACACGCGCTCGATCTTCTCGATCACGGGCTGGCCGGCGTAGTACTTGAGGCTGATCTCGAGCAACGGCTTGCCTTCGTTTTCGCGCACCGCGAAGCCCTCGATGTAACCCTCGTCCTTCAGCACCTGCGCGATCGACGCCTTCAGCTTGGACGCCGGCATCTGGACCACCGTTTTCGCGGCCGCCTGCGCGTTGCGTATGCGGACCAGCATGTCGGCGATCGGGTCGGTCATGCTCATGCGTTGGCTCCTTCTACCAGCTGGCCTTGATCACGCCGGGGATCTCGCCCCGCATCGCGATCTCGCGCAGCTTGTTGCGGCCCAGGCCGAACTTGCGGAACACGCCGCGCGGACGCCCCGTGATGCGGCAGCGGTTTCGCAGCCGCACGGGCGACGAGTTGCGCGGCAGCGCCTGGAACTTCGCTCGCGCCTCGGCGCGCTCGTCGTCCGAGCGCTTCGCGTCGTTGATGATCGCGAGCAGCTCGGCGCGGCGCGCGGCGAACTTGGCGACGGTCTTGCGGCGTTTTTCTTCGCGGTTGATGAGAGCGAGCTTGGCCATGGCGATCCTCAGGTCTTGAACGGGAACCGGAAAGCGGCGAGGAGCGCTCGCGCTTCCTCGTCGGTCCTCGCGGTCGTGGTGATGCTGATGTTGAGCCCCCGGAGCGTGTCGATCTTGTCGTACTCGATCTCCGGGAAGATGATCTGCTCCTTCACGCCCAGGCTGTAGTTGCCGCGGCCGTCGAAGGCCCTCGCCGAGACGCCGCGGAAGTCGCGGATGCGCGGGATGGCGACCGACACCAGCCGGTCGAGAAACTCGTACATGCGCTTGCCGCGCAGCGTCACCATGCAGCCGACGGGATAGCCCTTGCGCACCTTGAAGGTCGCGATCGACTTCTTCGCCTTGGTGACGACGGGCTTCTGGCCCGCGATCTTGGTCAGGTCGGAAACGGCGTTGTCCAGGATCTTCTTGTCCTGCACCGTCTCGCCCACGCCCATGTTGAGCGTGATCTTCTCGATGCGCGGGACCTCCATCGTCGTCTTGTACCCCCGCTGCTTCATCATCTCGGGTACGACGTTCTTGCGGTAGTGTTCCTGCAGTCTGGCCATGGGAATCCTCAGCTCTCCTGCGCTAGGCGTCGATCATCTCGCCGTTGGACTTGAACACGCGCACCTTGCGTCCATCGTCCATCAGCTTGAATCCGACCCGGTCGCCCTTCTTCGTCTGCGGGTTGAACAGCGCCACGTTCGACACGTCGATCGGCATGTCCTTCTCGACGATGCCGCCCGTCTGGCCCTTCATCGGGTTGGGGCGCTGGTGCTTCTTCACGCGGTTGACGCCCTCGACGACGAGGTGCTGCGCGTCGACCACGCGCAGCACGGTGCCGCGCTTGCCCTTGTCCTTGCCGGCGATGACGATGACGTCGTCGCCCTTGCGGATCTTTTCCATCACAGCACCTCGGGAGCGAGCGAGACGATCTTCATGAAGCGCTCGGTGCGCAGCTCGCGCGTCACCGGGCCGAAAATGCGCGTCCCGATCGGCTCCATCTTCGGGGTGAGGAGCACGGCGGCGTTGCTGTCGAACTTGATCAGGCTGCCGTCGGAGCGGCGCACGCCCTTGGCCGTGCGCACGACCACGGCGTGGTAGACCTCGCCCTTCTTCACGCGGCCGCGCGGTGCGGCGTCCTTCACGCTCACCCGGATCACGTCACCGATGCTCGCGTAGCGGCGCTTCGAGCCGCCGAGCACCTTGATGCACATGACCGCACGCGCGCCGGTGTTGTCGGCGACGTCGAGCACCGTCTGCATCTGAATCATTTTTGCCCTCTTTCCAACTTGTCCCCGCCACCGCGCCTGTGCGGCACCTGGGGACAGTTTTGGATCCCGTCCGGGACGTCAGCCCAGCGCCGGCAGGCGCGGGGAAAAACGTCGAATTCTACTCTCCGCTCAGGGTCTTGCCAACCCGCCGAGAGGCCTCAAACCGCCTTCGCCTTCTCCAGCAGCCGCGCCACGCGCCAGGACTTGGTCCTGGAGATGGGGCGGGACTGCTCGATCTCCACCAGGTCGCCCTCGTGGCACTCGTTCTTTTCGTCGTGCGCGTGGTACTTCTTCGAGCGCGTGACCACCTTGCCGTACATCGGGTGTGCCACACGGCGCTCGACCAGCACGGTCACGGTCTTGTCCATCTTGTCGCTGACCACGCGTCCGGTCAGCATCTTGTTCGGCTCGGTCTTCGCTAGGTCCGTCATTTCGCGGCCGCCTTCTCGCGCAGGAGCGTACGCACGCGCGCGATGTCGCGGCGCACCTTGCTCAGCTGGCTGGTGTTGGTCAATTGCTGGGTGGCTTTCTGCATGCGCAGGGAAAACTGCGCGCGCAGCAGGTCTTCCAGCTCCTTGTCGAGGGCCGTCGTGTCCTTGGCCCTGAGCTCGCTCGCTTTCATGGATCGCCTCTAGCCTATCTGCCGGTGCACGAACGTGGTGCGCAGCGGCAATTTGGACGCCGCCAGCGCGAACGCCTCGCGCGCGACCGCCTCGTCGACTCCGTCCATCTCGTAGAGGACTTTGCCCGGCTGGATCTCGGCGACGAAGTACTCGGGATTGCCCTTGCCGTTGCCCATGCGGACCTCCGCGGGCTTCTGCGAAATGGGCTTGTCCGGAAAGATCCTGATGAAGATGCGGCCGCCGCGCTTGACGTGCCGCGTCATGGCGCGCCGCGCCGCCTCGATCTGCCGCGCCGTGAGGCGTCCGCGCGTGGTCGCCTTCAGGCCGTAATCCCCGAAGGAAACCTTGTTGCCGCGCGTGGCGACGCCCTTGTTGCGGCCCTTCTGCTGCTTGCGGTACTTGGTGCGTGCGGGTTGTAGCATGGCGAGTCCCGGTTACTCTTTCGTCTTGCGCGTTTTCTTGACGGCCGTCTTCGGCTCGGCCTTGGCGTCCGTCTTGGTCTCGGTCTTCGGCTTGGTATCGGCCGCGGCGCGCTTCGCCGGAGCCTTGGCGCGCGGCGCGGGCGCCGGCTTGGCCTTAGGCGCCTCCGCGGCCGCTTCGGCGGTCGAGGGCGCCGTCGCCACCGCGGCGGGAACCGGCTCGGGCTTCTCTTCCGCCGCGGGCCTCGACGGTCTCTTCACCTTCTTCGTCGCGGGCGCTTCCTCCGAAGCGGGCACCGGCGGCGCGGCGGGCTGGTCGCTCTTCGCCATCACCTCGCCCTTGTACACCCAGACCTTGATGCCGATGACGCCGTAGGTCGTCTTCGCCTCGGCGAAGCCGTAGTCGATGTCGGCGCGCAGCGTATGCAGCGGCACACGGCCCTCGCGGTACCACTCGGTGCGCGCGATCTCGATGCCGTTCAGCCGTCCGGCGCTCATGATCTTGATGCCCTGGGCGCCCAGGCGCATCGCGTTCTGCATGGCGCGCTTCATGGCGCGGCGGAACATGATGCGCTTCTCGAGCTGCTGCGCGATCGAGTCGGCGATCAGCTGCGCGTCGGTCTCGGGCTTGCGGATCTCCTCGATGTTGACGTGCACCATCTGCACGCCGAGCAGGCGCCGGAGGTCCGACTTCAGGATCTCGATGTCCTCGCCCTTTTTGCCGATCACCACGCCCGGCCGCGCGCTGAAGATCGTTATGCGCGCGTCCTTCGCCGGGCGCTCGATCACGACCTTGCCGACCGACGCGTGGGCGAGCTTGCCCTTGAGATAGTCACGGACCTTGAGGTCCTCGTTCAGCATCGATGCGAAATTCCTGCTGTTCGCGTACCAGCGCGAGGCCCAGTCCTTGTTGACGCTGAGCCTGAACCCGGTCGGATGGATTTTCTGTCCCATGGATGTCCTCTACTTCCTGGCCTTCGCGGGCGCGGCTTGCTTCTTCTTCTCCTCGTCGCCCACGGTCACGAAGATATGGCAGGTGTGCTTGAGCACGCGGTTTCCGCGCCCCTTGGCGCGCGCATGAAAGCGCTTCATCGGCATGCCCTGCTCGACGAAGATGCGCTTGACCTTGAGCTCGTCGACATCGGCGCCGTCGTTGTGCTCGGCGTTGGCGATCGCCGACTCGAGCACTTTCTTCACGATGCGCGCGCCCTTCTTCGGGCTGAAGGCCAGTACGTTGAGGGCCTTCTCGACCGGCAGGCCGCGGATGAGGTCGGCCACCAGCCGCCCTTTCTGGGCCGAGAGCCGGACACCCCACAAAGTCGCTCGGGTTTCCATGTGCGCTCCTTACTTCTTGTCGCCCGCGGGCGCTGCCGCGGGGGCCGCCGCCGGGGCCGGCGCGCCGGGCGCGCCGCCGCCGCCCGGGCCGCCGCTGCGAGCCGCAGCCGCCTCCGCGGCGAGCTTCTTGTCCGCGGTGCCATGGCTCTTGAAGATGCGCGTCAGCGCGAATTCGCCGAGCTTGTGTCCGACCATGTTCTCCGAGATGTACACCGGCACGTGCTGCTTGCCGTTGTGCACGGCGATCGTCAGCCCGACGAAGTCGGGCAGGATCGTCGAGCGCCTCGACCAGGTCTTGATCGGACGCTTGTCGTTCTGCGCGCGCGCCGCTTCCACCTTGTGCATCAGGTGGTCGTCGACGAATGGGCCTTTCTTTACCGAGCGTGCCATAGCTGTCCTCTAACTTACGCAGCCCGCTTTTTGTGGCGGAACTGCACGATCATGCCGCGGGTGCGCTTGTTCTTGCGCGTCTTGTAGCCCTTGGCGAGCGTGCCCCAGGGGCTCACCGGGTCCTGCGCCGCGGCGGTCTTGCCTTCGCCGCCGCCGTGCGGGTGGTCGATGGGGTTCATCGCCACGCCCCGCACCGTCGGCCGCACTCCGCGCCAGCGCATCGCGCCCGCCTTGCCGATGGTGCGCAACGCGTGCTCCTCGTTGCCCACCTCGCCGATGGTCGCGCGGCAGTCGACGTGCACCTTGCGGATCTCGCCCGAGCGCAGGCGCAGCTGCGCATAGCTGCCCTCGCGCGCGAGAAGCTGCACCGAGGTGCCGGCGGAGCGCGCGAGTTGCGCGCCCTTTCCCGGCTGCATCTCGACGCAGTGGATCGTCGTGCCCACCGGGATGTTGCGCAGGGGCAGCGTGTTGCCCGCCTTGATGGGGGCTTCGATGCCCGACGCGAGCATCGTGCCGGCGGTCAGGCCCTTCGGCGCGATGATGTAGCGCCGCTCGCCGTCCGCGTAGCACAGCAGCGCCAGGTTCGCGCTGCGATTCGGGTCGTACTCGAGCCGCTCGACTTTGGCCGGGATGCCGTCCTTGTCGCGGCGGAAATCGACGATGCGATAGTGCTGCTTGTGACCGCCGCCCTGATGGCGCATCGTGACGCGCCCGCCGTTGTTGCGGCCGGACTTCTTCGACTGCGGCTCGAGCAGCGGGTAGTACGGCTTGCCCTTGTGCAGCTCCGGGTTGACGACCTTGACGACTTGCCGCCGTCCCGGCGATGTCGGTTTGACCTTGACGAGTGCCATGGGTTATTCGGCCACCTGAAAGTTGATCTCCTGGCCTTGCGCGAGGCGCACGTAGGCCTTTTTCCAGTTCCGCCGCCGGCCCTCGAAACGGCCGAAGCGCTTTTCCTTGCCCTTGACGTTCAGGACCTGCACCGCCTCGACCTGCACCTTCTTGTCCTTGGTGCTGAACAGCAGCTCGACCGCGGCCTTGATCTCGGGCTTGGTCGCGTCCGCGGCGACGCGGAACACGTACTGGTTGTTCTTCTCGCCGACGAACGTGCTCTTCTCCGACACCTGCGGGGAGAGCAGCACCTTCATCAGGCGGTCCTTGTCGATGACCGCGCTCATTTCAGCAGCTCCTCGAATTTCGCGATCGCCTTGCGCGTCAGGATCACGTGGTCGAACTGGAGCAGCGACACCGGGTCCACGCGAACCGCCTCGAGCACGCGCAGGTTGGCGACATTGCGCGACGAGAGCATCAGGTTCTGGTCCATCTGGTCGGTGATCACGAGGGCCGATTCGACGCCGAGCTTCTTCAGCTTCTCCACGACGAGCCTGGTCTTCGGCGCGTCCACCGAGAACGTCTCGACGACTTTCAGCCGGTCTTCGCGCGCGAGCTGGGACAGGATCGAGCAGATCCCGGCGCGGTACATCTTCTTGTTCACCTTGTGCGAGAAGTTCTCGTCCGGGCTCGACGGGAAGATCTTCCCGCCCTTGCGCCACAGCGGGCTCGCGACGTCGCCCGCGCGGGCGCGGCCCGTGCCCTTCTGGCGCCACGGCTTCTTGTGCGAGTGGCGCACGTCGCTGCGGCCCTTCTGCGCGCGCGTGCCCAGGCGCGCGTTCGCCTGGTAGGCGACCACGATCTGGTGCACGAGCGGCTCGTTGTAGTCGCGGCCGAACAGCGCGTCGGACGCGGCGACGGTCGAGGCCTTGCCCTTCTCGTCGATGAGCTTGAGATCCATCACGCCCCCTTCGCCGCCGACTTCGGCGTCTTGGCTGCCGGGCGCACGACGATGTCGCGGCCGCGGCTGCCGGGAACGGAGCCCTTCACCATGATGAGCTGGCGCTCGGCGTCGATGCGCACGATCTCGAGGTTCTGCGCGGTGCGCTTGACGTTGCCGAGGTGGCCCGCCATGCGCTTGCCGGGAAACACGCGGCCCGGGTCCTGCGCCTGGCCGGTCGAGCCCGGCTTCTTCGTCGAGAGCGAGTTGCCGTGGCTCGCGCGGTTCGACGAGAAATGGTGGCGCTTGATGACGCCGGCGAAGCCCTTGCCCTGCGACACGCCGCTCACGTCGACGATCTGGCCGACCTTGAAGATGTCGACGCCGACCTTCGCGCCGGGCTTGAAGCTGGCGATTTCCTGCTCGGTGACGCGGAATTCGCGCAGCACGTGACCCGCTTCGGCGCCGGCCTTGGCGAGGTGACCCGCGGCCGCCTTGTTCACGCGCGTGGCGCGGCGCTTGCCGAAGGTGACCTGCACGGCGTGGTAGCCGTCGGTGCCCGCGGCCTTCACCTGGGTGACGCGGTTGTCCGACACGTCGAGCACCGTGACCGGCAGCGAATCGCCGTCGTCGGTGAAGATGCGCGTCATGCCGACCTTGCGGCCGACCAATCCTAATGTCATTTTCTTGCCCTTTCTAACTCAAACATCCCCGGGCAGGGCCCGGGGCAAGGGGCCGGCTTCAATTGGCCGGCTTTTCTTTATTTTCAGCGGCTACGGTCCCGCTACAGCTTGATCTCGACGTCGACACCCGCCGGCAGGTCGAGCTTCATCAGCGCGTCCACCGTCTTGTCGGTCGGGTCGATGATGTCCATCAGCCGCAGGTGCGTCCGGATCTCGAACTGATCGCGCGAGGTCTTGTTCGCATGCGGCGAGCGCAGCACGTCGAAGCGCTCGATGCGCGTCGGCAGCGGCACGGGGCCCTTCACGACCGCGCCGGTGCGCTTCGCCGTGTCCACGATCTCGAGGGCCGACTGATCGATGAGCCGGTAGTCGAAGCCCTTGAGCCGGATCCGGATTTTCTGGCTGTCCATGATTTGCTTTCTTACTCGATGATCTTGGCGACGACGCCGGCGCCGACGGTCTTGCCGCCTTCGCGGATCGCGAAGCGCAGGCCCTGCTCCATCGCGATCGGCGCGATCAGCGTCACCACCATCTTGATGT
>Ga0070741_10011778_pt1 | contig 16023 bp, 17 predicted proteins | sample Coa_R1_4_FD_66440 | JGI IMG/M metagenome (GOLD analysis project Ga0070741, IMG submission 66440) | Surface soil microbial communities from Centralia Pennsylvania, which are recovering from an underground coalmine fire - Coalmine... | ecosystem: Environmental > Terrestrial > Soil > Unclassified ...
ATTCTGGAGCAGTTGCGCGACAGCCTGCCCGTCGACAACGCGCCTTCAGAAAAGGGACTGTTCGAGAAAGTCAAAAACTACTTCACCTAGCCGTCGATCGCGTCGCCGGTGACTCTCGCCGGCAACAACATTGCCGACGCTACTCAGTGGGTCATAGCGTAGATGATGTAGTTCACGCCGAGGCGGATCGCCAGGTCGGAGAATTTGGCCGGGTAGCGCGGTGAATCGGCCCACTCCCAGGCGTCGCCGGTATCCTGGTTGAAATTGGCGACCACCATGAGGCGGCCTTTGTCGTCGTAGATACCGACCCAGCGTCCCATGCGGCCGCCGTTTTTGGAGCCTTCGCGTAAGTGTTCGGCGCCGGGAATCACGAAACGATCGTTGATGTCGTAGACCGAGTGAAAGATCTGATCGGCGTTATCGATATCGACGATCGGTCGGTCCGGGAACGCCAGTTTGATGTGCCGGACGAATTCGCCCCACTCCTCGGGGCCGTGGAAGTCGTCCGCGAAGAAGAAGCCGCCCCGCAGGCAATACTCGCGGAGCAAACGGCCCTCCTGCTCGGTTAATCCCCACTCTCCAGCCTGCACGGCATAGAGCCAGGGCCAGTCATAGGCATCACCATCCTCGAGCAGAACAGGCTCCTCCACCGATCGCGTATGAACGCGGGTCAGCCGGCGCACAGCCTGCGCGAAATGTCGATCGGCCCGCGGGTAATCCTGGGTCCACAGCGAAAGGCCCTGCCGGAAGTCGCCGTCATAGCGGCCGCGGTAGCCATCGAGCGGACCGCCCGGAAACATCAGGCGGGCGAACGTCCACTCGGTTTTCTCCTGATAGTCGGGCGGCAGCGGGAAATCGTTATATTCGACCGCCGGGTATTCGCGGAACGGCCGTTGGAAAGCGTACACAACCCCGAGCAACGCCAGCCCGCATGCCGCACCGCAGATCGCCCTCCGCAGGATCATCAAGCCTCACTCTGAGAATATCACCGGGGGCGGCGAACGGTTGCGCGATAATCATCGCATGGCCACTCTGGGACTTGTCGAATATCGCGACGCCTGCGCGGAGGTTCGGGCGGTCTACGACGACATCATGACTACCCGCCAGACCGACTACATCAATAATTTCTGGAAAGCGCTGGCGCACGATCCGCGAACGCTCCGCCGCACCTGGCAGAGCGTCAAAGAAATCATGGCGCCCGGCGCACTCGATGCAGTCACCAAGGAGATGCTGTATCTGGCGGTCAGCGCCACCAACCAGTGCGGCTATTGCATCGCATCGCACACCGCCGCCGCGCGCAAAGCCGGCATGACCGACGCCATGCTGGCCGAGGTGATGGCAGTGGTTGGGATGGCGAATGAAACCAATCGCCTCGCAAGTGGCTATCAGGTGGAAATCGACGACCGCTTCAAAACTCCGGCTACTTAGCGCCAGCCGGAACACCGTCAAAGAACTACAAAGCTCAGCCCGCCAGCCCCGAACCGCTCACCGGGCCCATTCCCTCGTTCACGTTCCAGGACACACTAATAATCTTCCCTCGGACATTTTCGCAGCCTGGTTCAAATTTGACGAACCGGAGGACCTGTTTGGGCCGCTCGCCCATAGCGCCGGCGACTTGTTCTCCGGCGTCGATCGCACCCGCGTCCGCAAGTGTGGACAACGCGTGCTGCACTTCCACGACACGAGCAAAAAAGGCACGCGGCGCTGGTGCAGCATGCAGCTCTGCGGAAACTGAAGGTTGCGGCCTATGCCGCCCGCCGGCGTGCTCAGTAAGTTACCGGCCGCGGCCCCCCGCCGCCGGGTACACCGGCAGCGTCACATGATCACCGAAGGTCGCCTTCAGCCCTTCGATCGCGCAAGCCTCGTCTCCACCACCCGCGCCCCCACCGACTCCCACCGCGCCGATCATTTGCCCATCGACCACGATCGGAATCCCGCCCGAGTTTGTAAAGAAACCGAATTGATCGAGTTGGCGCGGCATGCCCTCCGGATCGTTCTTCATCTGTGCGGTTCGGATTGAGGTGGGTTGACGGCTCCTGAGGGCCGTCTGCGCCTTGAGCAGCGCGGTTCGGATGTTATTAAAGACCTGGCCGTCCATGCGCTCCATGTGGACAAACTCGCCCGCGGTATCGATGACGTAGATCGACGCTGTGCCGCCCTTCGAGGCCGCCCAGTCGCGGCACGTGCGCGCAATCTTCTTGGCGGCCGTCAACGAAATCTGGTTGCCGTCAAAGACAGTGGCAGCCGCCTTGGCGGGGATGACGAATTCGGCCGGGAGCGCCGATTTCGGCGGCGTGGTTGTGCCAAAGCGCGGAACCGGCTCCGTGCCGGGGCTGGGGTTCCGGCGCGGAGGAACGTCTTTTTCGAGTGGTGGCACCGAGGGTCCGATGACCTGGGTTAACGCCTTGTGCGCGCAGATCTCATCGCTCCACACCGGCACGCGCGGCGCGGAACCGCCGACGCCGACTGCGCCGATCATCTGCTTATTAACAACGATCGGAAGCCCTCCGGAATTCGCAAACTCACCCAGCTGAATGAACTGAAGATCCAGCCACGGGTTCTCGATCACGCGGTTCATCAGAAGCTTACTCGGCTGGCGAAGCATCAGCGCCGTGCGCGCCTTCATTTCAGCCGTCACAATGTTCAGATATCCTTGCCCGTCCATGCGATCCATGTAGACATGATTGCCGTCGTTATCGAGAACCATGATGCTGATCTGCACGTTTTCCGCGGCGGCGGCCATTTCGCAGGCGTCCGCAAGCCGCTCCGCGGTAGCGACGTTGATCGTAGTGAAATCCTGAATCTTCTCCGCGGTTTTGCCGCTGATGACAAATTGCTCCGGCACAGTTTGCGCAATAGCCAGGCCGCTGATCACGATTACCCCTGCGGCCAAACCCGGAATCCCCAGTTTCATTTCGCCCTCCTGCCTTTCGGCTTGAGACAGTATACTCCCCGAGTCACAGAAGGAGCCGAAGATAAATCGCTCCTGGAGTGGGCTCGCTGGAATAAGGCTCGGTCCGCTGGAAGCCGGCCCGGTCATACATTTCCAACGCGGCGATCATGGCCGGCATGGTGTCGCCGACAGCCTCGCGATACCCGGCGCCGCGCGCCTCGGCGATCACCCATTCCAGCAGGGCACGGCCCGTACCCTGGCCGCGAAACTCCGGCCGCACGTAAAGACGTTTGAACTCGCAGCGCTCTGCGTCGAAGCGGCGCAGCGCCACGCAGCCGGCGGCTGCCTCATCCACGTATGCCACTGCCAGCCGCCCGTCGGGAGGACCATACGGTCCGGGCAGCCCGGCCAGTTCTTGATCGAAATTCTGGAAGCACGGCGTGAAGCCGAAGCTCGTCCAGTATTCCTCGAAGAGCCGCCGCACTTGCGCCAGTTGCTCGGCCGTCTGAACCGGCACAATCCGCAAACTCTACTCCTTCACGGTCAGCAGTTCCCGATACAGCTTAAATACCCGCGCATAATCGAGATCCAGCATCAGCGTCACAGGCGTGGCGTCCGGCGCCTGCCTTCGATCGAGCGGAATCGTCGCCCCATAAAACCGCCCCCACGCTGTTTGCACGTCCAAATACCGGTTCCCGGCGCGCGTGACGAATCCCGGATCGAGCAGCCATGCCGTGGGCAGTACATCCCACAGCGAAACGGCGGCGTTCGGATGCTGAACGAAGCCCGGATATCGATTGCCGTAGTCCTCTCGAAATAGTTCCGTGATGGGAGTATGCGCCGCGGCGATCTCCTCGAATTCCGCCTTCCGCAGCAGCGCGCGGTTGCAGATGTCCAAATCGAACAGCACTTTCTTCGGAATGCGGGAGCGCAGCACCACCCGCGCGGCTTCCGCATCGAACCAGAAATTGAACTCCGCGGCGGGCGTCGCGTTCCCCGCCGAACGGACATTCCCGCCCATCAGGACGATCTGCTTGATCTTGGTTTCGATCTCGGGGTCAAGCCGCAACGCGAGCGCAACGTTCGTGAGCGGCCCCAGCGCCAGGATGGTCAGCTCGCCGGGATGCCGCTGAACTTCCGAAATGAGATATTCCACGGCCCCCCGGCGCGCCGCGCGCCCGCTGAGTTTGGCTCCGGGCGCGGGTGCCACTGCACCACCATCCAGCGCGAAAGCCCCGCTGAACTCCACGGGTCCCCAGCGCCGTTGCTCTTCCCGAGCCATCGCCGCCGTGTGCAGTATCGGAGTCGGCGCGCCGCTATAAACCGTCACCGGGCGCTTCAACAGTTCCAGAACATGGAACACGTACTCCGCCGCTTGCGGTGCCCACACGTTGCCCGGAACAATCGTGATCGCCGGGATGGTCACCTTGGACGGGCTGCGAATCAGCATTACGAGTGATGAACCGTCGTCGCCAAACAGCCCGCAATCCGTGTCCACCAGCACCGTTTCGCGGCCGGCCGCAAGGCCGGTCAGCAGCAAAATGCCGGCCAGCAGCTTGCGCATCGCTTACGCTCGGGCCGCCGCCTGCGAGCGAAAATACACGCTGAGATCGAGCGGCGGCGGCGGATGCCCCATCGCGCGCAGGAAACCGGAGACCTGGCCGCGGTGATGCGTTCCATGATTCACCACGTGCAAAATGATTTGCCACAGCGGCTGCGTGTACGGGTTTCCCTTCGTGTCCTTGTACGAGATGTCCGCCGCCGCGCTCTCATCCGTCAGCGTCAGCCCGTACTTCCGCCACCGCTCCCCCAGCGCCGGCCAGTCATTCACCAGAACCGAGAGATTATGGTCCGCCTCCGTGATGAACGGAGCCGCCGGCGCATTTGTCACCCGCGCCAGCCAGATCCGGTCTGCCGCATAGACATGCACCAGCGTTCCCAAAATGCTGTGATCCGCGGTCTGAAAATCGCGCGTCAGTTCTTCCTTGGAAAGCCCGGCCGCCGTGTCAACCAGCCGTTTGCTGGCCCAGGCTGTGTACTCGAGCTGGTTGCGCAAAACATCCGCTGAAACTGTCATATAGGGCCATTATCGCGCGGGGCCTCGATGTATAATCGGCCCGTGATCCCCCGACGCTACTTCTTCGCGCTCGCCATCGCCTCGCTTGCTGCCGCGCAGACGCCCGCGGATCGGCCGTGGCCCTGGAGCGGCTCGCATGACAAACAGGCAGTCACTTTGCTGCTCGTTGGCGACATCAACGTGCAGAAGCGCACCGATCCGGCGCAAGTCTTTGTTCACGTGCGTGACACATTGAAGCAAGCCGACTTGGTGTATGGAAATCTCGAAGGTCTGCTGGTGAAATCCGAAGGGCCCGACAAAGATATTCCCGATAAAAGCGGCTGGCAGCACGTTGGCCCGGAAGCCATCCAAGCGCTTCAGGCCGGAAATATTCGCGCAGTCGGCGTAGCCAACAATGTGGCCTACGGACCGGCCAATATCATGCAGAGTCTCGCGGTCCTCGACAAGCACGGGATTGTCCACACCGGCGGCGGAGCGAATCTGGATGAGGCTCACAAACCCGCCATCCTCGAGCGCAAAGGCGTACGCCTCGGGTTTCTGCAATACACGGCGAAGTGGTATCTGGAAGATCAGCAGATTGCCACAGCCACCCGCCCAGGCGTCGCGCGGATCCTTTCCCAGGACGGCAAGACCGTCGACCCGTCCGACCTCGAGCGTCTTCGCGAAGACATCCGCCGTCTGCGCCCGCAGGTGGACATCGTCGTGGTCTCCAGCCACAATCGCGACGGCCTCGGAGCCGCGAGCGTTGCAGACGAGAGGGCATCGGGCCGCGCGCCGGACCTGTTCTCCCCCATCGCCCTGGGCCCGCGCTTCTCACAAGGGGAACCCTACGAGAAGGAACTCGCTCACGCCGCCATTGACGCGGGCGCCGACATCGTCTACGGCCACGGCTCCCACGTGCTGCAAGGCGTCGAAATGTATCATGACAAGCCGATTCTTTATTGTGTCGGAAATTTCGCGATGGACTGGATCCGCATGAAGCCGAATCGCGAAGGCGCCGTCATCCGTGTGGTGGTCGAGGGCAAACAGGTGCGGCGCGTCTCGTTCGTCCCCTCCACCCGCGAGCCGGAAACCAACAACGTCGTAATGCTCGATCCCTCCACCGGCGAAGGCGCGCGCATGCTCCAGAAGGTGAAGGATCTCTCCGGCAACGTGCCCTTAAGAATCGAAGGGCAGGAAGTTGTGTTGAAGTAGAGCGGGGCAGGGACACGCTACGCGCCGCACCTCCCCGCTGAAAAGCAGATTCACCGGCGCTCTCACTTCACCGGCAAAAACCGCTGCACCCGCTCGCCCTGAAACACCTCGCCGGTATAGATATCGCCCTTCGAATCCACCGCGATCATGTGCAGCCCGAAGAACTGCCCGCCGTTTTCGCCCATGGTCCCCATCCGGCCCACCACTTTGCCATCCTCGCGGTTGAGAAACCAGATGTGATTGTTCGTGAGGTCGGAAATGTACAAAAGCCGTTGTGCTTTGTCGGGCGAGAACATCACGCCGCCGGCCGATCCGCCCACGCCCGTGGTCGGAGCCAGAATGAATTCTTTCAGGAACTTGCCTTCCTTCGTAGTGACGTGGATCCGGTTCGCCATCCGATCGGCCGCATACACCAACCCGTCGTGCGAAATGTTCAGCGTAAGATGCCCGCGGAACTCCTTCGGTTCCGGGCCGCCCGGAGTGTATTCGCGGTCCTTTTCGTCAGTGGTGATCTCCGAAAGCTTGTGTCCGTATGCTCCCCATCCACGCTTAAACTGCAGCGTGTCCAGATCAAACACCATCACGCGTCCACCCAGGTAATTGTCGGCGGCGTACAATTCGTGAGCCGGTTCGTCCAGCCGGATCTCCTCGAGCCCGCCCACGATCATCGGAGTCGTTGGCGGGTATTTTGCGCGAAATGCGGTGATGGCCTTCTCCCGATTAGCCAGCGCTGCTGCATCCGGCTGACCTCGCCCGCCGGGCAGTCTCAGAAACCCAGCCACCGGACCCGCGCTCCCGTGTCCGGGAGTATGCGTTGCCGTCCCGGCCGGGCTGCCCCCGTCTCCGCCGCTCGGCTCCCTCTCCGGCGCCCGCGGGACCTCACCCACCACTTTGCCCGTCTTCGGATCGTACTTGCGCACCGTGTCCTGCCCGATATAGACTAATCCCTTGCTGTCTACCGCCATGCCGTGCCCCTGCGGCGCATCGAACGAACCGATCACGTTGCCGTTCTTGTCGATGTGGATCATCGAAGGCGGCCGCACGCAGCAATCCGCCAGTGGCGGGTTCAACTCGGCTTCCAGTTCGACATCGGTCAGATCGTTGGGACGGTCCAACACCCAAACGTTATCGTCTTTATCCACCGCCAGGCCGGTCACGCCTCCCATCTTCCACTTGTTCGGAAGGGCCTTCGGCCAGTCCGGATCGAACTTGAACTTAGGCACGGCCGGCTCCTGTGCGCCCAGCCACGCCACACAAAAACCAATCACGCCGATGCCGGCCAGCCCGGCCAATGCCCAGCTCCCTACCCGATTGCGGTCCATGCGCCCTCCTCCTCGGTGACGTTCGTGTTCAGAGATTATATGCCACTGAGGGGGCGCGGGCCTGGCCCGCGATAGCATGAAACTATGCGGCTGCTCGGCTCTCTTCTCGCTTTTGCAACCCTGGCCCTCGCGCAGCCCCCTGCGCCGGCGCCACAACCGTCCACCTCTCAGCCTCCTGCGCAGCAGGCGCAACGGATCAATTCGCTGCGCGAAGTCAGCACTTCGCTTGAGCGCCTTTCGCGCCGCGTCAGCCAGTCCGTCGTTCAGATCTTCTCGTCCGGCTACGCGCTCAGCGAAGAGTCAGAAGGCAAATCCAATACCGCCATCGTCACCCGGCAGCGGGCCACCGGAACCGGCATCGTCTTGAGCGCCGACGGTTTTATTGTGACCAACGCCCATGTCGTCGCCAATGCCAACCGGCTCCGTGTGCGACTGGCCGCCGAACGGCCCGGTCATTCCACTTTACAGCCCGCCGGCAAAATGCTCGACGCGCGCATCGTCGGGATCGATCGCGATTCCGACCTGGCCGTCATCAAGATCGAAAAGACCGGTATGCCCTTTCTCACCCTCGGCGATTCCGACTCGCTCCGCCAGGGCCAGCTCGTCATGGCCTTTGGCAACCCCTTGGGACTTGAGAACTCGGTAAGCATGGGGGTCGTCAGCTCTACGGCGCGCCAGCTCAAGGTCGACGACCCGATGGTTTACATCCAGACCGATGCGCCGATTAATCCAGGCAATAGCGGCGGCCCTCTCGTCGACGTCAATGGCCATGTCGTCGGCATCGACACGTTCATCCTCTCCCAATCCGGCGGCAATGAAGGGTTGGGATTTGCGATCCCTAGCAACATCGTCAAAAACGTCTACACTCAGCTCCGTGCCGAAGGCCACGTGCATCGCAGCGAGATCGGCGTCTCCGTCCAGACCATCACGCCCCCGCTGGCGACGGCCCTGCGTCTCCCTCAGGACTGGGGAGTCATTCTGTCCGACGTCGAACCCGACGAACCGGCCGACCAAGCCGGCTTGAAAACCGGCGACATCGTCCTCAACCTGAATGGCAAGCTCATGGAAAACGCCCGCCAGTTTGAAGTCAATCTCTATCGCTACCGCATCGGCGACAAGGTCAATCTCGAAGTGCTGCGCGGCAATTCCAAGCTGACCTATACGGTCCCCGTCACGGAGCGCGAGGACGATCCGCAGCGTTTCGCTGACATGGTGGATCCAACCAAGAACCTTGTGCACCGGCTGGGAATTCTGGGCGTCGACATTGACGCGAAAGTCGCCGACATGCTGCCGGAGTTACGCAAGAAATACGGAGTCGTGGTGGCCGCGCGCGCCGGAGATTCCCCGTATGTCGGCGACACACTCGAGTTGGGAGACGTAATCTTCGCCGTGAATGACGAGCCGGTGACCAGCGTCGACGCGCTCCGCAAGATCCTCGACACCTTCAAAGACACCGAGCCGCTGGTCCTGCAAGTAGAGCGCGAGAGCAAGCTCCGCTACCTGACATTGACCATTGAGTAGGGCGGACCGCCCGGTCCGCGCGGGTCCGCCGGACCCCCATTCTCGTGGGCAGGCGCGACCTCTCGTCCGCCTCTACTTCACGTGCCCTTCAATAACCTCTTTATTGTTCTCTTCGCACGAATATTCCATCAATTCCCAATCCGGCTTCAAAGTAAACACCCGCTTGTTCGTAAACGGCTCCTTATAAGCCTTGGGATCCATGACGGTTACTTCGTACCCGATATGCATCGGATCCGTTCGCGTCAGCTTTTCGACGACGTGCAACTGGTCGCTGTGCGGATGGCCGATGGTATCCAGCCGGGTCTTGTCATTAAACCCGATGGTGTCGATTACCAGTGTGTCGCCTTCCCAATGCCCGACCGAATTCCCCATCCACGTCTCGTCCACGTTCTTGGGATGATCGCGTCCATCCGTCGGAACTACCTTGAATGTCTGCCACGCCTCGAATAGAATCGCGATGCGGTTGGGCTCTTGCATGATCTCGATCGGCATCGGCGTGTTCATCTGGCGCGTCCAGCCCATCGGCAGGCAGTGCGCGGTGTAATCGAATTTCGCCGGATCGTAATTCTTAAAATCCTGCTCGCCCCAGGAGGTGAACGGCAAGGCTCCGGGCCCCATTTGCGCGGGTGTCGTGCCTGGCGCGGCGCGGCCGGTCTTCGACATGTCCGGTACGTATGGGATTTCCCAGACTCCGCTAAGCGACGGCTTGCCATCGGCCGTCCGCGGAATTGTGACGGACGGCGCCGCAGCCGCGGCCCCCGCCACCAGCATCAATAACAACCGACAATTCCTCATTTCGAAACCTCCCGGCAGACGAAGTTCTTGGCGTCGTCGATGCTGCCGCTCCCTTTATACTGCGCCACCTGCGGGTACGGGCACAGCGGCCGCGTGCGGTCGGCCGCGCCGTTAGTGAGATGCGTCGCGATCATCTCCTCGGGCGCTTTTCCGTGCTCCACCCACTGCTCGAGCGCCCCGACTTTGTCGAACACATTCGGCCCTTCGCCGCCCCCACAATGCCCCATTCCCGGTTCCAGGAACAGCCGGATATTGTTTGCGGTTTTCGCCGCGCCGCCCATCGTGTCCACCACGCTTTTATAGTACTGGATGGTCGCCAGCGGCGTAATATTCGGATCGCTCCACCCGTGGTACAGCAGCAGTTTTCCATTGTGTTCGAAATAAGACGTCAGATTCGGGTCGGTCGCATTCATCACCAGGATGTCCGGCTTTTCAGACCGCGTAATGTCCTTGTCGAAGTCGAAAGTCTTCCAGTCCCAGTTGGGGTCCTTGAACGCGACATATTGATACTGGTCGAGAATAATCTGCGACGGCCCCGGCCCGGCTCCCAACACGCCCCAGCCCAATTCCGACCCGGGCGCCAACGATGGAAACAGCACCTGCCCCGTTCGCGGATTGGTGGCCGGGCTGTACATTTTCCGCACCGCTTCCACCTGCGCGGCCGTCAGGCACGATGCCGAATCCCCGCCCTTACACAACAGCACTTTGGGATCGAAGTGGCAGGCTGCCGGGTCTTCGATGAGGCCGTCCTTCACTCCGTCTTGCGCGTCGCACGCCTGCATCACCGCCTGATGGACCAGCGGATATTTTTCTTTGGGAATGTAGCTGGCCGGATCTTTCAGTTCGGCGAACGCAATCCAGAGCGCGAGCGCAGTCCGGTTGGCAGGCGCACCGGCAATAATTCCGTCATAGTCGCCCGGAAACTTCTGCGCCTCTTTGAGCCCCTGCCGGCCGCCGGTCGAGCAGCCATTCCAATACGAGTACTTGGGCGCGCTGCCGTAAAACGCAGTGACAAGGGCCTTGGCCTTGAGCGTCATTTCATGCTCGGACCGCCACCCGAAATCAATCAGCTTTTCCGGATGCCCGTAGGCGAATTGCCCGCGGCCCCCGACATGGCCTGTGTCCGTCGAAGCCGTGGCATAGCCGCGCCGCAGCGCTTCGCTCATCTCACGGTAACTGATAACGCCGGCCCAGCCGCCGTTCCCGACTGCCTGAAACTTCCCGTTCCAATCGGATTCCGGAAGCCAGACTTCGATTTTGATATCCGAATCGCTGGTTGGTTTCAAAGTGGCCGTCACGCGACAAAACGCGGGCAAGTCCTTGTAAGCGTCTGCGGCATTCGGTCCGCGTCCGCCGGGCAGATTCAGAGCCCCCGCCGCCACCGGCTGCGCTAAGGAGATTATCGTATCCGAAAGAGTCAGTGATGCCAGACTTTGGCACGATGCAGCCATGGCCGGTACGGCCACAACCAACGCAAAATTGATAACTAAAGTTGATTTCCACACAGTCACGGCAAGCGCTCCTTAAAGCTGGCGGCCATTATATCGCAGCAGTTTGCAGGCCCTCCGCCGCAAATCGCGTAACGAAACTAGGGGCTTGCGCCCGGGACTAAAAAAATTTTAAGATAACGGAGTAGAGTTTTCCGATTTCGCGGGAGAGACGATGATCTATTCTAGATCGGCCGAGTACGCCATTCGCGCCTTTGTTCACCTGGCGCAGGTTCCCGAAGGGAAGTTCGCCATGGTGAAGAATATCGCTGAAGAAGAGGATATTCCGGCCCACTTCCTAGCTAAGATTTTACAGCAGCTCGCCCGCAAGGGTCTGCTTCGCTCCAGCAAAGGCCCGACCGGCGGATTCGCCCTTCGCGTCGATGCCGGTGATGTCCGTTTGCTCGATATCGTCGAAGCTCTCGACGGTCTCGCGCCTTATCAACAGTGCGCCAGCGGCCTCTCCGAGTGTTCCGACGACATGCCTTGCTCCATGCACGATAGCTGGGTTGCCCTGCGTTCGCGTATCATGGATTATTTGGGGCGGAACACGATCGCGGATTTGGCCAAAGCGCTGGAAATCAAAAAGAAGAACCTGGCCGCGGCCAAGCAGCGCAAAAGCCGCCGGGTAACCGCCAAGCGGGCTTAGCTCAAAAATCTCGAAATATTGCGGAGGCAGGATGGGTAACTCGGTCCTTGTCCCCATGGTCGTCGAACAGACGTCCCGGGGCGAACGCGCGTACGACATTTATTCCCGGCTCTTAAAAGAGAACATCATTTTTCTGGGGACGCCCATTGACGATCAGGTGGCGAACCTCATCATCGCCCAGTTGCTGTTCCTGGAAGCTGAGGACCCGGAAAAAGACATCTCGATCTACATCAACTCCCCCGGCGGCTCGATCACGGCCGGGCTTGCCATCCTCGATACCATGGCGTTTATCCGGCCCGACATCGTGACCATTTGCGTCGGCCAGGCCGCCTCCATGGCAGCGGTGCTCCTCGCCAAGGGCACCAAGGGGAAGCGCTTCAGCCTGCCGAATTCCCGTATTATGATCCACCAACCTTCGATGCAGGGGCTGGCCGGCCAGGCGGCCGATATCGATATCTACGCGCGCGAAATTCTCCGCATGCGTGAGATCCTGAACACCATGCTCGCCGACGCCACCGGCCAGCCCATTGATCGCGTCGCCAAAGACGTCGACCGCGATTACATCATGGAGCCCGAGGGGGCCGTGCAGTACGGAATGATCGACCGCGTCATCGCCAGCCGTGATCTGGCGCCGGTAGCCATCAAAGGCTAGCGGCATGCCGCAATCGGAAATCGCCACCCTGGGCGGAGGCTGCTTCTGGTGTTTGGAGGCCGTCTACCTGGAGATGGAAGGTATCGAACGGGTGGAATCCGGCTATATGGGCGGCCGCGTTCCGAACCCCACCTACGAGCAGGTCTGTACGGGCCGCAGCGGCCATGTCGAAGTAGTCCAACTCACGTTCGACCCCGGCGTGATTTCCTACCGCGACGTGCTGGAGGTCTTCTTCGCCATCCACGACCCGACCACGCGCGACCAGCAGGGCAACGATGTGGGCCCGCAGTACCGGTCCGTCATCTTCTACCATGACGACCGCCAGCGCCAGGTAGCGGAAGCACTGATCCGGGAACTGACCGCGGACGATGTTTTCCCCGCCCCGATCGTGACCGCAGTAGAGCCGGCGCCAGCCTTTTACAAAGCCGAAGACTACCACCAGGAATATTTCCGGAATCATCCGGCGCAGCCCTACTGCGCGTTCGTGGTCGCGCCGAAGGTAAAGAAGTTTCGCGAGAAATTCGCCCGTATGCGCCGCGCGTAGTGGGGCAGCCAATCATGGCTGCAGCCGTCTTTCAGGCGGCCGCGTGTCCGCTTAAGGCTAAGCCGCTTTTTCGTCCCGCTCCAGGATCAAAGCCCCGGCCCGCGCCGTGGCTTCCGCAAACCCGAAATCGAAACCCAGATGTTGCCCGTTCGCTTCTAACATCCGGCACGCTTGCTCTTCAGCCCCACCCAGTTCGTCGCACATCGTCTTGAACCGGTGGGCCAAGCCGGCCGGGAGTGCCACGATCGGCCATCCTGACGGAATTTCTCCCCCGCAAAGCACGCATGTCGTCATAGTCCCTCCCCCCGTCCGCTCCCGTGTTCCTTTTCGGCTAGTCTTATCTGTTTTTCGAGCGGTTCCCCGGTCTTTTCCCTATTTCCAGCATCGCACGAAGCCCCTCGAGAGCCTTCCCCAAAAAGCGTGCTCAAAAACGCTAAGGCACGATGCTTCGGATACTTAGCGACATTTCGACAGTTCGCGACCGGACCCCCGCCGGCTCTCGAACGTATCCGATGATTCGAATCGCTGTGCCGCGACCGGTTCATCGCCGCGCTGTCTTACCTGAGCCGATGCTCTAATACATTGTTAGCTACTTCACAGACTCCTGTTAGTACCAGTGGTAAGTTTGGAGCGTAGTCATGACCCTTTTCTCCCCCTAGATCGCAACTGCAAGCGGGCCGTTAGTCTTTGACCATTTGACTAGCGGCCCGACTTTTCCGGCGCAACCCGCGGCCGTTTGCGCGACGTAACTTCCCAAGCAGGGCCGCCGACGAGATCGGCTGAAATCCCGCGGGAAAAATTGTATGCGCACGAAAAAGACCATTCTTCTGGTGGACGGTGATTCAAGGGACCGTACCTCCATCCGGAGAGAGCTCGAGCTCCAACACTATCGTGTTGTGGAAGCCGCAGATTACTGGGAGGCGGTCGACGCGCACCGGGAACACCGAGGCCGAATCGACCTTCTTCTCACCGCCCTCGCGCTCCCTGGCGACAACGGCTACGAACTGGCACGAACTCTCTTCCGATCCGACCCCGAGCTCAAAGCCCTGTTTGTCTCCGGGCGCACCGGAGCTGAGCTAAACCCTTACTACCACATGCCATCCACGGGCCCTCATATGTTAACCAAGCCGCTTCGCGGCAACGAACTCCTGGACCGTGTTCGTGAGGTTCTGCGCGCCCGGATCCCGCGACTAAAAAAGAAGGTCACTTCCGAAGCAACTCGCGACGTCGTCGCCAAATCGGAATCAAAATAGCGTTGCCCGTTTCCAGAATCGCTGGTAAGGCGGCGGGCACCGCAACGTGGAAGAAGTTCGGCCGTCCGGCCGCCCGGTGCAACTAGCGCGAACCGCCCTCGCCGCGCCGGCGAACTCGCGACGCCTTGCATTGCGAAGGTTGTAGTGAATCAAACGAGCCGTATTGAGGCTGAAGCATTCGGGCCGCCATAGCGCTGAGAGCAACAGCAGTTGGTATGCCGCCTGCTGCAAGAATCAGTGTGCGGAGAACATCTGGCTTCCGCCGGACCGCATTCATTGCAATCGGCATGTCCTGGTGCGCCGGGTTTGTGGATGCCGTCTGCTATCTTGAGCTACGCCATCTGTACACTTCCCACATGACCGGGAACACCGCGTCATTGGCATCTCACGTGTTGAACGGAGATTTGCGCGAGGCTGCCCTTTACGGCTGGACAATCGCTTGTTTCCTGATCGGATTGCTGATCAGCGCGTCTCTGACGCTTGCCGAGCGGCGCGAGGGCATCCGCTCCGCCTTTGCTGCCGCGCTCGGTTTAGAGGTCGTGCTTCTGGCGCTCTTTGTCGCGCTTGACCGGGCTGGTTCCGGTCCCGAGGCATTGCTCGTCTTTTTGCCCGCCGCCGCCATGGGAATTCAGACCGTCACCGTGACCCGGATCGGATCTCTTCGCGTATACACCACGTACCTGACCGGCAGCCTCTCCAAGTTCGCCGAATCCGCGGCGCAGTACCTCTTCTGGTTTTGGGATCGCACGAAAGGAAGATTCCGAATTCGGATCGCGAAAGTATTGCGCGTGACGCCGCGGCAGGAATCGGCTCGCCACGCCCTAGTGACGGCCAGCCTGTGGATGGCATTCTTCACCGGTGCTGTGTTTGGCGTGGCGGGCGATCGCCTCTGGCGCGTCCCATCGCTCGGCTTGCCGATCTTGCTTCTGGCGATCACCATCGCCGTCGATGTGTACTCCCCGGCTGCGCTCGGTGAAGCCGGTGCGCGGCCCACTCGTCCCGGTCCTGAGGGCTTCCGTCCCAAAACCGGACACTCGCGACATCCACGTCCCGAGGTTTCTCCCCACGGCACAACCAGATAGCCGACAGCCGCTAATGGCAGCCGAACTGCAAACTCTGACACATGCTTCACGACCTGCGCTATGCGGTCCGCGCCTTGCGGCAGAACCCCGGGTTTGCGCTGGTCGCCATCATTTCCCTGGCTTTGGGAATCGGCGCCAACTCAGCTATCTTCAGCCTCGCCGACGCGCTGTTGCTGCGGCCGATGCCGGTGCCGCACGCTTCGGAACTGATGCAGGTCCAGGCTCAGGTGCGCGGCGAAGGCCTCGGCCCCGTCGGCCAGTATTCGCTGTTATCCTACCCTGATTACCGCGATCTGCGTGCTCGAAGCCAATCGTTTTCGGGATTGGCCGCGAGCACTTTCTCGTCGTTCGGATTCGCCACGCAAAAAAGCGCCTTGCCGCAAATGAAAATTGGCGTCTTTGTAAGCGCCGATTTTTTCAATGTTCTCGATGTACACCCGGAACTCGGCCGCAGCTTTCGGCCCGATGAAGATCAGACACCAGGGCGCGATGCCGTGGCCGTAGTCAGCCACGATCTGTGGAAGACCGAATTCGCAGCCCGGCCTGATATCGTC
>Ga0070741_10011779_pt1 | contig 16022 bp, 16 predicted proteins | sample Coa_R1_4_FD_66440 | JGI IMG/M metagenome (GOLD analysis project Ga0070741, IMG submission 66440) | Surface soil microbial communities from Centralia Pennsylvania, which are recovering from an underground coalmine fire - Coalmine... | ecosystem: Environmental > Terrestrial > Soil > Unclassified ...
GCGGACGCGTACCCGTCGTTGCCGAGCCGCCACCACATGAACGAGAGCTTGCGGCGGTAGGGCTCGAGCTCGTTGCGCGAGCCGATCTCCGCGGCGTAGCCGGGCAGCTCGCGCTCGTCGCGCGCCAGCGACGCCTCCAGCTCCGGCGACACGCGCACGAGCGACCGCGCCGAGGCGACCGCGACCGCGAGCGCACGCACCTCGCTCCGGTAGCGGGCGAGCGCGAGCGAGCGTGCGCGTGTGAGCGCCTCGTCGATCGACGCGGGGCCCGCGCTCGGGTTGCCGTCGAGGTCGCCGCCGATCCACGAGCCGAAGCGAAGGGGCGGCGGCGACCCCGGCACGCGGTTCAGCCACTCGCCGTAGAGGTCGGTCGCCGCGTCCATCAGGCTGTGCTCGAAGAACCAGAGGCCGTGGCGGATCTCGTCGGTGACGCGCAGCCGGTCGTGGCGCACCTCGTCCGTCTGCCAGAGCAGCGTCACCTCCTCCGCCAGCCGTTCCTCGACGGCGGCGAGCTCGGCGGGCGCGAGCCGCGGGTCGTCGAGGTCGGCGAGCAGTTTTGCGATCCGGATGTGCGCGAGGAGCACCGTCCTGCGCGTCGCCTCCGTCGGGTGCGCCGTCAGGACGAGCCTGATCTCGCTGCCGCGCGCCCGCTCGAGGTCGGCGCCGGCGAGCGACGCGAACGCCTCCTCGAGCGACTCGCGCCCCGGCCTGCCGCGGCGCGCGTCCTCGCGGCGGCGGCGGAGGCGGTGGTGCTGCTCGGCGAGGTTCGCAAGCTGGAACCAGAGCCCGAACGCCCGCAGCACGAGCCCCTGCGCGTCGTCCGGCAGGTCGGCGCCCGCCTGCGCGACCGTGCCCGCACGCCGTGCGGCCCGCGCTTCCTTGCGGATCGCCTCGACCAGCTCGAGCAGCCACGGCCCCTCCTGCTCGACGAGCACCGCTCCGAGCACGGCGCCGAGCAGGCGCACGTCGCGCCGGAGCGGGGCCGTGGCATCGGTCACGAATCGAGGCCGAGCGCGCGCAGGACGTGCGCCGCGTCCGGCTCGACTGTCGTCACGCGCGCGCCGCTGCCGACCGCCGGCTGCGGGCGGGCGCCGCCGACGACGAGCACGACGCGGCTGCCGGGCGCGATCTCCCCCTGCTCGACGGCGCGGGCGAGCGCGCCCAGCGCGGCGCCGCTCGAGTCGTCGGGGGCGAGGCCGGTCTGCTCGGAGAGCAGCGTCGAATAGGCGGCGATCGCCTCCTCCGCGACGGCGATCACCGCGCCGCCGGTCGTGCGCGCCGCGCCGAGCGCGAGGTCGCCCGACGACGGGTCGCCGACCGCGAGCGACGGGACGTGCGTCGAGGCGCGGACGCGCGAGATGCCGCGCCGGTCGGCGAACGCCGCAGCGATCGGGCTCGAGCCGAGCGCCTGCGCCGCGAACATCCGCGGCACCGGCTCGCGGGCGAGGCCGGCCCGGACGACCTCGGCGAACCCCTGCGTCAGCTTCGCGAACAGCGTGCCGCTCGCGGCGGGTGCGACGACGGCGTCGGGCAGGGCGAAGCCGAGCTGCTCGGCGATCTCGAACGAGATCGTCTTCGCTCCCTCGCTCGCGTACGGGTGCAGGTTGCCGCCGACGAACCCCCACGGGAAGAGCGCCGCCAGCTCGAGCTCGAGCCGGCGGCAGTCGTCGTAGCTGCCGCGGACGGCGAAGACGTGCGCGCCGGGCCGTCCGGCGGCCGCCTCCGCCGCGCCCCCGTCCTCGGGCGCGAGCACGACCGCCTCGAGCCCGGTCGCGGCGGCGGCGGCGGCGACCGCGACGCCGAGGTTGCCGGTCGACGAGCAGCAGAGCGTCGTCACGCCGTGGTCGAGCGCGGCCGAGACGGCGAGCGCCGCGACCCGGTCCTTGAACGAGCCGGTCGGGTTGTCGCCCTCCAGCTTCAGCGAGAGCTCGATCCCGAAGAGACGGGAGAGCTCGTCGGAGCGCACGAGCGGCGTCCAGCCGGCGCCGATCTCGATCCGCGCCCCGGCGGGCAGCAGCCCGTGGTAGCGCCAAAGCGACTCCGGCCCCGCGGCGACGGAGTCGCGCGTGACGACGCGCCGGACGCGCTCCCAGTCGTAGACGACGTCGGTCGGCCCGTCGCAGCGCCGGCAGAGGTCGACCGGCTCGGCCGGCGTCACGTCCTCGCACACGCGGCAGCGCAGCGCGAACGCGCTCATCGCCTCCCCGTCCTTCCTGTCGAACCTAGCCGGTGGGACGGGGTGCGGCGGCTAGGCCGGTTGCGCGCAGGCGATCGCCGCGATCATGAAGAACGGCTTCAGCGGCGTGCCCGGCACAGGACGACCGAGTCTACCCGCAGCCTCCGCCGCCCGCCACCGCCGGCAGCAGGAGCAGCGTCGCGGTCGCGGGCAGGGCGGTGTCGAGGCCGTCGAGCAGGCGGATGTCCTCGCCGTCGACGAAGACGTTGAGGAAGGTCGGCACGCCGTTCCCCTCGAGGACGCGCGGCGCGAGCGAGGGGTAGGCGGCGACGAGCTCGTCGAGCGCGCCGCGGACCGTGCCGGCCGCCACCTCGACGGTGCGGTTGCCGCCCGCGTCTGCGCGGAGAACAGGTGGGATCCGGACTTGCGCCATGTCGCTATAAAAGATAAAGCATTAGGGACCCGTCCGAAGGAGAACCGTATGAGATCAGGCCCCCGCGAGGGCTTCCGCTGGGACAGGCAGACGATCGTGTATGCGATCGAGCTGTGGCATCGCCGACATCTGAGGACGCCGACGGTCGCCGAGTGGGAGACCGCGGGAACCGACCATCCGTGCCGCCAGACGGTGCTGCGCGTGTTCGGCAGCTGGAACGCCGCGATCCGCGCCGCCGGCTTCCGGCCGCGCCCCCGCGGCCAGTCGAAGGAGCGCTGGGCCCGCGCCCGCTGCCCCGAGACCGGGCGCTGGATCTCGGCGTCGGGCCGGGCGGCCGCGTAGCCGCCGCTCAAGGCGGCGCCGGGCCCGGCCGATACCTCCGGTCGTGATTCTCGGGACGATCCTGCTCGTGCTCGTGATCGGGGCCGGCGTCGCCGGCGCCTGGAAGTACAGGTCGATGGTCGTCGGCGACGACGACCGGAGCGGCCGCCCGCCGCTCGCCGACGAGCTGCTGGTCGAGCTCGCCAGGCGGCGCGACGCCGGCGAGCGCTAGGCCGAGGCGGTCAGGAGCGGCTTCGTGGTCGGCGCGCCGACGCCGCCCGCCCGTTCGAGCGTCACCGCGACCGTTGTGCCCGGCTCGACCCGGCGGCCGACGAGCACCGACCCGCCGCCGCCGTACAGCCCCGCCGGCTCCGGCGCCGCGCTGCCGCGGATCACCCAGAGCTCGTACGTCTTCCCGGACGGCGCGTGCGCGAGCGAGGCGACGAGCGCCGCGCGGCCGTCCGGCGCGACCACGAGCGTGCCGCGGACGCCCTGCAGCGCGACGTGGCGCGCGCCCGGGTCGGCGAGGACGGCGAGCAGCCGGTCGCGCCGGCCGAGGTCGTTGTGCAGCGACGCCGTCCAGACGGCGAGGCCGGCGATCGTGCACGCCGCGACGGCGGCCGCGGCGGCGATCGGCGCGAGCACCCGCCGGCGCCGGTGCAGCGGGACGACGTTCGGCCGCTCGCGCCGCGCCTCCCCGAGGATCCGCTCGCGCAGCTCCGCCGGCGCCTCGGCGGGCGGGGCCGTGTGCGCGATCGCCGCGGCCGCGCCGCGCAGCGAGGCGACCTCGTCGCGGCAGCGTTCGCAGGTGCGAAGGTGCGATTCGAACGCCTCGACCTCGGCGTCGTCGAGCGCGTCGAGCGCGTAGGCAGCGGTCAGGTCGTGGGGCTCGTCCGCCATACCGCCTCCGGTTCGTCGAGCAGGTCTCGCAACCTCGCGAGACCCGCGAACATACGGCTCTTGATCGTCCCGAGCGGCTGCGCCAGCCGCTCGGCGAGCTCCGACTGCGTGTACCCGCCCCAGTACGCGAGCTCCAGCACCTCGCGCTGCTGGTCGGGGAGCTTCGCGAGCGCCTCGCGGACGCGCTCGCGCTCGAGACGCTGCCAGACCGCCTCGTCGGCGGCCCCCGTTCGTTCCTCGGGCGCCTCCGTCTCCGGCGCCGTCCGCCGCCGCTGCTCGCGGCGCACGAGGTCGACCGCCCGCCGGTGGACGAGGGTCAGCAGCCAGACGCGGGCGGAGCCCTTCTCCGAGTGGAAGCGGCCCGCCGACCGCCAGATCTGGAGGAACGCGTCCTGGACCGCGTCCTGCGCGAGCGCGGGGTCGCGCAGCGTCCGCAGCGCCATCGCGTAGGCGACGTTGCCGAAGCGGTCGTAGAGCTCCGCGAGGGCCGTGTCGTCGCTGCGCGCGACGAGGGCGACGACCGCTTCGTCGGAGAGATGCGCGAACTCGCCGCTCGGGCTCATGCCTGGGGTTCGTCTCCGGCACCGATTCGGTTCACGCTAGTTTCCAGAGCGGATGGCGACCCGCGTGATCGAGACCGAGAGCGAGCTGCGCGAGCTGGTCGGGACGCCGAGCGAGCTGGTCGCGGCCAAGGTCGCCGACCGGCTGAACGACCTGACGCGCCCGTTCGTGGAGCGCTCGCCGTTCGTGTGCGTCGCCACGGGGCGGCCCGACGGCGGCCTCGACGTGTCGCCGCGCGGCGACCCGGCCGGGTTCGTGCGCATCCTCGACGACCGGACGCTGCTCCTGCCGGACCGCCCCGGCAACCGCATCGCCGACACGCTCACCAACCTGCTCGCCGACCCGCGGATTGCGCTCCTTTTCCTGATCCCGGGCGTCGGCGACACGTTCCGGGTCAACGGGACGGCGACGGTCGTCGCCGACCCCGACCTGCTCGCGGACAGCGCGGTGGAAGGCAAGGTGCCGAAGCTCGGCATCCTCGTCCGGGTCGAGGAGGCGTACACGCAGTGCGCGAAGGCGCTGCTGCGCTCGGAGCTGTGGAATCCGGAGCGCCACATCGACCGCAGCGACCTGCCGAGCGCGGGCGAGATCATGCGCGCCGTCGCCGACGCGAAGCTCGACCCCGAGCAGTACGACCGCGAGCGGGCCGACCGTTACGCCCGCCGTGAGGGCTTCTACTAGGAAGCGCGGTCGTCAGCCGGGGCGCGGGCGGAAGCCGTCGATGTGCACCGGCAGCAGCCGGTAGGCGGCGACACCCGCGGCGTCGAGCTCCACGCGGAGGATCGCGGTGCGCGACGTGAGTCCGCCCGACGGAAACACGAAGTTGCCGAGCGTCCACGCGACGAGCGCGTGCGGCGTCGGGCGGCTGACGGGCCCGAGGACGTGCGGGTGCGCTCCGAGCACGAGCCGCGCGCCCGCGTTCAGGCACGCCGCCGCGAACGTGCGCTGGCGCGAGTCCGGCTCCGGATGCAGCTCGACGCCCCAGTGGAAGAAGCACACCGCCACGTCGGCGCGCCGGAGCGCGGCGTGCACGTCGGCGGCGATCGCGGCGACGTCGGCGCGCGCCGTGCCCGGCTCGGCCGCCGTCGCCGGGAAGCCGAGCGGGTTCACGTCCGAGTAGCCGAGAAACGCGACGCGCAGGCCGCCCGCTTCGACGATCGCCGGGCGGCGGGCGAGCGCGTCGTTCGCGCCCGCGCCGATCGTCTGCATGCCCGCCGCGTGGACTGCGCGTACGGTGTCCAGCAGCGCGTCGCGGCCGTAGTCGACGGTGTGGTTGTTGGCGAGCGTGAGCACGTCGAAGCCGGCGAGCGTGTGCACCGGCGGCAGCGCCGACGGCACGCCGCGGAACGTGTACTGCTTGACGGCCGCGACGCCGCGCGTCGAGACGGCGGTCTCGAGGTTGCCGGTCGTGATGTCGGCGGAGCGCAGCGTCGCGGCCACGAACGTCCACGGGTAGGCGGCGCCGCGGCTCGCGATCGCCGGGCCGACCTGCTCGCCGAAGGTGACGTCGCCCACGGCGTCGACGACGACGGGGCGGACGAGCAGGGTGCCGGCCGCGCGCGTGCGGCTGCCGGCGCGCACCGTCAGCCGGTGCCTGCCGGCGGCGCCGGCGCGGAACGCGAGCACGTAGCGGCCGAGCCGGCCGGACGCCGTCGCGGCGAGCGTGCGCCCGTCGACCAGGAGCCGGACGCGCTCGCGCGCGCCCGCGAAGCCGGCGACGGCGACGCGGGCGCCGGGCGCCCGCCACGCCGGGAGCGTCGTCGTCACGGTCAGCGGCGGCGCCGCCGCCGCGCGGGCGGCGACCGGCCGGGCGTCCTGCGGGCGCACCGGCAGGGCGATCGCGGCGGCGGCCGCGGCGAGGGCGGCGACGGCGAGCACCCGGCGCATCCCGGGCCTGCTTCGCGCCTAGGCCGCCGATTCCTCGATGCGGATGCAGGCGGCGGGATGGCCGGCGGGGGTAGGGCCGAGCTGCGGGTCGGCGGCCCGGCACGCGGGCACCGCGATCGGGCAGCGCGGATGGAAGCGGCAGCCCTCGGGGATCCGCACCGCGTCGGGCGTCTCGCCGCGCAGCACGAGCCCCGCGTGCCGCTCGCGCGGGTCGCGCCGCGGCACGACCGAGAGGAGCGCCTTCGTGTACGGGTGCTGCGGCGTCCGCACGACCTCCGCCGCCGGCCCCTCCTCGACGATCCGGCCCAGGTACATCACCGCGATGCGGTCGGCGAAGCGCGCCGCCGTCGACAGGTCGTGCGTGATCATCAGGATCGCGAGGCCGTCGCGCTTGAGGCCGTCCAGCAGCGAGAGGACGCCGGCGCGCACCGAGACGTCGAGCATCGAGACGGGCTCGTCGGCCACGAGCAGGACCGGCTGCAGCACGAGGGCGGCGGCGATCGCGACCCGCTGGCGCTGGCCGCCGGACAGCTCGTGCGGGAACCGGTCGAGGAACAGGTCGGGCGGTGTCAGCTCGACGCGCTCGAGCGCCTCGCGGACGAGGGCGTCGCGCTGGCCGCGCGAGCCGCCGAGGCCGTGGATGACGAGCGGCTCCGCAACCGCCTGACGGACGCGCTGGCGAGGGTCGAGCGACTCGTAGGGATCCTGGTAGACCATCTGGATCCGCCGCCGCAGCGGCCGCAGCGCGCGCGCGCCGACCGAGGTGAGGTCGCGGCCCTCGAAGCGGATCGCGCCGCCGCTCGCCGTGACGAGGCGCATCACGGCCTGCGCCGTCGACGTCTTGCCGCAGCCCGACTCGCCGACGAGCGCGACCATCTGACCCGGCTCCAGCCGGAACGTGACGCCGTCGACCGCGTGCACGGTCGCGCGCGGCTTGCGCGTCACGGTCCCCACGAGCCCGCGCGGCACCGGATAGTGCACGACGAGCTCGTCGACCTCGAGCAGCGGCTGCGTCACGCCGGCACCGCCGCGTCGAGGTGGCAGGCGGCCTCGCTGCCGTCGGGCCACGCGGTCAGCGCCGGCGTCTCCGTCTCGCAGCGGTCGAACGCGCGGTCGCAGCGCGGCCGGAACGGGCAGCCGGCGAGCGGGCGGTCGAGCCGCGGCGGCGCACCCGGGATCGACGCGACCGGCTGCTCGAGGTCGTCGAGGTCCGGCGTCGCGGCAAAGAGGAGGCGCGTGTAGGGGTGGCGCGGCCGGTGGTAGAGGTCGTCGACGGGCGCCCGCTCGGCGACGCGGCCCGCGTACATGACGACCCCCTTGTCGCAGAGCTGCGCGACGACGGGCAGGTCGTGCGTGACGAGCACGAGCGCGAGCCCGAAGTCGCGGCAGAGCGCGTCCAGCAGCTCGAGGATCTGCGCCTGCACCATCACGTCGAGCGCCGTGGTCGGCTCGTCGGCGATCAGCACCTTCGGCTCGCACGAGAGGGCCATCGCGATCGCCGCGCGCTGCCGCATCCCGCCCGAGAGCTCGTGCGGGAAACGGCCCGCCCGCTGCGCCGGGATGCCGACCGACTCGAGCAGCTCGCCGACGCGCGTCCGGGCCGCCGCGCCGCGCGCGACGCCGTGCAGCTCGAGCGCCTCCTCGATCTGCGCGCCGACCGTCCGCACCGGGTTGAGCGCGTTCATCGCGCCCTGGAAGACGATCGCGACGTCCACCCAGCGGTGCGGCCGCATGGTCGCCTCGCCCCCGGCCAGCACGTCCTTGCCGTCGAGCAGGATCCGGCCGGCGGCGCTGGCGCTCGACGGCAGCAGACCCATCATCGCGAGCGCCGTCGTCGTCTTGCCGCAGCCCGACTCGCCGACGAGGCCGAGCCGCTCGCCCGGCTCGAGCGTGAACCCGACGCCCTGCACCGCGTGCAGCTCGCCGCCGCCTGCGAGGTCGAACCAGACGTGCAGGTCCTCGACCTGCAGGAGGGGGGTCACAGCGCGTCTCCGCGGCCGACGAGCGGCCGCAGCCGGAACGTCCGCGCAGAGAGGTGGGCGACGCGGAGGCGCGGGTTGAGCGAGTCCTCGAGCGCCCCGCCGACGAGGCTGCACGCGAGGATGATCAGCGCCACGAGCGCCCCGGGCGGCACGATCGCCCACCAGGCGCCCGAGGAGATCGCGGCGCGCTGGAACGCGTTCTCGATCACCTTGCCGAGCGACGTGCGGCTCGGGTCGCCGAGCCCGAGGAACGAGAGCGCGGTCTCGTCGAAGATCGCGACGGCGACGGTCAGCACCGTGTTCGCGATCAGGAGCGGCGCGACCTGCGGCAGCACGTGCCGCAGGATGATCCGCGTGTGCCCGGCGCCGAGCGCGCGGGCGCGCTTCACGTAGACGCGCTCGCGCACGCTCTTCACCTGCGCGCGCAGCACGCGCGCAGTGCCCGTCCAGAGCAGGATCCCGATCACGATCACGATGTGGAACAGGCTCGGCCCCCAGATCGCCGCGACCACGATCATCAGCGGCACGTCGGGGATGACGATGAAGTAGTCGGTGATGCGCATCAGCACCGTGTCGGTCCTGCCGCCGAAGTAGCCGGCGAGCACGCCGACCGAGCCGCCGATCGCCATCGACACGAGCGTCGCCGCGAAGCCGACGACGAGCGAGATACGGGCGCCCCACATGAGCAGCGTGACCATGTCGATGCCGCCGTCGTCGAGGCCCAGCGGATGGCTCCAGGACGGCTGCCCGAACACGGGGCCGACCTGCGTGTGGACGCCGTACGGCGCGATCCACGGAGCCAGGATGGCCGCGACCGCGATCACGACGAGAACGGTCGCGCCGATCGTCGCCGACGGCTGCCGCCGGATCGTCGACCACATCACCCCGCCGCGCGCGGCGGCCGCCTCGACCGCCACCTCGCTCATTCGGTGATCCGCGGGTCGAGCTTGAAGTAGAGGAGGTCGGCGACGAGGTTGAAGAACACGACCGAGATCGTCAGCAGGAGGAAGGCGCCCTGCAGCATCGGGTAGTCGCGCTGCAGCACCGCCTCGTACACCGCCCGGCCGATGCCCGGCCAGGAGAACACCGTCTCGATCAGGATCGCGCCCGCCACGATGTAGCCGAGCGAGAGCGCGATCAGCGTCACGATCGGCAGCATCGCGTTGCGGAGGGCGTGCTGGCGGACGATCCGCCACGGCCGCAGGCCCTTCGCCCGCGCGGTGAGGATGTAGTCCTCGCCGAGCGTCTCGAGCATCGCCGAACGCACGATCAGCGTGTACTCGCCGTAGAGCACGAGCCCGAGCGTCAGCGACGGCAGCGCGATGTGCGACGCGAGGTCCTTGACGTGCGTCCAGAAGGACGGGTTGAGCAGGAACTCGTTCGTCATCCCGCCCGTCGGGAGCACGCCGGCGAAGATGATCACGAGCATCAGCCCGAGCCAGTGCGTCGGCATCGAGTAGAAGCCGAGCGCGGTCGTCACGGTCGCCGCCTCGACCGGCGTGCCGCGCCGCCAGGCGGCGATCACCCCCGTCAGCGTCCCGATCACGATCGAGAAGATCGTCCCGAGGAACACCATCGGGAGCGTGTTGACGAGCGCGGTCCGGAGGTTCGACCAGACGGGCTGCTCGTTCGCAAACGACACGCCGAGGTTCCCGCGCGCGAGCTGCCCGAGGTAGATGACGTACTGCTCGCCTTTCGACTTGTCGAGCCCGAACTGCTTCTTCAGCGCGAGGCGCAGCTCGGGCGTCGCGTGCGGGACCCGGGAGAGGTCGGTGATCGCCGAGCCGGGCGCGAGCCGGAACAGCGCGAAGTTGATCGTCACCGCCACGAAGACGGTGACGATCGCGAACCCGACGCGCTTGATGACGTAGTCCGCGCCCCGCATCGCGGCGCCTACGTCTGGTGCACGCTCGTGAGGCTCACCTTCGAGAGCGAGTTGAACGGCCCCTGTGGGGAGTTGACGAGCCCCGCCCAGCTCGGCGCGTAGGCCGTCACGCTGTCCTCGGTGGCGATCCACAGGTAGGGCTTCTTCGCCTGCAGGTAGGCCTGCATCTGCCAGACGACCGCCCGCCGCTTCGCCTGGTTCGGGGTCAGCTGCTGCTTCGAGTAGAGGGCGTCGTAGCGCTTGTCGCAGAACCCGCTGTCGCTCCAGCCGTTGTACTGGCCGCAGGTGACCACCGAGAGCATGAAGTCCGGGTCGATCAGCGCGACCCAGTCCCACATCGCCAGGTCGAAGTTCAGGTACTTGCCGTTCGGGGCGGTGATCGCGTCGAACGCCGTGCTGGAATCGAGCGCACGCTGCGTCAGCTGGACGCCGATCTTGCGGAAGTCGGCCTGGATGATCTGGAACGTCCGGTTCACGCTCGCCAGGTCGGTCGGCGTGATCACCGTGTACGACATCTTCTGGCCGTTCGCGACGCGGATGCCGCCGGAGCCGCGCTTGAAGCCGAGCCCGTCGAGGATCCGGTTCGCCTGCGCGAGGTCGAACGAGGTCGGCTTGACCGCGGGGTTGTACCAGGAGCCTGTCGCGGCCGGGATGATCGACGCCGCCGGCTTGGCGGTGCCGAGGAACACCACGCGCACGATCTGTGCGCGGTCGATCGCGTGGTCGAAGGCGGTCTTCACCCGCGGGTCGAGCAGCTCGCGGTGCTTCGGCTTCTTCGGGTTCGAGTTGACGATGAAGTCGGTCTGGTCGACGCCCGGGACGTCCGAGATCGTGAAGCCGCTCGACCTGAGCGTCTTGATCGCGGTGGCGGGCACGCTTTCGATCGCGTCGAGCTGGTGCGCCTTCAGGGCTGCGACGAGCGCGTCGTCGTTCGAGAACATCTGCAGGCCGAACTCGTCGATCTGCGGCTTCGGCCCGTAGAAGGAGTCGTTGCGCTGGAAGAGCGCGATCTGGTCCTTCTGGAACTTGACGAGGTTGAAGGGCCCCGCGCCGACCACGGGAGCGTTGTTCGCGAACGTCTTCAGGTCGGCGCCCTTGTGCGCGGTGTACTTGCTCCAGATGTGCTGCGGCAGGATCGCGAGCTGCTGGAACTGTCCGAGCACGTTGCCGACGGGCGCGCTGTAGTGCACGACGAGCGTCGTCGCGTCGGGCGCGTCGGCCCGGGTGATGTGCGCGATCAGCCCTGCGGCGTTCGCCGCGCCGCCCGACTTGTACTTCACGTCGGTGTTGATCGTCCACGCCGCGTCGGCGGCGGTGAGCGGCTGGCCGTCCGACCACTTCGCGCCGGCGACGGTCTTGAACGTCCACGTCTTCCCGTCCTTCGAGGTCGACCACGAGCGCGCGAAGTCGGGCGCGAACCCGCGGTTCGCCCTGTCGTACTGGACGAGGAAGGGGTAGATGTACTCGAAGGTCGAGTAGGCGTCCTGGTTGAACGCCACGTACGGGTTGAGCGAGTCGATCCGCGAGCTCGTCCCGAGCCGGAACGTGCCGCCGGCCTTCGCGCCGGTGCCGCTCGCGGTCGCGGCGAACACCGACACTGCGGCACACGCCGCCACGACCCCCGCCGTCCACCTTCTCCTCATCTCGTCCTCCTCGTTCAGCTCCGGAATGGCGACTGGTCGACCGTCAGGGATCGCGCGTCGGCGTCGAGCGTACAACGAACCCCGAGCGGGAGGGAAGCCAGATGCTTCCCGTGCCCGAGCGGCAGCTTGTAGACGGCCGGGACGCCGAGCGCGCCGATGTGCTCGTCGAGCACGTCCTCGATCGACCTGCTCGCCCGCCACTCGGAGACCGCTCTCGCGTCGCCGTAGTCGCAGCCCTGCATGTCGCCGACGACGACGCCGGCGACGCCGTCGAGCTTGCCGGCGTGGCGCAGCTGGGTCAGGAAGCCGTCGACGTAGTAGGGCGGCGCGAGGTAGTCCTCGAAGAAGAAGATCGCGCCGTCGAGGTCGAGCTCCCACGGCGTCCCCATCGTCTGCATCAGCAGCCAGAGACAGCCGCCGACGAGCGGGGCGCTGACGCGTCCGCCGTGCAGCGTGCGCACGTACGGGTCGTCGGGGTCGCGCGGCACCTCGCCGGTCGCCTCCCCGCGGAGGACGCGTACGAGCCGCTCGCGGGTGAACGCGCTCGTCTCGCTGGCGCCGACGCCGACGAGGCCGACGCCGTAGACGGTGGCGAGCCCCGCGCGCTGCAGAAGCGCCGTGTGCAGCGCGGTGATGTCGGAGTAGCCGACGAGCGCCTTCGGGTGCTCGGCGATCAGGTCGAAGTCGAGGTACGGGATCGTCTGCGCCGAGCCGTAGCCGCCCTGCAGCGCCTGGACGACGTCCACCTCCGGGTCGGCGAAGAGCGCGTTCAGGTCGCCGGCGCGGCGGCGCGCGTCGCCGGCCACGTAGTCGTCGCGCTCGTGGATCCCCGGGGCGAGCTTGACGCGGTAGCCGCGCGACTCCCACCACTCCACGCCGCGCTCGAGCTCGGAGCGGGCGTCGTACGGGCTCGCCGCCGCGGCCACCCCGATCGTCCCGCCCTCGGGGAGCGGCCGGCCGAATCTCGTCGCCTCGATCACGCCGCTGTTTCTATCCCTTCGAGCGCCGCGACGACGAGCGAACCGAGCGTCGCGAGGTCGTAGCCGCCTTCCTGCACGACCACCGTCGGCAGGCCGAGCGCGCCGAGGATGCGGCCGGCCTCGCGGTAGCCGCCTTCGGTCACCTCGAGCGGGCTCTCCGGGTCGGCGGCGGCCGCGTCGACGCCGAGCGCGACGACGAGCGCGGCCGACCCCGCCGCGAACGCGGCCGCCTCGCGTACCGCGGCGAGCCAGGCGCCGTCGCCGCTCGCGGGCGGCAGCGGCAGGTTGAGGTTCGCCTCGCCGCTCTCCCCGGCGAAGCCGACGAAGTGCGGGAACCAGCCGGCCGCCGGGTCGACGTGCACCGAGGCGGTGCGGACGTCGGCTCGCCCCGCGAACAGCTCCTGTGTGCCGTTGCCGTGGTGGGCGTCGATGTCCACCACCGCGACGGGCGCGCCGAGTCGCGTGCGCAGCGCCTCGGCGGCGATCGCGGCGTTGTTCAGGTAGCAGGAGCCGCCGAACGCGGCGCGCAGCGCATGGTGGCCGGGCGGCCGGCAGCACGCGTAGGCGGCGGGCTCGCCGGCGGCGACGAGCTCGACCGCCGTCAGCGCCGCGTCGGCGGCGGCGCGCGCCGCCTCCCACGTCCCGGGCCCGACGAGCGTCATCGTGTCGTAGGTGAAGGCGCCGGCCCGCGCCCAGACCGCCGCCGGCACGGCGGCCGGCCGCCCGCCGGTCAGCGCGGGGTGGGGGAAGATGTACGGCACGACCCGGTCGCCGGGCAGGTCCGCGGCGGCCCACTCGTCCCACACGCCGCGCAGGTAGGCGACCAGCTCGGGGTCGTGGACGGCGAGGATCGCGGAGAGGTCGTGCGGCTCGGCGTCGACCTGCCGTGCGCCCGCCTCGAGCAGCGCGGCGCGGATCGTCTCGGCGCGCGCCGCAACCTCCGTCGCGGGTGTCCGCACGCCCACCCACACCTCGCCCGCCGGGTCATGGCGCAGGCAGGCGTCGCTCCAGGTGAACGGCAGGCGCAGCGGCACCGCGCGAGCTTAGTAGGCTCGGCTGGTGCCACGGCTCCGCGACGACGGCATCGCGCCGGGGCGGCTCGCGCCCGGCCCGCGCAACTCGATCGCCGACGTCGAGGGCGTGCTCGTCGGCCACGTCACCGTGCGGCGCGACGACCCGGTCGCGCGCACGGGGGTGACGGCGATCGTGCCGCCGTCGCTCGGCCTGCCCGCCGGGACCGCCGTGCTCAACGGGGCGGGCGAGCTGACGGGCTCGCTGGAGCTGCGGGAGTGGGGGCGGCTCGACACGCCGATCTACCTCACCTCGACGCACGCCGTCGGCCGCATCTACGACGGCGCCGTGCGGGTCGCGGTCGACGCGGACCCCGCCGTCGGCGTCGACGACGTGGTGATACCGGTCGTCGGCGAGTGCGACGACAGCTGGCTGAGCGACGCCCGGCACGTGCACGTCGAGGCGGCCGACGCCGGGCGCGCGGTGGCATGCGCGGGCGCCGACGTGGAGGAGGGGGCGGTCGGCGCCGGCGCCGGGATGGTGTGCTTCGACTGGAAGGGCGGGATCGGCACGGCGAGCCGCGCCGCCGGCGGCGCCGTCGTCGGGGTGCTCGTGCTCGCGAACTTCGGCACGCGCGAGCAGCTGCGCGTCGACGGCGTCCCGGTGGGGCCGCTGCTCGGCGATCCGGGCGAGCGGCGGTCGACGCCCGCCGGCAGCTGCATCGCGGTCGTCGCGACGGACGCGCCGGTCGACGCGAAGCAGCTGGAGCGGCTGGCGCGGCGCGCCGGCCTCGGGCTCGCCCGCACCGGCTCGGTCGGCCACCATGGCAGCGGCGAGATCTTCGCGGCGTTCTCCACCTCGACCGCGCGCACCCACCCGGACCGGGAGCTGAACCCCCTGTTCGAGGCGGTCGTGGAGGCGACCGAGGAGGCGGTGCTGAACGCGCTCTGGGCGGCGGAGGACACGGTCGGCCGGGAAGGCCGCCTGGTGCGCGCCCTCCCGCGCGACGAGGTCGTGCGGATCGTCCGCCGGAGGTAGAGGCAAAGCGGACGCGGCGGGCTCTCCGGACGCGCCGCAGTCGTGACGCCGTGAGTGGCACCGCGCCCGCTTCGTGGATCGCATCGGCACCTGGAGGGCCGTGCTTGAGAGCGTTCTCCGCCGCCTCTAGTACCGTGGCCGAGCGTGGACCGTGCGACCTTCTTGCGACGCTCCGCCGCGGGTGTCGGCCTGCTCGCGTTCCCCGCGCTGGCGCGCGCGGGCGGCGGCGCGAAGCTCGCCTCGCTGCGCGCCGCCGTCCGCGGGCCGGTGCTCACGCCGGCGTCGGCCGGCTACGACGCGGCGCGTCAGGTGTTCGACAGCGCGTACGCGTCGATCCGTCCGCTTGCCGTCGTGCAGCCGCTCGACGCGAACGACGTCGCCGCGGTCGTCCACTGGGCGGCGGCGCACGGCGAGCACGTCGTCGCCAAGTCGGGCGGGCACAGCTACGCCGGCTACTCGACGACGACCGGCGTCGTCGTCGACCTCTCGCGCCTCGCCGGCATCGCGGTGAAGCCGGGTCGCGCGACGATCGGCGCCGGCGCGCGGCTCGGGAACATCTACGACCGTCTGAACGCGCACGGCGCCGCGATCCCGGCGGGCTCGTGCCCGACGGTCGGGATCGGAGGGCACGTGCTCGGCGGCGGCTTCGGGCTCGCCTCGCGCGCGTGGGGCCTCGCCTCCGACAACCTGCTCTCGGTGCAGATCGTGACGGCCGACGGCAAGGTGCGGGTGGTCGACGCGCACCACGACCCCGACCTCTTCTGGGCCTGCCGCGGCGGCGGCGGCGGCAACTTCGGGATCGCGACCTCGTTCGCGTTCCGCACGCACGCGGTGTCGCAGGGCGCGTACTTCGTCGGCACGTGGCCGTGGACGCAGGTCGAGGAGGTCGTGGCGAGCTACCTCGCCTGGGCGCCGAAGCAGCCGGACGCGCTCGGCGCGGTCTGTCGGCTCGCCGGCCCGTCGAGCGCGCCGACCGTGCAGGTGTTCGGCCAGTACCTCGGCAGCGCCGCCGCCCTGACGGCCGCGCTCGCGTCGCTCACGCCCCCGGCGGCGAAGCTGACGGTCGCGCCGTCGACCTGGCTCGACCTCGTGCGGCGCTGGGCCGGCTGCCTGTCGCACACGCTGCCGCAGTGTGCGGCGCCGGTGCCGCAGAGCTTCGCCGGCGCCTCCGACTACATCGCGCGGCAGCCGGCGGCGGCGCAGCT
>Ga0070741_10011780_pt1 | contig 16020 bp, 16 predicted proteins | sample Coa_R1_4_FD_66440 | JGI IMG/M metagenome (GOLD analysis project Ga0070741, IMG submission 66440) | Surface soil microbial communities from Centralia Pennsylvania, which are recovering from an underground coalmine fire - Coalmine... | ecosystem: Environmental > Terrestrial > Soil > Unclassified ...
GAGCGACTGCTCGTTCCACACCACGCCCGAGCGTTGCAGAGCCTCGGAATAGCGGTGGAAATCGGGCAGTGTGCCGGCTTTGCGACCCCAGACGTGCGCGAGACTTGGACCGGTGAGGTTCTCGCCAGGTTCGAGCGAATGGCACGCAGCGCACGCGCCGAATACGCTTGCGCCGCGCGCCGCGTCGCCGGCGGGCATTGCCGACTGCGCACCCTGCGCGACTATGCCTATTAAGAATACAGAAACGAGTGTGACGGCTTTCATGACGACAATCTCTCTATCTGGGCCGAGGACGCTCTTGGTACCAAGTGCTTAACCGATCGTGGCACGTGCGAAACGTGCGTAGCAACCAATAGGTGAACGCCGTCAGCCGGCCCGTGATCATCGCGATTCCGAGTACGACCATAACGAGCCCACCAACGGCTGCAGATTCGAGCGACCCGACGTATGTGCTTGAGCCGGCGTGTCGCGAACGTGATATCTATGTCACGTTTCCGTCACGGGTGCCAAAAGAAAAAGGCTAGCCGTTTTCACGACTAACCTGTTGATGTTGTGACTCCGAGACCAGGACTCGAACCTGGGACCTGCGGATTAGCAGACCAGTTCCAGACGCGCTCGATTGCGAATATACACGTGTGAGCACCATCCGCACTAGCTCGAAGTTTAGCTGTCGTCGTGTGAGGCGTTAGCAGGGCTCGTAACACGGATCCGTTCTGCCATTGCAAGCGCGTAAGGCGCATGTTTCACGAGCATCGTCTGTTCGGCAGCACCGAGGTCGGGGCCACGCCGCATTCTGGGTTGACCGTTCCGTGCATTCGGTGCGCTGACATCCCGGATCCAACGTGGCCGCAAGGATCAAATTAGGCCCAGCCCATTCGATATCGGCCCCACCAACAAACTACGTCAGTCGAGGCTCTCCGACGGCGCAATGACACGTGGTGCAAACCTGGTCGTCAATACGATGCCAGACAGAACAAGTCCGATGCTCACAACGTGGAACATGGCAACCTTTTCGCCGAGGAAGATCCAGGCCAGCAATACTCCAAAAGCCGGCATCAAGTGCACGAATAGACCGGCGACATTGGCACCAACAAGAGCTACACCGCGGTTCCAAAAAATGTAAGCTAGGATCGAGGAAAACACGCTGACAAACAGCAGAGCACTGATGTTGGTCAATGTGAACTCCGGTCGCCGTACCCACAAGAACTCTGCAGCGAAGAACGGCAGAACGGCCAAATCTCCTATGCATGCGATCACAAACAGAAACGTTAACAGGTGAATGCGAACTGGATGCCAACGCAGGCCGACCGTGTAAACAGACCACATCAGCATTGATCCAATGACAAACATGTCACCAATGTTCAGGTGAAAGGACGCCAGCAAGCCTAGATTGCCACGGCACAGAATTGTTAAGACGCCACCAAGAGACAGGATCACTCCGGCAACCTGCGGCAGGCTCAGACGCTGCTTGAGGACGACCCAGGAAATCGCGATAATCATGACGGGGAGAAACGAATGCAGCAGCACGCCGTTCGTCGCCGTCGTGTAGTTAAGTCCTACGTACGTAAACGCGTTGTTCATGCCGACCCCGAAGACGCCGAACAGGAGCATCGCTCTCCAGTGTTGGCGCACCACTGGCCAGTCCTCACGCAGATGCGGAGCGGCAAATGGTGCCAGGATCAGCACGGCAAATAGCCAGCGCAGAAAAGTCATCGCCAGGGGCGGAATATCAACGGCAAAGCCCCGCCCCACGATCCAGTTCGATGCCCAGAATAATGGCGGCAATATGAGCAGCAGGTACGGCGCGCGTGCGACCGGCATGGCGGCTGCGATCGAAGTCTCCCTCAAATATTCATGCCCGCTTGCACGCCCGGCCGTGCCGCCATCATCTCGCCCCAGCGATGCAGGTTCATTAGCCCGCCGCCAGCCGAAGTGATGAGCGCTTTGCGCTTGAAGTAGTTCGGATACAACATCAGGTCCGCAACCGACAATTCATCGGCCAGGAACTCGCGTCCCATGAGCCGTTTGTCGATCAATGTGTACATGCGCAACAGACGATCAACGAAGAACTGCAGAATGCTCGCTGGCTTTTCTGGCGTTTCGTTCTCTAGAAAGTAGATGGCACCATTGGCCGAGGACACGTCCGACGCCACAACCATGAACCATTGAAAGGCCGCCGCGCGGCGTACAGGATCCGTCGGCAAGAACCGTTTGGACTTCTCCGCGATGTAGAGCGCGATGGCTCCGGACTGGGCCACAGTGACTGGGCTGCCGCCGGCCGACGCGTGATCAATGATGACGGGAATCATTCCCGCGGGATTGATTGCCAGGAATTCGGGGGTTTTGGTGTCCCGGTCGAAGTGAAGCTTGTGCACGCGATACTCAAGCCCCGATTCAGCCAGCATTACGGATGCGCGCAGTCCATTAGCGGTCGTCCAGGTATACAAGTCGATCATGAATTTGCCTTCGTGAACGTGAAATCGCGGTTTCCATTAGCTGAACTCGAAGACGGACTCCGGCGACAACACTCGCCCGGTGAGGCCCTGTTGCGCCATCAGGCGAGCGAAATCGCTCAAGGTGCGACGGTTTTGGGGCACGCCATACGGCCACAGGGCGGGGCCCATATGGCGAACGGCATCATCGACGTACGCGGCCAGCCACGGCAGCGGATAGACCGAGAAATCCAGATTCCGCAGATTCGCCTCGGCGTTCGTCTTCGCGCTTTCGAATCGAGTGAGCAGGAGTCGTACGATGTCTGGTCGTTCCTGCACGACCTCTCGGCGCGCGACAAGCGCGTGCATGATGGGAAAGATGCCGTTCGATTGAAAGGCCGCTTTTTCCTCGACGCCGAACTCCGGGAATAAACGCCGGAGCTTTCCCGTAAGAAAGGATGGAGGAACGCGGCCCGACACCAGGCAGTCGATCTCTCCGGACGCTGCGAGTTGGTCCAGCGCAGGCAAACCATCGACCCGACGCAGCTTCACTCCGACAGGTTGGGCGGAGTCATCACCGACGACCCATGCGAGTGTTTCCACACGCACGCCGTACTGTTCAGCAAGGAGTGCGCGGACATAGATGGCGCCAGTCATCGAGTACCGCAGAACGCCAAAGGTCCGTCCTTCCAGATCGCGCGGATGTGAAATGCTGCTGTTGATGGGCACGTACAACGCGGAATGGCGAAACGCGCGAGACGTGAACACCGGCAATGCCGCGAACCGCTGGTCGCCAGCGTCGCTCAGCATGTAAATGCTCGCAAGGGACATTTCCGCAACGTCCCAGCAGCGATCCCGGAGCATGCGGCCGAAGATCTTGCCGGGTTCGATCGCCTCGTGCCGAATCTCGAGCTCGTGATCGTTGTGATCGGCGAGTGATGCGGTGTGTGCGTATGGACCGGTGGCGACGGTGATGATCAACGTGGGATTCTCATGTCGCGACAGGTGTCGTGCGCGCCGCTGCGGGGCTCAATCGCCAATCGACTTGCCAGCAAGCTCTCGCCGGTAGGCGATCAGATCCGCGATCGTGCCAATGTGTAGCCCGTGGCGTTCGGCAAAGGACAAGAGGTCGGGCAGCCGAGCCATCTCGCCGTCGTCCTTCATGATCTCGCATATGACACCCGCTGGACTGAGACCTGCCAGTGCGGCAAGATCGCACGCGGCCTCGGTGTGGCCGGGTCGCTCCAGAACGCCCTCGCGGGCGGCCAACAACGGGAATACGTGTCCGCCAAGGACGACGTCGCTGGGCACGGCATCCGGCCGTATTGCGGCCCTCACCGTGCGCGCCCGGTCATGAGCCGAGATCCCCGTGGTGATGCCCTCCGCCGCATCGATGGAAACCGTGAAGTTGGTGCGCGGCCTTGCTCCCTCGCGGCTGGTCATCATCGGTAGCTCCAGGCGCTCGCAACGGTCCTTGGTCAGCGCAAGACAGATCAAGCCACGTCCGTGCACCGCCATGAAGCTGATGGCCTGCGCGGTTGCGAATTCCGCGGCAATGACGAGATCTCCCTCGTTTTCGCGGTCTTCATCGTCGATGACAACCACCATCCGTCCCGCACGGATATCCGCGATGATGTTGCTCGTGGAAGTCAAGGTACTGTGGGCGATTGTCACGGGCGCCTGCGTCCCTGGCAATGACGTCCTTGGTATGCGCTCAGCAGCAGACTGTATGTTGCCCGTTGGTCCGTTCAAGACAGTTCGCGTCCGCGCTCGAATACGTCCGCGCTCGCAGCGCTCTTGCGGTTGCGCGCAACATAAAGCGCCGCGATGGTGCGTGCATCCGTGATGCGGCCCGACATCACCATATCGTCAAGCTCGGGAAAGCTGCACGCGACTTTCTCGAGCGGTTCGGGCTCATCACCGTCCAGTGCATGTGGCGACAGGTCCCCCGCCAGAATGACGTCGGTCTCGTAGGATAGAAAACCTGCGGCGAGTGATAGCGTGTGGATCTTTTCGAGACGTCCTGCGCTGTAGCCCGTCTCTTCCATAAGCTCTCGGTTGGCGGCTGCGAGGGTGGTCTCCCCTTCCTGAACCAATCCCTTCGGCAGACTCAGTTCGTAACGATCCAAGCCCACCACGTACTCGTTGATGAGCAGGAACGACGTCGGATCGATCATAGGCACGATGATCACGGCGCCGCGCAAGAGTGTGGACGATACCCGCTCGTATTCGGCTTCGTTGCCATTCGTGAACACCAGCTTCACTGACTCGATCACGAACAGCTTGGACGTGGCCGCGGTGTGAACACTGACGATTTGTGGCTTGCCGTTTACCTTCATTTCTTGCCACCCGCTTTCATCGATTCTCGCGCGAGGCATGGCGGCGTAGGGCGGACGTCCTTCAATTTCAGCGCCACTGTGACGAGCGCTCGGCCAAGCTCCGTAAGGCTTGCACGCCGCGCGGCATCCACGAGCGCGCCGTCGGCATAGGCGGTGTGGTCGAGGTACACGCTTCCGGGCAAGACGTACGCATTGAACCAGGCAAGCACCGCGCGAAAGTCGTGATCGATCGCCAGGTAATGGTGTGGCGTCGCTCCCGTCGCGATGATGCCGACCACCTTGCCTTCGAGCGCTTCCAGCGGAAGGTGATCGAGCACGTTCTTCAGCGCGCCGGTGTACGTGCCCCGGTACATTGGGCTGGCGACAATGAATGCGTCGCCACGGCAGATGCGGGAAACCACGCTGGACGTGGAATCAGGATACTGCTCACTTGGCCGGCCGTCGAAAATCGATACCTTGTCGATCGAAAGGTCGATGAGGTCGGAGGTGTTGCCGGGCTGTTCCATCGCGCCGCCGAGCGCCATCTCCACGGCGTGCCGGGTTCTGCCGCTTTTCAAAGCGCTGCCGACCAGTCCCACCACATTCATGTCAGCCGATCCCGATCGAGTTCCTCAGCCCGGCTTGCTTCATAAGGGGCAATACGCGCTTTCCGAAGAATTCGATATCCTCCGCGAAATCGAAGAACGTCAGGTGTATGCCATCGATGCCAGCCTGTTGCAGCCGAATGCACCAATCCACGATCTGCTCCGGGGTGCCGAACATCTGAATGTTCCCGCCAATGAACCGCTGTTCCCGCTGATGACCGCGCCACGATTTCTGATCCCCGGTCCGCTGGCTGTCCATGATTCCATCGACTGCTTCGGCATCGCCCGCCTCCAGGATCATGCGGCGCACGTCCTGCACTTCCTTTTCAGTGTCCCGGCAAATGATCAGCGGATTGACGATAATCTTGACTTCGGTGCCGAACTTGCGCGCACGTTCACGAATCTGGCCCGTGTGCGCCGGAAACGCCGCAAGTGCCGCCTCGATGTCCGCCCCCGCCGGGCTGGTGATGAACATGAGATCGCAGTGCTTCGCGGCGAAGTCCATGCCGACCGGAGAGCTTGCGGCGCTCACGAGAATGGGCCTTGTTCCGTTCAGTCGCGGCGTGCAGTACGCGCTCTCCATTCGAAAGTATTTGCCCACGACACTGAGGTTTTCGTCCTTGGCCCACAGTTGCTTGAGATGTTCCGTGAACTCGTCTGCCATCTCGTAGCGCAGATCGTGCTCGATCTGTGGCATGCCGAACTTCTGGAATTCGCCGGAGAGATAGCCGGTGACGATATTGAGTCCCCAACGCCCATGGCTGATATGGCTCAGCGTTGCGCCCATCTTGGCAAGATGCAGCGGCTGCCAACCGTACAGAATATGCACGGTAGAAATCAGCATGATGTTGCTGGTGAGAGGCGCGAGTCCGGCCACGGTTGTCAGTGGATCGAGGGTCGTTTCCCAATACTTGATCTTGCCGCCAAGGCCCCCTTTGTTGGTCCACAGCGCCAGTCCGAACGTCAAGTCAAAGCCAAGCTCGTCCGCGCGCACGGCGAGCCGCGCGTTGTAATCGAAGTGCCACGAGGTGCTTCTTGGCGCCGACGAGGCCGACCATCCACAATTCTGGATCGGCAGGAAAAGGCCGAGCATCAGCTTGTTCTGCTTCGCTCGCTCCAGCGAGCTCAAACCGTCGACCCCGTGAAGATCAGGTGCGCGGCTAGGTTGTATCGTCATGGCTGCTCCCGGAAATCAGTAGACGTCTTGAGCTGCGGTCGGTGTTGCTTGGGGTACCTAAGAACCCGCCGACGCGTACACCGTTTTTACCGCGGTGTAGAACTCACGTGCGTAGATGCTCAGCTCTCTGGAACCGTAGCTCGAGCCTTTACGACCGCCGAACGGTGCGTGGAAATCGGCGCCGGCCGTGGGCAGATTGATCATGCAAATGCCGCACTCGGCGTGCTGCTTGAAATGATTGGCGTAGCGCATGGAGGACGTGCAGATGCCGGCGGCGAGCCCAAACGGCGTATCGTTGGACAGCGCAAGCGCATGGTCGTAGTCTTCGGCGGGGATAATCGATGCCACTGGGCCAAAAATCTCCTCTCGGTTGATGCGCATGTCGTTTGCGCTATCCGCGAAAAGGGCCGGTGAGAGGTAGTAACCCTGTGTTTTGCGGCTGAGCTGCTCTCCTCCCCATACCAGGTCGGCGCCTTCATCACGGCCGAGCGAGATGTATTTGAGGTCAGTAGCCATCTGGCCTTCGCTCACCACCGGACCGATGTCGGTATCCGAGTGGAAGGCATGATCTACCTTTACCGCCTTCATTCGCTCCACCAAACGCCGCGTGAACGCCTGCCGAATGTTTTTCGTCACGATCAGTCGGGAAGACGCCGTGCAACGCTGGCCGGTGGCATAGAAGGCGCCGCGCAAGGCGCAGTCGACGGCGACCTCGAGGTCGGCATCATCGAGCACCACCAGCGGGTTCTTGCCACCCATTTCCATTTGCAACTTGACGCGACGCTCTCCGGCAATTCGTGCGATGTGCGCGCCGGTCGCATTCGATCCAGTGAACGTGATCGCGTCGACGCCTGGAGTTGCAACCAGCGCGTTGCCTACGACGTCGCCTGAGCCCATCGCCAGATTGAATACACCCGGCGGCACGCCAGCTCGCGCGATGATGTCCGTGAGGGCCCACGCACTCGCGGGCACGAGGCTCGCTGGCTTGAAGATGACGCAGTTGCCATAGGCGAGGGCCGGCGCGATCTTCCATGACGGCGTGCCCATGGGCAGGTTCCAGGGCGTCAGGACGCCGACAACCCCCACTGGCTCCCAGATAGCCTCGACATCGATACCGTCGCGCAATGATGGAAAGTGTTGGCCGTTCGGCCGGAGGATTTCCGCCGCAAAGTATTCGAACACCTTGGCAGCCTTGGCTACCTCGATGATTCCATCCTTGCGAACCTTGCCTTCTTCGCGCGAAACGAGCTCGCCGAGCTCGACTTGGCGCGCTTCGAGTTCGCGCGCCACCCGCAGCAGGATGTCGCTGCGTTGCGCTGCGCTGGTACGCGCCCACCGCGGAAAGGCTGAGCGCGCCGACTGAACCGCCGTTTCGACGTCGCGCGCGGAAGCTTGCGCGTACTCGCCAATGACATCGTTTAGATCAGAAGGGTTGGAGTTGATCAGGGGATTCCCGGACGAAACCCAGTTCCCACCGACGTAATTTGCCGCTACCGAGCTGACTTTACTGTCCATCTAACCTCCAAGACCCGCGCGTCCTCGACTATACACGTTTCCCGAACGATGGCAACAATGTCCCAACGGGCGGCAACACACTTGCGCTCCTCAGCACGTGCGGAGTAAAGGCTGGCGCACAGTCGTCCTTCTTGCTGAAGCGGGCGTTCAGTGGCCCAAGAACCGACACGCCGCGCGCACATCGGGCGACGCAAAGGAAAACAGACCGGCGGAATGCATGACTGCCGTCGTCATTTCCTTCATAGCGTCCGCGGTGAAATGCTTGCTTGCTCCAGACAGGATCACTGCGCCTAGCGGCGTGCCGGGCGAACACCAGATCGGGGCGCCGACGGCGGAAAGACCCTGGAGCATCTCGTCGACCGAGGTCGCAAATCGCTGCGCAGTAATGGTGGCCAATTCCCGGTCGAGGCGCTGCGGCGTCGTGATCGTTTTCGGAGTCAGCGCCTCATAAGGCCCCGAACCGATCAGCGTGACACGCTCATCGGCACTGATGGTCGAAAGTAATATCTTGCCTGCCACCGTCGTATGCGCCGGTGCAGCGACCTCTGTCTCCGTATACGGCGAGAACGAATCACTGCTCGGTATGCTTTCAAGTACCCAGCGTTTGCGATCGATAAATACAACCAAGGCAACCGCCTGACCGAACCGACGTCGCAATCCGATGAGCTCATCCATCGAATTCCGCCTCAGCACGTTCAATGGGTGCACGAGGTTGGTTGGAAACAGCGCCCGCGCCGACGGATAGTAACGTTTCGAGCTGTCGCGGAAGAGATAGCCGAGCTCCGACAGCGACTGGAGAAGGCGATGCGTCGTACTGGTTGACAACCCCACAACTTCGGCGAGCTCGGAAGAGGTGAGGGGCCGCTCAGCTCGGACCACCGTGTCGAGTATCGCCAGCCCGCGCTGTAGCGAGCCAATTTCCTCCTTGGCCGATTTACCACCGCCCGGTGCGTCAGGTTCGGCGCGATCGCGCGCCGTGGGTCCCTTCGATACCGACCTACGAAGCGCAGCTGTCCGAGCCATTTTCCCAGTCACTCCACGACCGCAATGGCGTCCATTTCGACCAGATATTCGGACGACGCCAATTCCGTAACACCGATGCCGACGGCGGCGGGCCACTCCGGGCCGAAGAATTCTTCGCGCATCGAATCGAGGCTCGACTTCTGCTTCATGTCCGTCATGTACAGCGTCACACGCACGACGTCTTGTGGAGTTGCCCCCACCGATCCCAGCGCGACACGTGTGTTAGCCAGCAGCTGCCTGAACTGCGCTTGCAAATCGTTCGCCGCGACCGAGCCATCCGGCGCTCTTCCGACGGCTCCTGACATGAACACGAGGTTTCCTGCACGTACCACGTGCGAATATGGCGCGCGCGGTTTCGACAGCCCGGGATGATCCTTGATCACGATCTTGCTCATGACACGCCTCTTTAGCTCGGAAGATGCTGGATGTCGAGTTTCAGCAAACGAGAATTCGCCGGCGACCACGAGATCGAGCATCTATCATTCACGCCGGGCACCGTCGCGTTGGATGGTACGCTGATGAATATCGACTGGTCGTCCGGTCCCGAGCACGTCAGCAACCAATTGGTGCCCTTATAGACGACCTTTTGCACCACCACGTCGGCACGATTGTCGAGATCGCCCTGGAGGTGTGTGTCCTCGGGACGAAACGCGACGAGGCAATCATCGCCCGGCCGGAACTGCTCGGCCTGCGCGCCGTTCACCTGCACCGACGCGTCGTGCCCATCCAATCTAAGGCGGAACCTGCCTCCATCCGCGTCGACTTCCACGATCTTCGCCCGCAACAAATTGGTGCGTCCCACAAAGTTGGCCACGTAAACACTGTTTGGGCGCTGATAAAGCGCAGTTGGACTGTCGACCTGCAAGATCCGACCTTGCGCCATCACGACGACCCTGTCGCTCATACTGAGCGCCTCACCCTGATCGTGCGTCACATTGATCGTAGTAATGCCGACCGCCTGCTGGACCCGCTTGATCTCGACCTGAAGCTCTTCGCGCAGCTTCAGGTCGAGTGCGCCGAGGGGTTCGTCGAACAACAGGACCTTGGGTCTAATCACGATTGCGCGTGCAAGCGCGACACGTTGACGCTGACCTCCGGACAACTGCGCGGGGTAACGCTTCGCCAGCATATCTAGCTGAACGAGCTTCAACGCCTCGGCCGTCCGCTGCGCGATTTCCGCGCGCGGCAGTCGACGGATCATCAGCCCGTAAGCCACATTGCGCTCGACCGTCATATGCGGGAACAGCGCGAAATGCTGGAACACCATGCCCGTATCCCGCCGATACGGCGGAACGGACGTTATGTCCTTGCCCGCGATGAACACCCTGCCCGTATCGGGCTGAGTAAAGCCGGCAACGATGCGAAGGCACGTAGTCTTGCCCGATCCACTCGCCCCGAGGAGCGTGACAAACTCTCCCTCGTCTACCTGAAGGTCGATTCCCTTCAGCGCAACGAAGTCGCCGAAGGTCTTGGTAATGTTTTCCAGCCGGATTGTTGGCTGGGCGCGTTCTGTCACTGACGCTTCGCGACGATTTGCCGGTTCCAGAGGTCAAGCGCCTTCTGATGATGGCGATAATACTCGCGCCAATCGGGCAGGTAGTGACGCTTCAGTGCTTCCACCGTAGTCGGGAACTTCTTGGAGATCTCCGGATATTGCGCGAGCACCGGTCCGAGCAGCATGTTAGTCGGACCGTACGGAATCTCGTAGGCCTGCCCGAGTTGAGGCAGCGGATCGAGCACAGTGTCGATATACATGTGTGCTTCCTTCGACAGCTTGGTACCGGCGACGACATCGATCGTCGTCCAGCCACCGATGCCTACATGACCTTCCTTGTCGCGCGGCAGGACGAACTTGACCGGAAGGCCTTTGTCCACGAGCCCCCATGCGCGGCCGCTGATGAGAGGCAACGCCCACACCTCGCCAGAGCTCATCAAGGCTTCCGCCTGGGCGGACGAGTTCCAGAATGAATGCACCTTGAGCTGCGCGATCTTTTCGATGCCCTTTTCCAGGGTCTTTTCACTTCCACCGTTCAAACGCGACGCAGCGACCAGCAGAACGCGGCCGTTTACGTTCGACGGATCTGGCAACGCAATGTGCCCTGCGAGGCGCGGATCCCAGAGACTTTCCCAGGTGGTTGGTTCGGGGATTCCGGCAGCCTTGAACTTCTCCACGTTGTAGATGATCCCGAAGTCCAGAAACATCATCGCGGGGCCGTAGCCACCACGGTCCTTGGCTTCGTTGAACAAGAATTTGTAGTTCGTCAATTGCGCAGGATTGATCTTCTGCAGCACACCGGCATCCGCAGCCTGCGGCTGCACATCGTCGTCGAGGTACACCACGTCGTAAGGCGCTTCGCGGCCTTTGCTCGCGATGAGTTTGGCCAGGTGGTCGATCGGGTTGGCGTCAATGTACTGCACCTTGATACCCGTGCGTCGTGTGAAGAGCTCGCCAGCGTACTTGCGCTGCGTAGCCGTGAACAGGCCGCCGTAGTTGCCTACCCGCAGCGTGATGTCGCTCTGCGGTACTTGGGCAGCGGTGGGCACGGCCATGATCGCGCCAATGGTCAGGGCGGTGGCAGCGATCATCAATATAAACCCACGAATGTTCGTGCGACTCATTGTTGTCTCCTCACAAGAGCGTTCAGGTTCGGACGGTGCCCATCAGCTTGTCGACCCCAACGAGGCGATCGAGAATCAACACACATAGCAGAGAACCGCAGATCACGATGGCCGCGATGGCCATGACCGACGCGTCGATGCTGAATTCGACGGACGTGTAGATCTTCACGGGCAGCGTGGTTGCGTTGCCGCCACCCACGAACAGAGCCACGGGAATGTCATCGAAGGACGTCAGGAAGGCAAATATGGCACCCGAAAGCACGCCAGGCAGCAGCAATGGCAAGGTGACGCGGAAGAACGTCTCCACGGGCCGCGCGCCCAGGTTTATCGACGCTTCCTCGAGCGAGCGATCGAAGTGTGCCTGACCGGCGATCACCGCCCGTATGACGAACGGAATGGTGAAGCTCAATTGTCCCGCGATCAGAGCCGGTATCGTGCCGCCCAAGGAGACGCGAAAGATGTCCCAAAGCGTGTTGACGTACTGAAACAGTCCAACGCCGATGACGAGCGTCGAGACCATCAGCGGCGACAGGAACATCGTGGCGACCAGGCGCTTGCCCGGGAAGCGTCCCCTCACGATGGCAAGCGCCGCCGGTGTTCCGATCACGGTCGCCAACACTGCTGTCGAGACGCCCACGACAAGGCTCACGCGCAAGGCCTCGAAGAATTCGGGCGAGATGTTGCTGTACCAGGCTGTGGTGAGACCTCGCGGCGGAAACACGAGTACCGGCGAGGAAGAAAACGACGTGATCACGACCATGAACACCGGCAGCAGCAGGAAGCCGATCACCAGCGCGACGAAAATCCGTGAGAGCAGCCTCATGTACGGAGAGTCTGTTGCCGTGAAGAGCGCAGAGCTACCACGGTCAACACACCTGCGGTCACCATCAGTATGACCGACGCGGTCGAGCTCGCCGCGTAGTTGAGTACCACACGGATTTGCTGCTCGATATACACCGCCATCACCAGAACGCGCTTGCCACCGAGCATGCCCGGCGTCACAAATGCGCTGATCACGACCGTGAATACCAGCAGGTAGCCGGACAAAAGGCCCGGCCGGCTCAGCGGGAGAATCACGTGCCAGAAGGTCCTGAGCGGGCCTGCCCCGAGATTGATCGAGGCTTCCTCGATTTCGAGATCGATCTTCTGGATCACCGTCATAAGCGTCAGAATCATGATGGGCAGCCAGGCGTGCACGAGACCGATGCAAGCGCCCGTGAAATTCCCCGCGAGCTGCAATGGCTCATGGCGTATGCCAGTGACCATGAGGACCCAGTTGATAAGGCCGCTGCTCCCCAAAAGGGGCAGCCAGCCCAGGTTCCGGATCACCACGGAAATGAGCAAGGGCGAAACGATCAGAAAGACCAGCATGGCCTTCCACCGCGAGCGCATTCGCGCCAGCGTGTACGCAACCGGATACGCGACGACCATGCAAATACTGACCACGATTAGGCCGAGCAGCACGGTCTCGAGCAGAATCCCCAAATAGAAGCTGTCGGTCAAAAAATCCGTGTAATTGCTGAGCGTCCACTCGCGGGATACCACCCCCAGGCCCGCTCCAGGATGCAGGCTTTGCGATGCAAGCAGTGCAATCGGCACGGCGAACACGGCAGTCAGCACAAGCAGCGCAGGCACGGCGAGCAAGGCCCAGCCGTTCACGATTCCATCGCGGCCCAACGTCCCTCCTCGTTTGCGGTGATCAAATTAGTCCGCCGGATGAGATTGTCAGTTCACAGGGCAACAGTATAATCCCACTATGCGGGCGTCAAGCACCGGATACTCGCGCCTCGCCATGCCATCGGGAAAACGCTCACATGATCATCGATTGCGACAGTCACATCATGCCCCGCAACGCTTTCGCGCATGCGGCCGCCAAGTTCCCTTCCCGGGCACCCGTACTGCAGTTCGACGACACCAATCTTTTCGTGGATCTCACGTTCTCGGAAAACCCGGCGGTTGAGATGCCGGGCGCGACACCACTGCCAGTCAAACACGGGTCACATGGATTGTCGTACCGCGGCAACTCTGATCTGGACGCACGGCTCGCGGATTACGACCGCATGGGAGTCGACGCGCACTTCGCACTGCCGCAGCTCACCGGTTGGTGGAACTATCTGATCAAGCCGGATCTGGCCGTGGCGATCGCGCATTCTTGGAATCTGGCGCTACTCGACATGATGCGCCAACATCCCAGTCAAGTGCTCGGCGTGGCGCTGCTGCCACTGCAGGATGTCGAAGCTTCCATCCGCGAGGCGCGTTGGGCCAAAGCGGAAGGGTTTCCGGCCGTTCTGATGGATTACGTCTATCCAGTCGCCGAGCACCCATACGGCACGACTCTGGCGAGTCACCCTGAGCTCTGGCCGCTCTTCGCAACGATCGAGGAGCTGGGACTGCCCATCTTCCTGCATGCCGTGCAGCACGGGCACCGCGTGCTGAACGTGCCCCGTTTCACCGCCCATGGTCTCGATCTCTGCGCTCCGAGCGACTCCCAGCTCAACCTCGTCTCGCTGATCACGAGCGGCCTGCTGGACGACTTCCCCCAGCTCAAGATGATCCACGCAGAGACCGGCACCGCATATATCAAGTCACTGGCGCAACTCATGGACGCGCGATTTGAGCACGTGCCGATCCGTTTCGATGAGGAGGGATTCACATCGGGGTCGCGGCGTCGCGCAAATGCGACCTTTCAGGAGCTGAGGGAAGTCCCGCCGACCATCATGCGCGAGAAGAACAAGCAATACCCGAGTCACTACTTCAGGAACAACTTCTACTGGACCATCGAAACCGAAGAGGCGGAACTGGCCGATGTCGTCCAGTTTCTCGGGGCCGAGCGTTTCCTCTTCGCAACTGATTACCCGCACAACGACCCGGGCGGCCGAATGAAATTCCAGGACGTGGAACTGCTTCGTGACAATCCGCGAATCACCGACACGGACAAGGAAGCGATAAGGACCACGAACGCGCAGGCGCTGTTTTCGCTGGGGTGACTGCGACTGCCGGCTTGCGCACCGAAGCTGATCGTCCATCCATCGCTGCTGTCGCACCGCCGTGCAGCCTGTCGAATCCGGAGCATCAATGATCATTGATTGTGATACACATTTCATGCCGCTCGATGCATTCGATCACTTGCCGGAACGGTTCGCGAGCCTTCGTCCGATCATCAAATTGGACGAAAACGGCGCCTACGCAGATCTGGACTTCCCAGGAGCGCCCCCAGCAGTGCCCGGAACGACGCCGCTGCCGGCGCCCGGAACCGGCTGGCAGTATCGCGGCATGATCGACGCGGAAGCGCGGATCAAGGATTGTGCTGACGTCGGGATCGATCGCGCGTGTTTGCTACCGCAATTCTCCGGATGGTGGTCCTATCTGATCGAGCCGGAACTTGCGAAAGCGATTGCACATTCATGGAATGTTGCGACGCTCTCGCTGATCAAGCGCTACCCGGCGCAGGTATGTGGTATTGCGCTGATTGCCCTGCAGGATGTCGGGACCGCCATAGAAGAGATGGGGTGGGCGAAGGACAACGGGTTTCGCGGCGTCGCGCTCGACAAGGTGTTTCCCGTCCGCGATCATCCATTCAGCGAATGCCTCGGGGGTCAGTACCAGCTGAAGCCCTTCTTTCGCGCCGCCGAGAACCTGGATATGCCTATCTTCCTCCATGCCGTTCAGCATGGTCACCGGGCGAGCAACGCCGCCATCTTTCAACGCGAAGGCCTGGATTTCTTCGCCCCGAATGAGGGCCAGATGAGCCTGGTGTCCCTGTTCACCAGCGGATTGCTGGACCAGTTCCCGCGACTTAAGTTCGTGTATACGGAAGCAGGCACCGAATTCATCAAGCCGCTGGTGGAGCAACTCGACAGCACCTTCGGCAAGGCGATCGTCGATTACGACAACGAGGATGCGACGCCTTTCTTCCGTGGCCGAGGAATCGACCATACGGACGAAAAGCTCAATCGCGCGAAGGCGCTGCAACCTCTCGACATTTACCTGGAAAAGAACCGGAAGCCGGCCAGCCACTATTTCAGGAACAACTTCTTCTTCACCATCGAAACCGAAGAGCCTGCGCTACCAGATGCGATCGACTTTCTGGGCGCGGATCGGTTCCTGTTCGCGACTGATTACCCGCACGATGATCCGGGAGGCGCAATGAAGTTTCGCGATGTGAAGCTGCTGACGGCGAACAAGCGGATTGCAGACCGCGACAAGGACCGTTTGCGCCACGAAAACGCTCGCGAGTTGCTCCGACTCGGCTGACTGTTCGAGGGTTGAACTCCGGTTGCTCGATGGCGGCAGTCCGTTGAAGCCCATAGATGAGCAGTGACCCGGCGATA
>Ga0070741_10011781_pt1 | contig 16020 bp, 5 predicted proteins | sample Coa_R1_4_FD_66440 | JGI IMG/M metagenome (GOLD analysis project Ga0070741, IMG submission 66440) | Surface soil microbial communities from Centralia Pennsylvania, which are recovering from an underground coalmine fire - Coalmine... | ecosystem: Environmental > Terrestrial > Soil > Unclassified ...
CACCGGCGGTCGATCACGGGCGTTTCGCGATCAAGCGCGTCGCCGGCGACGAGGTGTTCGTCGAAGCCGACTGCTACAGCGATGGCCACGACCAGATCGCGTGCGTGCTGATGTGGCGGCGCGCCGACGACGCGGCGAACGGCCGCCCGGGTACAACCCCGCACTGGGAAGCCACGCCCATGAAGCCGTTGGGCAACGATCGCTGGCGCGGCGAATTCACCGTCGGCGGACCGGGCAGCTATCGCTACACCGTCGCCGCCTGGGTCGATCATTTCCTGTCGTGGCGTCACGATCTCGCGCGCCGGGTCGATCCGGAGGACGTCTTCATCGCGGCGCGCGTGGGCAGCGTGCTGCTGCGCGAGGCGGCGCAACGCGCCGAGGCTGGCGGCACGCCTGCAGCCGAGGACCGCGATGCGCTCCTGCAGCACGCCGAGCGGCTCGCCGATGCGCAATCGCCCGAGGAGATTCGGGAGATCGGGCTCGACGATGCGCTGCTGATGCTCGCGCAGCGCCATCCGGATCGGCGCTACCAGTTCGTGTACCCGGTCGAGTTTCCGGTGACGGTCGACCGGCTGCGCGCGCGGTTCTCGTCCTGGTACGAGATGTTTCCGCGTTCCTCGTCCGAGGATGGCAGGCACGGCACGTTCCGCGACTGCGAAGCGCGCCTGCCGTACGTCGCGCAGATGGGCTTCGACGTGCTGTATCTGCCGCCGATTCATCCGATCGGCCGGGAGCGGCGCAAGGGACGCAACAACACCTTGCTCGCTTCGTCCGAGGATATCGGCAGTCCATGGGCGATCGGCGCCGCCGAGGGTGGCCACACCGCGATCCATCCGGCGCTCGGGACGCTCGCCGATTTCCGCCAGCTCGTTGCGGCGGCGAAGTCCTACGGCATGGAGGTGGCCCTCGACATCGCCTTCCAGACCGCACCCGACCATCCGTACGTGGCGGAGCATCCGCAATGGTTCAAGCGGCGCCCGGACGGAAGCGTGCAATACGCGGAGAACCCGCCCAAGAAATACCAGGACATCTATCCGTTCGATTTCGAGAGCGAGGACTGGCGCGGGCTGTGGCAGGAATTGCGCGACGTGTTCAGGTTCTGGATCGAGCAGGGCGTGCACGTGTTCCGCGTCGACAATCCGCACACCAAGGCCTTCGCGTTCTGGGAATGGGCGATCGCGGACCTCAAGCGCGACCATCCGGAGCTCATCTTCCTGTCCGAAGCGTTCACGCGACCGAAGGTCATGCATCGCCTTGCGAAGCTCGGCTTCACCCAGTCGTACACCTACTTCACGTGGCGCAACACCAAATGGGAGCTCACCGAATATTTCACCGAGCTCAGCGCAGGTCCAGGCCGTGAATACTTCCGGCCCAATGCGTGGCCCAACACCCCCGACATCCTGCCCGAGCACCTGCAGTTCGGCGGCCGTCCCGCGTTCATGCAGCGCCTGGTGCTCGCGGCGACGCTGTCGGCCAACTACGGCATCTATGGCCCGGCCTTCGAGCTCATGGAGCACGATCCGCGCGAGCCGGGCAGCGAGGAATACCTGCACTCGGAGAAGTACGAGCTCAAGCGCTGGAACGTCGAAAACCCGGAGAGCCTCGCGGCGTTCATCGCGCGCGTCAATCGCGCCCGCCACGACAACCCGGCATTGCAGTCGAACGATGGCCTCTTGTTCCAGTCCATCGACAATGACCAGCTCATCTGCTACGCCAAGGTCGACACCGAGGTCGAGCCGGACGATCCCACGCGCAACGTGGTGATCGTGGCGGTCAACCTCGACGTGCACTATCGACAGTCGGGATGGGTCGATCTCGACCTGCACGCGCTCGGGCTCGATCCCAGCGCTCCGTTCCAGGTGCACGATCTGCTGACCGACGCGCGCTACCTCTGGCACGGCGCGCGCAATTACATCGAGCTCGATCCGCATCGCGTGCCGGCGCACATCTTCCGTGTCCGCCGGCGCGGCAAGAGCGAGACCGACTTCGACAACTTCGAATAGCCCCGGCTGTGGACACGCGCGCGACCGATCTCGAGCATCCTGCGACGCCTGCCGTCGCTGCGGCCGCCGAGGACGAGCTCTGGTACCTCGACGCGATCATCTACGAGCTGCACGTCAAGGCATTCTTCGACTCGAACGACGACGGCATCGGCGATTTCCGCGGCCTCACGCAGAAGCTCGACTACGTGAAGGATCTCGGCGTCACCGCGATCTGGCTGCTGCCCTTCTATCCTTCACCCATGCGCGACGATGGCTACGACGTCGCGGATTATCACAACGTGGCGAAGGAATACGGCACGCGCACCGATTTCCGCCACTTCGTGCGCGAGGCGCACCGGCGCGGCCTGCGCGTCATCACCGAGCTCATCGTCAATCACACCTCGGACCAGCATCCGTGGTTCCAGGCGGCACGGCGCGCGCCGCGCGGCTCGGAGAAGCGCAATTACTACGTCTGGAGCGACGATCCGGATCGATACGCCGGCACCCGCATCATCTTCACCGACACGGAAAAGTCGAACTGGACCTGGGACGATCTCGCCCAGCAGTACTACTGGCACCGCTTCTTCTCGCACCAGCCCGATCTGAACTTCGACAATCCCAAGGTGCTGAAGGCGGTGATCAAGACCATGGGCTTCTGGCTCGATTACGGCGTGGACGGGTTCCGCCTCGATGCGATTCCCTATCTCGTCGAGCGCGAGGGCACCAACAACGAGAACCTGCCCGAGACCCACGCCATCATCAAGCAGATCCGCGCCGCGATCGACGCCCGCCACCGCGGCAAGATGCTGCTCGCCGAAGCCAACCAATGGCCGGAGGACGTGCGCGAATACTTCGGCAACGGCGACGAATGCCACGTGGCGTATCACTTCCCGCTGATGCCGCGCATGTACATGGCGATCGCGCAGGAGGACCGCCATCCCATCGTCGAGATCATGGCCCAGACGCCCGACATCCCGGCAAACTGCCAGTGGGCGATCTTTCTGCGCAACCACGACGAGCTCACGCTGGAGATGGTCACGTCCAAGGAGCGCGACTACATGTACCAGATGTACGCCGCGGATCCGCGCGCGCGCATCAATGTCGGCATCCGCCGCCGTCTGGCACCGCTCCTCGACAACGACGAGGACAAGATCCGGCTCATGAACGGCCTGCTGCTCTCCATGCCGGGGACGCCCGTGATCTATTACGGCGACGAGATCGGCATGGGCGACAACGTCTATCTCGGCGATCGCAATGGCGTGCGCACGCCGATGCAGTGGAGGCCGGAGCGCAACGCCGGGTTCTCCAGCGCCGACCCGCAGCGCATCTACCTGCCGCCGATCATGGATCCGATCTACGGCTACCAGGCGGTGAACGTGGAGGCGCAGGAGCGCGAGCCGTCGTCGCTGCTCAACTGGATGCGCCGCATGCTCGCGGTGCGCAAGACGGTGAAGGCGTTCGGTCGCGGCAAGCTCGCGTTCCTGAAGCCCCGCAATCGCAAGGTGCTCGCGTACCTGCGCGAATTCGGCGACGAGATCATCCTGTGCGTGTTCAATCTCGCGCGCAGCGCGCAGCCGGCCGAGCTCGACCTCGCCGCCTACAAGGGACGCCAGCCGGTGGAGCTCATCGGCCGCACGCCGTTTCCGCCGATCGGCGACGCGCCGTACATGGTGACGCTGCCGAGCTACGGCTTCCTGTGGTTCCGGCTGCAGCGCAACGAGGACGTGCGGTCGTGGCACGACGAGCGCACCTTGCGCGAAGAGCTGCCGGTGCTGGTGCTGTTCGATGGCTGGAACAGTCTCTATCGCGATCGCGTGGTGCCCTGGCGCATCGCGATGGCGGAGAAGATCCGCGCGCAGCTCGAGCGATCGTTGCTGCCGCCCTATCTTGCCGCGCAGCGCTGGTACGGCGGCAAGGGCGCGGTGCTCAAGCGCGTCGCGCTGGGCGAGAGCCTCGCCTGGCCGTACGCGGAGGACGCATCGTGGCTCGTCGGCACGTTTTCGGCCGAGCGCGAGGGCGGTGCCAACCAGACCTATTTCGTCCCGCTGACGCTCGCGTGGGAAGAGGCCGAGGAGGAGCGCTATCGCACGCTGCTGTCCGCCGGCATCGCCAAGGTGCGGCAGCAGGCGCAGATCGGGGTGCTCGCCGACGCGGTGGCGGACGAGCGCTTCGTGCGCGCGATCGTGGACTGCATCGGCCATGGACGCGACATCCGCGGCGAGCACTGCGCCTTGCGCGGCCATCCGACCGCGGCGTTTGCGAAGCTTGCCGGCGCAGATCCCACCCGCCTGCCGATCCGCGCGGCAAGCGCCGACAGCAGCAACAGCACGGTCGTCCTGGGCGATCGCCTGTTCCTCAAGATCTATCGCCGCATCGAGTCGGGGATCAATCCCGAAGCGGAGATCGGGCGCTTTCTCACCGAGGTCGCGCATTACGCGCACTGCGCGCCGGTGGCGGGCACGCTCGATTTCACCGGCGCGGACGGCGTTCCGACGACCTTGGCATTGCTCCAGGCCTATGTCGAGCACCAGGGCGATGGCTTCGATTACAGCGTCAACTATCTCGCGCAATTCCTCGAGCAGCGCGCCACCCAGACGGCGCCGTCTGCCGCGGGCGACCCTCACGGCGGGTATCTCGCGCTCATCCGCACGCTCGGCCAGCGCACGGGCGAGCTGCACGTCGCGCTCGCGATGCGCACCGGCGATCCGGCATTCGATCCCGAAACCTCGTCGTCGCAGGAGGTCGGCGCCTGGTGCGCACGCGCCGTCGAGGATGCCGACCGCGTGCTCGACAGGTTGCAGGCACGCCTGGCCACGCTCTCTTCCGAGGTGCGCGCACAAGGCGAAGAGGTGCTGTCCAACCGGGCCAACATCGCGACGCGCCTTTCGGCGGCGTGCTCGCATGCGGAAGGCACGCTGCGCATGCGCATCCACGGCGACTATCATCTCGGCCAGGTGCTGCTCGTCGAGAACGACTTCCTGATCGCCGATTTCGAGGGCGAGCCCGCGCGCACTCTCGCCGAGCGGCGGCGCAAGGCCTCACCGCTCAAGGATGTCGCCGGCATGCTGCGATCGCTCGATTACGCCATGCACACGGCGCTCGATCGTGCGACGAGCGGCCGCGAAGATGCGCTGCCCGCGCTCGCACCGCTGGCGCAGCAATGGCAGCAGGCGGCATCGGAGGTGTTCCTGACCGCGTATCGCGCGGCCGTCGCCTCGGCGGGCCTGTTCCCGAACTGGGACAGCGCGGAATCGCTGCTGCATTTCTTCATGCTCGAGAAGTCGATGTACGAGCTTGCGTACGAAGTGGAGAATCGTCCGACCTGGGTGTCCATCCCCTTGCGCGGGATCGCGGCCGCCTTGCGCGAACGCGGCAACGCACCGTCCTGACGGAGGCGCCATGCAGCCGATCGACAATACCTTCTGGGAGCCGGCGCGGGTCTTCCTCGTGCAGATCGGCGAGTTCCTGCCGCGTGCGCTGCTCGCGATCCTGATCGTCATCGCCGGATGGCTGATCGCCAAGGCGCTACGCTTCGCGGTGGTGAAGGCGCTGCGCGCCATCAACTTCCACGTGCTCACGCAGCGCGCGGGGCTCGACGGGTTCCTCAGGCAAGGCGGCGGCGAGACCGACACCACCGACATCCTCGGCCTGCTCGTGTACTGGCTCGTGGTGCTGACCGCGCTCATGATCGCGTTCAACAGCATCGGGCTTTCGTACGTGACCGATCTCGTCGGCCGCGTGGTGCTGTTCGTGCCGCGCGTGATTCTCGCCGTCGTGATCCTCGCCTTCGGCGCCTACTTCGGGCGCTTCATCGGGCGCTCGGTGACGGTGTACTGCCGCAATGTCGGCATCGCCGATGCGGACCTGCTCGGGCGTGCCGCGATGTACGCGGTCGTGGTGTTCGTGCTGCTGATCGCCCTCGATCAGCTGGGCCTGGGCGACATCATTCGTGAAAGCTTCCTGATCATTCTCGGCGCGGCGGCGCTGGGCCTCGCGCTCGCGTTCGGGCTTGCGTTCGGCCTGGGCGGACAGAAACGCGCCGCCGAATTCCTGGAGCGCTGGCGGCGCGCGCCGCCAGCGAGCATGCCACCCGTCACGCCGCCCGAGCCCGAGCCCGAAGAGCCGCCGCCGCGCGTGGTGGTGGAGCGCAGCGACAGCCCGCCCCCGCCTTACCGGTGACAGCATTCTCTGTCCTCATATCCTGATCCCTGAAACTCGCGAAGTGCGGCCTGCTTTCATGACAACGAACCCACGACAGCCACGATGATGCGATTGCATAGCAGTTGCTTATTTCGTTGCTGTCCCTTGTCCGCTGAATTCGGTCCTTTGAATTCTGTCCCCTGTCCTCTGAACCCTGTCTCCTGAATGGCTGGTCCGATCAACGCCGTATGGCCCGGGAAGCCGGAGCCGCGAGGTGCCCTGTGGGACGGTGAAGGCGTCAATTTCGCGCTGTTCAGCGAGAACGCGGAAGGCGTCGAGCTTTGCATCTTCGATCCCACCGGCAGGCGCGAGCTGCAACGCATTCCGCTGCGCGAGTGCACGGACCAGGTCTGGCATTGCTACCTGCCTGAAGCGCGGCCGGGCCTGCTCTACGGCTATCGCGTGCACGGCCGGTATGCGCCGCAGGAAGGCCATCGCTTCAACGCGCACAAGCTCCTGATCGACCCGTACGCCCGCAACCTTTTCGGGCAGCTCAAGTGGAGCGATGCGATGTTCGGCTACACCCTCGGCCACAAGCGCGAGGATCTGTCCTTCGACCGGCGCGACAACGCGCGCGGCATGCCGAAGTGCAAGGTCATCGATCCGGCCTTCAGCTGGGCCGAGGATCGCCGCCCCGAGGTCCCGTGGCACGACATGGTCATCTACGAGACCCACGTGCGCGGCTTCACGATGCAGCATCCGGGCGTGCCGGCGCCGCTGCGCGGGACCTTCGCGGCGTTCGCCACCGCGCCGGTCATCGACTACCTCAAGCGCCTGGGCGTGACCACGATCGAGCTCATGCCCGTGCACGCGTTCGTCGACGATCGCCGCCTGGTCGAGCAGGGCCTGCGCAATTACTGGGGCTACAACACGATCGGCTTCTTCGCGCCCGAGCCGCGCTATCTCGCGTCGGGCAAGGTCAACGAGTTCAAGACCATGGTGAAGACCCTGCACTCCGCAGGCCTCGAGGTCATCATCGACGTCGTTTACAACCACACGGCCGAGGGCAATCACCTCGGGCCGACGCTGTGCTTCCGCGGCCTCGACAACGCCGCGTATTACCGTCTCGGCAATCCCGACGCGCGCTTCTACGTCGACTACACCGGCACCGGCAACACGCTCAACATGCAGCATCCGCGCGTGCTGCAGATGATCATGGACTCGCTGCGGTACTGGGTGACCGACATGCACGTCGACGGCTTCCGGTTCGACCTCGCCTCGGCGCTCGCGCGCGAGCTGCACGAGGTCAATCGCCTGGGCGCCTTCTTCGACATCCTGCGCCAGGACCCGGTGCTCAACCAGGTGAAGCTCATCGCCGAGCCGTGGGACCTCGGCGAAGGCGGCTATCAGGTCGGCAACTTCCCCCCCGGCTGGGCCGAGTGGAACGACAAGTACCGCGACACCATGCGCTCGTACTGGAAGGGCGACGGCGGGGTCATCGGCGAGTTCGCGCGCCGCCTGACGGGCTCGTCGGATCTCTACGGCCGCAATGGCCGGCGGCCGCATGCGTCCATCAATTTCATCACCGCGCACGACGGTTTCACGCTGCACGATCTGGTCTCGTACAACGACAAGCACAACGAGGCCAACGGCGAGGACAATCGCGACGGCAGCGACAACAACCGTTCCTGGAACAGCGGCGCCGAGGGCCCGACCGACGATGCGGCCATTCGCGCCTTGCGCGAGCAACGCAAGCGCAACTTCGTCGCCACGCTGCTGCTCTCGCAAGGCGTGCCGATGTTCGTCGCCGGCGACGAGATCGGGCGTACGCAGAACGGCAACAACAACGCCTATTGCCAGGACAATGCGACGAGCTGGGTCGACTGGAACCTGTCCGTCGAAGACAAGGCGCTGCTCGCGTTCGTGCAGCGCATGATCGCGCTGCGGCTTGCGCACCCGGTCTTCCATCGCCGTCACTTCTTCCAGGGTCGTCCGCTGCACGGCTCGAGCGTGAAGGACATCGTGTGGCTGAAACCCGATGGCGCGGAGATGACCGACGAGGAATGGAACCAGGACTTCGCGCGCTGCCTGGGCGTTTACCTCGAAGGCGAGGCGCTGAACGAGGTCGATTCGCGCGGGCGTCCGGTGCTCGACGATGCATTCCTGGTTCTGTTCAATGCGCATCACGAGCCGGTCCCGTTTCGCATGCCGGCGTTCGGTCCGGGCCACTGGCGCCCGCTCATCGATACCGTGGAGCCGAGTGGTCTTCCGGCGACGGGCGCGATCAGTCCCGGCGAGCTCTATCCGCTGCAAGGGCGCGCGCTCGCGCTGTTGCTGCACGTCAAGGGTGGCGCGGCGGAAGCGGCCCCGCCATGAAACGCGCGCACCGCATGCCGTTCGGCGCCGAAGCAACCGAGGACGGCCGTACGCGCTTTCGCCTGTGGGCCCCGCGCGCCAACGCCGTCGACATTGCGCTCGAGCGAGACGGCGCGAAGCGGACGCATGCGATGCGGGCGACGGACGGCGGTTTGTTCGAGGCGGTGGTCGACGACGCGCCGGCCGGCACCCGCTACGCATTCCGCATCGACGGTCGTGATGCCGTTCCGGATCCCGCATCACGCTGGAATCCCGAGGACGTGCACGGGCCGAGCGTGGTGGTCGATCCGGGCGAGTACTCGTGGCAGGACGGGGCCTGGCACGGTCGCGCCTGGCATCAGGCGGTGATCTACGAGCTGCACGTCGGCACCTTCACCCCCGAAGGCACGTTCACGGCGGCGATCGATCGGCTCGGCCACGTCAAGTCGCTCGGCGTCACCGCGATCGAGCTCATGCCGGTGGCCGACTTCGCCGGCGCGCGCAACTGGGGCTACGACGGGGTGCTCCTGTACGCGCCGGATGCCAGCTACGGCACGCCGAGTGACTTGAAGCGCCTGGTCGATGCCGCGCATGCGCACGATCTCATGGTCTTGCTCGACGTCGTCTATAACCACTTCGGGCCCGAAGGCAACTACCTTCCGGAGATCGCGCCGGAGTTCTTCAACGCGGCGCACCAGACGCCGTGGGGTCCCGCGATCAACTACGATGGCGAGTGCAACCGTGCCGTGCGCGACTTCGTCATTCACAACGCGCTCTACTGGCTCGAGGAGTATCACTTCGACGGGCTGCGGCTCGATGCCGTGCACGCGATCGTCGACACTTCGCCCCGGCACATCGTGATGGAGCTCGCCGACACCGTGCGCAAGGCCATGCCGTCCGATCGCCACGTGCACCTGGTGCTCGAAAACGACGGCAATACGGCGCGCTATCTCACCCGCGCCACCGACGGCACACCGCTGCACGCGACGGCGCAGTGGAACGACGATGCGCATCACGCCTTGCATGTGATCCTCACCGGTGAGACGGACGCCTATTACGCCGACTACGCACGCCGTCCGGCACGCTACCTCGCGCGTTGTCTCGCCGAGGGCTACGCCTACCAGGGAGAGTGGTCGTCCTTTCGCGGCAGGACCCGCGGCGAGCCGAGTGCGGCATTGCCGCTGGATGCATTCGTCAATTTCCTGCAGAACCACGACCAGGTGGGCAATCGCGCCTTCGGCGAGCGTATCGATGCGTTCGCGCCCACGAACGCCCTGCGCGCAGCCGTGGCCTGCCTGTTGCTGTCGCCTTCTCCGCCGATGCTCTTCATGGGCGAGGAGTTCGCGGCCTCGAGCCCGTTCCTGTTCTTTTGCGATTTCGAGGGCGAGCTCGCCGACGCGGTGAGGCGTGGACGGCGCGCCGAGTTCGCGCGCTTCCCGGCGTTCTCCGACCCGAGCGTGCGCGAGCGCATTCCCGATCCGAATGCGCGCGAGACTTTCGAGCGCTGCCGCTTGCGCTGGCAGGAGTGCAACGAGCCGGGGCACCGCGACTGGCTGGAGCTCTACCGGCGCTGCCTCGCCATCCGCCGCGATCGCCTGGTTCCCCTGCTCGGCAGGCCCATCGAGCGCAGCGGGCGCTATCACGTGCGCGAAGACGATGCGTTCACGGTCACCTGGCAACTCGAGTCGGGCATGCGCTGGCAGCTCGATGCCAATTTGTCCGACCGCGCGGTGGACATCGGCGCCGCCCAAGGAGAGGTCGTGTTCGCCTGCGGCATCGACGTGCCGCAGACGCGCGAGCCTGAAAAGCTGCCCGCGTGGGGCGTTCGGGTGAGCCTGCGCCGGGCGTGACCATGACGAGCGCGCTGCACCGGCTGGCCGAGCATTACGGCATCGCACGCGAGTACACCGACGTCTGGGGCGAGACCCATCGCGCCAGCGACGACACGTTGCGCGCGCTGCTCGCCGCGATGCGCATCGATGCGCGCGACGAACCTGCGGCGACTGCGGCGCTCGCCGCGGCACAAGCCGCGCAATGGTCGGAAGCATTGCCGCCGGTCATCGTGTGGCGTCCCGGATGTGCGCGCACGGTGTGCGTGCGCAGGCCCGCCCGCGCGCGCTCGGCCCTCACATACCGGATCGAGGAGGAGAACGGCGGTGTGCACGAGGGCGAGCTCGATCTCGCTGCGCTCGAGCCTTGCGCACGCGCTCGTGTCGATGCACGCGATCATGTCGCGTACGAGACCGCGCTTCCCGTGGCGCTGCCCGACGGTTATCACCGCCTGTTGCTGCGCGAGGACGAGCATGCCATCGCGACGGCGGTGCTGATCATTGCGCCGGCCACGTGCTACCAGCCCCCCAGCCTGGTTGCGGGCGCGCGCGTGTTCGGACCGGGCGTGCAGCTCTATGCGGTGCGCTCGCATCGCAACTGGGGCATTGGCGACTTCAGCGATCTGGCCGGCATCGTCGAGCAGTGGGGCGCACAGGGCGCCGCGATCGTCGGGCTCAATCCGCTGCACGCGGTGTTCCCGCACGATCCCGCGCGAGCGAGCCCTTACAGTCCCTCGAGCCGGCTGTTCCTCAACACGCTCTACATCGATGTCGAGGCGGTTGCGGATTTCGAGGAATGCGACGAGGCGCGGGCAAAGGTCGACACGGGATCGTTTCGTGCCCGTCTCGACGAGCTGCGCAATGCGTCCAATGTCGATTACCGCGGCGTTGCCGCAGTCAAGCGCGAAGCGCTGCGCATCCTGGCGGAGCACTTCCGCACCCATCACCTGGAGCGCTCCACCGCGCGCGCAGCGGCGTTTCGCAATTTCGTGCTGCAGGGCGGCGAGGCGCTCGAACGGCTCGCCATTTTCGAAGCCCTCCAGGAGCACCTGAGCGAGCAGGACCCGCAGATATGGGGCTGGCCCGCGTGGCCGGAACACTACCGCGATCCCGACGGCGACGAAGTGCGCCGCTTCGCGAAGGATCACGCGACGCGCATCCACCGAGCGCTCTATCTGCAATGGCAGGCCGACCTGCAATTGCAGGCCGCCGCCGAGCGCACGCGGGATCTCGGCCTCGAGATCGGGCTCTATCGCGATCTCGCCGTGTCGATCGATCGTGGCGGTGCCGAGAGCTGGTCGCACCCATCGCTGTACGGCATCGCGAGCGTGGGCGCACCACCGGACGCATTCAGCCCGCAAGGGCAGAATTGGGGACTGCCGCCGCTCATCCCCTCGGAGCTCTCGAAGAGCGCGTACGCATCGTTCATCGCGACCCTGCGCGCGAACATGCGTCACGCCGGCGCATTGCGCATCGATCACGTGATGGGGCTCGCACGCCTGTACTGGGTGCCCGAAGGCGCGACCGCCGCGCAAGGTGCGTACGTGCAGTACCCGCTCGACGATCTCATGGCCGTGCTTGCGCTCGAGAGCCAGCGCCACCGCTGTCTCGTCGTGGGCGAGGACCTCGGCACCGTGCCGGACGCGATCCGCACCGCGTTGCGCGATGCCAAGGTGCTGTCGTATCGCCTCTTGTGGTTCGAGCACGACGAGCACGGCGGCTTCAAGGCGCCGCAGTCGTATCCCGCGCAGGCGCTGGTCGCAGCGACGACGCACGACCTGCCGACTCTTGCCGGGTGGTGGCTCGGACGCGACATCGATGCGCGCGACCAGCGCAAGCTGTTCGCGCAGGATGATGCCGCGGCGCGCGAGCGCGAGCGGCGTGCGCGCGATCGGGAGGCGCTGCTCGCGGCGCTTGCCCGCGCCGGCATTCCCACGCCGGGCTGGCGTCCCGGCATGGCGGTTCCCCGCGAGCTCACGCCCGAGCTCGCGCGCCGCATCCAGCAGTTCCTCGCGACGACGCCCGCGCAGGTGATGATGGTGCAGCTCGAGGACGTGGTGCTCGCGCCGGACCAGATCAACCTGCCCGGCACCACCGACAGCTATCCGAACTGGCAGCGCAAGCTGCCCGTCGCGCTCGAGGAGTGGATGGACGACGAGCGCTTCGAGGCCCTCGCGCGCATGCTGCGTCGCGTGCGCGGCGGCGAGGCGCGCCACCCGGACAAGGGCGTGCCGCCCATCGTGCACGTACCGCGCGCAACCTACCGTTTGCAGCTGCACCGCGACTTCACCTTGCGCGATGCCACTGCGGTCGTGCCCTATCTCGCGTCCCTCGGGATCAGCGATGTCTATTGCTCGCCTTACCTCCGCGCGCGCCCGGGCAGCCGTCACGGCTACGACATCGTCGATCACGGCGCGCTCAATCCCGAGATCGGCGACACGAGCGAGCTCGATGCATTCGTCGCCGCGCTGTCCGCACACGGCATGAGCCATATCGTCGACATGGTGCCCAATCACATGGGCGTGATGGGCAGCGACAACATGTGGTGGATGGACGTGCTGGAGAACGGGCCGGCGTCCATCTACGCGGATCATTTCGACATCGACTGGACCGCGTCGGATCACGAGCTCGGCATGCGGGTGTTGATTCCGATCTTGGGCGATCACTACGGCGACGTGCTCGAGCGGGGCGAGCTGCGGCTGTCCTTCGAATCGGCCACCGGCGCCTTCGCGGTGCGCTATTACTCGCATCGCCTGCCGCTCGATCCGCGCACGTACGCACCCTTGCTCGAGCGCGCTCGGCAATGCGCGGGCGCGCTGCCGCCTTCGGCCGCGGCGCGGGTGTCGGCACTGCTGTCGGCGATGCGCGCACTCCCGCCGCGCCACGCCACCTCGCCGCAGCGGATGCAGGCCCGCCACGAAGCGAAGGAAGCGCTCAAGGCCCAGCTCGCGCGGGTCGCGGCCGATTCTCCCGAGCTCGCGCGCGGCATCGAGGCCGCGGTTGCGCAATGGAACGGCACGCCGGGCGATGCCGACTCGGTGACGGCACTGCACGATCTGCTCGAAGCGCAGGCATTCCGCGTCGCATTCTGGCGCGTGGCGGGCGACGAGATCAATTACCGCCGCTTCTTCGACGTCAACGAGCTCGCCGCGCTGCGGATCGAGAACGACGCGGTGTTCGAACAGACGCACCGGTTCGTGCTGAGCCTCGTCGCGACGGGCAAGGTGGCCGGCCTGCGCATCGATCACCCCGACGGGCTGTACGATCCGGCGCGCTATTTCGAGCGCCTGCAGGAATCCTATGCGCGCGCCACCGGCCGTCCCATCGACGACGCGGCGCGCGAGCGCCCGCTGTACGTGGTGATCGAGAAGATCCTCGCCTCGCACGAGGAGCTTCCGACGAGCTGGGCGGTGTACGGCACGACGGGCTACCGATTGGCCAATCTGCTCACCGGCCTTTTCGTCGACAGCGCCGCGAAGGGCCGCGTCGATCGCGCGTGGCGCGCGTTCGTGCGCGACGAAGCCGTCGAATTCGACGAAGCGGTGACGCGCGGCAAGCGCACCGTCATGCAAAGCACGCTCGCCGCCGAGCTCAATGTCCTGACGCGCCGGCTGCTGCAGATCGCGCGCGCCGATCGTCACACCCGCGACTTCACCTACGGCGCGCTGCGCAAGGCGCTCATGGAAATCACCGCGGCCTTCCCGGTGTATCGCACGTACGTAAGCGATCGCGTGGCGCCGCACGATCGCCGACATATCGAGTGGGCGGTGGCGCGGGCACGCCGCCGCAGCCGCATCGCCGACGTGAGCGTGTTCGACTTCGTGCGCAGCGTGCTGCTGGTGCGCCCGCCGCCGCACGCGGGCGAGGTGCTGCACGGCGCATATCGCGCCTTCGCCATGCGCTTCCAGCAATTCACCGCGCCGGTGACGGCGAAGGGCGTCGAAGACACCGCGCTGTACGTGTTCAATCGCCTGGTGTCGCTCAACGAGGTGGGTGGCGACCCGGATCGCTTCGGCACCAGCGTGTCGGCTTTCCACGCCGCCAACGCGCACCGTGCGCAGCACTGGCCGCACACCCTCATCGCGAGCTCGACGCACGACAACAAGCGCTCCGAGGACGTGCGCGCGCGCATCGACGTCATCTCGGAAATGCCGGGCGCCTGGCGCCTGCTCACACGGCGCTGGAGCCGGCTCAACCGCAGCAAGAAGCGGATGATCCAGGGCGAGCCGGCGCCCAGCCGCAACGACGAGTACCTCCTGTACCAGACGCTGATCGGAAGCTTTCCCGGGCGCGAGGTGGATGACGCCGAACTCGCCAGCTACCGCGAGCGCATCAAGGCCTACGCAGTCAAGGCCTCGCGCGAGGCGAAAGTGAACACGAGCTGGATCAACGTCAACGTCGAGTACGAGTCGGCGCTGTCGGATTTCGTCGATGGCCTGCTCGCATCCGGAGAGCGCAATTTGTTCCTGGATGATCTGCGCGCCCAGTTCCCGTCGGTCACCTGGTTCGGGCTGCTCAACAGCATCGCGATGACGGGTCTCAAGCTCACCTCGCCCGGGGTGCCCGACCTCTACCAGGGCAACGAGCTCATCGACTTGAGCCTGGTGGACCCCGACAATCGAAGGGCCGTCGACTATCAGCGCCGCCGCGACACGCTGGCCATGCTGCAACGCATGCTCGAGCGGGCGTCCCGTCAGCCGCTTGCGCAGCGCGTTCGCGAGCTTCTGGAGCGCGGCGACGGTGCCGCCAAGCTATGGGTGACCTGGCGCGGCTTGCAGCTGCGGCGCGAGCAGGCATCGCTCTTTCGCCTCGGTGATTACACGGCGCTGCCCGCCGAGGGCGCACGCGCGCGGCATGTCGTTGCCTTTGCCCGCCGACACGAGAACACGCATTGCATCGTGGTATGCGGGCGTCTTTTCGCTTCGCTCGTCGACACACCCGGCCGCTTGCCCGAGGCGCAGACGTGGAGCGACACGACCATCGCGCTGCCCGCGTTCGCGCATGCGCGCCATGTCGACACCCTCACCGGACGCGAGATCGTGCCGCGCGACGGCCGTCTCGCCGTCGCCGACGTCCTCACCGACTTCCCGATCGCGTTTCTGGTGCCCTGAGCCGACTTTGCTATAGTCGTTCATCGTTCTCGTCCCAGCCGTTCCACGGAGAAAAAGATGGCCGGCAGACTCGCAGGCAAGACCGCACTCATCACGGCAGCGGGCCAGGGCATCGGCGAAGCGACGGCGCGCGCGATGGCGGCCGAAGGCGCGACGGTGTACGCGACCGACGTCAATCCGCGCCTGCTCGATCACTACTCGGGCGTGGCGAACATCCAGGCGCGCACCCTCGACGTGCTCGACGATGCCGCCATCACCGCCCTTTTCGACGAGCTGCCGCCGGTGCAGGTGCTGTTCAATTGCGCCGGGTTCGTGCACAACGGAACGATCCTCGAGTGCTCGCCCAAGGACTGGGATTTCACGATGAATCTCAACGTGCGCTCGATGTACATGATGATCAGGAGCGCGCTGCCGAAGATGCTCGACCATTTCAAGGCCACGGGCGAATGGTCGAGCATCATCAACATGGCGTCGATCGCATCGAGCATCCGCGGCCTGCCCAACCGCTTCGTGTACGGGGTGTCGAAGGCGGCCGTGGTGGGCCTCACCAAGTCGATCGCCGCCGATTACGTCACCAAGGGCGTCCGCTGCAACGCGATCGCG
>Ga0070741_10011782_pt1 | contig 16018 bp, 20 predicted proteins | sample Coa_R1_4_FD_66440 | JGI IMG/M metagenome (GOLD analysis project Ga0070741, IMG submission 66440) | Surface soil microbial communities from Centralia Pennsylvania, which are recovering from an underground coalmine fire - Coalmine... | ecosystem: Environmental > Terrestrial > Soil > Unclassified ...
TCGCGTGATCGCGCCGTTGCTCGTCTGGCGCCGCGGCGAGGACGACTTCCTGCTGCTCACCGAGCCGGAGCTCGGCGACGTCGTGCGCGCGCACCTGCTGCGGATGCGGATCGCAACCCGTTGCGAGATCGAGCTCGAAGAGCACGTCTCGACGATCGTCCTCGGCGGGAGCGACGGCATCCCGACGCGCGACTACGGCGTCCCGGCGGTCGAGGTGCTCGACGCCGGCGTCGCGGGCGCGCCGCCCGACGAGGAGCTCGAGCGGCTTCGGATCCTGGCGCGCACACCCCGGTGGGGGAGCGAGCTCGACGACTCCGTCCTCCCGGCCGAGGCCGGGCTCGACGAGCGGGCGATCTCGTTCGAGAAGGGCTGCTATCCGGGACAGGAGCCGATCGCGCGCCTGCGCTACCGCGGCCACGCGAACCGGGCTCTGCGCGTGCTCGACGTCGAAGGGGCGGTCGCGGGCGACGAGATCCGTCAGGGCGACAGGGTCGTCGGCCGCGTCACGAGCGCCGTCGCCGACCTCGCGCTCGGCTATGTCCGCGTCGAGGTTCCCGACGACGCCGAGCTGACCGTGGGGGCGAAACCCGCGCGGCTACACTGCTGACTTCGAGGCGTCGGACGAAAGCGCGGCGCCTCACAGCAATCAGCAACGCGCCCGTAGCTCAGGGGATAGAGCGCTGCCCTGCGGAGGCAGAGGTCGCATGTTCGAATCATGCCGGGCGCATGCACGGGAATGGCCAAGCGGTCGCACCACGTCGAGCGGCGAGCCGCGGCGGCGGCCGGCGCGCTCTCCGCCTAGCCGCCGTTCGCGAGCAGCGTCGGCGACCAGCGGGCACGTGCGATCTCGCCGGCTGTGCCGGTCTTCTCGATCAGCTGATACGCATCGGTCTCGTCGAGCACGCGCTCCGTGTCCAGCTGCTTGTGGCCCGGCGCGATCACGAATCGATCCGGGTGCTCGCGCAGGTCCGCGTACACGTCGAGCGAGAGGAGGACGAGAACGGTGCAATGGGAGTCGCCGCACTCGCACAGGAACGGAAACGGCTGCTGGGCCTCCTCGGCGTGCTCGAACACAGCCCGCAGCGATTCGTTCGCCGTCCGGAACATGACCTCGTTCTCGGCGATTCGAGCCACGCGCGCGTCGTCGTTCACGCGGGTCTTATTCCAAGCTTCTCGTTCTCCTAACGCTCCGGGTTGTGTCTCGGAGGGGGAGCCGCGATACTGAGGCGCGTGCCGACGGCCGCCCGGGCAGCGAAGAACGAGAATCTGTTTCGCGAGGTCAACCAGCGCATCGTCGAGTTGGAGGAGACTTTTGGTCGTCGCGCCGACGAGCCCACGGAGTTCGTCTGCGAGTGCAGCTTCGTCGAGTGCGTCGAGCGGGTGCCGCTGACCCTGAACGAGTACGAGGGGGTGCGGGCCGAGCCGACGCATTTCGTGGTCGTCCCAGGTCACGTCGACGAGGCGCACGAACGCGTGGTGCACGACCGCGGGCACTACGTCGTCGTCGAGAAGCTCGGGCTTGCCGGCGCGCTCGCCGAAGAAGACGCCGACTGAGTCGCGCGTGCGCACAATGGCGCGGTGCCGCTCTACCTGACCGAAAGCGACGTCGCTGCGCTCTTCTCGCCGGCGGCTGCGATCACGGCCGTCGAGGGCTCGCTCCGCCGGCTCGCGGCAGGCGTCGTCGACAATCGGCCGCGACAGCGGCTACCCCTTGGCGAGGGGCAGTACGCGCTCATGGCCTGCGTCGACCGCGAGCTCGGCTACGCCGGGCTGAAGACGTACGCGTGGACGCGCGCGGCGACGGCGTTCCTCGTCGTCCTGTTCTCGCTCGAGGGCCGGCTCGAGGCGGTGGTCGAGGCCGACAAGCTCGGCCAGCTGCGGACGGGAGCGGCCTCGGCGGTCGCGGCGCGCCGACTCGCGCGTCCGGGCGCCTCGAGCCTCGGCGTGATCGGCTGCGGCCGGCAGGCCGCCTCGCAGGTCGCGTGCATGCGTGCAGCGCTGCCCCAGCTCGAGCGCGTCCTCGCCTTCTGCCGCACGCCCGACCGTCTCGCGGCCTTCTGCCGCGAGCACGGGTGTGTTGCCGCTGAATCGTCGCGCGAAGCCGCTGAGCAGGACGTCGTCGTCACGGTGACCACGTCCAAGGATCCGGTGTTGCGCGGCGAGTGGCTGCGCGCCGGCGCGCTCGTCTGCGCCGTCGGTGCGAACGACCCGTCTCGCCGCGAGCTCGACAACGTCGTGCTCGAGCGCGCCGCATTCGTCTGCTGCGACTCGCGTGAGCAGGCGCAGCTCGAGTCCGGCGATCTGATCGAGCCCGTCGGACGCGGCGTGCTCGACTGGCTCGAGGTCCACGAGCTGCAGGACGTCATCGCGGGCCAGCTCGACGGGCGCGCCTCCGCCGACGACATCGTCCTCTTCAAGTCGAACGGGATCGCGGCGTGGGATCTCGCCGCCGCCGCGACCGTCGTCGAGGTCGCGCGCGAGCGCGGCGTCGGCTCAGCGCTGTAAGCGGAGCGACGCGATCACGTCCTCGCCGATCGCGTGCACGACCTCGGGCCGCTCGAGCAGGCGGCGCATCTGGTCGTCGTTCAGGTTGTTCCGCACGTGCGCGTCGTCGAGGATCTCGGCCAGCGAGCGGCCGCGGTGGTGCTCGCGGATCACGTACTCCGCGATCAGCTCCTCCTTCTGCGACCGCGCGAACAGGAACGAGAACGGGCTGCGCAGAATGTCGCGTGCCCGAGCCACGGTGGCGATTGTATAGTCCGCCCGGTGAAGGCCCGGTCGTCGCGAGGACGACTCGCCGAGCGACTCATCGAGGGACGCGACGATGCAGGTCGCGCGGAGCAAATCGTGATCTGGATCGAGCGCCGTCCCGGCGCCGTCTGGGCCGTCGGCCGCATGGTCAACCCGAAGCACCGCGCAGCGCCCGACCCCCGCGCAGACGACTACGTCTGGGAGGGCTACGAGCTCGACGACGCGCTCGACGCGGCGAACTCGACGCTCGAGGACGACTGTGTCGTCTCCGAGGATGACGGCTGGACGGCCAAGGTCAGGCCGTTCCGGCGCGAGGAGCTGCTCGAGCCGCTCGAGAAGTTCTTTTTCGGTCGTTAGACGTTCGTCACGCTTTCGTTCGTCTTCGTCGCCCGTTGTGCATGGGTACACATGCGCAAGGCTGATGCATGTCGTGCTACTTGCAGCGCCGGCCGTGTCCTCACGGGCCGGCTGAGCCGTCGGCGGGCCACTCGAGGTTCGCGTCCGGAATCGGGTCTCCGTGCGGGTCGTGCGTCGGGTAGCCGAGCGCCCGGTCGATCCGCGCCTCGAGCTCCTCCGAGATGACGTGCTCGAGCCGGTCCGCCTCGTCGTGGACGTCGTCCACGGCGACGCCGAGCGTCTGCGCGAGATAGAGCTCGAGCAGGCGATGGTGACGGATCACCTCCAGCGCGACACGCTCGCCCGCGTCGGTCAAGCGTGCGCCGCGATACGGCTCATGCTCGATCAGGTCGAGCGCGGCGAGCTTCTTCACCATCGCCGATGCCGATGCGGCCGAGACGCCTTGCTCGCGCGCCACGGCTGTGATCGTGACGCGCCCGGCGCCGCCCTGGAGCTTGTAGATCCCCTTCAGGTAATCCTGGATCGCCTCCGAGAGCGGAGCCCGGCTCACGTCCCGATGCTAGCTTGGCCCGCGTGCGGATTCGCGTCGGCCACAGCGCCGATCCAGACGACGCGTTCATGTTCTGGGCGCTCGAAGCAGGGCGCGTCGACTCCCGCGGGCTCGAGTTCGAGCCGGTGGTCTCGGACATCCAGACGCTGAACGAATGGGCGACCGAGGGGCGGCTCGAGGTGACGGCGATCTCGCTCGGCGCGTATCCGCACGTCGCCGACCGATACGTGCTGCTGCCTCACGGCGGCTCGCTCGGGCGCGGCTACGGACCCGTCGTCGTCGCGCGCTCGCCGCTCGGCGCCGACGACCTGCGCGACCGCGACATCGAAGTCGTCGTTCCGGGCCGTCTGACGACGGCCTACCTCGTGCTCCGGCTCGTGCTCGGCGGGGACGTCCGCGTGCGCGAGCTGCCGTTCGACCGGATCCTCGACGAGGTGCGGTCGGGGCGGGCGGAGGCGGGACTGCTGATCCACGAAGGCCAGCTCACGTATGCCGCCGCCGGGCTCGCGAAGGTTCTCGATCTCGGCGAGTGGTGGCTGCTCGAGACGGGGCTGCCGCTGCCGCTCGGCGTCAACGTGGCGCGGCGCGATCTCGGCGGGCGGCTCGGCGACGTCGCGGCGGTGCTCGGCGAGTCGATCCGGGCCGGGCTCGAGCACCGCGAGCAGGCGCTCGCCTACGCGCAGCGGTTCGGGCGCGGGATCGACGCCGCGACGAACGACCGCTTCGTCGCGATGTACGTCAACGACTTCACGTGCGACTACGGCGACGAGGGACGCCGCGCGGTGAGCGAGTTGCTGCGCCGCGCGGGCACCGGCGTCGAGGCGCAGTTCGTTGCCTAGGCGCCGCTTGTCGGCGCCGTACTCAGGATGCGCGGATCTCCCGCGCGTCCGTCTGCGCTGCCAGCCCATAACCTTGGTGCATGAGACACGCCTCGAGAGCGGTCGTGCTCAGCGCCGTCCGCAGTCCGATCGGGCGGCGGGACGGCAGTCTCGCCGGCGTGCGCCCGGACGACCTCGCCGCGCGCATGATCGCCGCGGCTGTCGAGCGGGCAGGCGTCGACCCCGCCGAGATCGAGGACGTCTGGCTCGGCTGCGCGAACCAGGCGGGCGAGGACAGCCGCAACGTCGCCCGCAACGCGGCGCTGCTCGCCGGCTTGCCGGAGTCGGTCGCGGGCGTGACCGTCAACCGGCTCTGCGCGTCGGGTCTGACCGCCGTCGTCGGCGCCTGCCACGCCATCGTCGCCGGCGACGGCGACCTGTTCGTGGCGGGCGGGGTCGAGTCGATGACGCGTGCGCCGTTCGTCCGTTCTCGTTCCGGCGGCGAGGAGTACGACACGCAGCTCGGCTGGCGCTTCCCGAACCCGCGCATCGCGGAGCGATTCGGGCTCGAGTCGATGGGGGAGACCGGCGAGAACGTCGCGGAGCGCTTCGACGTCTCGCGCGCCGATCAGGACGCGTTCGCGTTGCGCTCGCACCGCCGCTGGGCGGAAGCCGCGGACGCGGGCTGCTTCGCCGAGGAGCTCGTCGCGGTCGACGAGCTGCGCGAGGACGAGCAGCCGCGGCGCGACACCTCCGCCGACAAGCTCGCCGCGCTCCCGCCGGTGTTTCGCGCCGGCGGAACCGTCACCGCCGGCAACTCCTCCGGCGTCAACGACGGCGCCGCCGCGCTCGTGATCGCGTCCGAGGCGCGTGCGGCTGCGCTCGGCGCCGAGCCGCTCGGGCGGTTCGTCGGCTCGGCGGTCGTCGGCGTCGAGCCGCGCGTGATGGGGATCGGGCCGATACCGGCGGTGCGCAGGCTGCTCGAGCGCACTGGTGTCGGGCTCGACGAGATCGACCTGGTCGAGCTGAACGAGGCGTTCGCGTCGCAGTCGCTCGCGGTCATCCGCGAGCTCGGCCTCGACGAGGAGAAGGTGAACGTGAACGGCGGCGCGATCGCACTCGGTCATCCGCTCGGGATGAGCGGCGCGCGGCTCGTCGTCTCGCTCTTGCACGAGCTGCGCAGACGTCGCGGCCGGTACGGCCTCGCCACGCTCTGCGTCGGAATCGGCCAGGGACAGGCGGCGCTGTTCGCGCGCGACTACCACTAGCGCTCGACGGGCGACGTCGGGTCGCTGCCCCACTCGGCCCAGCCGCCGTCGTAGACGGCGACGTCTCCGAAGCCGAGCAGGTGCGTTAGCGCATACCACGCCTGGCTCGCCCGGTTGCCGATCGTGCAGTACACGACCACCCGGCGGTCGGGTGTGACGGCGCGCTGCCGCAGCGCCGCCTCCAGCTCCACGCGCGACCGAAAGCCGGTCTCGCTGCGAAGCTCGGCGATCGGCAGGTTCACCGCTCCTCGAACGTGGCCGGCGCGGCCGCGCTCCTCCGGGGCGTCCGACGGCCAGAAGCGGTCGCCGACGAACTCGGCCTCGCTGCGCACGTCCAGGACGACGGCGTCGAGCTCGAGCAGCTCCGCGCGCGTCACGACCCGGGCCGCCGGCGCGAGCCGGTAACGCGTCGGTTCCGGAGCGCGTGCGTCGGTCGCCCACGGCCCCGGCCACCGGTCGCGGGGTGCGTCGAGCAGCGCCGCGGCCTCGTGTCCATGCGCCTGTGCGAGCCAGTAGCCGAGGTGGGCGGCGTACCCGTAGAAGGCGAGCGTGGTCTCGGGCCCGACGCCGGCACGCCGGAACAGCTGCTCGAGCTCGCCGCGCGTGAGCGGCGTGTAGTCGGGGTGGCGGAGGTCGGCATACGCGTTCCAGAGCACGGCTCCGGGGACGTGCCCCCGGTCGTACGCGGCGGCGGAGACGTCGACCTCGACGATCCGCACCCTCGGGTCGTCGACGTGGTCTGCGAGCCAGCTCGCGTCGACGAGCGGCTGTGTTGTCGGGGCGAGAGCGGCTGACATCGTTCCTCCTGTCGTCGGTCGGCTCGCGACGACCGTGCTCGAGCCGCCCTGCGCCAGCCCTGTCGGAACCCTGGCGGAAGCCTGGCACGGTCAGTCGCCTGCGCCGAGGAGGCGCCGGTGGATCGACTGCAGTCGCGCGGCCGGCGCGGCGCCGAGCTCGTCGCGCAACCGCTTGCGCGCCGTCTCGTAGACGACGAGCGCCTCGGCGACGTTTCCGCGAGCCTCGAGCGCGCGCATCAAACGCGCGCTCGACGTCGACATGCGCGTCAGTCGGCAGCGCGAGCATCAGCTCGCCGCGCCCGACCACCCAGGCGCCGCCGAGGGCGGCGCGGACCTTCGAGAGCAGGGCTGCCAGCGCCTCGACCGGGTCGCGCGGCGGCGAGGGCGACCACACCGCGTCGACGAGCTCCGACCGAGTGACGGGGCGGTTCCGGTTCAGCGCGAGGAAGGCGAGCAGCCGGCGCCCCTGGCGCCCCGGCAGCGACGAGTCGATGCGCCGGCCTTCGAGCTCGACCACGAACCGTCCGCCGAGCTGGATCCTCGTGGCGGCCACGGCGGGACATAATCAACGCCGATGGCGCTGCAGGTGACGTGCGAGTGCGGCTACGTCGCGCGCGGCGAGACCGACGACGAGGTCGTGGCGACGATTCGCGACCACATGCGGGTCGACCATCCGGAGGTGCAGGACGCGGTCACGGACGAGCAGATTCGCGGCTGGCTCGAGATCGTCTGAGGCGCGGCGCGCCTAGCCGACGGGCGGGCGGACGTAGATCACGCCTTCGTGCTTGATCGGCACGAACGGGTCGCCGATCTCCATGATCAGGTCCTCGGCCCGGCTGTAGACGGTCTCGCCGCCGTCGTCGGTCGCGACGGCGATGCCGACCTCGCCGACCGGCCGTGCGTCGAGCCCTGCTCGTCGCAGCTCGGCCAGGAGGCGGTCGCGATCTGGGATCCGAGCGGCGGTCACGGAAACGGTCGAGAGCACGTCGGAAGCATACCTCGGATCCGAGATGTGAAACAAGGGCTATCGTCGGGGCGTGACCGTCCTGTTCGAGCCTGCCACCGGCGAGCGGCTCGCAGAGGTCGAGCTCGCCGGCGAGAGCGAGATCGACGGGGCGGTCGCGAGCGCCCGCGAAGCGCTCGACCGAGACTGGCGGAAGACGTCCGCGAACGAGCGCTCGCGGCTTCTGCACGCGCTCGCCGACGCGCTCGCCGCGAGCCGCAGCGAGCTCGCGGAGCTCGAGGCGCGCAACGTCGGCAAGGCGATCTCGTCCGTCGAGGCCGAGCTCGCGCAGGCGGTCGAGACGTTCCGCTTCTACGCGGGCGCCGTCGGGTCGATCGGCGGTCGCACGGGCTCGATCGGCGGCTCCCTGCTCTTCTACTCGCTCGAGGAGCCGGTCGGCGTCTGCGCGCAGATCGTGCCGTGGAACTACCCGCTGATGCTCGCGGCGTGGAAGGTCGCGCCGGCGCTCGCCGCCGGCTGCACGGTCGTCCTCAAGCCGGACCCGCTGACGCCGCTCTCGGCGCTGCGGCTGGGCGAGCTTGCGACGGAGGTCGGGATCCCGGCAGGGGTCGTGAACGTCGTCGCGGCCGATGCGCGCGTCGGCGCGTACCTCGTCCGTCATCCCGGCGTCGACAAGGTCGCGTTCACCGGCTCGACCGCGACGGGCGGCGAGATCATGCGGCTCTGCGCCGATCCGATCAAGCGCGTCAGCCTCGAGCTCGGCGGCAAGAGCCCGAGCATCGTCTTCGCGGATGCCGATCTCGCGGACGCCGTGGCGAGCTCGGCGTGGGCGATCTTCTACTCGGCGGGTCAGTCGTGCGAGGCGCGCTCGCGCCTGCTCGTCGAGGCGACGGTCTACGACGATGTCGTCTCGCGCCTGACCGAGCTCGCACAACGCGTCCGGGTCGGCGATCCCCTCGACGCCGAGACGCAGATGGGATCGCTCATCTCGACCGCGCACCGCGAGCGCGTGCACGGCTTCGTCGAGCAGGCGGGCGGCGAGGTGACGACCGGTGGTGCCGTCCCCGCCGGCGCGGGCGCGTTCTACCCGCCGACGGTGATCGCCGGCGCCGACGGCGGCAGCCGCGCCGTGCAGGAGGAGATCTTCGGGCCGGTGGTGACGGTGGCGCCGTTCGCGGACGAGGACGAGGCGGTGCGGCTCGCGAACGGCGTCCGCTACGGCCTGATGGCGACCGTCTGGACCGGCGACCCGGCCCGCGGCCACCGCCTCGCGCGCCGGATCGCGTCGGGCACCGTCGGCATCAACACGCCGTACTCCGCGTTCCCCGGCGTCCCCTTCGGCGGCTACAAGCAATCGGGCTTCGGCCGCGAGCTCGGGCTCGAGACGCTCGAGCTCTACCTCGAGACGAAGTCGGTCCTGACGCGAACGGGCCCGCGGCCGAGCAACCCGTTCCGCCTCTGACGGCGCAGCCGCGCGGCGTTACGGTTCGTCGCATGGGCCGCGTCCTCGAGCGCCTCGACGAGCTGTACGCCATCGGCGCCTCGCGCCCCGGCTACTCGCCCGAGGAGGACGCCGCGCACGCGCTCGCCGCGCGGTGGTTCGCAGAGGCGGGGCTCGAGGTCGAGACGGACGCCGCCGGGAACCTCTTCGGGCGCCGCGGCGACGGCCGCCTGTGGATCGGCTCGCACCTCGACACCGTCCCGGACGGCGGCCGCTTCGACGGTGCGCTCGGCGTCGTCGCGGCGGTCGAGGTGGCGGAGCGCACCGACGCGCCGCTGACGGTCGTCGCGTTCCGCGACGAGGAGCGAGGCTGCGTGGGCAGCCGCGCGTGCGTCGCGGCGGCCGCGCTCCCGCGTGCCTTCCTCGAGCTCCACGTCGAGCAGGGGCCGGTGCTCGAGCGCGCCGGGCGGCCGCTCGGCGTCGTCACGGCGATCCTCGGCCAGGTGCGTGCCGAGGTCGTGTTCGAAGGGCGCGCCGATCATGCCGGGACGACGCCGATGGACGCGCGCGACGACGCGCTCGTCGCCGCCGCCCGATTCGTGCTCGACGTGCGCGCGGCGGCGCGCGACGGAGCCGTCGCGACCGTCGGCCGCCTGGACGTCGAGCCCGGCGCGCCGAACGTCGTCCCGGCGCGCGTGACGGTCGCCGTCGACGCGCGCGGCACCGATCTCGACGCGCTGGTGGACGAGCTCGGGCTCGTTCCGGCGTACCGCACGGAGCCGGTCGCGATGGGCGACCCGCCGCTCGCGGCGCTGCGGGAGGCGGTCCCCGGCGCGCCCGAGCTCGTCTCCGGCGCCGGCCACGACGCCGGCATCCTCGCCGCCGCCGGCGTGCCGGCGGGGCTCCTGTTCGTCCGCAGCCTGAACGGCGGCGCGAGCCACTCGCCCCGCGAGCTCTCGAGCGAGGCGGACATCGCGCTCGCGGTGGACGCGCTCGAGCGCGCCGTTAGGATCCTGCAATGACCGCGCACGAGGTCATGACATGGCAGGACCTCGGCGACGGGACGCGGGAGCTCGCGGAGCACGTGCACCGCGACGGCTTCCGGCCGGACATCGTGCTCGCGATCGCCCGCGGCGGGCTGCTCGTCGCCGGCGCGCTCGCCTACGCGCTCGACGTCAAGAACACGTTCACGATGAACGTCGAGTTCTACACGGGGATCGACGAGCGGCTGCCGGTGCCGATGCTGCTGCCGCCGATCCCGAAGCTCGTCGACATGCACGAGCAGCGCGTCCTCATCGCCGACGACGTCGCCGACACCGGCGCTACCCTGGCGCTCGTCAAGGGGTTCTGCGACGGCAAGGTCGGCGAGGTGCGGTGCGCGGTCCTGTACGAGAAGCCGCGGTCGGCGGTCCACTGCGAGTACGTCTGGCGTCGCACCGAACGCTGGATCGACTTTCCGTGGAGCGCTCAGCCGCCGGTCGCCGTCGCCGAGCCGTATAGTCGGCTGACCGCGGGACACGCACCGAGGTGAGGAGAGGAGCACATGACTAGGAGGAAGCTGATCCCGGCCGGGATCCTCGCCGTCGCGGCGGCCGTCGCCGCGCTCGTGGCGGCGGGCGCAGGACAGGCGAGGCACGCCGCCGTCTTCAAGGTGGCGTGGATCTACGTGGGGCCGCACAACGACGGCGGCTGGTCGCAGGCGCACGACGAAGGCAGGCAGTACGTCCAGAAGATGCTCGGCAGCAAGGTGCAGACGACGTACAAGGAGAACATCGCCGTCGGGCCGCAGCTCCAGCAGACGGTCGCGAGCCTCGTGCAGCAGGGCTACAAGATGATCTTCGGGACGTCGTACGGCTACTTCGACAAGGCGCTCGCCGCGAAGTACCCGAACGTCTACTTCGAGCAGGCGACGGGCACCGACGTGGCGAAGAACCTGGCCGAGTACTTCGGCGCCGCCGAGGACACGGTGTTCCTGTCCGGGATGGCCGCGGGCGCAGCGGCGAAGTGCAACACGATCGGCTACGTCGTCGCGTACCCGATCCCCGAGGTGATCCGGCACGCGAACGCGTTCGCGCTCGGCGCGCAGCTTACGCACCCCGGCGTCAACGTGCGGCTCGTCTGGACGAACTCGTGGTTCGATCCGGCGAAGGAGAAGAAGGCAGCCGAGAGCCTGCACGCGGCCGGCGCCTGCGTCCTCGGCCAGAACGTCGACTCGCCGGCGACGGGGCAGTACGCAGAGTCGATCGGCGTCCCCTGGGTCGGCTACGACTCGGACGCGTCGAAGTTCGCGCCGAAGTCGTGGCTCACCGCCTCCGTCTACAACTGGGGCCCGTACTACCTGCGTCGCGTCAAGGCGGCAATGGACGGCACCTGGAAGTCCGGCTTCTACTACGGCTCGATCAAGGACGGCTTCACCGGTCTCGCCCCCTACGGCCCCAGCGTCACGGCGGCGACGAAGGCCGCGATCGCGACGAAGGAGAAGGCGATCGAGAACGGCACGTTCTACGAGTTCACGGGCCCGCTCTGGGATCAGAGCGGCAAGCTGCGCTTGCCGAAGGGGCAGCGGATGCAGGTCCTGCAGGGCGGCACGAACAGCCTCTACGGGATGAACTGGCTCGTCAAAGGCGTGATCGGGAGCGCGACGGGCAAGTAGCGTTGGAGGCACGCGCGGAACCGATCGTGAGGGGCGCCGACGGCGCCCCTCCGTCTTCGGCCGTCCAGATGCGGGGGATCACGAAGCGCTTTCCCGGCGTGGTCGCGAACGACGGCGTCGACTTCGAGGCGGCGGTCGGCGAGGTGCACGCGCTGCTCGGCGAGAACGGCGCCGGCAAGAGCACGCTCTCGAACATCCTCACCGGCCTCTACCGGCCGGACGAGGGCGAGATCCTCCTCTACGGGCGGCGCGTCGAGTTCCAGTCGCCGCGCGACGCGCTCGACGCCGGGATCGGGATGGTGCACCAGCACTTCCGGCTCGTCGAGCCGTTCACGGTCGCGGAGAACGTGATCCTCGGTGACCACCGCGGCGAGGGGCGCAGCTTCCGCCTGCGGCGGCGCGCGATCGAGCGTCGCGTCGGCGAGATCTCGAGGCGGTACGGCCTCCATGTCGACCCGCGTGCGCGGATCTGGCAGCTCTCGGTCGGGGAGCAGCAGCGCGTCGAGATCCTGAAGGCGCTGTACCGCGAGGCGCGGATCCTGATCCTCGACGAGCCGACGGCGGTGCTGACGCCGCAGGAGGCGGAGGCGTTGTTCGCGACGCTGCGGGAGATGGCGGCCGAGGGACGGACGGTGATCTTCATCTCGCACAAGCTGCACGAGGTGAAGGCGGTTGCCGACCGGGTCACGGTCCTGCGCGGGGGACGGTCGATCGCGACCGTGCAGGGAGCGGAGGCGACGCCGCGCTCGCTCGCGGCGTTGATGGTCGGGCGCGAGGTCGCGGGGCCGGAACGCGTCGAGAGCGCACGCAGCGTCGGCGACATCGTGCTCGAGCTGGAGGACGTGTGGGTGACCGGCGACCGCGGCGCCGACGCCGTCTGCGGCGTCTCGCTCGCGGTGCGGACAGGCGAGATCGTCGCGATCGCCGGCGTCGCCGGCAACGGGCAGCGCGAGCTCGCGGAGGCAGTTGCGGGCATCCGGCCGCCCGCGCGCGGCAGCGTCCGCGTGCTCGGTCGGGCGATCCGCGCCGGCGACCCGCGCTCGGCGATTCGCGCCGGTGTCGCCTACGTCCCCGAGGACCGGCTCGGAACCGGTCTCGCGCCGAGCCTCTCGATCGCGTCGAATCTCGCGCTCAAGGCGTATCGCGAGCCGCACGTCTCGCGCGGGCCGCTGCTGCGACTCCGTGCGATCCGCGACCGCGCGCTCGAGCTGATCGCGCGCTACCGCATCGCCGCGCCCGGCCCGAACGCCCAGGCGCGGCAGCTCTCCGGCGGCAACCTGCAGAAGGTCGTGCTCGCGCGCGAGTTCTCGGGCCGGCCGCGACTCCTCGTCGCGGCGGCGCCGACGCGCGGTCTCGACGTCGGCGCGATCGAGACCGTGCACGCGTACCTGCGCGATGCCGCGGCGAACGGCGTCGGCGTGCTGCTGATCAGCGAGGACCTCGACGAGATCCTGGCGCTCGCCGACCGCGTCGCCGTCCTGTACGAGGGGCGCCTTCTCGGCGAGTTCGCGGCGGCCGAGGCGGACCTCGAGGAGATCGGCCTCGCGATGGCGGGAGGGCACGATCGGCGCTGAGGCGACGCCCGCGGCGCCGACATCGAGAGGCCGCGTGGTTCGTCCGGGCGGCCGTCTTCGGATCGAGCGTCGCCTGCGGCAGCCGCGCTGGCTCGTCGTCGCGGTGCCGGCGGGGTCGCTCGTGTTCGCGTTCCTCGCCTCGGGCCTCGTGCTCGTCGCGACCGGTCACGACCCGCTCTCGAGCTACCGGCAGCTCCTCGACGCGGCGTTCGTCAACAACGGCGCGATCGGCCAGACGCTGATCTCGGCGACGCCGCTCGCCTTCACCGGGCTCGCGGCGGCGGCCGCGTTCCGGATGCGGCTCTTCAACATCGGCGGCGAGGGCCAGCTCTACGTCGGCGCGATCGCGGCCGCCGCCGCCGGGCTCTACTTCGGCGGCAGCGGCGGTCCGTCCGCGTTCGCGATCGCGGCGATGGTCGTCGCCGGCTGCGCGGGTGGCGCCGCCTGGGCGCTGATCCCCGGCGCTCTGCGGGCGTTCTTCAAGACGAACGAGATCATCACGTCGCTGATGCTCAACTACGTCGCCGGCTACGTGCTGACGTACCTCGTCTTCAACACCGAGTCGTACTGGCGGCAGACGACCGGCTTCAACGCTGCCGTCTTCCCGACGAGCAAGCCGCTGCCGCCGTCGGCGAACTGGCCGACGGCGACGATCCACGTCCAGGGCGGCGTCCCGCTGCCGCTCGGCGCCGGGATCGCGCTGCTCGCGGCGACGGTGGTGTGGGTGCTCTACCGCCGCACGCGCTTCGGGTTCGAGGTGCAGGTGCTCGGCGACTCGCCGCGGGCGGCGCAGTACGCGGGCATGCGCACGCGCCGGAAGATCCTCGCCGTGATGGCGATCTCGGGCGCGCTCGCAGGGCTCGGCGGCGCGAGCCAGGACGGCGACTTCCGGCACACGCTCGACGCCGACCCGAACGGGCTCCAGAAGCAGTACTACGGCTACGCAGGCATCGTCGTCGCTGCGCTCGGACGCTACAACCCGTTCGCGGTCCTGCTCGTCGCCTTCCTGGTCGGCGGCCTCCAGAACGCGGGCAACACGCTCCAGGGGGCCGACTTCCCGTCGGGCCTCGTCGGCGTCATCCAGGGGCTGATCCTCTTCTCGGCCCTCGGCGGCGAGCTCCTCGTGCGCTACCGGCTCCGCTTCGCGCGCCGCGCCGAGGCGACGCCCGTGGTGGAGCCGGCGTGAACAACTCGCTTCTCGTCGTCCTGGTCGCGTCCGGCGTCGTCTACGGGACGCCGCTCCTCTACGGCGCGCTGGGCGAGCTGCTCGCCGAGCGTTCCGGCGTGCTCAACCTCGGCGTCGAGGGGATGATGCTCGTCGGCGCCGTGATGGGGTTCTGGACGGTGCAGCGGCTGCACGCCGGGACGGGCCTGTCACTCGCCGCCGCCGTCGGCGTCGCCGCGCTCGCCGGCGCGGCGATGGCGGCGATCCACGCGTTCCTCGTCATCACCCTGCGCGCCTCGCAGATCGTCTCCGGGCTCGCGCTGACGATCTTCGCCGGCGCCGCCGGCCTCTCGTCGTACCTCGGCAACGACCTGAACCTCGCCGACAACCCGGCGCGGCACACGTTCCACGCGCTCTTCCCGGCGAGCGTCCAGCGCTGGCCGGTCGTCGGGCCGATCGTGTTCGGGCAGAACGTGCTCGTCTACGCCTCCTGGGCCTGCGTCGTCCTCGTCTGGCTCTACCTGACGCGCACGCGACCCGGCCTGAACCTGCGCGCGGTCGGCGAGGCGCCCGGCGCGGCCGACGCGATGGGAATCGACGTCGTCGCCTACCGGTACGCGCACACGCTCGCCGGCGGCGCCTTCGCCGGCGTCGCGGGCGCGACGTTCACGCTCGCGATCACGCCGCAGTGGGTGGACGGCATCACCGGCGGCGCCGGCTGGATCGCGATCGCGCTCGTCATCTTCGCGTTCTGGCGGCCGGAGCTCTGCCTCGTCGGCGCCTACTTCTTCGGGGCGCTGCAGGCGCTCGCGCCGCAGCTGCAGGCGCGCAACATCCACCTCGGGCCGACGGTGCTCTGGACGAACACGCTCCCGTACGTCATGACGGTCGTCGTGCTCTTGCTCGTCTCGACGAGCGGCGCGCGCCGGCGCCTGGGCGCGCCGGCCGCGCTCGGCGAGCCCTACGTCCGCGAAGAGCGTTAGCGCTCCCGGAACGAGATCGCCTGCGCACCCTGCCAGAGCGTGAGGCGGCCGAGCTCGGCGAGGCCCTCCCGTCCCTCGACGACGGTCGCGAAGTGGTTGCCGGCGAGCGCGCCCGCCTTCGAGGCGAACGCGCAGTGGCCGTACGGGAAGAGCAGCTCCGTCTCGCTGACGCCGCCGGGGTAGAGCAGCAGCTCGCCGGGAGCCGGGTAGCAGGTGGCGTTCTCGGGGCCGATGCCGAGCTCGCGGACGCCCCACGGTATCCAGTTCGACTCGCCGCTCCAGCGGCAGTGGATGATCCGGTCCTCGAACGGGAGGAGGGCGCGAAACGCCGCGACCGTCGCGGGCGCGTCGGCCTCCTCGAAGCGGGCGCGGAAGGCGAGGCCGGCGGCGACGATCTCGAGCATCGCCGGCCGAGGCTAGCGGGAGGCGAGCCAGCGCGCGAGCGCGGCTCGCTCGGCGGGCGTCATGTGGGTGACGTTGCCGGGCGGCATCGTCTGCGTCTGGACGGCCAGCTGGGCGATCAGGCCCGCCTGCGTCTCGATCTCCGCCCGCGTGTCGAACCGGATCCCGAGCGGGGCCGCCGGATAGCCCGGCTGCGTCGGATGCAGCGAGTGACAGGGCGCGCATCGCTCCTGCACGATCGCCTGGACGCGCGCGAACGGCGGCGCCGCGCCGGCCGCGTGCAGCACCGGCGTGC
>Ga0070741_10011783_pt1 | contig 16017 bp, 16 predicted proteins | sample Coa_R1_4_FD_66440 | JGI IMG/M metagenome (GOLD analysis project Ga0070741, IMG submission 66440) | Surface soil microbial communities from Centralia Pennsylvania, which are recovering from an underground coalmine fire - Coalmine... | ecosystem: Environmental > Terrestrial > Soil > Unclassified ...
GAGAGGCGAAGGGCCTCGCCGATGCGGCGGAAAAATTCGGCAACGGCCTGCTCGACCTGACGCGCCGCGCCAACCTGCAGATCCGCGGCGTCACGACGGCGACCTTGCCGGACCTGCAGAAGGCGTTGGGCGATCTTGGCATGCTCGACGAGGACGCCGAATCCGAAGCCGCGCGCAACGTCGTGGTCGGGCCGTTCGCAGGACCCCAGGCGCGCGCGCTGGCGGCGGAGCTCTCGCGGACGCTAGTGAACGGGCCCGGTCCGCACGGCTGGCCGGCCAAGTTCGGCTGGCTGGTCGACGACATCGCCATGCCGTCGATCCTCGACCGGCCGGCCGATGTGGCGTTCTGCCTGATGCCCGAAGGCGTGGCGCTGCGTGTCGCCGGCCAATGGCTCGGCATCGCGCCGCCCGATCGGGCGATCGACGCGGCGCTCGGCGAACGTCCGGCCTTGGCACCCCTGCCATGCGTGCCGACGGTGAGTCGAGTGCCGATGGGCATCGCCGCGCCATTCGGCCGGCTCGAGGCGACGCAGTTCCGCGATCTGCTTTCGCTCGCCGCGAAAGCCGGCGCGGTCGAAGTCCGGTTGTCGCCCTGGCGCGCGCTTTATTTCGACACCGCCGTGACGGGGGCCGACGAGCTCGGCTTCATTGTCGACGAGGACGATCCTTTGCTGCGCATCGATGCTTGTCCCGGTGCGCCTTCGTGCCGTTCCAGCACGGTCGACACGCGACGCGATGCTCGCCGGATCGTGGCGAGAGGATTCGCCGGCACGGTCCATATCTCGGGCTGCGCCAAGGGCTGCGCTCGCTCCGCGCCAGCCGATCTGGTGTTGATCGGCGAGAACGGCCGCTATGGCATGGTGGCGGGCGGCACGACGCGCGACAGGATCGAAGGCTATATTGAGCCGGACCAGCTATGAGTGGGCGCGCCTATATAAGGGACGGCGGCGAGATCTATCGCCGGTCGTTCGCCATCATCCGTGCCGAGTCCGACCTCGCTCGCTTCAGCACGCTCGAGGAGCGAGTGGCCGTGCGCATCATCCATGCCTGCGGCATGACCGAGATCGCGCGCGACATCGTGATGTCGCCTGCGTTCGCCGACAACGCGCGCTGGGCGCTGATCGGCGGAGCCCCCATCCTCTGCGATTCGCAGATGGTGGCCAACGGCATCACGCGGGCGCGATTGCCGGCGAAGAACGAGGTCTTGTGTACGTTGGGCGATCCCGCCGTGCCCGATCTCGCCCGCAAGATGGCCAACACACGCAGCGCCGCGGCGATGGAGCTGTGGCGCGACAGGCTCGCCGGCTCGCTGGTGGCGGTCGGCAACGCGCCAACCGCCCTGTTCCGCCTGCTCGAATTGCTCGACGAGGGCGTGCCGCCGCCGGCCGCCGTGATCGGCCTGCCGGTGGGTTTCGTCGGCGCCGCTGAATCGAAGGAGGCGCTCACCGCCGACGGCCGCGTCCCGTTCCTGATCGTCAAGGGCCGCCGGGGCGGCAGCGCCATGGCTGCGGCCGCGGTCAATGCGCTGGCGAGCGACGCCGAATGACGAGCCTTGAAGCCCTCGCCGGCTCCGCACATGCCGGCACGCTCTACGGCATCGGCGTCGGGCCGGGCGACGTGCGCTATCTCACCTTGCGCGCGGCGGGCCTGGTGCGCTCGGTCGACGTCGTGGCCTTCTTCGCCAAGAAGGGCCATCCGGGCAACGCGCGCCGCATCGTTGCGCCGCTGATGGAGGCGGGCCGCCACGAAGTCCGCTTCGAATATCCGCTCACCGAGGAAGTGCCGGCGGACAGCGTCGAGTACCAGCAGCAGATCGGCGCCTTCTACCGCGCGACCGCGGTGGCGCTGGCGGCACTCTTGAAGCAGGGGAAATCTGTCGGCCTGCTGGCCGAGGGCGATCCCTTCTTCTACGGCTCGTTCATGCATATGTGGCGGCGTCTCGCCGGCGACTTCCCGGTCGAGGTCGTGCCCGGAGTGACCGGCATGTCGGGCTGCTGGACCAGCGCCAAGACGCCGATCACCTGGGGCGACGACACGCTCGCCGTACTGCCCGGCACCTTGGGCCAGGAGAAGCTGGTCGAGCGCCTGCGCCTTGCCGATGCCGCGGTGATCATGAAGGTGGGCCGAAATCTTTCGAAAGTGCGGCGCGCCGTCGACATGGCGGGCCTGCTGTCGCGCGCGATCTATGTCGAGCGCGGTACCATGCAGGACGAGCGCATCCGGCCGCTCGCCGAATGCAGCGAACCGTGCGGCGCCTATTTCGGCATGGTGCTGATTCCCGGTCGGGGAAGACAGCTGTGAGCGGCTCGCTGGTTATCGTCGGTACCGGGCCGGGCAGGGCGGAGCTCATGACGCCGGCAACGGCCGCGGCGCTGCAGTGCGCCACCGACCTCGTGGGCTACGGCCCCTATCTCGAGCGCATCCCGCCGGCCCAGGGCCAGTTCCGGCACCCGTCGGACAACAGGGTCGAGCTCGAACGCGCACGTCTTGCGCTGTCGCTCGCGGCCGAGGGCAAGCGGGTGGTCGTGGTCTCGGGCGGCGATCCCGGCGTGTTCGCCATGGCGGCGGCCGTGTTCGAGGCGGTCGAGACCGGCGATCCGGCCTGGGCCTCGCTGGATATAAGAGTGGAGCCCGGCGTGACGGCGATGCTGGCTGCGGCCGCCGAAGTGGGCGCGCCGCTCGGCGGCGATTTCTGCGCCATCTCGCTGTCGGACAATCTCAAATCCTGGACGACCATCGAAAAGCGCCTGACAGCTGCGGCCGACGCCGATTTCGTGATCGCGCTCTACAATCCCGCTTCGAAGGCGCGGCCGCATCAATTGGGCGAGGCATTCGCGCTGTTGCGCACGAAGAAGTCGGCCGACACGCCTGTGCTGTTCGTCCGCGCCGCCGGCACCGCGCAGGCGCGCGTCGTCCGATCGATGCTTGGCACGGCCGATGCATTGCAGGCTGACATGCGCACCTTGGTCATCGTCGGTGCCAGCACGACCCGTTCCGTCGGCCGCTGGGTCTATACGCCGCGGAGCGAGAGATGAGCGAGCGCCGCCTCGGGGCTGTCGACGACGTAGCCGACAGGCTTGTCCGGCCGCGCGATCATGATCACCGGCAGGCCGAGCGCGCGCGCCGCCGCAAGCTTCGGGTAGGTGGCGTCTCCGCCGGAATTCTTCGAGACCAGGATGTCGATCTTCCGGCCGGTGAGCAGCCCGCGTTCTGCTGCGACATCGAACGGTCCGCGCGATTGGATCAGGCTGAGGTCGGGCGGCAGCTCCTTCTGCCTCGGCGCTTCGATCAGGCGCGCGATATAGTGGTGATGGGGCGCGGCGGCAAAAAAGTGCAAGTCCTGTCGCCCCAGACTGAGGAATACGCGACGCGGCGTCGGTCCCAGCAAGCGGGCGGCATCGGCGCTGTCGCGTGCGGCCTGCCAGTTGTCGCCGGCCATCGGCTTCCACTCGGGCCGCACGATCGAGACCAGCGGCACGCCCGCCTGCTTGCACGCGGCAAGCGCATTCGTCGAAATCCGGGCGGCGTAGGGGTGGGTGGCGTCGATCATGGCTTCCGTCTTCTCGGCCGCGAGCCATTGTGCGAGACCGTCAGCGCCGCCGAAGCCGCCGATGCGCGTCCTGATCGGTTGCAGTCGCGGCGACGCCGTGCGCCCGGCCAGCGACAAGACCGGATCGAAGCGCTTGTCGACCGCGAGCAGGCGCGCCAACGCCGAGGCTTCAGTCGTGCCGCCCAGAATGAGGATGCGCATGGCTGAGCGGCAAGTCAGCACGGCCGGACGCTGGCTGTCCATTGTCGGCATCGGCGAGGATGGTCTCACAGGGCTTTCGCCGGTGGCGCAGAAGCTCGTCGCCTCGGCCGAGCTGGTCGTCGGCGGCAAGCGGCATCTCGCGCTGGCCAAGGATCTGATCAAGGGCCGGGCGTTTTCGTGGCCGAGTCCGATCACCGATGCCCTGCCCGAGATCGAGAAGTATCGCGGCCGGCCGGTCGTCGTGCTGGCAAGCGGCGATCCGTTCCACTACGGCGTCGGCGACCTCCTGATGCGCTCGTTCGGCGCGGACGAGATGCTCTGCCTGCCGCAGCCCTCCTCGTTCAGCCTCGCGGCAGCGCGGCTCGGCTGGTCACTTCAGGATGTGGCGCTGGTCAGCCTGCATGGCCGTGCGCTGGAAACCGTCGTGCGGTACCTGCAACCCGGCGCGCGCGTGCTCGCTCTGTCGTGGGACGGCTCGACGCCGGCCAAGCTCGCCAGGCTCCTGGCCGATCGCGGCATGGCCCAGTCGTCCCTGACTGTGCTGGAGGCACTCGGCGGGCCGAACGAACGCATCCATCGCGATGTCGGCAAAGCGGCGGCCCTCAACATCATTGCCCTCGAGGTCGTCGCCGGGGCGAACGCCGCGGTGGTTCCGCTTGCCGGCGGGCTCGACGACAGCTTGTTCGAGCATGACGGCCAGCTCACCAAGCGCGAGGTGCGGGCGGTCACGCTTTCCGCACTGGCGCCGCGCGCGGGTGAGTTGCTGTGGGATGTCGGGCTGGGCGCGGGCTCGATTGCGATCGAATGGCTGCTGCACCATCCCACGATGCGCGCGATCGGCATCGAGGCCGATCGCGAACGGGCGGTACGCGCCGCGCGCAACGCCGCCAGGCTGGGAACGCCCGATCTCAGGATCGTCGAAGGCCGCGCGCCCGCCGCGCTGAAGGATTTACCCCGACCCGACGCCGTCTTCATTGGCGGGGGCCTGTCGGACGATGCGCTGTTCGAGGCCGTATGGTCGGCATTGCAGCCTCACGGGCGGCTGGTCGCTAATGCCGTGTCGCTCGCCACCGAAGGCAAGCTGATCGAATACTTCGGCAAGCATGGCGGCGAGCTGGTGCGCCTCGACGTGTCTCGTGCGGGCAAGGCCGGCGCCGGCAACGTGTTCGTGTGGCGGGCGGCTGCGCCGATCGTCCAATGGCGCGTGAGGAAGCCGTGATCGTGGCGGGCGTGGGCAGCCGACGCGAAATCACGGCCGACGAGCTGGAGCGGGTCGTGCGCATGGCGCTTGGCCTCTTCCGCCTGCCCGCCGAGCGGCTGGAAGCCCTGGCGACTGAATCGGCGAAGGCCCGCGAGCCCGCTTTCCTCGACACCGCGCAACGCCTGTCGGTCAAGCTGATCGGCTGCACGACGGACGAGCTTAACCGCGTTGCCGGCCAGGTGTTGACGCCGTCGAAGCTGGTGCTCGAGACCAAGGGGGTGCCCTCGATTGCCGAGGCCTCGGCGCTGGTCGGCGCCGGCCGTAATGCCCGGCTGCTGGGAACGCGTGTGGCGACGGAACGCGCGACTTGCGCCATCGCCGTGGGAGACGGCAAGTGACGGTGCATTTCATCGGCGCCGGGCCGGGCGCGCCGGACCTCATCACTGTGCGCGGTCGCGAGCTGATCGCGCGTTGTCCGGTGTGCCTTTACGCCGGTTCGCTGGTGCCAAGGGAGCTTCTTGCCCACTGCCCGGCCGGTGCACGCATTGTCGATACGGCACCGATGTCGCTCGAGGAGATCGTGACCGAATGCAAGCGCGCGACCGTTGCTGGACATGATGTGGCGCGGCTGCATTCGGGCGACCTCTCGATCTGGAGTGCGCTTGGTGAGCAGCTGCGCGCGCTCGCGGAAGCGGGCATCGACTGGACAGTGACTCCTGGCGTGCCGTCGTTCGCTGCCGCCGCCGCCGCGCTCGGGCAGGAGCTCACCTTGCCCGAGGTCGCGCAGACGGTCGTGCTGACCCGGACGCCCGGTCGCGCTTCTTCGATGCCTGAGGGCGAGCGGCTCGAGGTTTATGCCGGGACAGGTGCCACTCTGGCCATCCATCTCTCGATCCATGTGCTCGAGAAGGTCGTGACCGAGCTCACACCTTATTATGGCGCCGATTGCCCGGTGGCGGTCGTTTACCGTGCTTCTTGGCCGGACCAGCGCATCGTGCGCGCCACGCTCGGCACGATCGCGGCCGAGGCGGCGGCGCAGCCGATGGAGCGGACAGCGATCATTTTTGTCGGCAAGGTTCTGACGACGCGCGATTTCCGCAACAGCGCGTTGTACGACGCCGGCTACCAGCGCCGCTTTCGGGGTCGGGCATGACGGCTCTCAAGCTGCCTGACACCTTTCCTCCGTTGCCCGATTTCCCCGCCGGGGAAGTGTGGCTCGCCGGAGCAGGACCCGGCGATCCGCGCCTGCTGACGGTGCTCGCGCTGCACGCGCTCAGTGCCGCCGACGACATCGTGCACGATGCCTTGGTCGACAAGCGCGTGCTGGCGATGGCGCGCGCCGGCACGACGTTGATTCCTGCCGGCAAGCGCGGCGGCCGTCCGTCCCCGCATCAGCGCGACATCAACGAGGTGCTGATCGAGCGCGCCAGGCTCGGCCGGCGTGTGCTGCGACTGAAGGGTGGCGATCCGTTCGTGTTCGGTCGCGGCTGGGACGAGGCGGCGGCGCTGACGGCGGCGGGCATCCGCTTTCGCGTCATTCCGGGCATCACCTCGGGCCTTGCCGCAGCGGCGCTCGCCGGCATTCCCGCCACGACGCGCGACACCAACCACGCCATCGTGCTCGCCGCCGGCCATCGTGCCGAGGAGGGCGGCTCAACGGCCGACTGGGAGGCGTTGGCGCGGCTCGGCCAACCGATCGTGCTCTATATGCCGATGTCGCAGCTCGCCGAGGTCGCGTCCTCCCTGCAGAAAGGCGGGCTTTCGGGGGCCACGCCGGCTGCGCTGATCCAGTCGGCCACGCTGCCGGGCGAGAAGGTCGTCGAAACAACGCTCGGTTCACTGGTCGCAGACGCCACGAAGAGCGGCATCGGTTCGCCGGCGATCCTGGTGATCGGCGCGATCGCGGCCTTGCGCAAGCAACTGCTGTTGTCTCTGGTCGGCTGGAAATGACGCGCGGCCTGGTGATCGCCGCGACGCGCTCGGGCGCGGGCAAGACGACGATCACGCTCGGCCTGATGCGGGCGCTCGCCCGTCGCGGCATGACCGTGCAGCCCTTCAAGTGCGGCCCCGACTATATCGATCCGGCGTTCCATTCCGTCGCGACCGGCCGGCCGAGCTTCTCGCTCGACGACTGGGCGATGCGGCCGGAAACGATGGCCGATCTCGTGGCGCGGCATCCCGCCGACATCGCGATCGCCGAGGGGGTGATGGGCCTTTTCGATGGCGTGCAGGGGCGCGGCGCGACGGCCGATGTGGCGGCGCGGCTCGGCTGGCCTGTTGTGTTGATCCTCGACGCCTCGGGGCAGACCGAGACCGCCGCCGCGCTCGCCGCCGGCTGCGCCAACTATCGCGACGATCTCGGCATGGCGGGCGTGATCTTGAATCGGGTCGCCAGTGCGCGGCATCTCGCGATGATCGCGCCGGCGTTCGATCGAGCGGGCGTCAAGCTGTTCGGCGCGGTGCGCGCCGATCCGCGGCTGCGGCTGCCGGAACGCCATCTCGGCCTGGTGCAGGCTAGCGAGACGACTGACCTTGCAGGCCGGATCGACCAGTTCGCCGACGCAATCGAGGCGTCTGTGAGCATCGATGCCATTATCGCAAGCGCGCGACCACTGAAGCTCGCCGCCGAGGGCACGGCACAGATGATCGAGCCGCCGGGCCAACGTATTGCGCTGGCACAGGACCGCGCCTTCTCCTTCACGTATCCGCACCTGCTGGAGCATTGGCGCAGCAGCGGCGCGCAGATCCTGCCGTTCTCGCCGCTCGCCAATGAAGCACCTGCGTCGGATGCCGACGCGATCTGGCTGCCGGGCGGCTACCCCGAGCTGCATGCCGGGCCGCTCGCGGCGGCAGCGAATTTTCTCCACGGTCTCAAGCAGGCAGCGAGACGCAGCGCGACGGTTCATGGCGAATGTGGCGGCTACATGGTGCTGGGCGAGGGGCTGGAAGACGCGCAAGGGCAGCGCCATGCCATGGCCGGACTCCTGAAGCTGGAGACGTCGTTCGCCAGACGCAGTCTGCATCTTGGCTATCGCCGTGCGCGCCTGCTGAGGGACGGCGCGCTCGGCAAATCGGGAACCGAAATCCTCGGCCATGAATTTCACTACGCGCGCGTCGTCTCGACCGGTGACGAGCCGCTGGTCGAATGTCGCGACGCGTCGGGCGCTGCGGTCGTCGAAGCCGGTGCGCGGCGCGGGCCAGTCGGCGGCACTTTCTTTCACGCCATTGTGCGCCAATAGGCGCGGAGATCGACATGACGGTTCCTGTTTTCGACGCGGCGTTCCGCGACAAGTTCCGCGATCTCGTGCTGTGGCGGCGCGACGTGCGGCGCTTCCGTCCCGACCCCCTCGATCCTGCGCAACTCGACCGGCTGATCGAGATCGCCACCCATGCGCCATCGGTCGGCTTCAGCCAGCCCTGGCGGTTCGTGAAGGTCGACGATCCGGCGCGCCGGCTTGCCGTATGGGAAAGCTTCGCCAAGGCGAACGACAAGGCGCTGCAGGGCTACCAGGGCGAGCAGAAGGCCAACTACGCAAGCCTCAAGCTTGCGGGCCTGAAAGAGGCGCCGGTGCATCTAGCCGTGTTCTGTGACGACACGACGGCGACGGGGAGCGGCCTGGGGGCGCAGACAATGCCGGAAACACGGCGTTATTCGGTGGTCGCGGCGGTGCAGACGCTATGGCTCGCAGCGCGCGCCGAAGGCATCGGCATGGGCTGGGTCTCGATCCTCGATCCGCAGGAAGTCAGCCGAGTGCTCGACGTGCCGGAGGGTTGGAGCTTGATTGCCTATCTATGCCTTGGCCGGCCGGCCGAGCAGCATCTCGATCCCGAACTCGAGCGTCATCACTGGGAGCACCGTCACTATATCGGCGACGTGGTGTTCACCCGCTGAGCGTCCATCAACTCGACATGCGGCGCGCGCCCCGCACGCACCGCGATTGCCAGCGATCGACAGGCGATGTAGCCCGCGAAAAGCGCCGAGACCGCGGCAGTGATATCGCAAGGCACGATGGCGTCTTCGAGCGTCGCACCGGTGAAATCGATAAAAGAGAGCGCGACCATGCCGGCTGCCGCCATGGTGCCGTCGAAGCTGCGCTGCAGGCGCACCAAGTCACGCGTGTGGTCGACGGCAAGCTGCATCGTCCAGCCGCGCGCACGGCCGACAACACTGCCCACCGCCGCAGCGATCAACCACTCGGCGTCGTGCGGGAAGGTTGCGTCGAAAACGCCGGCGAGCAGCACAAGAGACGTGACGACCGCAAGTGCCGCCGGAACAGCGAGCCGCCACAGCTTGATGACGCTGCCGCGCGACTGTCCTGACATCGTTGTCAGGCAGGTCACGGCGATGAGGACCGTGAAGACGTTTGCAAGGCTGAGAGGCGCAATCATCAGCAGATATTTTAGAACAAAACCTTTGTTCTGCCGAGACGCGTCGAGATGCAAGAAGTCGTCACTCGTGCGTCACACCTGCTGCAATGTGCTTTGGCCCGTGAACCAGTCGAGGATCGGTCCGTTCTCGTCACGCGGATAAGTATGCGCGAGATCCTCGATGCGGCGATAGATGACATTGGCGCCAGCTTGCCGCAGTGCCCGTTCCGCGCCGCGCGCCATTTCGGCCGGGAACATCCAATCCTGTGCGCCATGCACGATGCAAATTGGCAGTTCGTGCAGGCGGTCTGCATTCGCCATGGCGAGGATCAGGGGATGAAATGAGGCGGCAACCGGCGCGAGATGCGTGAAGCGGCAGCCGCCTTGCAGGCCCAACACGTAGGTGAATGTGCCGCCGTCGCTCATGCCGGTGAGCAACTGCCGTGCAGGATCGATGTTCCACTTGGCGGCGATGTCGCCCGTGATCTGTTCGATGTTCGAACCGTCGATGTCGGGTTCCATCAACGACCAGGTCGAGCCGCGTGCTGTCGGAGCGACAAGGATGAAATTGCGGGTGCGGGCCTCGCGCAGCCAGCTCCACAGGAAGGCGCCGCCGTTGCCGCTGCCGCCATGCATGGCGACCACGAGCGGGCAAGGATGCGCCGGATCGTAGCTCTCGGGCACGTACATCGAGAAGCCGCCGCGCGTGCCGGCCGGCCCGCCGACATGCATGACGCCCACGCCATCGCGGGCCGGATCGACCGTGGCCAGGCGCTCGAGCAGGCCCGCATCGTTTCGGGCGGCCGGCTCGAGGAAGAACTGACTGACGGGGCGCAAGTGCGGCGCCATCGGATAGAGTGCTTCGGCGGCGCGCGCGTAGGCGCGAAGTGCCCGGTAGGCCGCGACGATCGGTTGCTCGGCCTGCGGCGCCGCAAGCAGACCGGCCACCCCCTCGCTGGTCGCCGCCGCCGACTTTTCCAGGCACTCCCGCGCCGGCAGCAGCCTCTCCGGCCAGTCCAGCCCGCGTGAGGCCGCCAGCGCCCGGTCGAGGTCGCCGCGGCGGCTGCCGACCGCATCGATCAGATCGGCTAGCGTCGTCGGCGACAAATGCCGCCCGGCAAACTCCAGCGCGTAAAGCGCCTTCAGGATGGCGGGGACAAGTCGCGAAATGAGATCGACCACCGGTTCGTTCGGCGCGGACATGCCGCAGCATAGGCGGGCGCGGGGCAAAGCAGTAGAAATCGCCTTCCGACACGCGGGCCGAGGCCCGGAAAATGCCGAAAAATCTACGCTCTGCTTGCTCTTGAGCCTGCAGTCCGCTTGGATACGTTATCCGCCAATCAGAATACGCGAGGGGGAGCCCCAAGGCATGAGCGAAGTTCAGTATATGGCCGCCAAGACCGTCAAAGAGGCGGTGAAAATGATGCAGGCCGCCAAGGGCAAGGGCTGGATCCTAGCCGGCGGCACCGACCTTCTGGTTCAGATGAAGAGCGGCCTGAGGTCGCCCGGGGTCATCATCGACGTCAAACACATTCCCGAGATGACGACGGTGGTCGAAAAGAAGGGGAGCTTCACCATCGGCGCAGCCACACCGGCGGCGGTGCTGGGCGAGAACAAGAAGCTCAAGAAGGCCTGGCCTGGGGTTATCGAGGCCGCGAACCTGATCGGCTCGACCCAGGTGCAGGGCCGCGCCTCGATGGGCGGCAATCTCTGCAACGCCTCGCCAGCTGCCGACTCGGTTCCGGCGCTCGTGGCTGCCGGCTGCATCGTCAATGTGCAGGGCCCCAAGGGCAAGCGCTCGGTGCCGATCGAGAAATTCAACTCCGGCCCCGGCAAGACGACGCTCAAGAACGGCGAGATCGTGGTCTCGCTGACGCTGCCGGCGCGGCCCAAGAGCTCGAGCGACGCCTATCGCCGCCTGATCCCGCGCACGGAAATGGATATCGCGGTCGTCGGCATGGGCGTCAGCCTCACCATGAAAGGCGATACAGTCGCCGACGCGCGGGTCGGCCTCGGCGCCGTGGCGCCGACGGTGCTGCGCGTCGCCAGGGCCGAGAAGGCCCTGATCGGCTCCAAGCTCGACGACAAGGCGCTCGAGGCCGCCGCCGCCGCCTGCTCGGCGGCGTGCAAGCCGATCGACGACAAGCGCGGCACCATCAAGTACCGCACCAAGATTGCCGGCGTGCTGCTCAAGCGCGTGGCGCTGATCGCTCGCGATCGCGTCAAGGGCATCGAACACCATATGCACGACAGCTGGGCATAAAGAGGCAGGGGCATCCACCAATGGCAAAGATCCACGTCAACACCACCATCAACGGCTCGCCGACCGAGTTCCTGTGCGACGCCAATCAGACCCTGCTCGACGTCCTGCGCGATACGCTGGGGCTCACCGGCAGCAAGGAAGGCTGCGGTTCGGGCGATTGCGGCGCCTGCAGCGTCACGGTCAACGGCCGGCTCTGCTGCTCCTGCCTCATCCTGGCGCCCGAAGCCGAGGGCCAGAAAATCGAAACCATCGAGGGCATGGCGGACGGCGACAAGCTCCATCCGCTGCAGAAGAAGTTCGTCGAGATGGCGGCGCTCCAGTGCGGCATCTGTACACCGGGCTTCCTCGTCGCCTCGCGGGCGCTGCTCGCCAAGAACCCCAACCCGACCGAGACCGAAGTCCGCTATTGGCTGGCGGGCAACCTCTGCCGCTGCACCGGCTACGACAAGATCATCTCCGCCGTTCTCGACGTCGCCGCCGAAATGAGGGAGGGCGCCAAATGAGCAACGCCAAATACAAGTGGATCGGCACCCGCCCCGATCGTCCGGACGGCGCCGACAAGGTGACCGGGCGCGCCCGTTTCGGGGCCGACTTCAACCTGCCCGGTCAGCTCGTCGGCAAGGTGCTGCGCAGCCCGCACGCCCATGCCGAGATTCGCTCGATCGACACCTCGAAGGCAGAGGCGCTGCCCGGCGTGAAGGCGGTCGTCACGGCCAAGGATTTTCCCGAGCAGGCCAACCTGATCGTGCCGACCGGCGAGATGCAGGTGAACCTGCGCGACGTGACGCGCAACATCATGGCGCGCGAGAAGGCGCTCTATGAAGGTCACCCCGTCGCCGCGGTCGCCGCCGTCTCGGAGGCGGTCGCCCGCCAGGCGCTGGCGCTGATCAAGGTCGACTACAAGGTGCTGCCGCACGTCATCGACGTGCTCGACGCCATGAAGCCCAACGCGCCGGTGCTGCATGACGGCATGATGACCGAGGGCGCCAATCCGCCGGCCACCAAGGCCTCCAACATCGCCAAGCGCATCGAGTTCAAGAAGGGCGATGCGGCCGCGGGCTTCGCCCAGGCGGACGTCGTGATCGAGCGCGACTTCAGCACCCAGGCGGTCCACCAGGGCTACATCGAGCCGCATGCCGCGCTCGCCAGCGCCAGCGAAGACGGCCAGGTCCAGGTCTGGTCGACGACACAGGGCCACTTCCAGGTGCGCGGCTTCTGTGCGCGGCTGCTGAACATCGAGACCTCGCAGATCCGCGTCACGCCGACCGAGATCGGCGGCGGCTTCGGCGGCAAGACCGTGGTCTATCTCGAGCCGCTCGCCATCCGGCTGTCTCAGAAGGCGGGCAAGCCGGTGAAGATGACGATGACGCGCGAGGAGGTGTTCCGCGCCTCCGGCCCGGCGCCCGGCGGCAACGTCTATGTCAAGATCGGCGCCACCAAGGACGGCCGCATCGTCGCCGGCGAATGCATCGTCAAGATGCAGGCCGGCGCCTTCCCAGGCTCGCCGGTCGGCCCCGCCTGCATGTGCAGCTTCGCCTGCTACGACATCGACAACCTCTACATCGAGGGCTTCGACGTCGTGAGCAACCGGCCCAAGGTCGCGGCCTATCGTGCCCCCGGCGCGCCGATCTCGGCGTGGGCCGTCGAATCCGCCATCGACATGCTGGCGCAGCGCCTCAACATGGATCCGATCGATCTGCGCCTGAAGAATGCCGCCAGGAAGGGCACCAAGACCGCCTACGGCGTCACTTTCAACACCATCGGCATGGTCGAGACGCTGGAGGCGGCCAAGAACTCGCCGCACTACAAGACGCCGGTCAAGCCGGGCTATGCGCGCGGCGTCGCGGCCGGCTTCTGGTTCAACGTCGGCGCCGACTCGAGCGCCGCCGCCCATGTCGGCGAGGACGGCTCCGTCACTGTGATCTCGGGCAATCCCGACATCGGCGGCAGCCGCGCTTCGCTCGCCCTGATGGCGGCCGAGGAATTGGGCGTCGACTACGACAAGGTGCGGCCGGTGATCGCCGACACGGCCTCGATCGGCTTCAACTTCGTGACCGGCGGCAGCCGCGTCACCTTCGCCACCGGCCTCGCCGTCGTGAACTCGGTGCGCGACCTGATCCGCGAGCTGAAGGTGCGTGCCGCCAAGATCTGGAAGGTCGACCCGGAGGCGGTGATCTGGGAGAACGGCATGGCCAAGCCCGCCGGCTCCAACGTCGGCGACTTCAAGCCGCTGTCGATCGCCGAGCTGGCCGCCCAGGCGGGGCGTACCGGCGGGCCGATCAACGGCCACGCCCAGCTCAACGTCACCGGCGCGGGGCCGGGCTTCGGCGTGCACATCGTCGACCTCAAGGTCGACCGCGACACGGGCTGCGTCTCGATCGGCCGCTACACGGCGGCGCAGGACGTCGGCACCGCGATCCACCCGAGTTACGTGGAAGGCCAGCTGCAGGGCGGCGCCGTCCAAGGCATCGGCTGGGCACTGAACGAGGAGTACATCTACAACAAGCGCGGGCGGCTCGATAACCCGGGCTTCCTCGACTACCGCATGCCGGTCGCGTCCGACCTGCCGATGATCGAGACGATCCTCGTCGAGGTACCGAACCCGACGCATCCCTACGGCGTGCGCGGCGTCGGCGAAGTGCCGATCGTTCCGCCCACCGCCGCCATCGGCAACGCCATCGCCCGCAACACCGGCGTGCGCCTGGTCGACCTGCCAATGTCGCCGCCCAAGATCTCCGAGGCGCTTGACGCCGCGGCACCGCGAATGGCGGCCGAGTAACAAAGAAGAAGACAACGCGTAACGCAGGAGGGAACCGATGGCCTACAAGATCATGATCATGGGCGCGTCCTATGGATCGTTGCTCGCGTCCAAGATCCTTTTCGGCGGCCATTCGGTTCACCTCATCTGCCTGCCGGCGGAAGCGGACCTGATCAACAGCGAGGGCTTCAAGGTGCGGCTGCCGGTGCGCGGCCGCAAGGATCCGGTGCTGCTCGAGTCGCGCAGGCTGCCGGGCAAGGTGACGGCGGGTGGCGTCGACAGCGCCAATCCCGCCGACTTCGACCTGATCGGTCTCGCCATGCAGGAGCCGCAGTACCGCTCGCCCGGCGTGCGCGAACTGCTGGACCGGGTCGCGAGATCGCGCAAGCCCTGCATGTCGATCATGAACATGCCGCCGCTGCCCTACATGCGCCGCATCCCGGGCCTGAATGGCGATTCGCTGAAGCCCGCCTACACCGATGCCTCGGTGTGGGACAATTTCGACCCCGAGTGCATGACCTTGAACAGCCCCGACCCGCAGGCGATCCGCCCGCCCGAGGAGAAGGTCAACTTCCTGCAGGTCACCCTGCCCACCAACTTCAAGGTCGCCAGGTTCACGGACGCCAAGGCGACGGCGATCCTGCGCCAGCTCGAGAAGGACGTCGAAGCCGCGCGCTTCGAGACGCCCGAGGGCAAGATCGAGCTGCCGGTCAAGCTCAAGGTCTACGATTCGATCTTCGTGCCGCTTGCCAAGTGGGCGATGCTGCTCGCCGGCAACTATCGCTGCATCACCAAGGACGGCATGCGCACCGCACAGGAAGCGGTGCACTCCGACATCGAGACCTCGCGCTCGGTCTACAATTTCGTCAACGACCTATGCGTGAAGCTCGGCGCCAATCCCAACGACCTGGTGCCATTCGAGAAGTATGCCGCAGCGGCGCAGAGCCTGGTGCGGCCCGCGTCCGCGGCACGGGCGCTCAACAACGGCATGCCCAACATCGAGCGCGCCGACAAGCTGGTGCAGCTGATCGCCCGCCAGAAGGGCCTCAGCCACCCGGTGATCGACGCCGGCGTCGCCTTGGTCGACGCCCGGCTCGAGGCCAACCGCAAAAAGGCGGCCGCCTGAGCACGTCGATGTCCCACGATGTACCAACGTCGTGGGACATGTTTGATATCGATGAAATAAGGTTTTTAGGCCGAATGTCCCACTTTATGCGCCACACCCCCGGGAGCTGAGGGCGGCCAGAAAGTTCTATAGGACAGAATCGGTTTCGCTAAGCCGCCTGGGCCTCCGCCTGCGTCGCCGTCGGGCCGTCGCCGGCCAAGGTCGTACGGCGCATGTCGCGCGGCTCGTTGGCCGGGAACGGCCGGGCGCGGTGCATCGTCTGGCGGTTGTCCCACATCACGAGGTCGCCGACGCGCCATTTGTGCGTGTAGACGAACTCGCGCTGCGTGGCGTGCTCGATCAGGTCGCGCAGGAAGCCGCGCGCCTCGGGGATCGGCCAGCCGACGATGGCACCGGCATGGCTCGCGAGATAGAGCGACTTGCGGCCGGTCACGGGATGGGTGCGCACCATGCACTGCCGCACCGGCTTGAAGCGCTCGCGCTCTTCCTCGGTGAAGTCGAAGAAGCCGATCTGCTGGCGCGAATACATCTGGCTGTGCTCGCACACCAT
>Ga0070741_10011784_pt1 | contig 16015 bp, 11 predicted proteins | sample Coa_R1_4_FD_66440 | JGI IMG/M metagenome (GOLD analysis project Ga0070741, IMG submission 66440) | Surface soil microbial communities from Centralia Pennsylvania, which are recovering from an underground coalmine fire - Coalmine... | ecosystem: Environmental > Terrestrial > Soil > Unclassified ...
GGGTCGTTCTTGAAGCCGTGCGGCGGGTTCTGGCCGAGCTGCGTGACGTAGTGCCCGGCGGTGTCGAGATGCACCGGCATCGCCGAGAGCGCGATCCACGGCAGCGTGAAGTAGATCGCGAAGACGGCGATCGCGACCCACGAGATCGAGCGTGGGATCGAGCGCACCGGGTCGCGTGCCTCCTCGGCGAGGTTCGACACGGTCTCGATCCCGGTGTACGCGATCATCGCCACCGGAATCGCAAGCAGGAACGCGCTCCACGTCGGCGCCTTCCCGAAATGCACGTTCGACGTCAGCACGTGCGGGTGGAAGATCAGGAAGAAGCCGAGTGTCACGAGCAGGAGCTGCGTCGCGAAGTCGATCACCGCGAGCACGATGTTCAGACGCGCCGCTTCCTTGATGCCGACAATGTTGATGCCGACGAGCAGCCACGTCAGCACGATGCCGACCACGATGTCCCAAGGATTCGTCCGCAGCGGCGCCCAGAAGATCGACAGGTAGTGCGGAACGAAGATCACCGAGATCGCGACGGTGATGACGTAGTTCAGCATCTGTGCCCACGCCGCCCCGAACGAGACGAGCTCGTTGAAGGCGTGCCGCGCGAAGCTCGACGAGCCACCCGCCTCCGGGTAGCGCACGGTGCCCTCGGCGTACGTCGCGGCGGTCGCGGCGAAGATCAGCCCGCTGACGATGAAGACGATCGGCGTTAGGCCGAGCGCGATCCCGGCGGTCAGCCCGAGCGCGTAGTAGATCGAGGAGCCGACGTTGCCGTACGCCGTCGCAAAGAGCGCGGGAGCGCCGAGGACACGCTCGAGACCGTGGCTCTGACGCCTCCGCCGTGGCACGACCGGGAAGCGTATTGATCTACAAGGTCGGCTAGCGGAAAAGCTGGTAGGGCACGCTCGAGAGCAGCACCCGCTGCTCGAAGAGGAGCAGCCGCTTGATGTAGAGCGCCCGCTGGTTGTGCAGCAGCCTGGCCCACCCCCGGACGACGACCTCCGGCATGACCACGTTCACGACCGTCTCCCCGTCGCTCGTCAGGTCGCGGAGATACGAGAGCAGCGGGGTGCCGATGTCGCGAAACGGTGCGTCGCTCAGGTCGAGCGGCATGGCCACGCCCGCCCGGACGTACTCGTCCTGGAACCTCGCAGCCTCGGCCTCGTCGAACGCGAACGAAACGGCACGGGTGTCGTCGACCCCGAGGGATGCTGCGTAGTTGAGCGCCCGGAGCGATCCGGCGTGGATGTTCGCGAGCAGCACACGCACCACAAGGCGCTTCGGCGCCGCCGGCTCAGGCTCTCGTCTCGACGTCACGGCCGGCACCCCGGTCACCACCACGCCCGGCTCGGAGAGCAGCCGCAGCTTCAGCCGAAAAGACGAGCGCCCCGCGGCGGTCAGGAGCGACGCGCGCGAGAACTGCTCCGGGACGAGCAGCGTCACGAAGTCGGATTCGCCGCGCGGCAGCCGCCAGACCTCCTCGAGCAGTGTGTGCACCCGGCCCTCGTCGTTGGACAGGACCTCGAGGCGGGGCGAATCGCCGGCGATGCTCCACCAGCGTGCGCGGATGCCCGAGTCGGTGTGCGAGCCCGGCACGAGCAGCGCGCGCGTCCTCCCGGGGACCGAGATCCGATGCGCGTACCAAAGCGCGCGCTCGGTGGCCGCGTCGATCGAGCCGACCGCGAGCAGCACCTCGTTCGTCAGGGGCCGCGCAGCGGTCACCGCACCGACACCCGCGCGCAGCCTCCGCGCAAAGCGGCGGTAGTGCCTGTTGACACCGAGGAACGAGACGACCAGCACGGGGATCGCCACCGTTACGAGCCACGCGCCTTCGGCGAACTTCGTCCACACGACGACGAGCGTGACGACCCCCGTCGCCGTCGCTCCGACCGCGTTGACCACGATGCGGTGCGACCAGCCGCGATCGCGCGTCCGCAGCCAGTAGCGCACCATGCCGAACTGCGAGAGCGTGAACGCGGTGAACACCCCGATCACGTAGAGGTGGATCAGCGAGTTCACGCTCGCGTTGTAGGCCCACAGCAGTGCCATCGCGATCGCGGTGAGGACGATGATCCCGTTCGAGAACACGAGACGGTCGCCGAGGTTCGTGAACTGACGCGCGAAGAAGCGGTCGCGCGCGAGCAGAGCCGCGAGCCGCGGGAAGCCCTGGTACGAGGTGTTGGCCGCGAGGATCAACACACCGAGAGTCAACGTCTGGACGACCCAGTACATGAACCCGAACGTGGACGAGGACGGGAAGACACCACGCGCGAGCTCGGACAGCACGGACGGCGTCCCGGTCATGGTCGGCCGCGCATGCATATGCACGGCGAGCCACGACACGCCGAGGAACATCGCGATCGCCATCGTGCCGAGAATCAGCATCGTCGCGGCTGCGTTTCGGCCGTGCGGGCGCCGGAAGGCGTTGACTCCGTTCGCAATCGCCTCGACTCCGGTCAACGCGGTCGACCCGGACGAGAACGCACGCAGCACGACGAAGATCGTCACCGCACCGGTGCCGGCGAGAAGCGGATGCGGGACGGTCGCCTGCGGGCACGAGCCCGTCGCGCACTTCGTGATGCCGACGCCGATCAGCGCGAAGATCGACATCACGAAGCCGTAGGTCGGCAGCGCGAACAGGATGCCGGCCTCCTTCACGCCGCGCAGGTTCGCGAGAGCGATCAGCGCGACGCTGCCGAGCGACAACGCAAGCTCATGCCCGCGGAGGGACGAGACCGCGGAGGTCAGCGCGAGCACGCCGGCGGCGACCGATACGGCGACGGTCAGCACGTAGTCGGTCAGCAGCGCAGCGGCGGCGACGAGGCTCGGCAGCTTGCCGAGGTTCTCCTTCGCGACGACGTAGGCACCGCCCGAGCTCTCGTACACCTGGACGGTCTGCCGGTACGAGAGCACCACGATTCCGAGGAGGCCCGCGATCGCGAGCGAGATCGGAAATGCAAGGTGCGCGGCGGTCGCCGACGCGGTCACGAGGACGACGAGCGCGGCCTCGGTGGCGTACGCGACCGAGGACAGCGGGTCCGAGGCGAAGATCGGCAGCGCCAGCCACTTCGGGAGCAGCGTCTCGTCGAGCCGGTCGGAGGCCATCGGCCGCCCGACCATCACGCGCTTCAGCCGCGGACTTCGCGGCTCGAGCTCACGCAGCCCGGCCACGTGGCCCCTCGAGTGCCGCGCGAGCCTCGTCGAGCGCGGCTTCGAGCCGTGCGGGCACGCCTCGGCCGTAGAGCGGGCCCGACCCATCCGTCAGAAGGCGATCGACGAGCAGCACGCCGCGCGGCGTGACCGGAAGCGAGAGGTCGTACAGGCGGCTCGCCAGCTCGAGCAGCTGCGGGCGGCAGGCGCGGACGGCCACGCGATCGATCGGTGAGGCGGTCGGCAGGACGCGCTCGTCGGACGCGTGGACCACACCCGTCAGGGAGCGCGCGAGCTCGAGACGGTTTTCTTCCGAGCAAAGCTCGCGCGTGCGCCATGCGAGCCGCGGCGAAGGAAGCCGCGTGACGATGAGCTCGTCATCGGCACGCCGCCGTGCGGCGCGCAGCGCGCGGCGAGCCTCCCAGGTACGAACCGGAGCGAGCAGCTTCATCGTCATGTAGCGAGCGTAGGACTGGGTGCCTCAGCGCCGGCTCAAGGTTCCGGCGGGCGTTCTCAAGCTCGTCTCAAGAAACCAATCTGTAGCCCGCGCCGGGCTCGGTGAGGAGATGGCGCGGCCGGGCCGGGTCGGCCTCGAGCTTGCGTCGCAGTTGCGACACGTACACGTGGAGGTAGTTGGACTCGTCGCCGTAGGCGGGCCCCCACACATCACGCAGGATTGCCCGGTGCGTGAGCAGCTTCCCCTCGTTGAGCGCGAGCAGACGCAGGATGCGGAACTCGCGCGGCGTCAGGTGCACGCGCTCACCCGCGACTGTCACCTCGGAGCGCTCGAGATCGACGCGTATCTCCCCCACCTCGAGAACGGGCGCCGGAGCCTGCGTCGTGCGACGAAGGATCGCGCGCAGCCGAGCGAGGAGCTCGTCGATCCCGAACGGCTTCGTCACGTAGTCGTCCGCTCCAGCGTCGAGCGCGCGAATCTTCTCTTCCTCGTCCCCGACCGCGGACACGAGGACGATCGGCACGTCCGTCCACGAACGCAGCGCCTCGCACACCTCGTGACCGGTCCCATCCGGCAGGAGAAGGTCGAGGACGACCGCATCCGGCGGCCGCAGCACTGCGTTCGCCGTCGCCTCGGCGACGGTCGCCGCGGTATCGACCTCGTAGCCGGCGCCGCGCAGGTTGGTCACGAGCGCGCGCCGGAACTGCGGCTCGTCGTCGACGACGAGCACGCGAAGCGTCATCGGCCGACTCCCGACGGCACCGGCTCGGCGTGGATCGTCAGCCGCGCGACGGTCCCGCCGCCGACGCGAGGCATGAGCTCGAGCTCGACGTCGTTCACGCGCGCGAAACCGTGCGCGATCGCAAGCCCCAGCCCCAGACCGCGCTTCGAGCTCGTCACGCCGTCGAGGCCGCAGCCTCGGTCGAGCACCTCGATCGTGACCTGCGCGCCGGCCGAGCGCGCACGGAGGTCGACCGGACCGGTCGAGAACTTGAGCGCGTTCTCGATCAGGTTGACGAGGACGCGCTGCAGCTGTACCGCGTCCACGAGGACGGGCGGCAACGTTCCCGGCGCACTGATGCGCAGGCGAGAGCTCGCCGAGATCTCGGCCGACGCCTGCGCAACAAGATCGTCGACGTCCCACAATGCGCGATGCGCGGCGGCGGCGCCGGCTCCGAGCCGTGAGAGGTCGAGGACGTTCTCGACAAGACGCGAGAGCCGCGCGATCTCGAGCACGATCGTCTCGAGCAACTCGGCGCGGTCGGCCGGGGCGAGCGCGAGCGTGTCGTCGCGCAGCCCGTCGACCGCCGCACGGATCGTGGCGATCGGCGTCCGGAAGTCGTGCGACACCGTCTGCAGGACGGTGGTCTTGATCTCGTCGGACCGCCGGACCTCCTCGGCCTCGCGACGCTCGTCCGAGAGGCGGAGCAAGGAGTCGACCGCCGCCTCGAACCGCCCCCTCGCGACCGTGTCGCCGGCGGCGAGAACCGCACGCGCACGCTCGCGGATCTCGTCGAGCGGCTCCTCGCGCAAGAGCGCTGCAGCAGCGTCTGCAAGAAGGCTGGCCTCCCGCTCGCGCTGCTCGGCCTCCGCCGCGCGTCGCCGAGCCCTCGCCGCGAGCTCGCTCGAGACGATCGCCGTCGTCAGGTAGACGGCGAGCGCCGTCCAGTTGCGCGCATCGGCGAGCGTGAAGGTGTTCACCGGCGGCAGAAAGAGAAAGTTGAACGCGAGCATCGACGCGACCGCGACCAGCACCGCGAAGACGACGCCGAGCCACACGGCGGTGCCGAGAACCGCGAGCGTGTAGAGCACGCCGAGGCTGAGCGTCGGCGCGATCGGCCGCAGCGCGTAGACGAGCCCCGTCGCCGCGCCGACGGAGGCGACGGCGCCCGCGAGCGCGACCGGGATGGGCGTGGCGGTCACGCGCGGCACGGTACTCCTCGCACACGCGGTGCGCGGGGGGCCCGATCGGCCCCGCGCGCCGCACAGCAAGCCTCTAGTGGATCGAGACGAGCAGCGGGATGATCAGGATCGCGACGATGTTCGTGATCTTGATCATCGGGTTGATCGCCGGCCCGGCGGTGTCCTTGTAAGGATCGCCGACCGTGTCGCCGGTGACGGAGGCAGCATGTGCCTCCGAGCCCTTGCCGCCGTACTCGCCGTCCTCGATCGTCTTCTTCGCGTTGTCCCAGGCGCCACCGCCCGAGGTCATCGCGATCGCGAGGAAGAGGCCGGTGACGATCGTGCCGATCAGGAGCCCGCCGAGCATGCGAACGTTGATGATCCCGACCACGATCGGGAACGCGATCGGGATGATCGCGGGCGCCAGCATCGACCTGATCGCCGACCCGGTGACGATGGCGACCGCGCGGCTGTAGTCCGGCCGCTCGGTGTAATCCATGATTCCCGGGTGCTCGCGGAACTGGCGGCGCACCTCCTGGACGACCTCCCCACCGACCCGCCCGACCGCCTGCATCGCAAGCGACGCGAAGAGGAACGGCATCAGGCCGCCGATGAAGAGGCCGGCGACGACCCACGCGTCCGACAGGTTGAACGAGACAGTTGCGAGCGCGCTCCCCGCGTGCGCCTGCGTGTGCAGGCCACTCGTGTACGAGTCGAAGAGGACCAGCGCGGCAAGTGCGGCCGAGCCGATTGCGTAGCCCTTCGTCACCGCCTTCGTCGTGTTGCCGACGGCATCGAGCGGGTCGGTGATGCCGCGCACCTCCTCGGGCAGGTCGGCCATCTCGGCGATTCCGCCCGCGTTGTCGGTGACCGGGCCGTACGCGTCGAGCGCGACGATCAGGCCCGTCATCGAGAGCTGCGCCATCACGGCGACACCGATTCCGAACAGGCCGGCGAAATGATGCGCGACCAGGATGCCTGCCGCGATCACGATCACCGGCGCGGCCGTCGCCTGCATCCCGACGGCGAGACCTTCGATGATGTTCGTCGCGTGCCCCGTCTGCGAGGCGCGCGCGATCATTTTCACGGGACTCCAGCGGGTCCCCGTGTAGAACTCGGTGATCGCGACGAGCAGGAACGTGACGACGAGGCCGACGATCGCCGAGACGTAGAGGTCGCCAAAGCCGTACGCGCCCTTGTCGAAGCCCATCGTGATCGGGATGAACCCGAGCGCCGAGAGCACCGTCGCAGCCAGCACCGACTTGTACAGCGCGTTGATCACCGCGTTCGGACCGCTTCCAAGGCGCGCGAAGAACGTGCCGATCACGGATGCGATGGCGGAGACGCCGCCGATCGCGAGCGGATAGAGGTAGAGCCGCGCGTCGGCGAGCCCCTCGAGCGTGCCGAGGAGCATCACGGCGACCGCGGTCACCGCGTAGGTCTCGAACAGGTCGGCGGCCATCCCGGCGCAGTCGCCGACGTTGTCGCCGACGTTGTCGGCGATCACCGCCGCGTTGCGCGGGTCGTCTTCGGGAATGCCCGCCTCGATCTTTCCGACGAGGTCGGCGCCGACGTCGGCGGCCTTCGTGAAGATGCCGCCGCCGAGCCGAGCGAAGACGGAGATGAGGGAGCCGCCGAACGCAAGACCCACGAGGTCGGTGATCGCGCGCTTCGGCGAGTCGCCGATGCCGGCGGTGAGGAACCAGTAGTAGCCCGTGACGCCGAGGAGCGCGAGGCCGGCAACGAGCAGTCCCGTCACGGATCCGGCGCGGAACGCGACGTTCAGCGCCGGCTTCAGCCCGCCGCGCGCGGCCTCGGCCGTCCGGCTGTTCGAGCGCACGGCGACGTTCATGCCGATGAAGCCGGCGGCAGCCGACAGCGTGGCCCCGATCAGGAAGCCGAACGCCGTGCCCCAGCCGAGCTTGTCGTAGACGCCCAGCAGGATGAACGGCACGATCGCCACCACCGCGATCGTCGTGTACTGCTTGCGCAGGTACGCGGCCGCCCCTTCCTGCACTGCAGCTGCGATCTCGCGCATTCGCTCGTTACCGGCCGGCTGCTGGAGCAGCCACCAGGTCAAGTAGAGCCCGTAACCCACGGCGACGCCGGCACCGACGAGGCCGAGGAGCACGGGATGATGCCTGAACCAATCCATCCGTTTCGCTCCCTCACAAAGTCAAGCGCCGAAGTGCTTCGGCGCGGGCGATTATGTATCACAAGCGGTCGCCGGACTAGCCGGAAGCGGCCGTGGCATACGCCACTTGCAGCTCCGCAACGGCGGGCTCCAGCGCGCGGCGCGCCTCCTCGGCGAGCTGCGGGAGCAGCGTCACCGCGGCGTCGATCGCCTTCTTGGCCTCCGCCAGCTCGCCGCGCTCGACCTTCGCCTGCCCGACCGTCAGGAACGTCGAGCAGGCGGAGAGCAGGAGCCCGTCGACCTCGAGCGCCCCGATCTGCTCGGCGAAATCGCTCGGATCAGCTCCCAATGGGTTCACCGGCTCGGACCTGCTCGGCGTAGATCTCCTCGAGGCTCGCGCCTTCCTCGAAGCGCGCGATCTGGCGTTCGGCCGCGTTCTGGCCGGGCACGGCGAGGTACGGCGCCGCGCCGATCTCGTCGGCAACCGGCGCCACCCAGTCGAGGAGCTGCTCGATCCGAGCGCGCGCGGGAACAGGCTCGCCGCGCGCGAAGTCGAGCAGCTCGCCGGAGAGGCCGTAGCGAATCGCTCGCCACATGTTCTCCTCGAGCAGGCGCGGCGGCGGCGTGGGCAGCGGTTCCCCTTCGTCGACCGCGCGGGCACAGCGCGCCGCGAGCGCGTAGGCGAGCGCGGCGAGCGCCTGCGACTCGGCGAGATCCGGCTGTCCGTCGCAGATGCGGATCTCGACCGTCGGATAGGCGAGGTGCGGGCGGACGCTCCACCAGATCTGCGTGTGCTCGTCGATCGACCGCGTGCGGTAGAGAAACGAGACGTAGTCCTCCCAGCCCTGCCAGGTGCCGTATGCATCGGGGATGCCGCAGCGCGGGAACATGCGCGTGAACACCTCGGTACGCGCCGAGTGCAGGCCCGAGTTCACGCCCTCGACGAACGGGGAGCTCGCCGAGAGTGCGAGCAGCTCCGGCAGGAACACGCGCAGCGCGTCATGGACCGCAATCGCACGGTCCGCGCCTGCGATGCCGACGTGCACGTGCAGGCCGAACGTGTTGTTGCGCCAGACGACGTAGCGCAGGAGCTCGTCGTTGCGACGGTAGTGCGGCGTGTCGATGATGCGCTGGTCCTGCCAGCGACTCCACGGATGCGTGCCGGTGCCGCCGAGCGCGAGCCCGAGTTCACGCGCGAGCCCGTGGATCTGGCTACGCCGCTCCGCCATCGTCGCCGCCGCTTCGGCAAAGCTCGTACAGCGGCCGGTGCGCACCTCGACCTCCGAGGCGATCAACTCGCCGACGACGTGATCGGCGAAATCCGCTCCGAGCGACGCCGCCTTCAGGTCTTCGAAGCGATCCGTGAGCTCGAGCGTCGCGGGATCGAGCACCGCGAACTCCTCCTCCACTGCGACGGTGAAGTCGGTGCCGGAGTCGAACTCGCGGCGGCTCTGCGCGAGCAGCTCCTGCCACGTGACCTTCTGCTCGTCGCCCACGGCGGGAGCGTAGCCGGGTGACGTGGCGCTACGGCAACAGCTCGAAGGCGAGCGAGACGTACGGGTCGCCCGCGTGCGCGGGGAACCTCTGCTGCGTGGTCGCCGAGCCGACCGCCTGCGGCGCGTAGGCGACAAGCGCGCCGAAGCCGTCGTCGGCGCCCCCGTGGTGAAAGTAGCTGCCCGTCATCGTCGAGATGCCGGCGGTGACCCACCCCGGCTCGTGACCGCCGATGTCGCCGTTCAGATAGAGGAACGCGATCTCGGAATGGCCGACGGACGGACTCGCGAGCGGCACCGTCGAGCTCTGCGCCGACGTGAGCGTGGCGTTGTTCGCGGTGCCGTTCCCGACGTACCACGGCGAGGAGCCTCCCACCTGGACGACCTCCATCACGTCGCTCGGCTTGTCCGGTGCCTTCGAGTCGCCGTCGAGGAAGGAGGCGGTGAGCGTGGACGGGGTCGTCCCCGTGCCCTGCACCTCGAACGCCCAGGCGTACGTGATCCCGTCGACCCCCGTCACAGAGTTCACAGGAAGTCCTGAGTTCGTGACGCTGAGACTGCCGGTCGCGCTCAGCGTCGCCGAGTCGAAAAGACCGGAGACGCGACCGACGAACACGAGGTATGTCGCGCCGCTCACCGGGGTGAACGAGCTCGACGAGAGCTGGGAGAAGAGACCCGGATCGTTTTGCGTCGCGGTCGCGACCAAACTGGTCTGGACGACCGCCGACGAGATCGTGATCGTCACGTTCGCCGTGTCGGAAAGCCCGAGTGCGTTCGTCACGGTGTACGAGAAGCTGTCGGTTCCGCTGAAGCCGGCGTTCGGGGTGTAGACGAACGTGCCGTCACTGAACAGCGTGACGGACCCGTTCGCAGGCAACGATGCCGGCGTCGTCTGGAGCGTCAGCGCCGAGCCCTGCGGATCCGAGTCGTTCGCCAGCAGGTCGCCTTCGGCGTCGGCATCGACGCTCGAGCCGAACGCATCGTCCACCGCGACCGGCGGCTCCTCGACGGTGATGGTGAACTGCTGCGGCGAGCCCGTGTCGACGCCGCCGTTCGCGGTGCCGCCGTCGTCGTGCGGCGTGACCGTGACGGTGGATGTGCCGAACACGCCGGGTGCGGTGGTGTACGTCAACGTGCCGGTCGACGAGACCGCGGGCGCGACAGAGAAGAGCGAGGCGTTCGTCTCGGCAACGCCGAACGACACGGTCTGGCTCGACTCGTCGGCCGGTCCGGCGCTGATCGCCGTCGCCCAGCCTGCGACGGTCTGCGCGCTGCCGGCGACCGCAGACTGGTCGGGCCCGATCGAGAAGGTCGGAGGGTCGTTCACCGGGGTGATGTCGATCTGGAAGGTCTGGGCGGGTCCCGTGTCGATGCCGCCGTTCGACGTTCCACCGTCGTCGTGCGGCGTGACCGTGACGGTCGTCGATCCGTTCGCGTTCGCAGCCGGTGTGTAGGTGAGCGTTCCGCTCGAGTCGACGGCCGGCTGCGTCGAGAACAGCGCGCCGTTCGAGGCGAGCACGCTGAAGGTCACGTGCTGCCCGGATTCGTCGCTCGGCCCGGGGCTGATCCCGGTCGCCCAGCCTGCGACGGTCTGGGTCCCGCTGTCCTCGCGCGTCGACTGGTCCGCACCCTTCTGGAACGACGGCGGGTCGTTGACCGGGGTGACGTCGATCGTGAAGCTCTGCGAAGCGCTCGTGTCGACGCCGCCGTCCGCCGTTCCCCCGTCGTCGTGGGCGGTGACGGTGACGTTCGCCGAGCCGTTCGCGTTCGCGGCCGGCGTGTAGGTCAGAGTGCCGGTCGGCGAGACCGCGGGCGCGGCGGCGAAGAGGCCCGGGTTCGTCGTGGAGAGGTCGAAGGAGACGGTCTGCCCCGATTCGTTCGCCGGACCGGGACTCACTGCGGTCGCCCAGCCGGAAACGATCTGCGGGCCCGCATCCTCGAGCACCGTCTGGTCCGCACCCGCGACGAACGACGGCGCGTGGTTCACGATGCCGATCGCGATCTGGAACGTCCGCGGCTGGCTCGTGTCGACGCCGCCGTTCGCAGTACCCCCGTCGTCGTGCGCGACGACGGTCACGGTTGCGATACCCGACGCGTGAAACGCCGGCGTGAACGTCAGCAGCCCGGACGAGGACACGAGCGGCTCGCCGCCCGCGGTGAAGAGCGACGGCTGGTCGGTCGACGTCTCGAAGGTCACTTGCTGGCCGGTCTCGTTGGCGGGACCCGGCGCGATCGCGGTCGCCCACTGAACCGCCTCGGGGCCCGTGTCCTCGAGGACGTTCACGTCGCCGCCGGCGGCGAACGTCGGCGGATCGTTCACGGGCAGCACGGTGAGGGTGAACGTTTGCATCGCGCTTGCGTCGCTGCCGCCGTGCGCCGTCCCACCGTCGTCGACAGCGCCGACCGACACCTGCGTCGTGCCGAACGCGTCGGGTGCGACGTCGAAGGAGAGCGTTCCGTCGGGCGCCACCTGCGGCTGCGTCGAAAACAGGGTCGGCTGGTCCGCGTGCACGTCGAAGCGCACCTGCTGCCCGGTGTCGCCCGCACCGGCATCGATGCCCGTCGCCCACGCGGCCGCGTACGGCAGCGAATCCTCGTCGACGGTCACGTTCGGCCCGGACGTGAAGCTCGGCGGCTGGTTCACGCCCAGCACCTGCACCGTCACGCTCGCAGACACGCTGCCGGAGGCCGCCGAGGCATGGTAGGTGAACGTGTCCGTGCCTTGGTAGCCGACCGCCGACCGGTAGGCGATGCGGTTGCCGAGAATCGCGGCGGTGCCGTGCTGCGGCTGCCCGACCGACGTGAGCTCGAAGGGGCCGCCGGTGTCGTTCGCGAGGACGTCGATCTCCACGGTTCCGCCCTCGAAGACCGTGGCGCTGTCGGGCGCAGCCGCCGGCGGCGGAGGGCCGGGCGACGGTGCCGGTGCGGGGGCGGGTGCAGGCGCGGGGGCAGGTGCCGGCGCGGGCTGAGGCTGCGCGGGCGGCGTGGGCGGCTGCGCGGGCGGGGCCGTAGGCTGCGCGGGCGGCGGCGCGGGCGGCTGCGCGGGCGGCGCTGCGGCGTGCGGCTGAACGAGGTGAACGTAGGAGAGCGGCCTCGTCGCCGGGGTCGAGTGCTTCGGCGCCGAAGGCGCGACGTGGCGGACGATCGGCGCACGCGCAGCCGTGCTCGCAGGCGGGGCGATATGCGCGATCCCACCAGCCGCGGACGTCGCCGCGACGGTGAACGCACCGGCGAGCGTTCCCATCGCCGGCGTGAACGGCAGCCGGCCGAGCATCGGCAGGTGCGCGAGCAGCGACATCGGCCCCATCACGAGCCGCATGCGCCCCAGCGAGACGTTCAGGAACGCACGCACGACCCGCGGATCGAATTGTGTGCCGGCGCAGCGCGCGATCTCCTTGCGCGCGTCTTCGACTGCGGAGGCCTTCTTGTACGAGCGAACGGACGTCATCACGTCGAAGACGTCGGCCACGGCGACGATGCGCCCGGCGATCGGAATGTCCTCGCCCGCGAGCCCTCTTGGGTAGCCGGTCCCGTCCCAGCGCTCGTGATGGTGGCCGACCGCGTCGAGCCAGCGTCCGAGCCAGCCGCGGATCGGCTCGACGAGCGTCTCTCCGAAGAGCGTGTGGTTCCGCAGCACCTTCCACTCCTCGTCGGTCGGCCGGCCCGACTTGCCGAGGATCGACTCGGGCACCTCGAGCTTGCCGACGTCGTGCAGGAGCGCAGCCCAGTTGAGGCAGTCGAGCTCCTCGGCCGACAGGCCGAGCTCCTTGCCGATCAGGACGGCGTACGCACGGACCCGGTCGCAGTGGCCGCGCGTCAGCTTGTCGTGGATGTTGAGCAGGGCGACGAGCTCGAGCAGCACGGTTGCCGCCTCGGCGGGCGTCGCGTTGCGCGCAGCGTCGGCGGCCTCCGCGATGCGCTCCTCCAGATGCTCGACCGAGCCCGAGCGGAGCGCGACCTTGAAGCGCGACGGTGCCTCGTCGGGGAAGACGAGCGACAGCTTGAGGAGCGCCGCCAGCGGCAGCAGCCGCCGGGTGACGCGGTCGATCGCCACGAGCACGACGGTGGCGACGACGCTGAGCCCGAGCCACCAGCCGATGAACTCGGCCAGCGAATGGCGCGGTGCGGGGACCGCCTTGGCGGCGAAGTGCACGAAGGCGATCGAGCCGACGAGCGGCGTCGCGTAGACGAGCAGGCGAACCAGCCCCGCCTGCAGGCGGTGGCCGGACCAGCGCGAGCCGGTCGACGCAGTGGCTTTCGCCGGGACGCTCTCCACCGATGCCATTCGAAACGCATATCGGCACGTTCCGGCAAGAACGTGAGCGGTCTGGACCGTCAGACAGGAGCGAGGAGCCGAGCGGCGACGCCGGCCCAGGACCAGCGCTCGACGACCGTCCGACGGCCGGCCGTGCGGAGCGCCCTCCGGTCCTCGTCGGGCAGTGCGAGGAGCTCAGCGAGCTTTCCGCGAAGGTCGTCGGCGTCGCCCGTGGCGAACGAGGCGAGGTGCCGAAGCTGCGGTGGATATGACTCCTCCAGGCCCGCCGCCACTTCGGCCAAGCCCGAGTGGCGTGCGAGGAGCGGCGGCGAGCCGGCCGCCGCCGCCTCGGCGGCGACCATGCCGAAGGCCTCCGGGAAGATCGACGGGACGACGGTCACGTCTGCGAGCGGCAGCAGCTGAGCCAGGTGGCGGTGCTCGAGCGCGCCGGTGAAGAGCGTCCCCGGCGGCGCCGCAGCCTCGAGCGTCGCGCGGTAGGGCCCGAAGCCGACGACGACGAGCCGGGCGTCGATCCCGTCCATCGCCTCGAGCAGCAGCTGCACGCCCTTCTGCTCGATCAGCTTCCCGAAGTAGAGAACGGTCGGCGCGTCGTGCGCGAAGAACGCGGCGAGACGCTCGGCGTTGCCCTCGTCCGGCAGCCGCTCCTGCGCGTTACCGGGATTCGGCGGGTCGCGTCGGGCCTCGTCGAGCAGCGCGGCGAGCGCCTCGTCGCGCGGACGGAGCGTGAACTCGTCCACGTCGACGCCCGGCGGAACCTCGAGCACGCGGTCGACGTGGCCGACGACGTCCTCGAGCACCTCGCGGATGTGCGCTGAGCCGACGTACGTCGCGTCGGCTGCAGCGAGCGAGTCGGCGCCGAGGCTCTCGAGCTCGGGCTGTCCGCGCATCGAGTACTCGAGCTCCGACCCGTGCGCTTTGACCCGGAACGGCGCACCGCTCGCGGCGGCGACGGGCGCGCCCATGAGCACGTGGTTCGCAAAGACGAGATCGGCGGGCAGGAGCTCGCGCAACGATGCGGCGTTCGCGTCGACGTACGCACCGCGCTCGCCGGGCGTGAAGTCCTGCAGGTACTTCGGCACGAGCCCTGCGTAGCGATCCATCACGAACACCGGCAGCAATCCGTTCGGGAGCTCCACGTTCACGACCTGCGCGCCACCGAGGTCGTACTCCTCCGGCGCCCGCTCTTGACAGACGACGACGACGTCATGGCCGGCCCGACTCCACTCGCGTGCGAGCGCACGCGTGTAGACGTTCGACCCCGTCCCGCCGAGCAGGTACCCGTGCCAGAGGAGAAGCCGCATTCGCTGCGGAGGCTAACTACGCCAAGTGGAAGTAGAGCGCGTGCAACAGCTCGACGGCGGGGTTCGACGTGTGCACGGTCACCTCGCTCGGCACGTCGAGCAGCGCCTCCGAGTAGTTGAAGATGATGCGCACGCCCGCGTCGACGAGATCGTCCGCGACTTTCTGCGCCGCCGACGCCGGCACCGCGAGCACGCCGACGACGATGTTCTTGTCGCGCACCGCATCGGGCAGCCTGCGCTCGTCCTCCACCGAGATACCGCCGATGTCGTTGCCGATCACGCTGGGGCTCGAGTCGAACACGGCTGCGATGTTGATCCCATGCTCCGCGAAGATCGGCGAGCTCGCGATCGCCTGGCCGAGCCGCCCCGCGCCGACGAGCGCAATGTTGTGCTGGCCCTGCGTACGCAGGATCTTCCTGATCTCCGACAGCAGCGAGTCGATCGAGTAGCCGACTCCGCGCTTGCCGAACTTGCCGAAGTTCGAGAGGTCGCGGCGGATCTGCGTCGCGTTGATGTTCGTGTAATCGGCGATCTCCTGCGAGGAGATCCGCTCCTTCCCCATCTTGCGGGCCTGCGTCAGTACCTGGAGGTAGCGGGAGAGCCGGGCCGCGACGCCGACCGTGAGCCGGTCGGGAGCGCCGGGCGGAAGTGGACTTTGCAACATCACGAAGCATTGTGCCCGAGGCTCGGCGACGACCGTTCGGTTGTCACAAGCGGCGCGGCTTGTGACGCCGGAGCTTCAGGCGACGCCGAGTTTCCGGCGCAGCGCTCCTTCGTCGACCCAGTAGACGAACGCCCGCTCGCCGTCGATCTCCACCGCGGGCAGCCACTCGCGATAGCGCGCTTCGAGGTCGGGGTCGCCGCCGATGTCGACGGCCTCGTACGGCTCGCCGACGCGGTCGAGCACGTCACGCGCGCGCTCGCACAGATGACAGCCCGCCGCGTGGTAGAGGACGAGGCGGCGGCTAGGGGTACAGGCCACGCGTCACCGTGGCTTCGGCGACGCGCTGCACCGCGAGGCCATACGCCGCCATGCGCATCGACGTCGCGCGCTCGTCGCGCGTCGCCCAGGTCTCGTCGAACGCGCGCGTGACGATGTCGTTCAGCCGCGCGTTCACCTCGTCTTCCTTCCAGAAGTACTCCTGCAGGCCCTGGACCCACTCGAAGTACGACACGACGACGCCCCCCGCGTTCGCGAGCACGTCCGGCAGGATCAGCACGCCGTTCTGCTCGAGCACGTCGTCGGCGCCCGGCGTGAGCGGGCCGTTCGCGCCCTCGACGACGATCTTCGCTCGCACGGAGTCG
>Ga0070741_10011785_pt1 | contig 16015 bp, 13 predicted proteins | sample Coa_R1_4_FD_66440 | JGI IMG/M metagenome (GOLD analysis project Ga0070741, IMG submission 66440) | Surface soil microbial communities from Centralia Pennsylvania, which are recovering from an underground coalmine fire - Coalmine... | ecosystem: Environmental > Terrestrial > Soil > Unclassified ...
GGCGCGACGGTCGGGGCCTTGTACCGCCGGGTCGTCGCCGGTGACGTGACCGTCGACCTCCGCTTGGGCCGGTCGGTGCGGGCGCTCGGTCCGCTGACGGTGACGATCGACGCACCGCGCCCGATCGTGTGGGAGGTACTCGCGGCGCCCTACGTCGGTCACCCACCCGCCTCGCTTCGGAAGAAGATCGAAGTGCTCGAACGAGGACGCGACCTGGTGGTGGCGGTTCATCGGACGCCGGTGCGCCGTGATCTCGTGACGAAGACGGTCGAGAGCGTCCGCTTCGAAGAACCCGACACGGTGACGTTCCGGTTGCTGCGCGGGCCCGTGCCGGACGTCCGCGAGACGTTCTCGCTCGACGATCAGGACGGCGCCACCCGGCTCGACTACCACGGGGAGCTCGGCACCGACCTGTGGTGGGTGGGCCGCCTGTGGGGAAACATCGTCGCCCGGCAATGGGAACGGACGGTCGAGTCGTCGATGGCGGAGATCCGCGACCGGGCAGAGGAGCGCGCCCGTCGCCAACGGGGGCGCGGCCCGTCGTCTCGCCCGGACTGATGCCCGCGAGCGGTCGTTGACTGTCGAGGGGCCTGCGAGCGTGCGGGCCAGGTGCCGGATCGTGACCGATTCGAATGCGATGCTGCCTGCGGAGCTCGTGACCCGCTTCGACGTGCTCGTCGTGCCGTTGACGGTGGTGATCGACGGCGACGCTCGACCCGAGCCCGAGGTCGAACCGGGCTGGTTCTACGCACGGTTGCGGTGCGGGGCAACGGTCACCACGGCGGCGCCGTCACCCGGCGAGCTCCGGGCCGCCTATCGCGAAGCGGCCGCGGCGGGCGCCGAGGAGATCCTGTCGATCCACGTGGGATCGAACTACTCGGCCACGGTGACCGCGGCCCGGCTCGCGGCCGCCGAGGCCGCCGTGCCGGTCGTCGTCGTCGTCGACACCATGACGGCGTCGTTCGTCGAGGGGTGCTGCGTCTGGCGTGCGGCCGAAGCACTCGCTCGGGGCGAGTCCGCCGCCACGGCCGCGGAACGTGCTCGTGCGGTTGCCGCCGAGGCCGGATCCGTCTTCACGGTCGGCGAGCCCGCCCGGGCCCGCCGCAGCGGCCGGGTCGAGGTGGGCGACGGTTCGGGCGTGGTCGTGTTGGGCACCGCCGGTCCGGAGATGTTCGAGATCGGCCGGGTCGACACCGCCGAGTCCGCGGTCGAGGCGATGGTTCGCCATGTCGCGTCGCGCCCCGGGCCGCTCCGGGTCGGAATCGGGCATGCCGACGCGCCGACGGCAGCCGACGCCCTCGAGCGTGCGCTGCACGCGCTCCCCCAGGTGCACGAGACGGTCCGGTATGTCGTCGGCCCGTCGGTCGCCGCGCACACCGGTGTCGGGACGGTCGGTGCGGTGTTCCACAGGATCTGACGCGGGAACGGACGGGCCGGAGCGGAGGACTTCGACCATGGCGAGTTTCGAGAGGGTGCTCGGTGGGGTCGGGCTCAGCCCGTCAAGACGGGGAGGCGCTGCCAGCCGCGCACGGTCGACGTGTGGGCGCGCTCGGCCCGGTCCCAGTCGACCTCCCAGGTCGGGAAGCGCTTCAGCACCTCCTCGAGCGCGACGCGGCCCTCGAGCCGGGCGAGGTGGCTGCCCAGGCAGAAGTGGATGCCGTAGCCGAACGTCAGGTGGTGGTCGATCGTTCGGTGGATGTCGAAGCGGTCGGGGTCGGCGAACCGCCGGTCGTCACGGTTCGCCGACGCGGTGAGCAGGAGCACGACGTTGCCCTCGGCGACGGTCGTGCCGTAGTGCTCGACGTCACGGGCCACGTACCGGGCCTGGACGGGTGACGGCGCCTCGTAACGCAGCAGCTCCTCGATCGCGTTCGGGATCAGCGCCGGGTCGTCGACGAGCTCACGGCGCTGGTCGGGGTGCTCGGCGAGCACCTTGCCGGTCCATCCGATCAGGCGCGTCGTCGTCTCGTTGCCGGCCGCCGCGATGAGGCCGACGTAGTTGAGCACCTCTTCCCGGCTGAGCTTGCGCGTCGCACCCGTCTCGTCCTCGAACTCGGCGTTCAGGAGGTCGGTCATGAGGTCGTCGGACGGGTGGGTCGCACGCCACTCGATGTAGTCCGCGAACCCCTCGCCCGACGTGACGCTGCGCGCGACCTCGGGGTCGGTGGGCATGGAGCCGTCGGCGAGCTGCATCCCGTCGTCGATCCGGTCGCGGATCGCCTCCTGGTCCTCCTCTGGGATGCCGAGGAGCATGCCGATGGTCCGCATGGGCATCTGCGCACCGAGATCGAGGACGAAGTCGAAGCCGCCACTGCCGACGAGTGGATCGAGGCTCCGCTCGCAGAACGCCCGCACCTGCGGTTCGATCGCCAGCATGCGCTTCGGGGTGAACACGCGGCTCAGGAGCCCGCGGTGCACGTCGTGGGCCGGCGGGTCCTCGAACAGGACGTTGCCGGGCGGGATGTCCATGCCGCTCTTGATCAGCTCGAGGACGGATCCCTTGCCCGAGATGTAGGTGCGCCAGTCGACCGAGCAGGCTTCGACGTCGTCGAAGCGGCTCAGCGCGTAGAAGTCGTACTTCTCGTTGTAGTAGAGGGGCGCCTCGTCGCGCATGCGACGCCAGACCGGGTACGGATCCTCGTCGATGTCGAAGTCGTACGGGTCGTAGTAGAGGTCGCTTCCGGTGGAGACGTCGGTCATGGTCCCTCCGTCGAGGTCTCGGCGGTCGATTCGGGGAGTCAGAGGCTGCGGCAGAACACCGTGTCGAGGCGCTGGCTGCGGGGCCGCGTCACGACGAAGAGGTGGACGTCCGCGATCGCCTCGACGTCCTGGCCGCCGTGCCGGCCGTACACGTCCGACAGAAGACCGCGCTCGGCCCAGAGCGCGTAGGCGGCGGCCTCGTGGTCGGGGTCCCAGGCCCAGTCGGTGGCGCCGCCACCGGTCCCCTTGGCGGTTCCCTGCACGAGGTTCGTGACCCTGATGTCGAGCTCGCGTACCTCCTGGGCGAGCACGTCGCTGAACGCCTCGAGGGCCGCCTTCGTCGAGACGTACATGCTGAGCATCGGGAACGGGCGCAACGTCGACTCGCTCGACGTGTTCACGATGTCGCCGCCTCCCGCGGCCCGCATCAGCGGGATCGCGGCCCGGCAGGTGTGGATCGGGCCGAGGAGGTTGGTCGCGACCTGGCGCTGGATGTCGAGGTCGCTGAGCTGCTCGACGAGGCACGGCCGGTAGATCGCCGCGTTGTTGACGAGGATGTCGAGCCGGCCGGCCCGGTCCGCGATCTCGGCGAACGCGGCGCGCACCGCCGACGGGTCGCCGACGTCGGCGACGATGGGCGTCGCACGCTCCCCCAGCGTCTTCGCGACGTCCTCGAGGCGCTCGGCCCCACGCGCGAGGAGGAACACCCGAGCGCCTTCTTCGACGAAGCGCGCCGCGACCGCGAGCCCGGAGCCGCTGCTCGCCCCGGTCACCGTCGCGACCTTGCCCTCGAGCACGCCCAACCCGTCACCTCCCCGATGCCTCGCCTCTCGGCGAGCGGTGCCTCGCGGCTCCGGCCGAATACCGTACACTCATTTCTCCTCGGGCCCGCGGGGAAGGCCGAGGATGCGCTCGCCGATCGTGTTGCGCTGGATCTCGTCGGTGCCCGCGCCGATGGTCACGCCCGGGCTGCCGAGCCCGACGGTCTGGAGCTCGCCGTCGTACGGCGCGTCCGCGCCGCTCAGCATCGTGTCGGCGCCGAGGATCGCGAACGACAGGTCGCGCGACGCCCGGCAGATGTCGCCCAGCACGAGCTTCGAGATCGATCCCTCGGGCCCGGGGCGCATCCCTGCCCGCGCCGCATCGCGGGCGCGGCGCTGGGTGAGCCGGTGGACCTCGGTGAGCACGTAGTAGTGGGCGAGGCGCTGGCGCATCACGGCGTCGGTGACGAGACCGCGCTCCCGCGCGAGCTCGATGAGATGGCGCGCGGGGACGGCGCTGCCGGTGAAGCGGCCGCGCGGACCGCGCGGAGCGTCGACGACGTCGCCCGTGCGCCGGTCGAGCTGGCCGGCCTTCTCACCCGAGGCCACGAACACCAGGCCGCGGGCGAGCCGCTCGGCGGCGTTCACACGCTCGTGGCCGAGCGTCGTGCGGGCGACCGTCCAGCCGTCGTCCAGCTTCCCGAGCAGGTCGGCCACACGGACCCGGGCGTCGGTGATGAAGACCTCGCAGAAGCTGGCCTGCCCGTTCATCTGGCGCAGCGGCCGGGCGACGATGCCCGGCTGGTCCATGTCGACGACGAAGTACGAGATGCCCTGCCGCTTCGGGACGCCGAACGAGGTGCGGGCGAGGAGCAGGCCGCGACGGGCCACGTCGGCGCCCGAGTTCCACACCTTCTGCCCGTTGACGACGAACTCGTCGCCGTCGCGCACCGCCCGCGTCGCGAGGCTCGGCAGGTCGGAGCCCGCGCCGGGCTCGCTGAACAGTTGGCACCACGACTCCTCACCCCGGAGCATCGGCGGCAGGTAGCGCTCCTGCTGCGCCGGCGTCCCGTGATCGAGGATCGTCGGACCGGCGAGACGGAGGGCGACGGCGCCGGCCGGCGGTGCGATCACCTGCGCACGCGCGAGCTCCTCCGTCACGATCCGGGCCAGCGCCGCCGGGTAGCCCCGCCCGTAGGGCTCCGGCCACGCCGGGGCGGTCAGCCTCGCGTCGGCGAGGCGGCGCCACCACTCCCGCACCGTGAGGTCGCGCGACCAGTTCTCCGCCAGCCACTCGCGCACCTCGGCGCGCACCTCGTCGGCGCCGAGCGCGACCGTCGCGGTCATCGCCGGCTGGCGAGCTCGTTGTGGCGGGCGAACATCGCGTTCGTCTTGCGCGCGAGCTCGACCGGCACCGGTGGGAGGACCGGGAGCCCGGCGGCGCGCGAAGGCAACGCCACCGTCGCCGTCGCCTGCGCGGTCTCGACGTCGCGCTGGCTCACCATCCGCAGCTCGAGGTCGACGACGTGACGGCCGTCCTCCTCGCGCTTCGCGACCACCTTCCCCGAGAGGAACTGCGTGTCACCCATGTAGTTGAACTTGCGGATCGAGTCGGACAGCTTCTCGACGAACGCGTCGTCGCCGGCCCAGTCCGACACGTGGTGGAAGAACCAGCACTGGCGCATCACGCCGTAGTCGTAGGCCATCGGGTTCCCGATCGCCTTGGCCCACTGCGAGTCCCAGTGGAGGCGCTGGGCGACGTCCCACACACCCTGCTCGTTCTTGATGTAGAAGGGCTTGATGCGCTGCCGGTTCTGATAACCGAGGCGTGACGCGCGCAGCCCGTAGGGCACGAAGCCGTAGCCGCCGGCGTGGAACGCGATCATCTCGGTGACGGTCAGCGGGCCCTTCACCATCGGCGGCAACTCGTCGCCGACCTGCACGTCCTCCCAGTAGCGCTTCTCGGCCCCGCGCGGCCCTTCCTGCGCGTAGATCGCGTCGATCCGCTCGTAGTCGTCGTCCGTGTAACGCGCCGGTTCGACGTCGGCGTACTTGCCCCGGTTCCGGGAGGCCTTGCGCTCGGTCAGGATGCGCAGGATGCGGTAGACGCCGACGGTCTCGCCACGCTGGTTGAGCACGACGTCGCGCCTGACCTGGACGACCGACCGTCCCGCGAACTCCGACTGCTTGACGTCGAGCGTCTCCTCGCCGCCGAACGCGAACAGCCGGTCGCCGGGATAGATCGGCCGGTACCAGTCCCACGTGCCGCCGGACACGAAGACGTGGATCCCGCGGAACAGGTGCTTGGTCCGTTCCTTCACCTCGGCCGGCACCGGGTCGCCGAGCATGGGCGTCTTGACGTGACCGGCGAGCGTGGCGGGCGCGATCTGTGAGCCCCAGCGGGTCGTCGGACCGTAGCCCTCGTCCGTGTAGAGCGGGTTGTCGTCACCGGTTCCGTACGCCCAGTTGCGGATCACGTCCGGGGTCGCGACCGAGAAGTGCTCACGGGTCTTGTACGCGGTGTCGACCCCGAGGAGGAGACGGGCGCGCTCGATGTCGTCGTCGCGCAGCTCGTACTGCAGCGCGGAGGCGAACTCCTTCTCGAGCTCGTCGTCGACGCGCAGCGACTCCGGTGCCTGCTGCTCGGGCATGGACGCTCCCCTACGGCGCCGTCGGCGCCACGGCCTTTCAGTATACTGTTTTTCCCCCCGAGCCGGGGCGGGTCGGCCCGGCCTGCACACCGGTTTCGGTATACTCAATTCCCGTGGCGGCTGCCGTCTGGGTGTTCGACGTCGACGGGTGCATCGTGGACTCGCTGACCGGCACGTCGTTGCGGCCGGGTGCCCGTGAGCTGCTCGAGCACCTCCGGACGGGCCTGGGCGTCCGGGTCCTCGTCTGGAGCGCGGGCGGCGCCGACTACGCCGAGCGCCGCGCCCGCAGCCTCGGCATCCACCACCTCGCCGCCGCCTTCCACTCCAAGGTCTCCCGTGACCGCGACGGCCGCTACCGGACCGACCACCTGGCGGTCGAGCCCGGCCGGGCCGTGTTCGTCGACGACCGCCCGGAAGATCTGCCCGCGGGCGTGCAGGTCGTCGCGGTGAGCCCCTACCTCGCCGAGAACCCGCACGACCGCGGCCTCGGCCCGGCCGCGCGGGTCGCAGGCCTCACGACGAGCTGACCGTGGCGCGCGTCGAGACAGGGACCGAGATGGTCGTGGCGGAGATCCGCCACGGTGTCGGCATCGTCACGCTGAACCGGCCCGAGCGCCGCAACGCGCTCCACGTCGAGATGTACGAGCACGTCCCGGTCGTCCTCGAGCGCTTCGAGTGCGATCCCGAGGTCGGCTGCATCCTGCTGACGGCGGCGGGCTCGGCGTTCTGCGCCGGTGGCGACGTGCGCGACGGCGTCGCTCGCCGCCGGGCCGCCGGCGAGGCGCCCGCTGCGCCGAGCATCGAGGATTCGGCCGTCGAGCTCGCGAACCAGGCGCGCATGGTCGTGATGCTGCACGAGGCGTCGAAGGTGACGATCACCGCGATGAACGGGCCCGCGGCGGGCGCCGGCATCGGCATCGCGCTCGCCACCGACCTGCGGATCGCCGCCGCGTCGGCACGCTTCCTGCCCAGCTGGAGCCGTCTCGGCTTCAGCGGCGACTTCGGCGGCCCCTGGTTCCTCACGCGCCTGCTCGGCCCGTCGCGCGCGTTGCAACTCCTCGTCGACGACACCGAGGTCGACGCGACGACCGCACTCGAGCTCGGCCTCGTCAACCGGGTGGTCCCCGACCACGAGCTGGCCGCCGCCGCCTTCGAATGGGCCCGCCGGATCGCCTCTGGGCCCCGCGCGGCGTGGACGCTGCTCAAGGAGAACATCCGCGACGCGCTCGCGCTCGACCTGCGCGACGCGCTGCCGCGGGAGAGCGAGCGGATGGTCCGCTCGGGCCTGACCGACGACCACCGCGAAGCCGTCCGCCGGTGGCTGCGCGACGCGGCGGACCCCGAGCCCGAACCGGCGACGGAGCAGGCTCAGCGCAGGTAGGTCGACAGCGTCTCGATGTGCCGGCGCATGCGGAACCGGGCGAGCTGCGCGTCGTTGGCGAGGATCGCCTCGACGATGCTCTCGTGGATCGCGATCACGTCGCGCTCGATCTCGGCACCGGGAGGGCGGGTCCTCCCGGAGCTCTGGTGCAACAGGCTGAGGCGGGCGAGCACGAGGACGATGAGCGCGAGCACGCGGTTGCCCGTGACCTCGGCGATGACGACGTGCACGTCGTGGGCCGCCGGCGAGAACTCCGCCTCGTGGACCGCCCGTTCGAGGGCGAGACCCTCCTCCAACCGGGCGATCCCGTCGTCGTCGAGGCGTTCGGTCGCGAGCTCGACGCAGGCGAGCTCGACGCCCTTACGGACCTCGGCGAGCTGCTTCGCCTGGATGCCCCGCCGCTCGAGGGAGAGCGCGATGGCCTCGGTGATCGCGTCCACGCCCGGTTCCGTGACGAACAGCCCCCCGCCCGGACCGCGGCGCATCTTGGCGATCTGGTGGTGCTCGAGGAGCCGGACCGCCTCGCGGAAGACGGCGCGGCTCACGCCGTAGCGCTCGACCAGCTCCGGCTCCGAACCCAGCAACTGCCCGACCGGCCACCCCGAGCTCGCGATCTCGCCGAAGATCTCGCTCGCGACCGCCTCCGCCCGCTTCGACGGCTCGGGCGCGAGCCCGAGCAGCGACGGATCGAGGTGCTGGCGCGCGCCGCGGCGCCGGCGGACCCAGTCGGCCTCCGCGAGCAGGTGCGCGCGCATGCGCCGGCGGGCGACGCCCTCGTTGCCGCTGATGACGGCGTCGACGATGCGGGCGTGCACCTCGGCGCTGTGCAACGCGGTCAGCCGCCCGACCGTCGGCACCGGGCCGAGGTAGTTGTTCGAGACTCGGGTGAAGATCTCGACGAACAGCTCCAGCGCCGGGTTGCGCGTCATCGACGCCAGCTCCGTGTGCAGGCGGCGCAGGTCGTGGCTGCGCCCGGCCGCCTCGTCGTCGACCAGCTCGCGCAACCTCGCGATGCCCTGCTCGGTCAACCGCGCCGGGACGATCTCGGCGATCGTCTCCTCGACGGCGAGGCGCGCTTCGAACACCTCGTCGAGCCGGACCTGCGCGTACGTCAGGTACACCATGACCGCGTCGATCACGGTCGTGACCGACGGCGCCGTCACGACGAGCCCGCCACCCGGCCCCCGCCTCGCCCGCGCCGCGCCGGCGTGCTCGACGAGCCGGACGGCTTCCCGGAACACGGCGCGGCTGACGCCGTACCGCGCGATCAGCTCGGTCTCCGAGCCCAGCACCTCTCCCTCGGGCCACCCGCGATCGACGATGTCGTCGACGATGCGGTCCGCGACCCGGGCCGCGAGCTTGGCGTTGGGTGTCGAGCCGGTGCGCCGGACGGACGCTCCCCTGCCGGGCGCCTTCGTGCCCGCGGTCGTCGCCTTCGCGGCCGTCACGCCGGCGCTTCTTGGTCTCGTGGCCCCGATCGGGGCAGCGTACCGCCGGTGGTCGGCGGCTCGGTCGGATGCATCAACGGCCCGGCCGGGCCCGAGCCCGCGCGCGCCTGGCTTCCCACGTCGCGCGTGAGAAGTAGGTCTGATCCTCGCCGTGGGCCTCGACGCCGTCCCACCGCCAGCGCATCAACGTGTCGCCGCCGTACCCCTTCCAGTGCCGGCTGAGGCCGTCGCCCGTGACCGCGAGCTCGCGGCCGGCGTCGTCGGTCGCCGTGATCTCCGCGTGGACGACCCAGCCGGTCTCGGGGTCGACCTCGACGCGGCGGTCGCCCGCGAGAACGTGCGCGTACTCCCCGTCGCGGACGAGGAAGCCGCAGACCACCGGGTCGTCGTCGGCCGACGGGATCGAGTACACGAGCCAGGCGTCACGCGGCGACGCGACGCCGAACGAGTAGCCGATGCCACCCGTGCCGGAATGGACGTCCGCGTCCGCGAGCTTCCGCTTCCTGGGGCGACCCGCGGGTCGCGGTCCCCACGAGCGGTCGCGCACCGAGTAGCAGTCGATCGGGATCCGCTCCCCGTGCAGCACCATCGTGCCGGTGACATGGCCGGCCTGGTCGAGGTGCGTACCGGTCAGGAACGGGGGTACGCCCACCGGATGCGGGTTCGGCGCCATCACGGCGTCGAAGACGAGGTGCACCTCGAACGCGCCGGGGTCCTCGTAGTCGATCTCGTAGCGGGTGAGCGGCTCGATCATCTTCACGTGGACGCCGTTGGGCCACTCGAAGTCGCGCAGGTCGCGCTCGCTGCGGTCGGGCAGCCGGAGACCCGAATAGTCGGCCCGGTACGGCAGCTCCCACGGATAGGACGCGGTGTCGTCCCAGACCCAGGCGCCACCGTTGCAGAGCCGCGCGTTGGGTCGCGCCTGGCAGTACGTCCAGCCGCCGAGCCGCCGCTCGGGGACGTTCCACGAGAACCACACCGTCTCCGTCTCCCACCAGCGGTCGCTCAGGACCTCGTCGTGGAAGTCGTCGTCCTCGGGCCCGAAGACCGGGTACTCGCGCGGCGGGCCCGTCACGACAGCGGGGGCCAGTGCCGGTCGGCGAGCACGCCCGACGCGGGGCGCAACAACTCGTTGTCGCGCGCGACGCGGCGCCACGCGTAGCCGAGGTACTCGGCCGGGTCGAGCCGGCCGGCGAGCACCGCGTCGGCGGCGCGCCCGCGACCGTCTTCGAGCCGGTCGACGGGCTCGCCGAGCAGCTTCGCGAGGTCGTCGAGCTCGCACGCGTCGAAGAACGGGCCGTCGGCGTTGACGGCCGCGAGGTACTTGAGGACGCGCGCGAAGCCCTTCGTGCGGGCGAGCGCGAGCGGATCCGTGATCCTCGGGACGACGACGTCACGCAACTGCGCCAGCAGCGACGCGTAGAGCCGGTCGTGCTCCGATGGCGGGTGCGGCGGCGGGGTCTCGACGGGCGTCAGTTCGAAGCCGGCGACCTCGCCGAGCGCCTCGAACCACAGCCGGCGGTGGAGGATGCCGTAGATGAGCCGGTTGCCGAGGTCGCCGCCCTCGAGCCCGGCCTCGGCCTCGGACTCGGCGCGGCGGTGCGTCATCACCTGCAGCTTCGCCTCCGCCATCACGCGGTAGTAGCGGACGCGCTCCTCGTCGATCCGGTTGCCGGACAGCTCCTCGTACTCGCGCAGCCGGTCGGGCAGGTGGGTGAAGCGTTCCTGCGTCGCGCGCAACGACAGCCACGCGATGTCGTCCATCGGGTCGCCGAGGTGCGCGAGCTCCCAGTCGACGACGGCGACGACCCGGCCGCCGGCGTAGATGAAGTTGCCCGGTCCGGTGTCGCCCTGCACGAGCACCGCGGGCCCCTCGAACGCAGGGACGTTGGCGCGCAGCCAGTCGAGGGTGAGCCGGAGCACGGGGTCGACGGCGCCGCCGCGGAACGCGAGCACGCCCTCCCATTCGTCGAGCTCGTGGCGCACCAGGTCGGGGACGGGCGTCGACGCGTCGGGGAACCCGGGGAGCTCGAGCGTCCGGGCGTCGAGCCGGTGGAGCGCGGCGAGCCGGTGCATGAAGTCGCGGGCGGTGCCGAGCTCCTCGTCGGCGTCGGCGATGCGCGAGAACCAGTTCTCCCCTTGCAGGCGCTCGGTGACCATGGCCTGGTGCTGCGGGTGGACGGCGACGACGGTCGGGACCCGAACCTCCGTCCCCTGCAAGGCGAGGTAGACGGTCGCCTCGCGCCGCAGCGTCCACGGGTCGCCGGTGCGCGAGGGGTCGGAACGGTCGTAGCGCAGGAAGAGCTCGCGCCGCTCCTTGGTCGAGTCGACCTCGACGTCGACGAACCAGGCCTCCTTCCGGCCGCCGCCCGGCTTGCGGTCGAGGCTCACGACGGCGCCGCCGGCGACCGCGCCGATCCACGCCACGAGGTCGTCGGGCAGGCGCAGCGGGTCGTCCATCGGGCCGTCAGGAACCTCTCGCCTCGCGCGGCAGCCCGAGGCCGCGCTCCGCGATGAGGTTGCGCATGATCTCGTTGGAGCCGCCGGCGATCGTGTACGCACGCGCGTAGAGGAAGGCGTCCTGCCAGCGCCCCGAGTCGTGCGCGAGCGGCTCGCCCTCGACGAGCGCGCCGACCGGACCCTGCAGGGCCATCGCGTACTCGCACAGCTCGAGGTTGAGCTCGCTGTACCAGATCTTGGTCAGCGGCGCGTCCCATGCGTCGACGGTGCCGGCCGCCGCCTTGGTCGCGACCCGGTACCCGAGCGCGCGCTGGATCCGCGACCGGGCCGCGAAGCGCGCGATGTCCTGACGCACCGCCGAGTCCTCGATCGCGGGCGCGCCGCCCCGGCGGTAGCGGCGCGCCATGCCGACGAGCGCGGCGACCGCGTCGGCCGTCCCGCCGAGGCCCACGCCACCGCGTTCGGTCGCGAGGCTCGCGGTCGCCACCCGCCAGCCCTGACCGGGCTCGCCGATGACGTTGCCGGCCGGGATGCGCACGTCGTCGAGGAACACCTCGTTGAAGTCGGACGTGCCGGTCATCTCGCGCAACGGCCGCGTCGTCACGCCCGGCGTCCGCATGTCGAGGATGAACGCCGTGATGCCGGCGGGCCCGGCGACCGGTTCGGTGCGTGCCAGGAGGTAGCCGAAGTCGGCGAACTGCGCCCACGTGCTCCACACCTTCTGGCCGTTGACTGCGAAGTGGTCGCCGTCACGGTCGGCGCGCGTCGTCAGCGACGCGAGGTCGCTGCCGGCGTCGGGCTCGCTGAAGAGCTGCGTCCAGATGTGGTCGCCACGCGCGATCGGTGGAAGGTACGTGCGGCGCTGCTCGTCGGTGCCGAACAGCCGGAGCGCGCCCGCGACCAACGGGTTGCCGAGCACGTACGGCACACCGGCCCGGCCGAGCTCCTCGCGGAGGATCCGGCTCTCGAACTCGTCGCCGCGCCCGTCGGGAGGGTCGACCGCGAAGCCGGCGTCGTACAGCGCGCGCACCCACGCGCGCAGCTTCTCGACGTCGGCCTCGTCGTCGGGGACGCGCATCCCGGCGCGCGGTGTCCATCCGAGGTCGGGACGGTGCTCGGCGACGAACGCGCGCACCCGCTCGCGGTACCCGTCGTACGCGGGCGGGATCGGCGGGACCGTGACGTCCATCAGACGGCCCCCGCGCCGGCGGCCCCGTCGGGGACGCGGGCCTCGACCAGCGTGCAGAGCCGCTCGCGGTGCCAGGCCGGGTCGCCGTAGAGGAGCTGCTCGGACCTCGCGCGGCGGACGTACAGGTGCACGTCGTGCTCCCACGTGAAGCCGATACCGCCGTGCGTCTGCAGTGCCTCGCCGCTCAGGTGCGCACACGCGTCGCGCACGTACGACCCGGCGACCGCCACCGCCTCCTCGGCGTCGTCCGCGCCGTCGGCGAGGGCGAGGGCGGCGTCGTGGGTCGCGGCGCGTGCGGCCTCGAGCTCGACCAGCAGGTTCGCGAGCTTGTGCTTGATCGCCTGGAAGCTGCCGATCGCCCGGCCGAACTGCACCCGCTCCTTCGCGTACTCGACCGTACGGGCGAACAGCTCGTCGGCGGCGCCCACGGCCTCCGCCGCCTGGAGCACCGTGGCGACGCGCAGCGAGCGCGCGATCGCGTCGGGGGTGCGCGCGCCGTCGCCGACGACCGCCTCCGGGTCGACCGTGACCCCGGCGAAGCGCACCTCGCAGAGCCGCCGGGTCAGGTCGATGCCGCCGAGCACCCGGGTCTCGACCCCGGCGTGGTCGGCAGGGACGAGCACCTGGACGACGCTGGCGCCGGTACGGCCCGCCACGAGGAGGAGGTCGGCGACGTGGGCGTCGTGCACGAAGCGGGCGACCCCGTCGAGCGTGAGCCCCCCGCCCGGGGCGCCGGACGCCGTGACCGCGACCGCGTCCAGGTCGGGCGTTCCGTCGGCGGTCAGGCACCACGCGGCGACGGTCTCACCCCGTGCGATCGGGGCGAGGAAGCGCTTGCGTTGCTCGTCGGTCCCCTCGCGCGCGATCGCGTCGGCGACGACGTTCGTCGGCAGGAACGGCCCGGGATAGAGGACGCGCCCGAGCTCCTCCGCGATCGCGACCGCGTCGACGAGGGGCTGGTGGGTGACGCTGCCGCCGTCGTACTCGGTCGGGACGAGCATCGCCGTCCATCCGAGCGCCGCGCCCTCCTCCCACACGGCGCGGTCGAACGTCGACGCCGACTCGAGCCGCGCTCGCACCGCGGAGAGGGGCTGGCGGTCGGCGAGGAACCGGCGGGTGCTCTCGCGCAGGAGCTGCTGGTTCTCGTCGAACGCGAAGTTCACAACTTCCGCCCGGTACCGGCCCAGTACTCGTCGCGGAGGATGCGCTTGAAGAGCTTGCCGCCGTCGGTGCGCGGGAGCGCGTCGCGGAAGTCGACGGAGCGCGGGCACTTGTACGCGGCGAGTCGCTCGCGGCAGAACGCGATCAGCTCGTCGGCGAGCGCGGCGGACGGCTCGACGCCGGGGGTGACCTCGACGACCGCCTTCACCTGCTCGCCCCACTCGGGGTCGGGAACGCCGATGACCGCGACGTCGCCGACCGACGGGTGTGAGGCGAGCACGCCCTCGACCTCGGCCGGGTAGATGTTGACGCCGCCGCTGATGACGATGTCTCGGGCGCGGTCGCAGAGGAAGAGGTAGCCGTCCTCGTCGAGGTAGCCCATGTCGCCGATCGTGAACGCCTTGCCGCGGTGCACGGACGCGGTCAGCTCGGGATCGCCGCGGTACTCGAAGCTCGGACCGACCGGCTCCATGTAGACGGTCCCGACCTCGTTGGGCGGGAGCAGGTTCCCGTCGTCGTCGCGCACGGTCACCGTCATGCCCTTCACGGCGCGGCCGACCGTCCCCGGTCTCTCGAGCCAGCGGTGCGGCTTCGCGATCGTGGCCGCGCCCTCCATGCCGCCGTACGTCTCCCAGATCACCGGTCCCCACCACTCGAGCATCTGCTTCTTGATCTCGAACGGGCAGGGTGCGGCCGAGTGGACGACGACCTGCAGGCTCGACAGGTCGTACTTCGAGCGGACGTCGTCGGGGAGGCGCAGCATGCGGACGAACTGCGTCGGCACCATGTACGCGGTCGTGACGTGGTGGCGTTCGATCATCGCGAGCGTCTGCTCGGCGTCGAACCGGCCCTCGATCGCGAGCGCCTGCCCGACGTTCAACGCGCCGTGGTAGAAGCTCTGGCACCCGCCGTGGTGCATGCCCGCCGACACGAGGTGGCAGCCCTGCAGCGGGAGGAACTGGAACGCCTGGCCGAACAGCTTCGTCGCGTCGGCCGCGACCGACGGGTCGACGGCGGGCACCGGCCGCACGATCGCCTTCGGCAGCCCGGTCGTGCCGGAGGAGTAGGAGATCGCGCCACCGAGGAAGCGTGCCTCGAGGGGTCCCGTGCCGTGACCGTCGAGGAGCTCGTCCTGGGGCGTGAAGCCGTCGATCGGCCCACCGACGGCCACGCGCAGGCGCAACGACGGCGCCGACGCGAGGGCGGCGGCCGCGTCACGCGACCGTTCGTGCACGGCGACGCAGACCGCACCCGAGTGGTCGACGATGGTCCGTGCCTCGGACGCCGAGAGCGCCGGGCTGAGCGCGACCGACCGCAACCCCGACTCGTTCGCGGCCAGTTGCCAGATCAGGATGTCGACGTCGTTGGGCAGCGCGTAGGCGACGATGTCCCCCTTCTGGACGCCGTTCGCTCGGAGCGCCCGGGCGAGCTGATGGGCGCGGCCGGCGAGCTCGCCGAAGGTCAGCGTGACCCCGCTCGGGCACGCCACGACCGCGGGCAGGTCGGGGTGATCCTCGGCGATCCACCAGACGCCGAGGCGCTGGTCCCACGGGTTCGCCGGAGCGTCGCTCATGCCCGCCCGGCCACGGCGAGGTCGTAGCGGCGGCGGTACTCGGCCTTCGACGTCTCGCTCGTGTCGACGTCGGTGGCCCGCGCCCGGAGCGCCCCGACGGTCGCGTCCTCCCGGGCGACGTGGGCGAACGGGTCGAAGCGGAAGAACCGGCACGCATTCTGGTACGAGATCTTGTCGATCTGCGCGTCCGTGAGCCCCGCGCCCTCGCATTCGCGGAGCAGCTTCTCCGGTGACTCGGGCCACGTCGAGTCGGAGTGCGGGTAGTCGCACTCCCACGCGACGACGTCCTCGCCGATCCGATCGAGCAGGCGCAGCGACGACGGATCGGTGATGAAGCAACCGAGGCAGTGCTCTCGGAACACCTGCGTCGGCTCGCTCCCCTTGCCGTCGATGTCGAGGCCCGTCCACCGCTGGTTGTCGACGTGGCGGTCGAGCCGGTCGAGGTAGAAGGGGATCCAGCCGATGCCGCCCTCGGAGAGCGCGACCTTCAGGTCGGGGAACCGCCGGAACAGCCCGCTGATCACGAGATCGTTGGTCGTGAGCGCCGAGAGCTGGGGCGCCAGCAGGATGAGGTGGTCGGGCGGGGCGCCCTCGGGTGCCTGGATCAGCCCGAACGCGCCGCCGATGTGCATGCACACCGCCATGTCCTCGTCACACAGCGCGGCGAGCACGGGGTCCCACTCGTCGCCGA
>Ga0070741_10011786_pt1 | contig 16013 bp, 18 predicted proteins | sample Coa_R1_4_FD_66440 | JGI IMG/M metagenome (GOLD analysis project Ga0070741, IMG submission 66440) | Surface soil microbial communities from Centralia Pennsylvania, which are recovering from an underground coalmine fire - Coalmine... | ecosystem: Environmental > Terrestrial > Soil > Unclassified ...
TGAGTTTCAATAGCTTCCGCGCTGCTGCTATTTCGGATGGACTGATGCGGTTGCCGCGCTCGCGTCGTGTCTATCGTAATTAGAGAGGCAGGAAGTCTAGACGGAAAAAACTAGGCCCAGGTGAGAATCCGCCGAAGACCACGATCGAGAGCGGATAGCCCAAAGTTTGTTCTTAAGCAACGCGACCACAGCAAACATGTTCACAACGCCGTGGCTGAGCAGATAAATTGCCATGAAATGTTCGCCGCTTATGGAGAGGTTTGCGGCAGGATGACGGAGATAATTGGCAACCAGGTCGTGGGGATCTTCAGAGATCTCATCTTGCGTGAGAGTGGGTGTCAAAAACCTGCGCTTTTCTTATGTGAACGCGAGACAACAGCAGCCCGCCAGCCATTACAAACACCATCCTGCGGTACATTCTTTCCGCCGAACTTGTGCTCGGCTGTGTCACGCGGCTGGAGGCGAACTGGAGCAAATCCAGTTTCTGCTCGGGCACGTTTCGATACAAACAACGGAGCGATATCTTGGCTGCAGGCAGCGCATCCAAGGTGCCGTCAACGACAGAATCGGAATAGAGCCGCCCGGGTAGCGAGTCTGTCTGTGTCCGCTTTGCCGACCACACACCCGCAAAAGCTTCATCCCCAATTCCGCCATTCGCAGAAGCCACTGTGAGTCCTACGCTCCCGATCTGGAACGCAGCAGTAACTTTCCGAATGAAAATGATTCCGGGCAGCCGGAGATGATGGCCAAGCTTGGCTGCGGAAAAAACGTTGAATCACGCTGCTCATGCGCACGGCTGCGGATACTATGCCACTGCGTTACGTTCGGCAGGCACATCGCTTCGTCGTTGAGCTTGTTTTCCGGGAAGAAATATTGAGAAGCAAGTTCCAGCATGACCCGGCTGGGTTGTCGAGCGCACGCTTATCCTGCCATGATGCCGGGAAATGATTCCCATACTGAGCCACAAACCCAGTCCGGAGCCTTTCAGCTCCTTGGTCGTATAGAAGGGCTCAAAAATGTTGCGCTTCACTTCGGGTTTCATCCCGATACCAGAATCAACGATGGAAATTCGGGCACCTTTGCGCGAAGGGTCCTTCCAATCCACCGACGGGTGCACACGCACCATGATCTGACCGCCTGATGCGGTGGCCTCCATCGCATTGCGCAGTACATTCGAGAACACCTGCCGCAATTCCGCGGGAAATCCAGGCACTGAGGTAGGCTGGTCATATCTGCGCACCAGCCGAATGCACTTTTGGTTCAATTGAGGCGAATACAGGGTGACCATTCCATCAAGAAGCTCGGGCAATGGTACATCTATAGGCTCGCTGCTCTCGCGATTGAAGGAGAGCGTCTGCCGTGTGATTCGGGAAACGCGCTCAAGCTCCGAGCTAGCCATCTGTATAAATTCTGTGGTTCGGGCGTCGTGGTTGTCGGTCCCAAGGAGGTATAAGAGATTCATAACAGCCTCCAGCGGGTTATTGATCTCATGAGCAATGCTGTTCGCGAGTCTGCCGACCGCTGCCGTCTTCTCTGTAACCCGCAGCGCCTCTTCAGCCAGCGTACGATGGGTAATGTCGGTGACGATGACGATACCACCGTAAGCGGCACCTTCATCGCGAATAGCATCCATCCGCACGGAAAAGGTGCGCCCGTCTCGCTGGATATCCGCTGCAAAACTCGGGAAATCGTCTGGCGTTAAGTGAACGTTCAGTTCGTCTCGTAGAAGAACCTGGATTTCTTTTCCCTCGATATTCCGATATGTTTCGTTCAGCAGTTGTGCCAAACTCCGGTTACAACGAACGACACGCCAGTCGGAATCGAGCACAGCGATACCCTCGCTTAAAGCATCGAAAGTTGATTGCCACTGTTTGGCGGCGAGCTGTGATCCTGCCTCGGCTTCGCGTAATCGAAGTAACGCTCGCACCGTCGCAATCAGCACGGTGGGCTCGAGCGGCTGAATGAGATATGCGTCGGCGCCGGCATCGAGGGCCTGCACCTGAGTCTCACTGGAAGTAAATGCGGCAGATATCAGTAAAACTGGGATGTTCGCCGTCTGGGGGTTTTCTTTGATGCGTACGCAGACTTCATATCCAAGGATATCCGGCAAGCGGATGTCGAGAATTACCAGCGCTGGTCGCTGCAGAATTTTTTGTAAGCCTTCGCGGCCGGTGGAGGCTTCCTCTACCGAGTATCCGGCGCTGCGCAATATACGAGAGGAGATGTACCGATTCTCCTCTCGGTCATCGACGATCAGAATGTGTCTCGTCGATTCAGACATGCGGCCTTTCGGAAGCCTCCAGCCCAAATCCCACTGTGGCTAAAGCGTGAGAGATCTTGGCCAATGCCTCCGGTCCCATAGTGTCACTCTTGGCGAGCATCGCAACTGACGGTTGACGCAAGCTGTTTTTTCCCTCCTGACTAACTTCCTGGGAGCTGTGGATGATAACAGGGATGCTCCGAGTGGAATCTATGGATCGAAGCTCCTTGAGAACCTCGTAGCCGGACATATCCGGCATAAGTAGGTCGAGGAAAATCACGTCCGGATGCTCCGCTTCGGCAAGCTGTACGCCTTCGCGTCCGCTGCGCGCCTCCAGAAGTTCGAGCTTGGAGCTTCCAAGCACTTCGCGGAGAGAGTAGCGGGCCAGCTCCTGGTCATCGATAAGAAGAACCTTGCGAACGGTCCCGCGATGGGTCGTCGAACGCAATGTCTTCAACAGTACGTCGCGGGAAAGAGGCTTCGGCAGAAAGGCGCTGGCGCCCAGCGCCATCGCTTTGGAGTTCTCACCGGCCAGCACGCTCACGCTAATCACCGGAATATTCTGCGACTTGATGTTCTTAAGTATCTCCCAGGAAGATTCCCCATGCACGAGCACATCGAGTATTGCGGCTGCAGGACAAATTTTGTCGACGAACTCCATTCCCTTGACTGTATCGTACGCCGGAATCACCTGAAATTCCGTTTTCTCCAGAAACTTAGTAATTACAAACGCAGTTTCGCGATTGTCCTCGATTAGCACAACCGGCAATCGCTCTGGATCGAGCGCGGGAAGTTCGGAGATCTCCTTCGCACCGGTTCCCGGAAAAACGATCGGAATATGTACCGAGAATGTCGACCCAAGTCCCACTTCGCTTTCGAGCATTACTTTGCCGGCAAGAAGATGGGCTAGAGTGCGGGAAAGAGGCAAACCAAGACCGGTCCCCTTCACTTTTTTTTGAAGTTTGCTCTCGACTTGAACGAATTCCTCGAAAACACGTTCCTGGTTCTCGGCCGCGATCCCAATTCCGGTATCGGAGACGGAGAAGACAACGGTTTCCGAGTCGTCCAGTCTCGCGGAGACGCGCACCTCCCCACGTTCGGTATATTTCAACGCATTCGAGATAAAGTTGCGCAGAATTTGTGAAATCTTCCCCTCATCCGTGAACATTGTAGGCAATTCGGGAAGTTCATCAAACACAAGGTTGACCGAAGCCGTTTGCAACATTGGCTTCAGCATGCCTCTCAATGCACCGAAAAGATCTTCAATCTCGAACTCCCGCGCCTTGACCTCGATCTTGCCCGCTTCGACTTTCGCAAGGTCGAGCAGATCGTTCACCATTTCCTGCAATCCTTGCGCGGAATTCCGAATGTAGGAGATCTGCTTCTCTTGTTCCGTAGTTAAATCTCCGTCCATGCGCTGCATGAGCATTTGAGAGAGCGCCAGAATGGAATTTAAGGGCGTACGAAACTCGTGAGACATATTAGAGAGAAAGGATGTCTTCGCGTCTGACATGCGCCGCAACGCGTCCGCGCGGTCATCGAGCTCGGCGTACAACGCAACCACTCCACGATTGGTATCTTCGAGTTCACTGTTGACCAGCGTCAGTTCGTCCTGACGTGCGCGAAGTTCAGCCAGCGTCTTCAATAGCTCCTGATTCTGGCGCTCGATCTCGTTATAAGGATTGTCTGCTTTCCGCTGCCCGATCTTGCGGACGATCTCCTGGAGCCTGACCGGCGTAAGCGGTGGCGCGTATCTGGGAACCAGTTTCGACATTTCCACCATGGTTCCGTCTTTCCCGCTCTGGATCTCGAAAGAATCCATCAGCCGTTGGGTTCCCGTAATCCCTTTTCCTAAGCCAGTGTTGGACTGAAACCGGCCTTCAAGGACTTCGCTCAGATTGGCGATTCCGGAGCCGGAATCGCTCACCTTGATAAAGAGCCTTGGCGGAGAATCTGTTTCCAGCAGGAACTCCACCGTGCCGGAATGGGCGTAGCGGAATGCATTGCGTGCGATCTCGGAAGTGGCGGTAGCCAGCCTGATCTGCTCGGAATGATCGAAGCCGAGTAGCTCCGAAATATCTCGCGCGCGCTGCCGCGCGAACACAACGTCCTGTCCGAACCGCAGATTCAGAGATGCCAGAGGCTTCTTCACGCAGCCCTCGCTTCGCGGCTCACCACGACGGTCGCGTCATCGCGCATGCGCTTGAAGTCACGATAGAGGACCGCAGCGATCAAGGACGGAGGCTTGAGTTGAAGGCCTTGATACTGCTCGAAAGCCCACCGCGCAGTCAGGCCATCGGAATGCATGATCAGGAACGCATGCCGAGGCCAGGGGAATGTAAACTCGCGGATGGTCTCCGAAGCGTGCCCAACAATCCCGTTATGGGAAATCATGTTGCGGGACTTGCCGTCGGCCACGATCGTTCCCACGATGTTCCCGATTCCGGAGTAGCGGATAATCTGGCGCTCGAAGTCTAACTCAGCTACCGAAACGGCAGCCCCTCTCGTTTTTTTCAGGCGGTCGTGTGCGGCTTCGATGATTTCTTTGGGACTCTTGTGCGAGTTTGCGCGAAAGGCGGCAAGGGCTTCCTCGGCCGCATCCGCAGCACCGATTCCATGACCAAGACCATCCGCGACCATGATCAAGCGCCTGCTGGACTGGTCCTGATGCTCCCACGCGTCGCCGCACCGCGTCTCTCCCGCGATGGGAACACAGACGGACCCCGTAGTCTGCGAGTCCTCTGCGCCTTCCGTGGGACTCGCCGCCACGCGTGCCAAAATCGCAGTTCCTCCCCCCGGCTTGGTATAAAAGTCGAATGTGGTTGCAAGCCGCCGGACCGCGCCGAGCCCGGTACCTAGGGTGCCTATCGATGAATATCCATCATGTAGCACCTTCGAAATATCTGTAATGCCAGGGCCCCGATCTAAGGCAATTACGTTCACGTGTGTCGACGTGCTCGGCCCTTTGCATGGTTGGAGCACCACTTCGCCGCCACCGCCATGGAGTAGCACATTACGGGCAAGTTCCGTGGTGACAATTGCTAAATTCCCCTCAGCGGCCGGGTCGAACGACAACTCTTGCCCAATTCGAGATGACGCGCGCCGGGCCTCGCTGACATGAGTATTCTCAGAGATTCGCACAGAAACTTGGTCCAGCGACACGAAGCCTCACTTCCACCGAACAACGGAAACCCGGGTACCCTCTCCCACGTTGGATGCAATCTGAAACTCATTTACGAGTCGCTTGCTGCCACTGAGCCCAAGACCCATTCCACCTCCACTTGAGTATCCGTCTGTCAAAGCGAGATCCAGGTCGGGAATGCCTGGCCCATGGTCTTCAAAGGTGAGCCTCAAGCCGGTGCGGCTGCCATTGGTAACGATTTCCAGGACGCAAGTGCCGCCGCCGCCATGATCGAGCGTGTTTCGCGCCAATTCGCTGGAGGCGGTAATCATCTTCGTCTGATCTACCAAGCTGAAGTTGAGTTCTATCGTCCAGGCACGAACCTTTTGACGCAGGCGCACCACGTCCGCGGAAGCAACCACGGCCATCGACTCAGACTTAAGAGTCGTCATCTCCCGTCTCCATACGGTTCGCAGTTACTAACTCGCGCAACAAGTCCATTCCGGCTTCAACGTTGAGCGCCGTTCTTACTCCGGGCATTGACATGCCCAATTCGACCAGAGTGATAGCCACAGCGGGCTGCATGCCAACGAGCACAGTTTGTGCATCGAGGATTCGAGCCATGCCGGAGATGTTTGCCAGCATGCGACCGATGAAGGAATCAACAATTTCGAGCGAGGAAATATCAATCAGCACTCCGCGCGATCCGTACTTGGCAATCGCATTGGTCAAATCCTCCTGCAGCGTCATAGCAAGTTGATCGTGCATGTCAACCTGTATGGTGACCAGCAGGAAGTTACCCATGCGGAGAATCGGGATTCTTTCCACGCCCTATGCTCCCTTCCATTGCCCGACTTGCTTAGCATCCACACCATCTTTGTTGTCTGAGGCTTTGCCATTGTGTTTATCGGCTTTGACAACGGTCTTGCCCGTCTTTTGCAGTGCCACGGCGAGCGCATCTGCGAGCGAAGCCTTAGTAATGACTTCGCTCAAGTTAATACCGAGATGAACGATGGTTTGAGCAATTTGCGGGCGTATTCCGCTCAGGATGCACTCCGCGCCCATGAGCTTAGCTGCGGTAATGGTCTTAAGAAGATGCTGCGCAACCAGCGTATCAACCGCGGGTACGCCAGTGATGTCGATAATTGCAACTTTGGAATTGGTCGCGACGATCGTGCTCAGCAAAGACTCCATCACTACCTGAGTGCGATTGCTGTCGAGAGTGCCTATGAGGGGAATTGCAACGATGCCCTGCCAGAGTTTCACCACGGGTGTAGAAAGCTCGAGCATTTCCTCCGCCTGTTTCGCAATCAGTTGTTCTTTGGTTTTGAGGTAGGCGGCAAATGTCACGAGCCCAAGCTTGTCCAACAGAACTGTGGCATTGCATAGTTCTGTAAACATCGCAGCAGGATCTTTGGAGAGTTCGGCCCGTAGTCGCGCGAACAATGGCTGCTTTAAGGAAAAGACAAAGCCGGCGGTCTCTTCTGGACTAAATCCCTGCTGTGCGCGAGATGCGGAGATGTCGGTGAGCCGTTCGCGGACCGCCGACCACTCGAGGGCGCTGATATCGGTAACATTTCCATTGCGGGCGGCATTCGCGATTGATTTCAAAAGTTCGGTCGACTGAGTTTGCAGCTCAGTGTCGCTCATCAAGTCGCGGCGACGAACGGCGGCAAGTTGTTCCTTGATCCAGTCGGCGCGCAGCTCGGACTCATCTTTCTGCAGGACATCGGCGAGTTTGCTCATTCAATTACTCCAATAGGGGAGACTAGAGTTTGGAAAAAGCCTCAGGCTGGATTCTCGAAGGCCGGCGAAACGTCCATTATACCGTCGCTGTTAGGCCCGTTTTGGGGGTCTGCGGAACGACGCTGAATCCGGTTCCGAGCCTGCGCCGGTCTGCAGCAGAGAAGTAAGGGATTTGCGTAGAGTAGCCGGTCCACTGTGCTTGGAAATGAACTTCCTGGCACCCATCCACGTGGTCAACTTCTTATCGGTCTCGGTATCCAGCACGCTCCACACCGCACAGGGGATGGACTGCAATTTCGGAGTGGCGTGATAGAAGCGTAGCAATTCATAACCGCTCGAGCCAGGCAGGTTCAGATCGACAATGATCAACTCTGGCAAACCTGAGCCGCTGCTTAGCGCGTCTGAAAGCATCTCGATCGCTCGCGAAGCAGCCATAAACCTTTGTACTTCGTAGGGGCCAATTTGCTTCAGCGCCGACTCGACCTCGTGAACATCGCTATCGACGTCTTCCAGAACTAATACGTAAGGCATTTAGGGAGCTCTGATTGATTTTGGACCAAATTTCTATACTGCACAAGTCGTACTTCTCCTCCACCGCTGTTGAGCGTACACCGGGTCTGACGTGTAAATGATTGAACTTGCGTCGGAGTTCCAGACGCTAACCTGAGCTGCAACCGCGCCGGAAAACGCTGTCATATCCATCGCGTCGAACTGAGTCCTTACCGTACCCGTATCCGCTAATACCTCGCCGTTTGCGTATGAAACCGAATCGTGAATGTCCTCATGTGCCAAAACAATTCTCTTCTTGTGCTTCCAATGGGTGTCGAATACCTTCATTCCAAGATGCCGGTTGAAAACCGACCCCTTGCAGAAGCTCGTCTGAACGGCGTAGAGCCTGTCGGTTCCGAATGCTACTGATTCGAGATCCCGGCCATGTAGTGTCATCACTTGTGCGGATGAGGGAAAGCTAAAAACCTCGACGTCTCCAGAACTGGAGCACGGCAGCGGCATAGCAACGGCAAATTGCGTGCCGTCGGGCTTCCTTGCGATGGAGGTCGCGCGCGGCATATCCGTTCGCCTCAGAAGCTCGCGACCGTCGTCGAGATTGTAGGCAAGCAGTTCGCCATGAACCCCGTTGTTATCAGCCGTAACTAGCGCAACACGCGACACGGGAGAAGTCTCAATTTTCTGAATGCGCAATCCACCGGAGAATGGCGGCTCAATCCTGCGCAGAGGCTTCAGCGTCGCCGCGTCGGAGACATGAATGCTCTGACGGTCGGCCGCAACCAAGAGTGCACCATCGTATGTAAACCGCACCGGGCTCGACTGCGACCACAGCCCTATTAATGAACTACCGATGGCCGCTTTGGCAATCTCTTTGTGCTGCTTGTAATCCCATATCGCAACTGATTCATTCACAGGCTGGCCGTGCTTCGGAAAATCCGGCGATCTGGTTGTTATCGCAAGCAATTGATCATCCGGGGAGATGTCGGCATCGACTGCGCTAATCGCCAGTTCCCACAGAGGTGTGGACGCGGGTTGAGCAGAAGCGCAATCGAACGGGAGACATGCAGCCAACAACACAGCTACCATGGCGAATCTGTGTCGCAGGAGGCCGATAGTGGCACTTGGGAAGGAGGAAGAATTTCTCATTTGTTTTCGCTCCTCAGCCGAAGGAAATACTGAGCGCGACTCCTGCTCATTTCGTTCCGAAACTTGAGCCACTGTTGCGGCAGCACAGACTGGAAATCGCTGCTCGGCAACAAGATGTTGTAGCCTATTCCTAGGCGATCACCCGACTTGGGCGTCTACCTTGGGCACTGTGAGTCCCAGCTCTACTCGCCCCAGACAGAGCCGTTTCCGGGATGCGGTGTGTTGCGTCTCCGTTGGGCGGTTTTCAAATTCATAAGATGGAAAAAGTGGATCTGCAACCGCTCCTCGCACCATGATCTTTTGTGAGTCTATCTCTGCAACTTAGCGGAACGTTTCTCTTCCAAAGATCGCAGATTCTCGCGATGCTCATGCTGTAATGAGCCTTTTTTTATGAACTCTTGAGATCTGCGCCTGCCGTGGTTTCCCATCCAAGCATGTTCCAAATCGCGGTATACGAACTCCCTGAGCTGGCAGACGACGAAGTCGCAAGCTAACGCTCGAACCTCTTTTGCACCGTGGGTACGCTCTCCGATTGCGCAGGCTTTTCCCTGCATTCGTGTAGGTCTTCCACCATCTTCAACAATTGGTAGCTAGGAGCAGCACCGACGAACTGGTGACACTCGGCGCAATGACACGCGATTACTTCCTGGTTCGACTCAAATGGTCGGCGCACGAAGTTAGGCCGTGGCATGGAAAGTGTAAAGGCCTGGGGAAGGGCGGCAACAATCGTAACATTGAGGTCGAACGTTCTGAGCTAGTTGGGGCGTTTTTCGAGACGTCATCAGCAGCTCTCGTTGTCATGCTTCATGACACATCTGCTGAATCAGCGATGGAGAAATGAATCAAGACTCTCTGAAATATGACATAATCACTCGCGCCTACTTCGACTCGCTCTTTGTGTGTATGTTGCACATGAGCCGTTCGGAGCCAGAACATGCGCCCAGTGGCAAGTCTTTTTCGCGAGTTTTGTGTTCAATTGGCGAAGCTGATGGAAGATGAAGCCAACAAATATGAGAGCCATCCCACCGTACAGGACGAGGATCAGCAATTCATTCAAATGCTCCGGCAAGAGTGTCGGGAGTGGAAAAGACAAATCGAGAAGCTAGACCGCGCGTATGACGGTTAAATAGCGAAAGAATTACCGAAACGGAACGACGTACGGGTGATGACCGGGCCACTTCCTCCTCGCTTTCGCACTGCAATAATCAAGTCCGCGGCCGACGCGTTCTGTACCACTTCGAATCTGCCCCACTTCTCCATTGCCGTCTCCACCGCATGTTGGGCGTCTCGGTTGGCGGTTAGATTGGTCAGAGGTTCAGTCGCATCGGGATGAACCACAACAAGGACGGTTCGCGCATGCAACACATTATTCGGGAGCAACTGCTTTTTCTTATCTTTGGCGTATCCGCTCACCAGCAGGAGAGGAATCAAGAGGAAAGGAATCGGCGTGCGCTTCACCATGGAGGCCTCACAACCATGAGTATACGACCGCATCCGTCACGTTTTCGGCGAGGGTCGACGTCAGCAATACACTCTTCTTTAAATCCCGCGAAGGAACGCGGCTACTTGGTCGGCGCGGTAACGCTCATTGAGGGTGGTTCTGAGCTCTATCGCCCGTTCTCCGGAGTCAGCCGGGCGGACGTTGAGCATCAATCCCACATCATCTCTATTTGCATCTCCAATTCGGTCGGCTTATCGAGGATAAGGAATGGTCGATAGACCCGACCACAAACTCGGGCCAAGTTAGGGTCACATAAACGCAAATCGTCCGTATTTGAGCGTCCTCGTGAGTTGTCATCCGCGCCGCAAAGTTGTTGAAATTGCGAAATCTCACGAGGCTGTTAACCGGAGGGTTGTAGGTTCGAGTCCTACCTGAGGAGCCATTTTTTTGAGCTTCTAAGCTGCTGAGCTTCTAAGCTGCTAGCTAAAAGCAACAGCAAAGACAAGAGCCAACCTAAAGCAACAGCAAAAAGCAAAAGCAAGAAGCAAAAGCTCACGCGGATACGCGCGGATTCCACAGACATCCGCGGATCAATCCTTCCCATTTCCAATTCAGCGGAAGAGTCCCATGGCCGAACGCCGACAGCCGAATGCCGACCGACAGCCGAATGCCGGCCGCCGACTGCTTTGCTTTCACTTCGGCCGATGCCCTAATCACCCGATTCCCCGATGGCTCCATTCTTCCCTGTGCCCTGTATCCTGTAACCTAACCCCTGTTCCCCCCTCATTCCCCCTCCCCCTCCCCCTCCCCTTTCGGGAAAGATTTGTTCCAGAGAAAGGACTTAACGCAATTCCTTCGTCTACTCTCCCAATTTGGAATACAACATCTTGGGATCGCGAGTTTTGCTAATCCAATATCTTGGGATCACCTCTTGAGAATTGCTCGCTTTCGCGCCCTCCGCATCGCCGCCGACGCCGGCTGAAGCCCCTGTGCGCCAGATCGGTTCGTGGCCGATATCCCGTTTTGATAGGCAGAAGGACCCGTGCCGATCATCTGCTCGGTCATAAGCTTCCGAGCGAACGCGTACTTCGTCGGCAGAGCAGCGCGTACTTCGACAGACACGGTATTCTCCTTATATTCGCCTCGCGGTCGTACCGTAATGGAACCAGAATCGACCCCGCAGAGTCAACCAGAAATAGTGTGGAAATCCCAACGAAGAATCAGTGATTTGCGAAGGTTAGAACGACGGTATTTTGAGCCGTCGTTCGTAGCAGAAAAGTGAGACAACGGAAAACGCCTCTATCAACTAGAGGATTGCGAGAGTGTTCTGTGGAAGCAGCTCGATGAAGATGCTCGGAGTAGCCATACCCAAAATTAGGGCTGCAGGCACGGGCCCGTGCATGACGGTGCGTCAAAGCTGCCGGCACTCGTAGAGGGACCAGAATCGTAGGGCCGGAGGTCCGGCGGGTCAAATGTCAGCCCACACCGGCAGGTGTGGGAGAGCGTTCATATGACGGAGCGCCGGAGGCGCGGCACCAAACTCGAATGCTATGATGCCGAGCCTCGCATGCACATATGAGTCACTCCTATTCCAACAACCACGTCCATGTTGTTTACAGCACGTTGAACCGACAAAACCTCGTTCCGCCCTCGTTCGAAAAACGCCTGTATTCATTCGTCGCCGCAATTGCCAAGGAGCACAAATTTCCGCTCATCGCTGCGGGTGGCATGCCCAACCATTCTCACCTGCTCTTTCTGTTGCCGCCGACCATGAACCTGGCAGATGCGATCAGCAAGTTCAAAACAAACTCCTCACGCTTCGTGCGCAAGCAGGGGATCGACTTCAACTCGCAAGTCGGCTACGGAGCCTTCTCGGTGAGCGCATCCCAAATTGAAACGGTCAAGGCCTACATCCGCAATCAGCGTGAGCACCATAAGAAGAGGAGTTTTGAGCAAGAGTTTGTGGCGATGCTGAAGAAGGCGCGGGTTCCGTATGATCCAAAATACGTCTTCGGATGAGTGCCGCGCCTACGGCGCTCGATCTTATCTTCCCGGTCCCCATACCTTCCGATATGGGCTGACATTTGGCCCGCCGGGCCTCCGGCCCTATCAGTCTCGCAGCTGCCATCGGCGCCGTTGTTCCGCGCGAGCATCCTGAGGAAGGAGGGGCCCGTGCGCTTTCGTATTCCGGGGCCTCTGGCAAGCGCCGGTTCTGTGATTGCTGGGTGGGCGAGCACGGGAAACCGAAGTCGAAGGATCTTTTCTCTGGAGTCGTTATTCAGTTGCTTTAGCCGATAGCCGAAAAGCCAGCAGCCGGTCATTCTGAGCGCAGTCGAAGGAGCCTCCGTTTTGTATTTGCTTTAGCTCAGAAGCTCGGAGCTTAGCAGCTTCTTTCCTCAGCGATCGGCGAATTCAAATACACTCCCGCGACCTGCCCCATTTCATTTCCCAATTCGAAAATGCCATTTGCTCTAACCAAAGCGGATACCAAAGAGACCCCCTGTTTCAGTATCATCCGTCAGCTTTTGGGCGACGAAGTATTCATCCAAGGTAAAGCCTTCCGGCAGTTCCGGTTGTTTGTCTGAATTCATCGTAGTGATGTACTGAAATCCATTGCTCGCAGCCAGCTCTTCACCTACTGCAAGGGCAGTTCCGACTTGCCTGGCGTCGACGGGATCAAAAAGATGGCTGTCGTGAATCAAAAAGCCCGGCCCCATCTGTCGCTGATGCATGACTTGCATGAGCATCATGTCGAAAGTGTAGATCTGCATGTTGGAAATTCCGGGGCTTCGCTCTGCTTGGAATGTGATCTTGAATTGGGGTCCGTTGGTCGTCTCCGTGGGAGTAAATTTCGAAGGACTCTCATATAGACGGGCCGACACCGCTTCGAAAAACAAAATTGCCCGCTCAAGGTTTTCTTTTTGCTCGGCATAGTCCTGCTGGAGCCGTAGAAATAACTCCTGTCGTCGCAGCTTCAACTTGGTGAGACCCTCTTCGATTTTCTCTGCTGCTTCGAACCGCCTCCGCAGCAATTCAAGCTCTGCCGTGATCCGACTGTATTCCTTCTGCAGATTTAGAAATTGGTCCAACGCTCCATGAGAACGCAGGACGCGCATTATTTCGGCACGACGGGAATCGAGTCTGCCTTTCTCGCGTTCCCTTGCAGCTACGCGCGCTTCCGCCGCATCGACTTCGCCCCTGAGGTACTGCCGCCGGTTCGAGAGTACAGACTCGTGAAATTTGCGTACGTCATCGAAACGCCGAACGGCGCTCTGCTGCAAGACAACTCCGGCCTCGGCGTACATCTTCTCCAGATCGCCATAAGACGGCTCCTTTTCCTCTTCGAGGGCTGAATTCATTTGCTCAATCAGTGCCCGGTCAATTGTGTTGTCATCTGAAAGACTCGATACCTTTTGTGCAATGCTGGCTGCCTCGCGCTCCAACTCGCGAAAATCCGGCAGTACTTGAAAGGTTTCGAGCCTTTCTCTCATTTTCGCAGCTGCCGATGTACTCGATGCGAGTTGGCTTCTTAGCTCCGCCTTCTTGCCCACCAATTCCGCGAGGTCCCCTTCGCCTAGAGCGGACCTAAGCTTGCGAATCTCATCCTCTTTGTCCCGGACGATCTGCCACTCCTGTGGAATCGTCCAGTCCAGCCCCAGTAAAAAGGTGACCCCGACCTGATATGCAGCTGGTTTGGCACCAATGAAATGCAGGTGAGGTTCGGTGAAGCCTCCTGGCATTCTGCGGGCAAAATACGGAAGCAGTGATCTGAACGTCGGTGCGTATGCAAGTTTCGCCTGCGGAATCTCATCGAATCGAAACATCATATTTCCGAGGAGGCGTTCCCATTCCTTCACGGTAAGTCTGTGCCGGCCATTTTTCGTTTCTTGGACCTTTGCGTTCCAATTCGTGATGTCAGCCGCGAGTAGAACCTCGCTTTGTGTAGCTCCTGAACGTTCGATTGTTACGCGTTGTCCGCCAAGGTCGAAATCCATTCCGAAAGAATGTGCAACGAGCTCCGGGAGGCGAAAGATTGAGGCTTCCGGGCACTCACCCGCGGTCAAGAAGTGAACAATCTCGACCATGCTGGATTTTCCAGCTCCGTTGCGGGTTTGCTTTGAGCTGGCACCCTCGTGCTTATCCGCGAGAAGGATATTAAGGTCGGCCCTGAATGTGAGCTCCTTAAAGCTCGACAAGGAACTGAAGATGCGATGTATCACTTTGTCCGTCGCAGTCGCCCGCGTGAGAGTTCGATTGCACCAGTTGTATAAAGGAAACTCAGAGCCAGAACAAACCAGTCGTATGGCAGACGGGTATAACCGAGAACCGGATCGCGGGATGTCTTGAGGTCGTCCCAGACTCCCGACACCGTAGTCGGCGATTGTAGGACCCGCAGGATCTGCGCTCCGATGAAAAGGAGAGCTCGATCCCGTGGAAGTTTCTTAGAGGGAAGAATCATGCGTCCACCTTCGCCGGTTCAAAGATATCGCATTGCTCAAACAAGAAAGCCAACAAGGCTAGGGTCGCTAATTCCCTTGAGGACTGGAGGTACTTGCCCCCGCCGGCGAAGCGCCACAGTTCTTCGAAGATTTCGTCTCCCGCTTTGCCAGCATTCCGGAGCTCGACATATTTATGTCTAAAAGCAGCGGCGACTCTCTCCCCTAATTCCGGATCGTGCCACTTGTGGAACAAATCTGCCACATTTCTCGATTTCTGCGTCCCAGCTCGAAGAAGTGCCTTCACATTAGATGAGAGTGCGTTTGCTTCAAGCTTGCCGCTAGCGACTACGGATATATCCTCGTGAGTAGGCAGCTGCTGAGCTACCGCCGTGACCACGACCTTGATGTCCTCGGCTGTCACCGGCGACAGATTCCGAAAGTCAGGAAGCGGGCCAAGCAGGACCTCTACGTGAACATCACTGAGCTGCTCAACCAGGGCTATCACTTGTGATTCAGACCAGTGTGTCACGTTCTTTTTGTGGCTGCCATCTATGCTAATTAAGTGCTTCGCAACGTCTGGCGGAAGGCCCTTCACCTGATTGTGCACGAAGATCCATTCGTCGAACAGATCGGCCCAGTTTTTCACGGCTCCAGCGAAATCTTCATTAATCTTGGCGATGGTTGCATCAGATTTCATGCTCTGTGGCGCGTACACCTGAAGCAATTTTCGCAAGGACTTTACGATGCCGTCGCACTTCTTATCCCCTTGCTGCCCATACGGCTTAATCTTGAAGAAGTCACCACCAAAGCGGCGATCGAAAATCTCTGCGACGAAATCCTGAAATTCAGTACCGTATGCGGTTTGAAATCGCAGTTGAAAGCGGACGACGTGCCAGGGATGTAGGGCCATTTTGAAGATTTATCACGATAATATCGCATCTGAAAGTCCACCTTTATGTCTAAAGGTCCTCAGCGCGACTTGCGATGTGATGATTTAGTCAATAAGATTGAATAAATGGCGAACCGCAGCTATCTCGGGGAATTCGAATTGATGGTGATGCTGGCGCTAATCCGCCTCGGCGAGGATGCCTATGGCGTCCCGATCGGGCGAGCTATCGAGGAAGCCAGTGGGCGCGAGGTCGTGCTTGGAAGCGTGTACGCTGCGCTTGAGCGACTGGAAGAAAAAGGATTTGTTGCTTCGAGCGTCGGGGACCCAACACCAGAGCGTGGAGGAAGAGCGAAGCGGTACTTCCGTGTAACGAGCGCAGGTTTGCGGCAGGTTCGCAAGACGAGGCAAACGCTTATCGATCTTTGGAGAGGGTTGCCGCAATTAGAGAGAGGACGCATATGACA
>Ga0070741_10011787_pt1 | contig 16013 bp, 10 predicted proteins | sample Coa_R1_4_FD_66440 | JGI IMG/M metagenome (GOLD analysis project Ga0070741, IMG submission 66440) | Surface soil microbial communities from Centralia Pennsylvania, which are recovering from an underground coalmine fire - Coalmine... | ecosystem: Environmental > Terrestrial > Soil > Unclassified ...
AGTTCTTCGGATCGTTCCACGCGCTCTTTCCGCAGAACGCCGAGTACAAACACGACAAGATGGAGCTCCGCACGGAGCTGACCGAGGCGCAGAAAAAAGTCGAGCCGCGGAACGCCGACTCGCACCTGACGTTCATGGGCGCCGGCGTCAGGAACTGCGTGACCTACACCACGCAGCCGGGATCGCCGGTGTACTTCATCGAGCTCGACGGCCGGAGCGAGGCGATGCAGCGTCGGCGGAACACGACGATCGTCGCGTACGACGCCGAGCGCGAAGTGGCGCACACGTCGGTGCTGATTCCCGTGTCGCGGCATCCGATCGATTCGGTCAACCTCGCGGACCCGCGATTCGGCATCCTCGATCAGTGCAACGACCTGCTCGCGCGCTGCTGCCTCGCGCGCGGACGCGTCGACCTCATGATCGAGCCGTCGGAGCCGAACGCCGGGCTCACGGTGAACGAGTACGAGACGCTGCTGATGACGCACGATCTCGTCGAGGTGCTGCGCAACCCGCTGCACTTCGCGAAGATCAAGGCGCACAACCTCCTCGACGATCCGCTCTCGATTCCCGGCAAGACGCTCAGCTACGCGAAGTACGACGTGGTCCGGCTGATGAACTCGCTGATGGAGGCGCTGCGGCTCGATCAGTCGACGATCGAGCGGCTGATCGCGAAGGTGATGTCGGTGCCGGCGCGCCGCTTCATGCGCTCGCGCCGCGTCAGCTTCCTCGCCGCGACCGACGAGAACAACCCGACGGCGCGCATCGTGCGCGGCACCTACCAGAGTCCGATCCTCGTGCAGTGGCAGCCCGCCGCCGCACAGTCCCGAAAACTGAACATCTCCATCGTCGAATTGTCGTGAGCGTCGTCTGCGGACGATCGCGCATTGCGACGCAGTTCGGCATCGTCGCGGCCAGCCAGCCGTTGGCGGCGCGCGCCGGCGTGCAGATCCTCGAGCGCGGCGGCACGGCGGTGGACGCGGCGATCGCGGCCAACGCGGTGATGGGCGTCGTCGAGCCGGAGATGAACGGCATCGGCGGCGACCTGTTCGCGATCGTCTACGACGCGGCGAGCGGCGCGCTGCACGGCCTGAACGCCGGCGGCTGGGCGCCCGAGGCGCTGACGCCCGAGTTCCTGCGGTCGCGCGGCCACGCGGAGATGCCGTTTCAGGGCATCCATGCGGTGACGGTGCCCGGATGCGTCGCCGGGTGGCAGGCGTTGCACACGCGCTTCGGCGCGCTGCCGCTGCCGCACGTGCTCGCACCGGCGATCTTCTATGCGGAGCGCGGCTTCCCGGTGTCCGACATCATCGCGGAGCGCTGGGCCGCGTGGACCGACAAGCTGCGCGCCGATCCGCATGCCGCGGCGACGTTCCTCGTCGACGGACGTGCGCCGCGCGCGGGCGAGCCGTTCGTCAACGCGCCGCTCGGCCGCTGCCTGCGCATCGTCGCGAAGGACGGCGCGCGCGGGTTCTACGAGGGGCCGATCGCGCAGGCGATCCTCGAGAGCGTCGCGGCGCACGGCGGCGTCATGTCCGCCGGCGATCTGCGCGAGTACGCACCCGAGTGGGTGACGCCGATCTCGCGGACGTATCGCGGGTGGGACGTCTTCGAGCTGCCGCCGAACACGCAGGGGATCGCCGCGCTGATGATGCTCGGCATCATGGAGCAGTTCCCGCTGCGCGAGTACGGCCTGCACAGCCCGCGCGCGCTGCACGTGATGATCGAAGCGAAGAAGCTCGCATACGCCGACATGCTGCGTTATGTCGGCGATCCGCGCTTCAGCACGACGCCCGTCGCCGAGATGCTTGGCGCCGAGTACGGCCGCGCCCGCGCGGCGATGATCCGCGAGGACGAAGCGGCGGCGGCGGTCGAACCGTCCGTGTTCGCGGGGCTCACGACGGCGAAGGGCGGCGACACGATTTATCTGTCGGCGATCGATCGTCACGGCAACATCGTGTCGCTGATCCAGAGCATCTACGACGGCTTCGGCAGCGGTGTGGCGCCGGCGGGCGGCGGATTCATGCTGCACAATCGGGCGGCGCTCTTCACGCTGGAGCCGGGTCATCCGAACGTGCTCGCGCCGAGGAAGCGCCCGCTGCACACGATCATTCCGGGCTTCATGCGGCGCGGCGACGTGGCGATCGGCTTCGGGATCATGGGCGCGTGGAACCAGGCGCAGGCGCACGCGCAATTCGTCGCCAACATCGTCGATTTCGATCTGGACATCCAGCAGGCGCTCGAGGCCGGACGATTCACGAAGCCGACGTTCACCGGCGCGGACGTGTTGGTCGAAGCGCTGGTGCCGGAGGCGGCGCGCGCGGTGCTGGCGAAGCTGGGTCACGAGATGACGGTCGTGCCGGCGCGCACGGGAACGTTCGGATCGGGGCAGGCGGTGATGAGCGACGGCGCGGGCGTCCACTACGGCGCGTCGGAGCCGCGGCACGACGGCGCCGCGATCCCCGAGGCGCCGCCGGTGTTCGGGCCGCTCGGCTAAAGCCTCGCGCTGCGAGCGCTGCAGGAGCGCGAGCCTTTAGGCGAGCGTCACCGTCAGCGACGCGAGTTCGATCCCCTCGACCTCCGCGCGCCACGTCTCGCCCGCGTGCATCGGCTGCGACTCGGTCAGCGTCCCCGAACTGACCAACGCTCCGGCGCCGAGCGGCTCTTGATCGCCGCGTTTCGCGATCGCCGACGCGAGCTCGCCGACGCAGAGCGCCGGACTCCGCAGCGAATTGCGCCCGGACCCTTCCTCCACCAACTCGACGGCGTCCCCGCGAACGCGCGACAGGCGGACCTTGAATTTCGGCAACTGCTCCACGAGCGCCGGGACGTCAGACGCCGTCACCTGCCGCGGCGTGCCGACGACGAGCGCGGCGTGAAGGCCGTACGCGGCGACAAAATCGACCGGCTGAAATTTCCAATCGACGTACGGACAGTCGATGATCTCGAACCCGAGCGCGATCCACTCGACGGCGGCGAGCACCGCCGACGGGTCGGACGCGTCGCCCGCGATCGCCGACTTCAGCTTGAAGACGATCTCCGGCTCGATTTTCGGCGCGATCATCGACGCGATCGACAGCGTCGCGCTTCCCTCCGACGCGTACCGCACGGTGTCGTCGTACATCGACGCCCACACGAGCGTGTCGAGCTTCAGGGCGCGCCACACCGCCTTGTTCGCGTACCCGACTTTGCGGCCGACCGTGTGATGCCCTTCGGCGCGCCGCATCGCCGCGAGCTCGCGCTCGACCGCGTACGCCGCCGCGAGGTCGAACGTCTGATCGTGAGAGGACAGCGGCGCGATCGGGTGTCGCGCCGCGAACGCCTGGCGGAGCCGCTCGGCGGCGGCAGCGGCATCGATCATTCGACGGCCGGCGCCATCTGCACCGATGTGAGCGCGGACCGATGCGCCGACGCGCGGAGCGGCTTGACGACAAACAGCGCCGTCGCGCCGACGAGCACGTTCGTGATCGCGGCGACGACGAAGACCGCGTGCCACGAGCCGGTCTGCAGCTGCAGCCAGCTCGCCGCCGGCACGAGGAACGACGCCGCGCCTTTCGCCGTATACAGCAGCCCCGCGTTCGTCGTCGCATAGCGCGGACCGTAGGTGTCGGTGCAGAGCGCCGGGAACAGGCTGTAGATCTCGCCCCACGTGAAGTAGACGAGGCCGGCCGTGCCGATGAACGTCCACGGCGAGTTGCCGATCGTGCCGAGCGCCCAATAGGCGATCGCGCCGAACGTGAACACGATCGCCATCGTGTTCTCTCGGCCGATGTGGTCCGACACCCAGCCGAACGTCGGTCGGGCGAGGCCGTTGAGGATGTTGTCGACGATCCCGGCCATCACCAGCGTGGTCGAGGTGATGAACCAGAAGCTCACCGGCAGATTGGCGATCTTGTAGTCCTTCGCGATCGGCGCGACCTGCGCCGTCACGACGAGTCCGCTCGCGGCCACGAGCACGAACATCACGTACAAGATCCAGAACAGCGGCGACCGCAGCATTTCCATCGGCGTCGCGTTCCGCGTCGACTGCGAGATCTTGCGCGCCGGCGGATGGACGTACTGCGGCGGCGGCTCTTTCAGAAACTGCGAGAGGATGACGACGACGATTCCCTGCGTGAGGCCGAACCAGAGGAACGCCTTGTCGTAGCCGTAGTTCTTGATCACCGAGATGATCGGCACCACGGTGGCCGCCGCGCCCGCGCCGAAACCGGCGGCCGTCAGCCCCGCGGCGAGCCCGCGCCGATCGGCGAACCACTTCAGCGCGTTGCCGACGCACGTGCCGTACACCGCGCCGGCACCGATGCCGGCGATCGTCGCGCCGAGATACAGCATCGCCAGCGAGCTGGCGTACGAGTTGATCGTCCACGCGATCGCGACGATGACGCCGCCGCACATGACGACGATGCGCGGACCGAACCGATCGACGAACCAGCCTTCGATCGGTACGAGCCACGTTTCCGTCGCGACGAAAATGGTGAAGTAGACCTGAATCGCGGTGCGGCCCCAGTGGTGCGCCGCGTCGATCGGATCGACGAAATACGTCCAGCCGTACTGCAGGTTGGCGATCATCACCATGCAGATGATCCCCGCCACGAGCTGGACCCAGCGGTTGACTGTCGCGGGCGCCGACGTCTCCTCCATCACAGCACCGCCTCCTGCGGGCGCAGCGCGCCGCGGGTTTGATCCATCAACTTTGCCGCCGCGTACACGGTGCGCGTGCAGGGCACCGGCACACCGACGCGATCCGCGAGCTCGACGACCGCGCCGACGATCGCTTCGAGCTCCATCGGCCGGCCGGCTTCGAAATCCTGCAGCATCGACGTCTTGTGCGCGCCGACTTTCTCCGCGCCCGCCATCCGCTGATCGATCGAAATCGGCAGCTCGATCCCGAGCGTTCCGGCCACGCGCTCCGTTTCGCGCATGATCTCGCGGATCACCTGCGAGACGTCGGCGTGCCGCACCATCTGCTCGAGCGTGGCGCCGGTCAGCGCGCTGATCGGATTGAACGAGATGTTCCCGATCAGCTTCACCCAGATTTCGTGACGGAAGCGCGTGGTGATTGGACACCGGAATCCCGCCGCGATCAAGGCCTCAGCGATCGCGCGCGTCCGATCCGACCGCGTCCCGTCCGGTTCGCCGAAGCTGATCCGGTTGCCCTCGCTGTGGCGGATGACGCCCGGCTCGACGATGTCGGTCGCAAAATACGCCAGCGATCCGACGACGCGCCGCGGCTCGATGCTCGCCGCGATGACGCCGCCCGGATCGACCCGCTCGAGGTGCAGCCCGTTCAACTCGCCGGGATGGTTCTCGAAGTACCACCACGGAATCCCGTTCTGCGTCGAGACGACGACCGTGTCCGGTCCGAAGAGCACCCGCAGCTGCGGCGCGAGCGTCGTCAGGCCGTGCGCCTTCACGCCGAGGAACACGACGTCGGCCGGGCCGATCGCGTTCAGATCGCCGGTCACGTTCGGCTTGACCAGGAACTCGCCCTCGGCGCTGACGACGCGCAGCCCGTGCTCCTGCATCGCGCGCAGATGCGGCCCGCGCGCGTACAGCACGACATCGGCGCCCACGCGCGCGAGATGCGCGCCGATGTAGCCGCCGATCGCGCCCGCGCCAGCGATGACGATCTTCATCTACGACTTCGCGAACGCCTCGGCGACGACACGCCGCTGGATCTTCCCCGTCGCGGTGCGCGGGATCGTCGTCGTGATGTGGATCTGCTTCGGCCGCTTGAAGTCGGCCAGTTTCTCCTTGCAGAACGTCACCAGATCCGCCTCGCTGACGTCGCTGCGCACGACGACGGCGGCGGCGACCTCCTCGCCCCACGTCGCGTGCGGTACGCCGAAGGCGACGGCTTCGGCGACGGCCGGATGCGTCAGCAGCACTTCGTCGATCTCGCGCGGCGAGATCTTTTCGCCGCCGCGATTGATCAGCTCCTTGATGCGGCTGACGAGCGTCAGGTAGCCGCGCTCGTCGAGAAAGCCCTGGTCGCCGGTCCGGAACCAGCCGTTCGTGAACGACTTCGCGTTCGCCTCCGGGTTGTTCTCGTATCCGGTGATCACGTTCGGCCCTTTGATCACCACTTCGCCGTGCGCGCCTGGCGGCTGCAGCGTCCCGGCCTCGTCCATGATCCCGATCTGCACGTCGGTGCCGCGGCCGACCGATCCGGGACGCCGATCGTCGGGCGGCAACGGGTTCGACGCCATCTGATGCGCCGCCTCGGTCATGCCGTACGCTTCGAGCACCGGCGCACCGAACGCTTTCTCGAGCGCGTCCATCACCGGCGGCGGCAGCGCCGCGCTGCACGAGCGGATGAAGCGCAGCTTCGCGGCGCCTTCGGGGCGGCGATCCGGATCGGCGCCGCGCGCGAGCAACAACTGATGAATGGTCGGCACCGCCGAGTACCACGTCATGCCGGTGTCGCGCGCTGTGCGCCAGAACGACAGCGGATTGAATTTCGCCGGGACGACGAGCGTGCCGCCGGTCGAGAGCGTCGCGAGCGTCGACGCGACGAGACCGTGGACGTGGAAGAGCGGCATGACGCACATCGCCACGTCGTCTTTCGTCAGCTTGTAATGACGCGCGACGTTCTGCGCCGAGATCGTCAGGTTCGCGTGCTTCAGCGGCACGCGCTTCGGCCGTCCGGTGCTGCCGCTCGTGTGCAGGATCAGCGCGACGTCCTCCGGTGTCGGACGCGTGTACGGCTTGCGGCCGCCGACGGTGGTGAGCGACACGTGGCCGCTCGCGTCCATGTCGATCGGCAGCACGTGGACGTCGAGCGCGGCGGCGGCGCGGCGCGCGTCCTCCGCGCCGTCGGGCGGAAGGATCAGCACCTTCGCGTGGGTGTCCTCGAGATAGAAGCGGAAGTCGTCTTCTTTGTACGCCGGGTTGAGCGGCGCCGCCGTCCCGACTTCGGCCGCCGCGAGGAACGCGGCGACGATCGGAAGGCCGTTGGGCAGCGCAATGCCGATGCGATCGCCGCGCTGGACGCCCGCGGCCGCGAGCTGTTCACCGAGCGACTCGACGTTCTTTCGCAGCGCGCCGTAGGTGACGGTGATGTTCTGTTCCGGAGCGACGATGGCGGTCGCCGCGTCGGGAATGGGGCGGATGAGATCGAGCAGCGTCGTCGGCGTTGAGGTCATTCGTGGTTCACCAGCACGTCGTAAGCGGGAATCGTCAGGAAGTCTTCGAGCGCGTCGGAGGTTGCCACCTGCTCGAAGACCGTGCGCGCGGCGTCGAACTGCGGCTTGCCGCCGAACTCCTCGGCGATCGTCTTCGCGACGAGGTCCTTCGTCACGCGCTGACCGGTGTCGAGCGTGGCGCCGTGGCGGATCCACTGCCAGATCTGCGTGCGCGAGATTTCGGCGGTGGCGGCGTCTTCCATCAGGTTGTAGATCGGCACCGCGCCCTGGCCGCCGAGCCACGCGTGCACGTACTGGATGCCGACGCGGATGTTGTGGCGGAGCCCCGCTTCGGTGCGCGTCCCTTTCGGCGGCACGACGAGCATCTGTTCGGTGACGTGGACGTCTTCGCGCAGGCGATCGAGCTGATTCGGCTTCGGCATCCCCTCGTCGAAGACCTGCTTGGCGATCGGCACGAGGCCGGGATGCGCGACCCATGTGCCGTCGTGCCCCTCGCGGACCTCGCGCAGCTTGTCGGCGCGCACTTTCTCGAGCGCGCGCTCGTTCTCCTCGGCGTTGTCCTTGATCGGAATCTGCGCCGCCATGCCGCCCATCGCGTGCGCGCCGCGTCGATGACACGTCTTGATCAGCAGCTGCACGTACGCTTTCAGAAACGGCGCCTCCATCGTCACCTGACCGCGGTCGGGCAGGAGGAAGCCGGCGTCGTTCCGCTGCGTCTTGATCGCGCTGAAGATGTAGTCCCAGCGGCCGCAGTTCAGCCCCGCGCTGTGATCGCGCAGCTCGTAGAGGATCTCGTCCATCTCGAACGCGGCCGGCAGCGTCTCGATGAGCACGGTCGCGCGAATCGTGCCGTTCGGGATGCCGAGGGTGCGCTGCGCGTGGACGAAGATGTCGTTCCACAGCCGCGCCTCGAGATGGCTCTGCATCTTCGGCAGATAGAAGTACGGGCCGGTGCCGCGCTTCAGCAGCTCGGCGGCGTTGTGGAAGAAATAGAGGCCGAAGTCGAAGAGCATGCCGGGCACCGGACGCTCGTCGACGAGGCAGTGCTTCTCGAGCAGATGGAATCCGCGCGGGCGCACGAGGAGCGTGGCGACCTTGGCGCCGAGCGAGTAGTGCTTGCCGGTCTCCGGCGCGACGTAGGTGATCGTCCGGCGGACCGCATCGACGAGGTTCGCCTGTCCGCCGACGCAATTCGCCCACGTGGGCGAGTTTGCGTCCTCGAAGTCGGCCATGAAGACGTTCGCGCCGGAATTCAGCGCGTTGATGATCATCTTGCGGTCGACCGGGCCGGTGATCTCGACGCGGCGGTCGACGAGGTCGGGCGCCGTCGGCGCGACGGACCAGGCCGATTCGCGCACCTCGGCGGTTTCGTCGAGGAAGCGCGGCTTCATGCCGGCGTCGTACTGCGCCTGGATCATCTTGCGGCGGGCGAGCAGCTCGTCAATTCGAGGGCGGAAGTGACGGGTCAGATCTTCGACGAAGGCGAGAGCCGGGGCGGTCAGCACGCGCGCGCTGTCGGCGACCGTGGGTCCAACCGTGCGAATTCCGAGGACCATGAGCCGTACATTCTATATTCACGGACGCGGGTTGACGGGTACCGCGCCGCGGTTCGGTCTCCGGCGGCCGGACCCGAGGAATGGACCACGGGAGCGAGCGGTCCCTCGGTTCAGTATCGAAGGCGCAGCGAGAACTGAATCCGCCGCGCCGGACCGGCGGATATCGACTGGCCGAAAAACGGCGACGCGAGGTTGCCGACCGGGGTGTTGTCGTTGACGCGGTTGGTCACGTTGAACGCATCGACGCCGATCGTCGTCGTGCGCTTCGCGCGCGGCTGGCCGGACGGCGCGGACGGAAACTCGCGCGACCAGCGGAGGTCGAGGCTCGCGTAGCTGGGACCGCGCAGCGTGTTGCGGCCGACGCCGGCGGGCCGCGCGTTCGCGATGCCGGTGTTGTACGCGTCGAGGCCGGTGGTGAGCGAGTAGGGCCGGCCCGAATAGGCCTCGAACGACACGCCGAGATTCGTCCACGGGCCGGCGTTGATCGTGCCGAACAATTCCACGACCTGGGTGCGATCGTAGTCGGCGGGACCGTACTCGTGCGAGAGATCGTACATGTTCGGCGGCATCCACGTGACGCTGCTCGTGTCGTTTTTCACACGCCCGATGCTGTACTGCGCGGTGCCATTAAAGAACTTCGTCGCCTGACCGCGCAGCGTCACGTCGCCGCCGACGGCGCGCAGGGTGCCGGCCGATTCGATCTGGCGGATCTGGCTGTACGCCGGATCGGGGCGCACGCTGTAGTCCGGCGGCGGCGGCGCGTTCACGTCGCGCGATCGGTACTCATGGTAGCCACGACTGACGTGAGCGTTGATGGCGAGCGTCGTCTTCGGCCAGAGCTGCCGTTCCAGGCCACCGCTGACGTCGAGGAATGACGGGGTCACCACGTCCGGCGCGAAGCGCACGAGGCTCGCCGGCTCCGCGCCGAGCGTCTCGCCCGGCGGCACCGGGTTGGGGAACCCGGGATCGGTGAGCACGTACTTGTTCAGGTGTTCGCCGTCGTACCGCAGCAGATCCTGGACCGGACCCGGGCCGGTGCGGTCGTAGAAGAGGCCGGCGCCGCCGCGCAGCACCGTCTTGTGCGCTTCGTCCGGCGAGTAGGCGAACGAAAACCGCGGCCCCAGGTTGTTGTCGTCGTGAGGATAGTTCTGCCAGTCGTAGCGCAGGCCGAAGTCGAGCGTCAGGTTCGCGCCGACGCGGATCTCGTCGCGCACGAAGAGGCCGAGCACTTTTTCGAGAAAGTGCGTCTGCCCGTCGCCGCTCTGCTGGATGAACGAGTACGGCTGCCCGAGCGCATATGTCTGCAGGCTCGAAAAGTAAAACGTCCCGGCCGTGTTCGTCCGATCGTTGTAGCCGCGCCAGCTCCAGTCCGGGATGTTGATCCCGAACTTCACCGTCTGCTTCCCCGCCTGCCACGTGAACGCGTCGACGAGCGTGAAGTGATGCTCCGTACGCAGCTGATCGTTCTGCGCGCCTCCGCCCGTGAAGCTGTCCTGCACGACGATGCGCGGCGCCGGGTTGATGCTGGTGCGCGGCTCGTACTCGTCGCCGTAGAGGAATCGCACTTCGTGGAAGAGGTGTTCCGACACGATCGTCTGGTGCGTGTAGGTGGCCTCGTCTTCTCGGTCCGTATGGTTGTAGCCGGCTTCCGGCAGCGTGGTGCCGCCCACGCCCTGGTTCGTGTTCTTCTGGTAGAGATGCGAGAAGCGGAAGTTTCCGGTGTTGTTCGCGCCGAACTGATGCGTCAGCGCACCGGCCGCGAGCAGGTTTCTGAACGGCGTCGAGACGTTGGTGTTGACCGCGCCGCCCGGCGTCTGCGCGTACACGATCGACTGGTTGTCCTGCGCGTCGTAGAAACCCGAGAGCAGAAAGCTCGTGCTCGTGCCGTCGCCCACGGGCCCGCCGAGCGTGCCTTCCGCGATGCGCCGCTGCTCCGGCGGCTTGACGGTGGCGAAGGCGTTCTTCGCCGCGAAATCGGAGTCGCGGAAGCGCACGTTGAACGTGCCCGAGTACTCCTGGCCGCCCGGTTTGGTGATGATCTCGATGCGGCCGCGTCCCGGCCGCATGAACTCGGACGAGTACGGATCCTGGTTGATCTTGATCTGCTGCACCGCCGACGCCGACAGCGCCAGCACGTTCACCTCGACGCCGTTGACGAGCACCGTCGCGCCGTTGGTGCCGAACGCCGTCGAGTCGAGGAACCGCGACATGGCCGTGACGATGTCCTGATCGAGCACGGGCAGATCGTCGAGCTGGTCGCCGGTGACGGTGATGGCGTTGAGGTTGGAGCCCGCGGCGGTGCTCGTCTCGGCGTCGCCGCCGCTGACCGACACTTCCTGCGTCACGCCTTCGATCGCCATGACGATCGTCAGCGGCGAGGGCGCGCGCGTGCCGACGCGGACGTGCAGGACGTTGACCGCGAAGCCCGGGAATTCGGCGCGGAGCTCGTACTCGCCGGGCGTGACGCGGGTGAAATGGAACGCCCCGCTCTGATCGCTCGTGGCCTGTTGCGACCCGCTCGGCGATCCGTCGATCGTCATCGTGATCGTCGCGCCCGGCAGTACCGCGCCGGTTTGATCCTGCACGACGCCGGCGACCGCGACGCCGCGCGACGCCGCCTGCGCCAACAACAGTGCGAGCGTCAGCGTCGCGAGCATGAGCGGCTTATGATACTCTCGTAGCGGTTTCCGGATGCGTTCCCGAGCCGCTCGATCGATCATCGTCGCGCTCGCGGTCGTCGCGATCGCGGCGGCCGCTGCCTTCCTCTACCGCACCGAAAAAGAGATTGCCGAGTCGACCGTGGCGCTTCGCGCCTTCGATCTGCACGCGCGCGAAGCGACCGACGCGCTCGCCGACTTGCGCGCGGGGCAACAGGCGTACGTCGCGGCCGGTCAGGGCGTCACCTTCTGGATGCCGAAGGTGGCGGCGACGACCGACAACGTCACCGGCGCCATTCGCGCGCTGCGGCAGTCGGCCGCCAGCGCCGATGGGCGCGCGGCGCTCGACCGCGCCGCGTCGACGGTCAACGACTTCGCCGAGGTCGACAAGCGCGCGCGCGACTACCTGAAGTCGGGGCAGCAGCTCATGGCCGGCGACGTCATCTTCACCGAGGGGACCGAGTCGGCGGCCAACGCCGCGCGTCAAGTCGAGGCGGCGCGCCTCGCCGAGCATCAAGCCTTCGATCAAACCTCGTCGCAGACGCGCAAGCAGGAAGCGATCGCGCTCGCCGCGTCCGGCGGCATCGTCCTGCTCGGGCTGCTCCTGCTCGCGCCGACGCCGTCGACGGCGCACGCGGACGCGACGCTCGCGCCGGCCGAAGGGCTGGCCGAGGAAGAAAGCACGGCTCGGCTCGTGCCGAATGCCGGCCGACCCGCCGCCGCAAAAGCCTCCGACGCGTCCGACGCGGCGGCGCCGCTCGAGGCACCGCGATCGCACGCGAAGTCGTCGAGCGTCGGTCCGATCATGAAATCGGCGGCGGAAGTGGCGACCGACGTCGGCCGCGTCCGCGACCTGAGCGACCTCGAGCGCCTCATCGGTCGCGTCGCCGACCTGATGGATGCCAGCGGCGTCGTCGTCTGGGTCGGCAACACGACGGGCGCGGATCTGCGTGCGGCGCTCGCGCACGGCTACTCGCCGCAGGTGGTCGCGCGCATGCCCGCGGTGCCGCGGTCGGCCGACAACGCCGCCGCCGCGGCCTATCGCACCGGCACGCTGCAGATCGTCTTGTCGCGCCCCGGCGGCGCGGGCGGTGCGATCGTCGCGCCGATCCTCACGGCCGACGGCTGCATCGGCGCGCTGTCCGCCGAAATCCGCCACGGCGGCGAAGCCTCCGAAACGGTGCAGGCGCTGGCGACGATCTTCGCGGCGCAGCTCGCCAACGTCATCTCCGCGCCGGTCGAGACGGCCGCGTCCGGAACCAAGACCGCCTCCGCCTGAACACGCGGCCTCCTCGATGGCGAAAAGTCAGCCGAAAGAAACCAAGGCGCAGATCCTCGAGCGCACCGAGCGCGAGAAGGTGAAGTTCATGCGCCTGCAGTTCACCGACATCCTCGGGACGATCAAGAACGTCGAGATTCCCGATCGGCAGTTCGAGGAGGCGCTCGACGGCAAGATCATGTTCGACGGATCGTCGATCGAGGGCTTCGTCCGGATCGAGGAATCGGACATGTACCTCAAGCCCGATCTCTCGACGTTCCGCGTTTTTCCGTGGGCGGGCACGACCGGCGAGAAGGTCGCGCGGATGATCTGCGACATCTACACGCCCGACAACCAGCCGTTCGCCGGCGATCCGCGCGGGTGCTTGAAGAACGTCATCGCGAAAGCCGCCGCGAAGGGCTACAGCCTGAACGCGGGGCCCGAGGCCGAGTTCTTTCTCTTTCAGACGAAGAACGGCGTCGCAACGACCGAAACGCACGACGCGGCCAGCTACTTCGATCTCAGTCCGGTCGATCAGGGCGAAGACGTGCGGCGCGAGATCGTCCTCGCGCTCGAGGCGATGGGCTTCCACGTCGAGGCGGCGCATCACGAGGTCGCGCCGGGGCAGCACGAGATCGACTTCCGGTACGACGACGTGCTGACGACGGCGGACAACATCACGACGTTCCGCTTCATCGTCAAGAACGTGGCGATCCGGAACGGCCTGCACGCGACGTTCATGCCCAAGCCGATCTACGGCATCAACGGATCGGGCATGCACACGCACATGTCGCTGTTCGCCGGCGGCACGAACATCTTCTTCGACGCGAAAGCGCCGTATCAGCTCAGCGACGTCTGCCTGCATTACATCGGCGGCGTCCTCCGTCACGCGAAAGGGTTCTGCGCGATCACGAACCCGCTCGTGAATTCGTACAAACGGCTCGTGCCGGGCTACGAAGCGCCGACGGCGATCTCGTGGTCGGAGAAGAACCGCAGCCCGCTCGTGCGCGTGCCGGCGACGCGCGGCACGGGGACGCGCATCGAGCTGCGCATGCCCGATCCGTCGTGCAACCCGTATCTGGCGCTCGCCGTGATGCTGCGCGCCGGGCTCGACGGCATCGAGCAGCAGCTCGACCCGGGGCCGCCGATCAACAAGAACATCTACAAGATGAGCCACCGCGAGCGGCGTCACCTGCGGATCGACGAGCTGCCGGGCAATCTGAACGAAGCGCTCGACGAGCTCGAGAAGGACGATCTGGTCAAGGACACGCTCGGCGATCACCTGTTCGAGCACTTCGTCGCCGCCAAGCGCGAAGAGTGGCTCGATTACATCAAGCACGTGTCGCCTTGGGAGACCGACCGCTATCTGGGGATGTACTGACGAGAGGACGGCGACGCGCCGAAACAGGCGCTTTTCCTAGCGATTTCGCCGGCCGGCCGCGGCACGTGCCTTGAACTGCAGGGTGATCGGGTCGCGTCGGATCAACGGGGAGCGTAACTCAGGCAGGCGCTGGCATCGCCGCTCCTCGTGCTTCATTAACCGATTCGGCGTGGCCCGCTCCCGTCTCACGCCGTCATGCGCAGGACGACGACGGTCATGTCGTCGTTCGACACGGCGTCCCCTCGAAATTCGTGGACCGCAGCGAAGATGGCGTCGACGACCGCGCGCGCCGATTCGCCGCGCACGCGGCGGACCACGTCGAGCAGCCGCTCCGCGCCGAACTCGCGTCCCAGCGAATCGTTCGCCTCGAACACGCCGTCGCTGCAGAACACGAACACGTCGCCGGCCGCCAGATCGAACGTCAGCTCGTCGTAGGTCGATCCGGCAAACGATCCGAGCGGCACGCCCGGCAGGTTGATCTGCTCGATCGTGTCGCCGCTGCAGCGGATCGGGTACGGCAATCCGGAGTTCGCGATGATCACGGTGCGGCGCTTCAGATCGAACACCGCGTAGCACAGCGTGCAGTAGTACTCTTCGAGCTGACGCTCGTAGAGGATCGTGTTGGTCGACGCGAGCACGCCCGCGGGGCTGAAGCGCTCGGGCGCGTAGCGGCGGCGGAACGTCCGCGATCGAATCAGTTCGCCGGCAAACGCGCTGTAGAGCGCCGCGGGGACGCCTTTGCCCGACACGTCGCCGACGGCGATCACGAGGCTGTTCGGCTCGGGCGCGAGGAAGTCGTAGAGATCGCCGCCCAGCTCGCGCGCGGGCGCGAAGCGCGCGAAGACGTCGACCGCTTTCAGCCGCTTGGGCAGCTCCACCGGCAGGAGCGCCATCTGCACCCGCTGCGCGAAGCGGATTTCCTTCTCGAGCCGCTCTTCGTTCGCGCGGATCGTCTCGTAGAGACGCGCGTTCTCGATCGCCACGGCGGCCTGGCTCGCGAGCAGCGTCAGAATTTCGACGTGATGCTTGGTGAACGCATCGAGCTCGGGGCTCTCGAGATCGAACACGCCGATGCAGCGGTCCTTCAACATCAGCGGAATCACCAGCTCCGACCGCGCGTCGTCGACCACCTTGATGTAGCGCGGATCGGCGGCGACGTCCTTCACGAGCACCGCCTGTTTGTGCAGCGCCGCATAGCCGACGAGGCCGACGCCGAGTTTGACGCGTGGCACCGCGACCATGTCGCCGTAGCGGACGGCGACCTTCATGTCGAGCTCGTTGGTCTCCTCGTTGACGAGGAGGATGCCGAACGTGCGGTAGTCGATCACGCGGCGCGTGAGCTGCGCGATGCGCGTCAGCAGCTCGTCGAGGTTCAGGATCGATCCGAACTCGCGCGCGACCTCCGCCAGCGTCTCGAGCGTCGCCGTGTACTCGCGCTCCTGCTCGAAGAGGCGCGCGTTCTCGAGACTGACCGCGACGTGCGCCGCGAACTGCCGCAGGATCGCTTCGTCCGACTCGGTGAACTGCCCCGGCGTGTCGCTGAGCAGATTCAGCGCGCCGAGGACGCGCCCCTTCCGCCGGAGCGGGACGACGAGCTCGGCGTTGGATCCGGGGACGGCCTCGACGTAGCGCGGGTCCGCATGCACGTCGTTGACGAGAATCGGATGGCCCTCCGCGACGGCGGCGCCCACGAGCCCATGACCGACCTGCACCCGCAGCGTCCGCGCGGTGTCTTCCGGATAACCCACCGAGTAGGCGATCGACAGCTCGTGGTTCTTCTCGTCGAGCAGGTACAGACCGAACGCGGTGAAGCGCGTCAGGCGCGCGATGAGCTCGGGGATCTTCGGCAGCAGCTCCTCGAGATCGAGCACCGAGGTCACTTCGCGCCCGAGCGCGAAGAGCGTGGTCAACTGCTCGTTGGTATTGGCGGAGGACATCGAGTCGGGTAATCGATTATAGTCGGTGCACGCGCATGGACTTGACGCTGCCGCTCGACTACGCCGCGATCGAGAAGATCCT
>Ga0070741_10011788_pt1 | contig 16011 bp, 18 predicted proteins | sample Coa_R1_4_FD_66440 | JGI IMG/M metagenome (GOLD analysis project Ga0070741, IMG submission 66440) | Surface soil microbial communities from Centralia Pennsylvania, which are recovering from an underground coalmine fire - Coalmine... | ecosystem: Environmental > Terrestrial > Soil > Unclassified ...
CTGCGGAACTTCTTCGTCGGGCTGCCGAAGGACATCCTGGAATCGGCGCGCATCGACGGCGCGAACGAGATCGTCATCTTCGTGCGCCTGATCCTCCCGCTCGGCTTGCCGGCGATCGCGTCGCTCGCCATCTTCCAGTTCCTGTGGACGTGGAACGACCTGCTCGTCGCGCTGACGTTCGGGCAGAACACGGTCCCGATCACCGTCTGGATCGCGGGCCAGCTCCGTGAGTTCGGGACGTCGATCGACATCATCGCGCCGGCGTCGTTCATCTCGCTCGTCATCCCGCTCGGCGTGTTCTTCGCCTTCCAGCGCTACTTCGTCCAGGGACTGCTGGCCGGCTCCGTCAAATGAGCGTCGCCATCGTCGGGTCCGGTCTCGCGGGCTTCACCGCGTACCAGACGCTCCGGCGAGGCGGGCTCGAGCCGGGCGAGATCGCGGTCTTCGGCACCGACGCGGATCCCGCCGCCGTGTGGCGGCAGCGGGCGGCGGCGATCCGCCAGCGCGAGATGCGCTCGGAGAGCGACGGCCACTGCCTGCCGACGTCGTTTCCGGGGCTCTCGTTCCGCGCCTCCGTGCGCCGCCGCTCGCCGGCGCCGCTCCTCGCCTCGCTCGCCGACCGCTTTCACCCGACGGTCGAGGAGTTCCTCGCACACGTCGCGCGGCTGCGCGAGCGGAGCGGGTGGGAGCGAAGCCTCGTCCCCGCGCGGATCGGCCGAGCTCGCGCGGTCGACGGCGGCTTCGAGCTCGACGGGCACGGCGTCTTCGCGCACGTCCTCGTCGCGCCGGGGCATCCCGGCCTGAACGTCCCCGACGAGCTGCGCGGCGACCCGAGGGTCGTCCACTCGTACGAGCCGCACGACTACGCACCGACGGTGACGGTCGTCGGTGCCGGGCTCGCCGCCGCCACGGAGTGGCTGAACGCGCTCGCGGCGGGCTCGGAGGTCGTCTCCGTGCGGCGCCGCGAGCCGCTGCGCCTCCCGCTGAACGTCCCCCGCGAGTACTTCTCGCGCCGCGGACTCGCTCCCTTCCATCGTCTCGGCCCCGAGGAGCGCGCGGCGAGGCTGCGCGCGCTGCTGGCGCCGTCGTATCCGCCCGGGCGGCAGTTCGACGAGCCGCTCGAGCGCGCGGCCGCGGAGGGGCGCTTCCGCGTCGATGCGAGTGTCAACGGCAGCGCGCAGGTGATCTGCGCGACCGGCTTCCTGCGCGGCTACGCATCCGACCCGCTGCTCGCGCGGCTCGTCGACGAGCACGAGCTCGTGACGCACGACGACTGGATCGTGCTCGACCCGGACGGCGCGGTGCCGGCGCTCAGCGACGGGACGCGGACGCTCGCGCTCGCCGGCGCGCCTGCGCAGTGGGCGCATCCCGCGGCCGACACGCTCGCGGGCGCGAAGTACGTCGCGCACGGCTTCCTGCGGAGGGTGAAGGCATGTCGTACACGCTGAGAGGACGCGTCGAGTCGCGGCTCGGCGCGCTCGTCGCCGTCGTCGCGGCCGCGCTCGTCCTCACCGCGGCCGAGCATCGCTGGTGGCCTGTCGAGGCCGTGGGGCTGATGCTCGGCGTGGGGCTGGCGCTCGACGTGGTCGTCTACGACCGTGCGTTCCGCTACCAGCCCGGCTGGGCCGCGGTGCCGCTCGGCGCGCTCGAGCTGGGCGCGCTCGTCGGGTTGATGCACGCCGCCGGGGTGGCGGCGCCGCTCTGGCAGGCGGTCGCGCTCTTCGCGGGCGGCTGGCTCGTCGCCCAGCTGCTCGGGCACGCGGCGTTCCCGCTCGTCCGTCTCGGCTATGCCGAGGACGGAGGAGAGCTCGGGCGCTACGGCGTCGCCGCCGCGGCCGCCGTCGGCCTCGCCCTGGCCGGCGCCGGCGCGACCGCGTACGCGCAGCTGCCGCCGGTCGTGCATCTCGCGGCGGGCGTCCACCAGGGTCCGCTCGTGATCACGCGTCGAGAGGTGCTCGAGGGCAGACGGGGCGCGGTCGTGCGCGGCGGAATCGTCGTCCGCGCGAACGACGTGACGATCAAGAACGTGATCGTCGTCGGCGGCGTGAACGGGATCACGGTGGACGGGCCCCACGGGACCGTGCTCGACCACGTCACGGTGTCGGGCGCGCAGCTCGACGGCATCCACGTACGTGGGGCCGCCGTCATGATCCACGACTGCGCGATCGACATGCTCGGCAATCGCTACGGCCAGGGCATCGACATCTCGTACACGATGGGCTACGGGATGAGCATGGTCGACGGCTGCACCATCGTCGGCGGGATGGAGGGAATCGCCACGCACGTCTCCATGACGGAGATCGCGCACAACCAGGTGAGCCGGACGTCGATGAACGCGATCTCGATGACCGAGATGTCGATGGGCACGATCCGCCAGAACGACGTCCAGAGCGCGCTCGGCGTCGGGATCTACTGCAACGACCGCTCGATGTGCGACATCGACCGCAACACCGTCGTCGGCACGCGGCCGGACGGCTCGCAGGACCCGGCGCGGCGAGGGTTCGGCATCCTCGCGTCGTTCCAGTCGGAGGCGGACGTCCGGGACAACGAGCTCGAGGCGAACCCCGTCCCGATGGGAAGCGTCACGAACTCGCTGATCCGGCGCTAGCGGCGGCGCTGCGCCCTGCGCAGCGCTTCGAGCCGCCGCCGGTCGAGCTTCGTCGGTCGGACACCGAGGTCGGCGCCGAGCGGTCGCGCGAGCCTGCGCTCGGCCGCGAGCCGCTCGCGCTCGGCGATCGAGTCCGCCGTCTCGGCGTAGAGCGTCGCAGCGACGCTCGCCGGACCGCGGCGGTCGGCGAGGCCCTCGACCGTGACGGTGCGGCGGACAGGACCCTGCGTCACCTCGACGGTCTCGCCGCCGCGCAGCTCCTTCGCCGGCTTCACGCGCGCGCCGTTCACGTGCACGCGGCCCCCGAGCACCGCCTCGCCCGCCGCGGTGCGGGTCTTGAAGAAGCGCGCGGCCCAGAGCCACTTGTCGATCCGGACGGAATCCATGCCCGCCGCCCATGATGACGATAGGTTGCGCACGTGCGCTATCTGCTGACGGGCGCGCTCGGCGCGATCGGCGCGTGGACGGCGAAGGCGCTGCTCGACCGCGGCCGGGAGGTCGTCGCGCTCGACCTCGGAGCGAGCCGGCACCGGCTCGAGCTCGTGCTCGACGCGGACCAGGACCTCGAGATCGTTCGGGCCGACGTCACGAGCCTCGACGAGGTCGAGCGGCTCGTCGTCGATCGCTCCGTGACGAACGTCATCCATCTCGCCGCGCTGCAGGTCCCGTTCGTGCGCGAACGGCCCGTCGACGGCGCGCTCGTGAACGTCGTCGGCACCGTCAACATCCTCGAGGCGGCCAGGCGGGCCGGGCTCGCAGCTCCGGTGGTCTACGCGTCGTCGATCGCCGCCCTCGGCTCCGAGACGCTCTACGGCGTCTACAAGCGGACGAACGAGGAGACGGCGCTGCGCTACGCGGAGGACTACGGCGTCGCCTCGATCGGGCTGCGGCCGCACACGGTCTACGGCCCCGGCCGGGACCAGGGGCTCACCTCCGCACCGACCGTCGCGATGCTCGCGGCGGCCGCCGGCGTCGCCTACGAGATCCCCTTCGGCGGACGGCTGCAGCTCCAGTATCTGCCCGACATCGCGGAGGCGTTCGTGCGCGCGAGCGAGGTCGACGCCCGCGGCGCCTCGGTCCACACGCTCGACGGGCCGTCCGCGTCGGTCGAAGAGGTGGTCGAGCTGATCGAGGCCGCGAGCGGCGTCGAGACCGGCACGATCACCTGGCGCGGCGCCCCGCTGCCGTTTCCGGGCGAGGTGGACGGCAGCGGGTTCGTCGAGCTGCTCGGGGGCTCCGTCAACCGGCCGCTCGCCGACGGCGTCGCCGACGCGATCGAGCGGTTCCGGCTCCTGCTGCAACGCGGCCTCGTCACGGCGGTGCGGTGATGCAGGCGCTCGTGACGATCCCCCGCAGCGCGCACTCGACACGGGTCGACGAGGTCTCCGAGCCGCGCGTCGAGCCGGGAACGGTGCTGCTCCGCCCGCTCGAGGTCGGCGTCTGCGGCACCGACCGCGAGATCTCGGAAGGGCTCTTCGGCGTCGCCCCCGACGGCGCCGAGCGGCTCGTGCTCGGCCACGAGGTGCTCGCGCGCGTCGAGCAGGACGGGGAAGGCTTCGCGCGCGGCGATCTCGTGGCGGCGACGGTTCGGCGGTCGTGCACGGAGTGCGCCGCGTGTGCGGAAGGCTCTCCCGACGCGTGCGAGACGGGCCGCTACCGCGAGCGGGGGATCACGGGGCTCGACGGGTTCGCGTGCGAGCTCGTCGCCGAGTCGGCGGAGGAGCTCGTCCCGGTGCCGGCTGCGCTCGGGCGCCTCGGCGTGCTCGCGGAGCCGGCCTCCGTCTGTGCCCGTGCGCTGCGCCACGCACGAGTCGTCGGCGGCCGCCAGCACTGGGAGCCGCGGCGCGCGCTCGTCGTCGGGGCGGGCGCGATCGGCATGCTCGCGACCTACTTCCTGCGGCTCGAGGGCCACGACGTCTGCACGGCGTCGCGCGAGCCGGCGGGCAGCGCGAAGACCGAGCTCGTCGCCGCGGCCGGTGCCGAATACGTCCCCGTGGCCGAGACGCCGCTGCGGGAGCTCGGCGGTTTCGACCTCGTGATCGAGGCGGCCGGCGACGCGCAGTCGATGGTCGACGCGATCGGCGCGCTGCGGCGAAACGGTGTCGCCTGCATCCTCGGTCTCGACGGACGGGCGCAGCAGGTGAGCATCGACGGCACCGTGCTGGGCGTCGACCTCGTCCTGCAGAACCGCGCCGTCTTCGGCAGCGTCAACGCGCGGCGCGACGACTGGCGTGCTGCGGTCGACCTGCTCGACCGGGCGCGGACGCGCTGGCCGGACGCGCTCGAAGAGTTCGTCGGACGCCGTGTGCCGCTCGACGAGTTCGCAGACGCGTTCTCCTTCGACGGCGTCAAGGCGACGCTCGTCCTCGCATGAGCGAGGACGCACGCAGGCGGGCGCGCGACGAGCTCGCGGACGGGCCCGACCGCGCGGGCGCCCGTTCGCACTTCCGCGCGATGGGCATCGATCCGGAACGGCTGCGCGGCCCGATCGTCGGCATCGCAAGCTCGTGGACGGGGACGATGCCGTGCAACCTCAACCATCGCGCGCTCGCCGACGCAGTCGCGGAGGGCGTGACGGCGGCCGGCGGGCTGCCGCTGCCGTTCAACACGATCGCGGTCTCCGACAACCAGACGCAGGCGACGCCCGGCATGCGGGCCTCGCTCGTCTCCCGCGAGCTGATCGCGGACTCGATCGAGCTGATGGACGTCGCGCACGACTTCGACGCGCTCGTGGCGATCGTCGGCTGCGACAAGACCGTGCCGGCCGCGCTCATGGCGCTCGCGCGGATCGACAAGCCCGCCGTCGTGCTCGCGAGCGGTCCGATGCGTGCAGGCACATGGCGCTCGAAGACCGCGACGATCCTCGAGGTCTGGGAGGCGGTCGGCGCGTACCACGCCGGACGCCTCGACCGTTCGGCGCTCGACGAGCTCGAGGCCGCAGCGTGCCCCGGCATCGGATCATGCGCCGGCCACTTCACGGCGAGCACGATGGCGCTCGCGCTCGAGTGCCTCGGCATCGCCCCGCTCGGAACGTCGCTCGTCCCCGCCGACGACGCCGAGACGCGGCGAGAGCACGCGGCGAGGTGCGGCGCGCTCGCCGTCGCGGGAGTGCCGTCCGCGAGGACGTTCCTGGACCGGCGCGCGCTCCTCAACGCGATGGCGGGCGTCGCCGCCAGCGGCGGCTCGACGAACGCGCTCCTGCATCTGCTCGCGATCGCACGGGAGGCGCGCGTCGAGCTGACGCTCGACGAGCTCACCGATGTCTCGGCCCGCGTCCCGATCGTCGCGAACCTGACGCCGTCGGGCGTCCACGTCGCAACCGAGCTGCACGACGCAGGGGGCGTGCCCTCGCTTCTGCGCGAGCTCGTGGCGAGCGGGCTCGTCGACGGCAGCGCGCCGACGGTCGAGGGCTCGACGCTCGCCGAGGCGACCGCCGCCGCGCCCGCGCCCGACGGCTCGGTGCTCGCGCCGGTCTCGGCGCCGTTCAAGCCGGCCGGCGGACTCGCGACGCTGCGCGGCAACCTCGCGCCCGGCGGCTGCGTCGTCAAGGTGGCGGGCACGGAGCTGCGCCGGCACGCAGGACCTGCGCGTGTCTTCGAGTCGGAGGAGGAGTGCGAGGCCGCGATCGCCGCGGGGCGCGTCGTCGCGGGTGACGTCGTCGTCGTCCGGAACGAGGGGCCCGCCGGAGGCCCCGGCATGCGCGAGCTGCTGAAGGCGACCGCTGCGCTCGTCGGGGCGGGGCTCGGGCCCTCGGTCGCGCTCGTCACCGACGGGCGCTTCTCCGGCGCTACACGCGGCCTGATGGTCGGGCACGTCAGCCCGGAGTCGGTGCGCGGCGGCCCGCTCGCGGCCGTCCGCGACGGCGACACGATCGCGATCGACGTCGACGCACGCTCGCTCGAGGTCGCGCTCGACGCAGGAGAGATCTCCCGTCGCCTCGACGCCTGGAGCCCGCCGCGCCCGGCCGAGACGAGCTCGGTGCTGGCGCGGTACGCCGCGCTCGTCGGCTCGGCGTCGGACGGCGCCGTGCTGTCGATGGGTGCGCAGCGTGCGTGAGCTGCGCGCCGAGGCCGTCACCGGGCCGGTCGCGTTCCACGGCGAAGGGCCGGTGTGGTGGGACGGCTGGGGCGGGCTGCGGTTCGTCGACATGCTCGCGGGAGACGTCCTCACGCTCCGCGCCGACGGCTCGGTGGAGCGCCGCCACGTCGGGACGGTCGTGGCCGCAATGCGACCGGCGCGCGACGGCGGCGCAGTGCTCGCACTCGAGCGCTGCTTCGCGCTCGAGGCCCCGGACGGCGCCGTGACGGCGTTCCCCGAGCTCTGGAACGACGCGGGCGTCCGCTTCAACGACGGCGGCTGCGACCCGGACGGCCGCTTCTACTGCGGCACGATGGCGTACGACCAGCGTCCCGGCGCCGGCGCGCTCTACCGCCTCGGGCCGAACGGCTCGGGCGCGGTCGTGCTGCGCGACGTCACGATCTCGAACGGGCTCGAATGGGCCGCCGACGATGCGCGTGCGTTCTACGTCGACACGCCGACGCAGCGCATCGACGTCTTCGACTACGACGCCTCGGGCCTCTCGAATCGACGCCCGTTCGTCGAGATTCCGGAAGCCGCGGGGCACCCGGACGGCCTCACGCTCGACGGCGAGGGCGGCGTCTGGGTCGCGCTCTACGGCGGCGGTGCCGTGCACCGATACGACGCGTCGGGCGCGCTCGACGCGGTCGTCGAGGTGCCGACGCCGAAGACCACGGCGTGCACGTTCGGCGGCGACGGTCTCGCGACGCTCTTCGTGACGACCTCGCAGGAAGACCTCGAGCCGGGCTCGGATCCGCTCGCCGGCTCGCTCTTTGCGGTGCACCCGGGCGTCGCGGGTTTGCCCGCGCGGACGTACGGCGGCCCCTTGATACCCTCCGAACCGTCGCGGGGCGTGGCGCAGCCTGGTTAGCGCGCCAGTCTGGGGGACTGGAGGTCCCGAGTTCGAATCTCGGCGCCCCGACTCTCGAAGCCCCCGGAAATGGGGGCTCTGCCGTTCTCGCGTCGTCGGTCGAACCGTCGGCGCGTATCCTCGCGGCATGAATGGGCGGCAGTATCGCCTCGCGCTCTACGACGCAGCCGGGAAGGTGATCGAGGGCGCCCGGTACATGCACGTGAGCGAAGACACGCCCACGCCGGGCCGCCGTATCGACCTCCCCGGAGGGACATGGTTCGTCCATGAGGTCGTCGCCACCTGGAGCGAGGACAGGTCCTCGCAGTTGCTCGGCAGCGATCCGCATTACGGCGGGACACTCGTTTGCCGGCCCGAACGACCGTCCGAGCGGTAGCAGCCTTTCGTCAAAGCGGGCAACTCGACCGCGCCCCCTGAAGCCGCGTCGTAGATTCGTTTGGTGGCGGGGGCGTCGTTCCGGGAGATCCGGCGCGCATGGTGACGGCTACGTGTCGGGTCTCCCGTCTGTTCGGCCACCTGACCCACTGCAGCCGGCACGGGCCGACGTCGTGAACCGCCCTGCTGAACCACCGGCCCAGCGATGGATCAACCAGGTGTGCAGCGACGACACTCCGCCCATGGCTCACCTCATGCATCTCCTCGCCGGCACCGCACTCACCTACGCGATCCTCACGCGCGGCAGCCTGCTCGTCGCGAAAGGACTCGCGCGCGCCGCTCAGGCGTTCAGCTAGTCGCTGCCGGCTGCTCGACGCGTGCGAAGATCACCTAATCGGCGGGTGACTCGATGGCGAAGACGACGGCGCTCAACATCGGTCTGAACGGAGGGACGAGCCGGAGGACCACGACTTTCCGGCGGGCGCATACCTCGGCCTCATGTTCGACGGCTCCGACACGACGGCGATCGTGGAGCAGCTGCGCCGCCGACAGGACAGCTCGCACAAGGCGACGGACATCCTTGCGCGCGAGCCGGTTCGAGCTCTTGCCCGAGACCGACCCGCAGCAGTCAAGGACTTGACGAAGATCGCGCACGGCGAGAAGCTCTCCCGATCCTCGTCCGTGCCGGACACGGCGCGCTGCTGATCCTCGCAGACGGGTACCACCGCGTCTGCGCCGCGTACCACGTCCACGAAGACGTGGTGATTCGGTGTCGGCTCGTCGACGCGACCTGAGCGACGCCTCAATACGATCGAGGTGATGCGGCTCTTCCTGGCCGTCGCGCTCATCGCTCTCTTCGGTGCGGGCTGCGCCGGCCGGACGACGATCACGTACAGCATGCCTTCGCCGTCGATGGAGCCTACGATCCGCTGTGCGAAACCGACTTCCGGCTGCACTGCGGCGCACTCGGACCGCGTCGTCGTCCGCCGAACCCGTCAGCTCGAACGCGGGGACATCGTCGCGTTCCACATCCCGGCGATCGCGAGTGAGCGATGCGGCGCCACAGGCATCTACATCAAGCGGATCGTCGGCCTCCCCGGAGAGACCGTCCGGGAACGCAAGGGCTTGATCTACATCGACGGGAAGGAGCTGCGCGAGCGATACGTCGCACCTGGCCGACGCGACCGTCTGTTCTCGCGCGCCTGGCACGTTCCGGCCGATTCGTACTTCGTCCTCGGAGACAATCGGAGCGTCTCCTGCGACTCGCGCGTCTGGGGCGCTCTCCCCGCGAAGGACGTCGTCGGGAAGGTCGTCGAGATCCTCCACCGGCGGTCGTAGGCAGGTGGCGCCTACCTCCTCCGCAGGTGTCCCGTCGCGGGACAGACGAACCCGTAGCGCAGATATGCCCGGTTGCCGGCCTTGCAGAACTCGCCGGCGTGGAGGCACTTGACGCCCCACGGCAGGTGGGCCGTCACATAGCCTCCGTCCGTCGTCGAGCACGCCTTGGCCGGCGCCGCGGCCCGGGCGCTGCGGCCGTCCCGCCGAGCGCGAGCACGCCCGCCGCGACCTCTTGAAGGTGTCCGGCAGCTGTCGTAGCGTCCGCGCAGGCAACTTCGAGGGCGCCTGCGGGCGCAGAGGAGGGGTACAGCACATGACCAGGGGCCTCACGGCAGGCCTGGGCGCGATCGCGTTCGGGGTCCTGTCTTTCGTCGCGATGATGATCGCGAACCCGCCGGGCGGAACCTATTCCGCGTCGGATGCGACGAAGTACATCGAGCACGGGCACCGCGCCGCGGTGTTCGTATCCGTCTACGTCTTCCTGATCGGCGCCGTCGGCCTCGTGCTGACGCTCGCCCGTCTGCGCGCGGCGATCGCGGACGCGGGCCGCGCGTCGGTCTTCTGGTTCCTCGGCATCGCGGCAACGGCTGCGTGGGTCGCCGGCTACGCGCTCGTCGTCGCGGTTCCCGCGGCTTCTGCGTACGGCGGCAAGAGCTTGTCGATCGATCCGTCCGTCACGTACACGATCGCGGAGTCGGGCTGGGTGATCCTCTACGGCGCCGGCGGCCTGCTGCTCGGCTGCGCGCTCGTTGCATTCGCGATCGGCCCGGTCGCCGTCCCCGCATGGGTGCGCTGGACGACGCTCGTGGCCGGCATCGCCGGGCTCGCGGCGCTCGCCTGGTTCCCGTTCTTCATCGTGCTCATCTGGGCGGTCGTGCTCGGCGTGTGGCTTCTCGTCGCCGACCGCGGCCGGGCTCCCGTGTCGGTGATCGCGGCCGCGTAGCGACTCGGGCCGGTGAACCGCGGGTTACGAGGCGGTGGCGGCGCTTTGCGCCCGGCCGCGCGCGAGCGATGCTCGTGTCCCGCGGTCGGCGAGCTCGCCGGTCGCGGTCCCTGAGAGGTGGATCCCCGGCGGTGCGGAGGTGGCCCTCCGCGCCGCCGGGCCGCCGCGGTCCCGAAATCGACCGTTGGTTTCGCCTCTGCGCTGCGTCTACTGATCAGGGGTTCGCTCCGCGCACGTTGCTGTGGCCCGGAGCGGCCCCTTCTCGGAACGTCGACGCGCAGCCCGCGCGGGTGGGGCTGCGAGTCGGCGTGCCGACGCAGCCGAACTGGTCCTTCGGCGGGCGCGCCGCTCGAGCCGTGGGCACACGATTCGGGCGGAGCCTGGTGGACGTCCTCCCCATGGACGCGGCGGCTCCTAGGTGAGGGCCCGGCTGCGGCGGCTGGGCCCCACATCCTCTCCGGCGGGATCCCGCGTTGCAGGGATCGCAGCGGGACTCCCGCGCGCCGATCGAGACTGCGAAGGGGGAAGGAATGCCGCCGAATCTCAAGCAGCTCCGCGCGGCCGGCGCGGAGATCTGGGACGACCGTCCGGCCCGGGCCTGCGCGCTCGTCGCCGTCGCGTGCCTGTGGGCCACGGCGGCGTTCACGGAGCCGGGCTTCCTGCCGCTCGTCGCGGCCGCGCTCTTCGCGCTGCGCTTTCGCCTGCGCCACAAGCCCGCGCCCCTCGTCGAGGACTGGCTCTGATCGCCTGCCGAGGCGACTCTTAGCGCCGCCTTAGGCGTCGCGGCGACGCTGACCGGGATCCCGAGCCAAGGGGGTGCCGCCCGATGTGGAGACGGCAGATCGGCGTCCTGGCGGCCGCATTCGCGGCAGCGGCCACGATGTCGCAGGTCGCGTATGCGACGACCGCGCAGGCTTGCGGTGAGGAGGTGATCGAGGCCTGGTCCGACGGAACGCTCGGACCGACGTATCCCGTCGCCTGCTACACGTGGGCGCTCGGGCACCTGCCGCCCGACGTCGAGGGGTACAGCTCGGCGCCGGACGACATCCAGCGCGAGCTCCTGGCCGCGGTCCGCCGGCGGGCAGCCGCGACACACGGCGTGCTCGGCGCGAGCATCGTGCGGACGCGGCAGCCGGCCCTCACCCACCCGCTGCCGTTGACGCTCGCCGGCGCGGCGGTCGCGCTGACGCTGCTCGGAGCGATCGCCCGCAGCCGGAGGCGTCGCAGCTAGGTCTCCGGCCCGACCTCCATACTTCCCGCGTGTCCGACGAGCTGAACCTGCAGCTGCGCGACGTCCTGTCGAAGCTCACGGACCGTCTCGTCACCGAGCTCGACGCCGACGCCTGTGCGATCTCCCGGGTGATCGGCGACCTGCTCATCCTCGTCGCCGAGCGCGTGCCCGAGGGGACGACCCTCCAGCAGGGTCAGGGCTACCTCGTCTCCGACTATCCGCTGACGGCGGAGGTGCTGTCGACGCGCGAGCCCCGCGCGCTCACGCTCGACGACGACGACCTCGACGAGTCGGAGGCGCAGGTGCTGCGCGAGCAAGGGTTCGGGTCGCTGCTGATGCTGACCCTCGAGCTGAACAGGACGCCGTGGGCGCTCGTCGAGGTGTACCGCATCGCACGGCGTCCGTTCACCGAGCGATACATCCAGCACGCATTGTCGATCACGCGCGTCGACTGACGACGTCGGCGCTGCAGCTCGGCACGAGCGCGCGCACGGGATCGGCGACGCCGCGCAGCTGCGGGTGCGAGAGGTCGATCTCGACCGCAGGCCATTCCGCGAGTCCGAGCGCGGCGGCGCCGCCCTCCGAGCCGATCTCGAGCAGCGTCTCCGTGTCGAACACGTCGCGGCGCCCGCTCTGCCTGCGCGCGATCCCGTCGAGCTCCCGCAGCTCCTCGAAGGGATCGATGCGCACGTTCGAGTCCGAGCCGATGCACAGGCCGATGCCACGGTGCAGGACGCGCTCGACGGGCAGGAAGCCGTCGCCGAGGTTCGCCTCGGTCGTCGGGCATGCGCAGATGCGCGCGCCGGCCTGCGCGAGCAGATCGAGCTCGTGTCCGTCCGCGTGCGTCGCATGGACGACGGTCGTGCGCGGCCCGAGGCAGCCGCACTCGGCGAGCAGCTCGATCGGGCGCATGCCGTGCTCCGCGGCGCACTCGTCGATCTCACGCGGCTGCTCGTCGGCGTGCACGTGCAGTGGCAGGTGCTCGGCGGCGGCGTACGCGCCGATCTGCTCGAGCCAGTCGCGCGGGCACGCGCGCACGGAGTGGGGGGCGACGCCGACCCGGACGCCGGCCGCGCGAAGCTGCTCGACGCCGTCCAGGTACTCGGCGACCGAGGCCTGGCGGAAGCGGTCGATGCCCCCGCGCGCGTACGCGGCGTAGAGCAGCACGAGCTCGACGCCCGCGTCGTCGGCCGCGGCCGCCGCCTCGTGCGCCTCCGCGAGCCCGAGGTAGTGGAACTCCCCGACCGCGGTGTAGCCGGCGTCGCGCAGCTCGCGGTAGACGGCGGCATAGCTCGAGCGGACGTCTCCCGACGACAGGTTGCGGGCCGTGTCCAGCATCACGTCCCGCCACGCCCAGAAGTCAACGCCTTCGGTGCGGCCGCGCAGCGCGCGCTGGAACGCGTGGCAGTGCGAGTCTACGAATCCGGCTAGTTGCATGTTGTCCGTCACGCATACGAGGATACGCGGCAGTGCTGCGGCGCCTCCTGGTCGTGGGGGTTGCATGGGTGTGCTTTTGCTCGCCCGCGTACGCGCGCGCCGCCACGGTCTCGATCTTCTACTACCCGTGGTACGGGACACCGTCGCACGACGGCGCCTGGGAGCACTGGAACCAGAACGACCACCTCCCGCCGTCCCGGCTGTACTCGCGCTTCTACCCGGCCTTCGGGCCGTACTCGTCGAGCGACGCCCGGGTCGTCGACCAGCAGATGGCCGAGATCCGCGCCGCGGGCGTCGACGAGGTCGTCGTCTCGTGGTGGGGCCGCGGCTCGCAGGAGGACAGGCGGCTGCCGCTCGTCGTCTCCGCGGCGCGGGCGCACGGGCTCCTCGTCGCGATCCACCTCGAGCCGTATCCGGGGCGTACGCCCGAGTCCGTGGCCTCCGACCTCGCCTACCTCGCCTCGTACGGCGTCCGCGACGTCTACGTCTATCACCCGCGCGACTTCGCGGCGTCCGACTGGGCGGCGATCGTCGGCGCGGCGCCGGCGACGATGCGGCTCTTCGCGGGCACCGGGCTCGTCGGCTTCGCCGCCGCCGGCCACTTCGCCGGCGTCTACACGTACGACTTCGTCGTCGCGAACGGCGCCGACTCGTTCATCCGGCTCTGCGCCGAGGCGCACGCGCACCACCTGCTCTGCGCGCCGAGCGTCGGCCCCGGCTACGACGGCCGCCGCGCCGGCGAGTCGGGTGCGGTGCGAGGACGCCGAAACGGCGCAACCTACGACGCGCTCTGGACGGCTGCGCTCGCCGCCTCGCCCGACATCGTCTCGATCACGAGCTTCAACGAGTGGGGGGAGGGGACGCAGATCGAGCCCGCGGCCGCGCGCCCCGGCTACCTGAGCTACGACGGCGCCTGGGGGCTCACCGGCACCGCCGCGCAGTCGGCGTACCTGATGCGGACGGCGTACTGGGCCGGACAGGCCCACGCACGCTCGTAGACTTACACCGGATGGCCAGCCGCGCAGTCCCGGCTCCGCTCGCGCTGCTGCCGAACGCGCTCACGCTCGGCCGTCTCGTCCTGATCCCGATCTTCGTCGCGCTCATGGTCGCGGCGGGCGACGCGCCGAGCTGGCCCGCCGGCATCCTCTTCGGCGTCGCCGGCGCCACCGATCAGGTCGACGGCTTCCTCGCACGCCTCTGGCACGTCGAGTCGAGGTTCGGCAAGATCGCCGATCCGCTCGCCGACCGGCTGATGATCGACGCCGCCGTGATCCTGCTCGTCGCCTACGGCCGGCTGCCGTGGGCAGGGCTCGCCGTGATCGCCGCGCGCGACCTCCTGCTGCTCGTCGGCTGGCGCGTGCTCGCGCCGCGCGGCGTCGACCTCGACGTGAGCCTGCTCGGGAAAGGCGCCACCTGGCTGCTCTACGCCGGCGTCGCCTTCCGAATCGTCACGCACGACCCCACGCGCTGGCCGCTCTGGCTCTTCTGGATCGGCCTGGCCGGCGCGGTCGTCGCCGCGATGTTCTACGCGCGCGACGCCTGGAAAGAGGTCCGTGCATGAGGGCCGTCGTCATGGCAGGCGGCGAGGGGACGCGACTCCGGCCGCTGACGTCGAATCAACCGAAGCCGATGGTGCCGATCGTCGGCAAGCCGTGCATGGAGCACATCATCGAGCTGCTCCGCTCGCACGGCTTCGAAGACGTGATCGTCACCGTCGCGTTCCTGCCTCAGGCGATCCGCTCGTACTTCGGCGGCGGCGAGGCGCTCGGCATCGACGTCTCGTACTCGGTCGAGGAGTCGCCGCTCGGCACGGCCGGCTCCGTACGGCTCGCGGCCGGACGTCTCGACGACACGTTCCTCGTCATCTCGGGCGACGCGCTCTGCGACGTCGATCTGGGCGAGCTCGTCGCCGCGCACCGCGAGAAGGGCGCGTCGGTGACGATCGGGCTCAAGTCGGTCGAGAACCCGCTCGAGTTCGGGATCGTCGTCACCGACGAGGAAGGGCGGATCGAGCGCTTCCTCGAGAAGCCGTCGTGGGGCCAGGTCTTCAGCGACACGATCAACACGGGCATCTACGTGCTCGAGCCGGAGGTGCTGCGCCACATACCGACCGACCGGCCGTTCGACTTCTCGAAGGAGCTCTTCCCGCTGCTGCTCGAGATGGGGCGGCCGCTCTACGGGCACGTGCTCGACGGCTACTGGCAGGACATCGGCAACCTCGACCAGTACCGCCAGGCGAACTTCGACGCGCTCGACGAGCGCGTCCGCCTCAACATCCAGGGCATCCGCATTCGCGGCAACGTCTGGGTGGGCGACGGCGTCGACCTGCACGACCTCGACGCGATCGAGGGGCCCGCGTACCTCGGCAACTACTGTCGCGTCGCGTCCGAGGCGACGATCGGGCCGTACTCGGTGCTCGCGACGAGCGTGACCCTGCGCGAGCGCGCACGGGTCGCGCGCTCGATCGTCGACGCCTCGACGTCGATCGGACGCTCTGCGGTCGTGGAAGGAGCGATCGTCGGACGTTCGTGCGACCTCCGCTCCCACGTCCGGGTGCACGAGGGTGTGGCGATCGGCGACGAGGTCACGATCGGCGCGGAGAGCGTGATCATGCCGAACGTCCGGATCTACCCCTACAAGGAGGTCGAGACCGGATCGCAGCTCTTCGAGTCGCTCATCTGGGAGTCGCGCGGGACGACGCGCATCTTCAGCGCGCAGGGCGTCTCCGGTCTCGTCAACGTCGACCTGACGCCTGAGGTCGCGGTGCGCGTCGCGGCGGCGCTCGGCACGGCGCTGAAGCGCGGCGACCGCGTCGTCGCGTCGCGCGAGGGAACGGCGGCGTGCCGGATGATCAAGCGCGCGATGATCTCGGGCATGGTCTCGACGGGCGTCGACGTCGCCGACCTGCGCGTCATCCCCGCCGCCGTCGCCCGTCATCTCGTCAAGGCCGAGGGGTTCGCGGCCGGCTTCCACGTCGGCGTCAGCCCGGGCGACCCGGAGGCCGTGCGGATCCAGTTCATGGAGGCGCCGGGGATCGAGATGAGCTCGTCGATGCAGCAGGAGGTCGAGAAGCACTTCACGCGCGGCGAGCTCCGCCGGGTCGCCGCGAGCCAGGTCGGCACCGCGTCCTA
>Ga0070741_10011789_pt1 | contig 16011 bp, 13 predicted proteins | sample Coa_R1_4_FD_66440 | JGI IMG/M metagenome (GOLD analysis project Ga0070741, IMG submission 66440) | Surface soil microbial communities from Centralia Pennsylvania, which are recovering from an underground coalmine fire - Coalmine... | ecosystem: Environmental > Terrestrial > Soil > Unclassified ...
AATGCGAAAAGATGGGCATGGAACGGCTGTATGCGCGCACCGAGCCGGGATTTATGATCAAAGTTCATGCCTCGCTTATCGCACTCGCTTGCACGAATCTCGACTAGCAATCAAGGTATGAGTATGTCAAACACAGGCGTATCGCTTGATTCAATGACGGCAACTCTGTTGCCAGTGTTTGTCACTGTGACCTTGATATGGATTGGTTTATCCGCCTCTAAGCGATCATGGTCAACTTCAGCTTTGACTACTACGCCGTTGTAGTCGCCACCGACATTGGTTTTGCTGCCTGTGTTTTGACAGCCCAAAATTGTCAGCATGAAACAGATTAGCATAAAGCCAATCTGAATCGTTCCAAGTCCTTTAGTCATATGTTGGGAATTCCTACCTGTCTGGTAGGTTAATGAAGAACTATTGCTGCGTTGTAGCGCACAGTGAGACCATCATAATTTTCATGTGTAAGAATATTCGACACGAGTACTGCGACGCGGTCATATTGCTGAAAGTTCTGAATCGTCGTTGTGTATTCCAAATCGACCCCGTTCACGATTGGATCAAGAAATGTATTCGCGGGATGTGGCACGGCAGCAAAACCCTGAATTGCCATCACACTTACTCGCGGACGATGAAGCGGTAAAAGCCCACCTCTATCTGGGACCGTAATCGTCAACTGTAGGTCTGCCGCGGTTCCAGCCGGTAGGTTCAATTGTGTTGTTCGAAATTCAAGATACGCGACGCCCAAATGATCAACATTGGTGGCTTGGCCTGCTGCTGGAAAGAGGTTCCATTCTTGGTCTATGGTTCTCGCAATTTCGACGCCTGCATTGCCTGCCGCAAAATTCTCTCTTCCCTGCCGAAGTTTTTCCCGAAAGATTCTCCACAGCGCCCAATTGTTCTGCAAACTCCCCAAATCCTGCACATTTGGATAGACTTGAGGAATGACAGTGTCGTACGTGCCTTGATTCATGAAATAGTTCAGCCGCGCAAATTCAGGGAACACATCGCGCAAGTTCGTGTTGTAATTCTGTGTCAACACCTCTTCAATCGCGGCGAGCATATCGGCGTTCGGATTCGCGCGGTATCTCTCCCAGGTCTGTTGAATGATCGCAGCATTGCCATTCGCAACTTGCTCCTCGAGGAAGGTTGCAAAGATGAAACTGCCATACGCGCGTGGACCGTCAGTCAACGAACGTTGGACCATTGAAAGATGAGGGTTTGCCAAGAGGTTGTCCAAAAGTTTTGGGTATGTGCCGTCTTGGCTGTAGATATGCGGTTGCGCCCATTCCGCCGTCGCTTCCATCCACCAGCGCAGTTCTTCACTTAACACCCATGTGACTAATGGGTATCCGATGTATGTATATTGAACTGTGTGATACAACTCATGCGCCCCCAGTTGTGAACGCAGCCAGTCAATCGGCGCGTTTGGGTCTCCGCTATAGGGCTGATCGCGCGCGATATACATTTGGTCGGGAAAGGTAATGCCGCCGGCATAGGCAGGCGATGGCAACACATTCGTCCAAATGGGCGAGGTACTCACATAGACAGGATACCGTCCATTATCTGTCTTTGGAATGACGTTGAGTTGTGGCTGATAGCCCATTAGCCCGTAGGTCGCATAACTCTGTTCCAAACTGTCTGCAAGCACGCTAACAAACTGCGGATACCCATTGGGGTTGAGGGGAGCAACCGCATCTGCGGGTTGATTTGGATCCGGCGGGCGGAGTCGACAGTCCTCTTCGATGTGGTCGTTCAAGGTATTCGGAAAGGTTCGCGTATAGTAGATGCGAAAATTCTGCGTCTCGTAGAATTCGGTCAAGAGGCACACGGGTCCCATTTCGTTATTGACTGTAGCAATCATACTGCCGATTTCTTGGACAATCTGCGGCGCATCCGCATACAAAATCCCATCCGGTTTGCCCTGCCACGCCACATGCAAGACGTTATCCACATCTACCCGTATCGCCGCCCAGCTCTCGCGGTATTGACGTACTTCAGTGGTTAGCGGACGCATGTCCGCCCACGCGCGTCCGTCCCATTGGCGATAATATAACAAAAAGACAGTTGTGGTGTGCGTCATCACACTGCAATCAACCGCCATCGCTGGCTAACGTGACTGCTTTCTAGTCAGAGACATGGCTTGATACAAATATTGACCTCGGCAATTGGAATTACAATTGAAGGTGGGGACGATGGACTCTCATTAATGAAGCCCCCTAATCCGATGGATCGTTTGCTGAAACGGGAATCTTCCATCCTTGGAATCCAGACGGTCTCAATCCTCTTGGATTCCCCCGGTTGCCATTCAATCCGATGAGCTACTTGATCTGGGTTTTCTTTGGACCAACTCCAAACTGTTTGGTTGTTAGGTGGCGCAACGATCTTGATATCCATGACGGGCTGCTCCACATTCTCAATGATCACGGGCTGCTGACCTTTATTGGTTACTGTAAAACGAATCTTGAGCGACTCGCCGGGCGCTATCTCACTCTGACTTGCTTCAATTTTTAGCGCAAGGGTCTTGTAATCTTTGATTCCCTCTTTCGGCGAATTGGACAAGCTTGAGCAACCTATCAGCAGGATGCCAAAGAGAAGCAGGGAAAAAAAACGGAGTTTCCAAACTTGAAGATTCATTGCACACCTCATGATGGGAGAATGCTAAGGAACCACAATTGTGCAAGGTGGATCGGCAGATGGTTCTTGCTGAACTTCTACTCCCCATGTGTAGTCAAGATTGTAATTCGAGTTGTTATTGTTGATCAGAACTGCGATTCTCTCACAACCATCAAAGCGTGTTACCTTGAAGGAATAGGTGGTAAGACCTGGTTGAATGAAAGTTCCAGCTATAAAGCGATTTGGAGGGTTAGGACCATTGATAAAGTCTGTCACAGCCAAGGCACTTACTCGTGCCTCTTGAGCCAAATCTGCTGATGTGAGTAGATTAACAAAAACACGGAGAGTCACATTGCCTGAAGGTAGGTTTGTTGGAAAGAATTCGGTTGCACTTGCTCCAAATGGCTCTACCCGAGTTACATAGTTACCCTGCGAACTATTTCGCGGATATGCTTCAATCCGATCAACTCTAGTACCTGCGTTGGGTATATGATTCGGATTCCCTTGAGGAAATTGATTGCCTTCCAGATCGCTACGTTCGAACTGTAGCCAATGGCGAAACAATTCCCACTCGGACGCTGCTACTGGATTTCCAACCGGATTGAACACATCAAAATACATGTTGACGGCGCGAGTATAAGTCCCGTCGTTGAGGAAATAATTATTCCATGTGAACTTGGGAAACTCGTTCCTGAGACTGGTGGCATACTGTACTTGCAGAACCTGATCGATTGCCGCAATCATTCCGTCCGAGCCATTGTTGGCTTGATATTTTTCCCAAATTTGGCGAATGATGGTATCGGTGGTGGCGACTTTTTGTTCCAAGTAACTCGCAAAGATAAAGGAGCCATACGCTCTGGGATTGACATTTGCAAAGGGTTGTCCGGTCATGGCGAGATACGGTTGACTGAACAAACTATCCAGGTCGGCTGCATATTTGCCGCTCTCGGAATAGACCTTGGGTTCAGACCAGGCGGCAGTCGCTTCCATCCACCAGCGCAGATCTTCGCTCGTTGCCCAGGTGCCGCCTTGCCCTCCTATCGGCGCGTTGGGAACAAAAGTCCATTGCACTGCATGAAAGAATTCATGCGCGGCTTGTGGTCTCAGAAAATCAATCGGACCGTCTGGGTTGGCTCGGTCGGTTCGCGGAATATACATTTCGTCAGGAAATGTAACACCCGTGGAATGGATGTTGTCGACAAGCAGATTGTTCGTCCAAATAGGGCTGCTCGTGATATACACTACGTAACGATCACTGAAGGGATCTTTGGGCACTCGATTCACCGGGTAACCCATCGCGCTGAATCGAGCATAACTTTTTTCCAAACTTGCGCCCAACTCGATTGCATACTGCGGATAGCCATTGAAAGCAGGATTGTTGAGATCAGGATTGGTTTCATTCGGCGCGTTGTTAAGCCGTTGCGGATCCTGAATGCTGCAATCTTTCTCGATATGCTGTGCCCAGGTGTTGGGAAAGGTACGCGTAAAGTAGATCCGAAAATTGGGCGTGTCATAGTACTCGGTCAAGAGACAGTGTGGACCCATCTCGTTGTTGACTCTGTCTATCGTTTCATGGATTGATTTGGCGACCTGCGGCGCATCCGCATACAAAATCCCATCCGGTTTGCCCTGCCACGCCACATGCAAGATGTTATTCACATCCACTGCCACCGCCGCCCACTGCGCGCTGTATGCCGTCACATCCGTACTCAACGGACGCATATCCGCCCACGCGCGTCCATCCCACTGCCGATAATATATTGTCGGCGCGCTCAAGTTTGCCACGCCGTCGTTCCAAAACAAATACACATTGTTCGGCGTGCCTGCCGCAATGCGGGGATAGAGCTCCAAATTGTTGTTGTTCGTCACGGTCGCCAGAACGAGCGGCGCGCTCCACTGCGCGGCATTCGCAGGTCGGGCGCTGTAGAAAATGTTCTTGCCATTCGCAAAACCATACCACGCGAGATGCGCGACGCCGCTGGTGTCGAAACTCAAATCGGGCGCTAATGCCATTCCCACGGAAACGGTTTCCGCCGCGCTCCACTGCGCCACGTCGCTGCAATCGCCCGCCGTCTGGGCGGCGTCACATTGGCGATAATACAACGGCGCGCAATGTCCGCCCGCGCACGTATCGTCCACGAACACGACGGCGGCGCGTCCCAAACGGTTCACCGCCAGTGCCGCATAGTCCACCACTTGGGTCGTCTCGCTCAAAATGACCAGCGGCTGCCAGCCCAGCCCGCGGCGCCATTCGCGATAGGCCGCGCGCAGGAGACACGGCTCACCCACCGGACAAAAGAACTCGCGCCAACCCACGTGGAGTTGCATTCCGTTGTTTGCGCTCGTCACGCCCATCTCGGCGTCCGTGCCGTCTGCGCCGGCTGCCGAGATGACCTCTGGCGCGCTCCATGGGTCATACGAATTCGCCGCCGCGTTCCAAGTCCTTTGCATGAATCGAATTTCGACGTTTTGTGCGCTGCTGGCTTGCCATGCCAAATACAAGTTCCTTTGTTCGTCTATCGCCAACGCAGGCGCCCAGGCCGTTTCGTCCGTGCCGTCAATGCGCTGCGCCGCGCTCCACGCGCCCGCGCGCGATTTGGCGCTGAAATACAAACCCGCATCAGGTTGGTAGGCATACCAAACGGCGTAGGTGTTGCCTTGCGCATCCGTGGCAAGCGTTGGCGCAGATTCCCCGTTTTGCCCTTCCGCCAAAACCGAAAGATTCTCCCACGGCGCGGTGGAGGTGGTCAGCACTTGAGTGGAAACTTGCGCGCGCGCAGATTCCGTTTCGGAACTCGCAATAGAAGTGATCCTTAGTTTGCGCGCGAACATTCGCCCTTTGCGCGTGACCTGGAAAATGCCATCGAATGAATCACCCGGTTTCAACTCGTCCGCGGAGATACGTTGCCCTTGGGCTTGGAGGAGGGTTTGCGCATTGATTCTGACCCTGAACGTGCCGCGCGTGGTTGTAACTTGCCAGCGCGCTTTACGCTGTGCAAGGAGTGTGCCGCGCAAATGATAAAAACCGGGAGCCAGTTTGGTCGCCATTGGTGCGGCGCGCTGCGGCGCGGTGATGCCAGCCGTAATCGTCAACGGCAGAGTGCCGGTGATTTCCTTGGGCGTAATGAAGGTGTTGATTTGCGCTTGCGTCTCGGGACTCAGCTGGTCCCACTCCTTGAGCGCATCCAGAAACAACATCGTGCCGTCGCCGGGCACGGGTTCGCTGCTGATGAATTGCGCGGGCAGGTATGGGTCGCCCACGCCAAAGAGGGAATACACTTTGTACGTCGCGGCTTGGTCTATGGTGATTTCGCCGCTTTTTACTGCCGCATCAATCAACTGGAATGAGTTGGATGGAGTTGTCGCAGTCGGTGTTGCTGTTTCTGTTGGTATCTCTATCGGCGTTTCAGTCGCCGTTTCGGTCGGCGTGAAGGTTGCCGTGCCTGTCGCGGTTGCCGTATTGGTTGCTGTATTGGTTGGTGTAAAGGTATTCGTCGGCAGTGGTGTGTTCGTGCGCGTTGGCGTAAAAGTGTTCGTGGGCAAGGGCGTATTGGTACGCGTCGGTGTAAAGGTGTTGGTGGGTGGCGGCGTGAAGGTGTTGGTCGGTAACGGCGTGTTGGTCGGCGCAGGTCCGACGATGCGGAAATAATCTACGCCGACCCAATAGCCACCGCTCGCGGCGTTTTTGGTATGCAGGACTTTGACGGTCAGCGTGTGCGAGTTCAAATCCGGCAGCGCGAACGGACCCAATTCCTGCGCGGCGATACCACTTGCATTGTAACCGTCAAAGGTGTGAATGCCCACGCCGTCCAATTGCACGCGTCCTTTGCCGAACTGCGTGTTCTTGATAATGCCGACATAGAACTCGGTCGCGCCGGAAACGAAGAGGGTGGCGGTGTCGTTATCGGTTTCCGAGCGTTTGAAGGTGCCGCCGCTGGCGCCGGCGTTATTGCGGTTTTCCCAGGTCGTGACAAACGCAATGTTACTGTCAGTATCTTGATAAACACCGGGACCGACGACGGCAAGCGGCGAACCGAACACGAGGGGGCTGGAAGTAAAAAGCAAAAGAGAACCGAACAGCACAAACAGAACCAGCAAGCGGATGGAGTTCATCCACAGAATACGGATGCGAAATCGCGCCGGCAGATACAAACATATTTCATTGACAGAATATTTCTAATATGATATATTTCGATTCTCGAAGTATTTGGAAGGATACAGGATAATGACGATGAGAGCTCCTCACACCGTGCCCAAAACGAAAAATCATCTCACCCCGCCGCCCAGCGGCGATGTCTTGGAAGCGCTCGATGCCGCGCTGCGCCGTCTGATGTGGCTGGAACGGGTCTGGCTCCGGCAAACGCTGGCGCAATACGAAATGGATATTGCGCCGTTCATGATTCTGAATCAGCTCATCAAGCATGACGGCGTTTGTCCGATGGGCGAGTTGGCGCACGCGCTCGAGCAGCCGAATGCGACCACCACCGGGCACGTTGACCGCCTCGAACAAAAAGGTCTCGTTCGCCGCGAATTTGGCAATCAACAGGACCGCCGCCAAGTGCGGGTGCACGTCACGCCGCAAGGGACCGCGCTGGCGCTGCGGGTCAAAGAGCTGCGCCGCGAGCATATCCAACGCGCGTTGAGTCATCTCGATGTGTCAGAGCGCGAGCAATTCATGCGCTTGCTCCAGATTTTTTTGAACGAACTCGAGTCTGCCAAATAAGGCGGCGCGGGATGAGGAACTGAGGGGCGGTGTGATGTTTATTCATACGATTCGTTCGCGCATTGCGAATATTCATTTGCTGGAAAACGAGTCCGGCGTGGTCATTGTGGATACGGGATTCGGCAATGCTGCGTCGTCGGTGCTGCGTACGCTCGAGCAATTGGGTTATGCCCCGCGCGATGTGCGTTTGATTTTTTTGACGCATGTGCACATGGACCATGCCGGCAGCGCGGCGGAGTTGCGGCGTCTCACGGGCGCGCCGATTGCGATACATCGCGCCGATTTGGCAAAAGCGCGCGCCGGCAAGCACAATCTGCCGTCGGGTCGCGGCGCGATGGGCAAAATGCTCGAATACTCGTTCAACGGACTGCATTTGCGTTTTCGCTACGAAGCGTTCGAACCCGATATTCTTTTGGACGAGGGGCAAACGTTGCGTGAGTTTGGATTCCACGCGCGAGTCATTCATACGCCGGGGCACACGCTCGGTTCGCTTTCTTTGGTTTTGGAGGACGGCATTCTTGTCATCGGCGACGCGATGATTAATCAAATTCGCGTGGGCATGCCGTTGTATGGCGAAGACACCGCGCTGGCGTACGACAGCTTGCGTAAAATCGCGGCGCTGCATCCGCGCGTTTTGTACAGCGGTCACGGCGAACCGTTTTCGGGCGATGATATTGAGCGCTATTTTGAAATCAAAGCGCTTTCGACCAAGCGAGTAAAAGCATGAACGTATTGGTCATTGGCGCAAGCGGGTACACCGGCGCGCGTTTGGTGCGCGCATTATTGGAGCGCGGACACCGCGTGCGCGGGTTGGTACAGCAAGTCGAACGCGGCATTCCATTGGAAAAAATGGGGATGGATTTGCGCGCGGGCGATGTGCTGGACGCGGAAAGCTTGCAAGGCGTCGCCAACGGAAGCGAAATCATTTTCAATCTCGTCGCGGCATGCCGTCTCGACGCGCCCGAATCAAAAAAAATATTGCTCGACGGCGCGCGCAATCTTTTTCGCGTCGCAGACCGCACCGCGCTGCGAAAATACATTTGGGTGTCCAATGTTTCCGTGTACGGCTATCCCAATGCGTCGGCGCGTCTCGACGAAAGTTCTCCGCTCAAGCCAACGTACGCGTTGGGCAAAGTAACGGTGGATGCCGAAAAACTCGCGCGTGAAAATGTACCAGCGATTGCGGTGCGCGTGCCGAATATTTATGGACCGGGGCGCGATTCGATTGCGGCGCTCAAAGAAGGACGCTTGCGTTTGCTGAATGACGGCGACAATTGGATGAGCCGTATCCATGTGGACGATTTGGCGCAGGTGCTCCTCGCGGCGATGGAACGCGCCGCGCCGGACAGTGTATATCTTGCTGCCGACGATATGCCGACGCTGCAACGCGATTTCTATCAAGAACTCGCTGCCGCCGTGGGCGCGCCCATGCCCGTGTCGTTGGAAGTGAACGCCGCGCGCGTCTTTGGCGTGTTCGGACGCGCGATGAACGCGTTGGCAGGCGAACGCCAATTTCCGCTGAGTGAAAATGTCATCGGTCTGCTCAGCGGCAATTACTATTGTGTGAACACGAAAATCAAAAACGAGTTGGGTGTGAAACTCAACTATCCGACCTTCCGCGAAGGATACGCGGAAATTCTTGCGTCTAGCCGGCAAACATAACGCGCAGCGTCGCGCACAAAGGATTCGGAATGGAGAAAAGCCCGTCAACAGAATTACGGGGGATCAAAGTATCGCCACCAGTGCAGGCACGCGTCGCCGAAGGCAATGCCGTCGAGGCGCGGCGCAGATTCAATTTGGGAACCACGTTCGCCGCGCTGAAATACCCAAATTATCGTTTGTGGTTCATGGGGCAGCTCGGCTCGATCATCGGAACGTGGATGCAGACCACTGCCGAAGGATTTCTTGTTTTTGAATTAACCCATTCGCCCGCCTATCTGGGTTACGTCGGTTTCGCCGCCGGCATCCCGTCTTGGTTTTTTATGTTGATTGGCGGCGTGGTGGCAGACCGTTTTCCGCGCCGCACGCTGATTCTCATTACGCAAACGACGATGATGCTTTTGGCGTTCACGTCGGCGACGCTCACCTTTACGCATCTGATTCAGCCGTGGCATATTGTGGTGTTGGCATTCTTTTTGGGAATTGCGAACGCGTTCGATGCGCCCGCGCGTCAGGCGTTTGTTTTGGAAATGGTGGAACGCGAAGATTTGGGCAACGCGATTGCGCTCAACTCGACCATGTTTCAGATGGCGACGGTGATTGGACCTTCGGCTGCCGGAGTGACCTACGCGCTCGTCGGACCCGCGTGGTGTTTTACGGTGAACGGGATTTCGTTCCTCGCCGTCATTGCCGCGCTGCTGCGGATGAATATCAAACCCATGCCTGTGAAAGCGCAAACACGTTCGGCGCTTTCTGAACTCGCGGAAGGACTGCGTTATGTGATGGGACATGTCTATATTCGTACGATCGTCGGCATTGTGGTTGCGACGAGTCTGTTTGGGCTGGCTTTTGCGACATTGATTCCTGCGTGGTCGGTCACCATTTTGCACGGCGACGCGACGACGAATGGTTTGATGCAGTCGGCGCGCGGCATCGGCGCGTTGGGCGGCGCGCTGGTGATTGCCAGTTTGGGCAGATTTCGCTGGAAAGGGAAATTGTTGACGGTGGGCTCGTTCGTCTTTCCGATTTCGCTTTTGATTTTTGCGAACATTTCCAATACGGCACTCTCGCTGCTGTCGCTCGTTGTGGTCGGTTGGGGTTTTATGGTCTTGTTCAATCTGGCAAACATTTTGATTCAGCAAATGGTGGATGATGCGCTGCGCGGACGCGTCATGGCGATTTATTCATTGACCTTTTTTGGCTTTATGCCGTTGGGCGCGTTGGGCGCGGGCGTGGTGGCGGAACATTTTGGCGAACCTTTTACCGTGATGTTGGGCGCGACCATCTCGCTGCTCGTGGCGCTGTTTGTCTATTGGCGCCTTCCGCAAATTCGCGCGCTGCAATAACATATTCCGATTGAATCCGAATCAGGGGAATCAGGAGAGAACATCATCTTATGCAAGCTACTCGTTCCGGTAATGGAAATTTTCAGGGCAACGGCACGCGGGGTGGACCGGCAGCCACCGGTTGGGGCGGTGCGAAACAAAAGACCGATTTCAGGACGCTCGCTCGCGCCGTCGCGTATGTCCGCAGGTATCGTTGGTTGGTGTTTCTCGCGTACGGTTCATTGTTTGTGGCGACGGCGGCGCAGTTGGTCGTGCCGCAGTTGGTGCAAAACATTATTGACACGATCACGAACGCGTATGCGGCGAATGCGATTTTGAAATTGCCCGCGAATCTTCAAGCGGTTGCGGCACAGCGGCTCGGCAAGACGATTGAACAATTAACGCTGGCGCAGCATACGGCAAACACCGATTTGGTATGGGCAATGGTGGGCATCGTCGCGTTTGCGCTGCTGCTCGCGGTCTTTGCGTTTACGCAATCGTTCAACGCGGAACGCATTTCGCAAAACGTCGCATACGATTTTCGCAGCGAGCTCTTTGCCAAAATTCAACGCCTTTCGTTCAGTTATCATGACCGCAATCAGACGGGGCAGTTGATGATTCGCGCGACCGACGACGTGGAAAAAGTCCGCTTGTTTATCGGGCAAGGTTTGGTGCTCGCGCTGCAATCGGTTGTCCTGTTGACCGCCGCGATTATTGTTTTGTGGTTCACCAACGCGGCGCTGACGTTGGTCGTGCTGCCGATTTTGCCGATCGCGTTCATCGTGTTCTTTGTCTTTGGCATGATTACGCAGCCGCTGTTCATTCAAGTGCAGATGCGTATTTCGGCGCTCAACACCGTCTTGCAAGAAAATTTAGCGGGATTGAAAGTGGTCAAAGCGTTTGCGCGTGAGCCGCAAGAGCAAGCGCGCTTTGCCAAAAGCGCAGATGACTTGTTGGCGTGGCAGCTGCGCGTCGCGCGCATTTTTTCATTCCTGTTCCCTATCATCTTTTTGATTGCCAATTTGGGGCAGGCAGCGGTGTTGTATTTTGGTGGGCGTCAAATCATTCAGAGCACGCTGACGCTGGGCGAATGGCAAAAGTTTTCGCTGTATCTCGCGTTCGTCTTTTTTCCGATGGGGCAGCTCGGGTTCATTATCAATTTGATGTCGCAGGCGAATGCGTCGGCGCAGCGCATTTTTGAAATTCTCGACACCGAAAACGAGGTGCAGGACAAACCGGGGGCGATTGAACTGCGCAACGTGACCGGCGATGTGCGCTTTGAAAATGTGACCTTTCGCTATTTCAAAGGCGGCGAACCCGTGTTGAATGAGGTGTCGTTTCACGCGAAACCGGGGCAGACCGTCGCGTTGTTGGGCGCGACCGGCAGCGGCAAAACAACCATCATCAATCTCATCCCGCGCTTTTATGATGTGAGTTCGGGACGCGTGTTGATTGACGGCATTGACGTGCGCGATGTGACGCTGGAAAGTTTGCGCTCGAATATCGGCATCGTGCTGCAAGAGACGACTTTATTCTCCGGCACGATTCGCGAAAACATCGCGTTCGGCAAGCCCGACGCGACGATGGACGAGATTATCGCTGCGGCGAAAGCGGCAGCCGCGCACGATTTCATCCAAGAGTTTCCGCAAGGATACGATACGCCGGTCGGCGAACGCGGCTCGACGCTGAGCGGTGGACAAAAGCAGCGCATTGCCATCGCGCGCGCGCTGCTGCTCAATCCGCGCATTCTCATTCTCGACGATTCGACGAGCAGTGTGGACCTCGCCACCGAATATCGAATTCAACAGGCGCTCGATAAATTGATGGAGGGGCGCACTTCCTTTGTCATTGCCCAACGCATCAGCACTGTCGTCAACGCGGACCAAATTTTGGTTTTGGATAAAGGGCGCATTGTTGCGCGCGGGACGCATGAAGAATTACTCGAGACGTCGGAAATTTACGCCGAGATTTACAGTTCGCAATTGATGACGGACGCGATGGAGGTGGCGCAATGATGATGGGTGGTCGCGATATGATGCTGCGCGCGGAAACGAGCAAGCCCAAAAGTGTGGGCGCGACGCTCGCGCGCTTTTGGATTTACTTTTCCAAATATTGGTACGTGCTGTTGGCGGTGCTCGCGTTGGTGGTCGTGAGCACCTGGTTTCAGGTTTTGATTCCCGATTTGATGGGGCAAGCGGTGAATTGTTATCTCGCGCCGGCTTCTGTCGCGGCGTTCCGTCAGCAGCAGATTCCCGGCATCGGCGCGAGCGCGCCAGTGGGCGCGGGATGTTGGTTTACCACCGTGGACCCGCGTTGGACGACGAACGATTACATTGCAGGGCTGGGCGCGTTGGTTTTGTTGATGGCGGGTTTGTACGTCGGCGCGTCGGTGCTGACGGGCGCGATGTTTTATCTGATGACCTATGCGGGACAGAATGTGTTGCGCCAAATGCGTGTGGATGTGTTTCGGCGGATTCAAGAATTGTCGCTCGGTTATTACACCAAACACGAAGCGGGCGATGTCATGAGCCGCATCACGAACGACGCGGATTCGATTCAACAAGCGGTCAGTTTTCCGTTAGTCAGTGTGGTGCAAGGTTCGCTGTTGATTGTGTGGATTGCGTATTCGATGTTGTCGCAGAGTCTGGTGTACGCTCTGATTAGTCTTGCCGTCGTGCCATTCATGTTTGTGGCAACGTCGTGGTTTTCGGGACAGGCGCGCAAAGCCTTTCGGCAGGTGCGTTCGTCGGTGGGAAATGTCAACGCGAATTTGCAAGAAAGTATTTCGGCGGTCCGCGAAGCGCAAGCGTTCAATCGCGAAGAAGAAAACATTCAAGCGTTCAATGAATCGAATGCCGCGTCGCGCGATGCGAGCATTCGCGCGGTCGCGTACACCAGCGCGTTACAGCCGGTGCTGCAGTCGCTGGGCTATGTTTCTTTGGCAATCGTGGCAGGCGTCGGCGGTATTTTGCTGTTGACCAATCAGAATTTGTTCGGCGAGTCCATCACGCTGGGTCTGATTATTACGTTCATCGCGTATGTGCAGCGTTTCAACATGCCCATTTCCCAAATTGCCACCTTGTGGACGAATGTGCAAAGCGCGATTGCGGGCGGTGAACGCATTTTCGGTTTGCTTGACACGGAACCCGATATAGTGGACAAACCGGACGCCAAGCCGATGCCCGAAATCACGGGACGCGTCGTGTTTGACCATGTGTACGCCGAATACGAAAAAGGACAGCCGGTGCTGCGCGACATCAATCTTGTCGCCGAGCCGGGGCAAACGATTGCGATTGTCGGACCGACCGGCGCGGGCAAAACCACTATCGTCAATCTCATTCCGCGCTTTTATGATGTCACTGCCGGCGCGGTGTTGATTGACGGCATTGACGTGCGCGATGTGACGGCGGCGAGTTTACGCCAGCAGATTGGCGTGGTCTTGCAGGATTCGTTTTTGTTCAGCACGAGCGTCAAAGAAAACATTCGCTACGGCAAGCCCGACGCGACGGACGAACAGGTCATCGCGGCGGCGAAATTGGCGCACGCGGATTCGTTCATCGAACGGCTGCCGCAAGGATACGATACGGTGTTGGGCGAACGCGGCGGTGGTTTGTCGCAAGGACAGCGGCAATTGCTCGCAATTGCGCGCGCCGCATTGTCCGACCCGCGCATCTTGATTTTGGACGAAGCCACGTCGTCGGTGGACACGCGCACGGAGCGGTTGATTCAAAACGCGTTGGAAAAACTTTTACGCGGACGCACGTCATTCGTCATCGCGCATCGGCTTTCGACGATTCGTCACGCCGACCAGGTATTGGTGCTCAAAGACGGGCAAATCATCGAACGCGGCAAGCATGACGAATTACTGCATGCGCGCGGTTTCTATCACGATTTGTACATGAGCCAATTCCGCCGCGACATTGATTTTGAAGATGTGGACGCCGCGCCGCAGATGCCGCGCGCCTCGGTTCCGGCGGAATGAGGCGCGCATCCGCCAAGGAGCAAAAATTTGAATATAATACACACAGCAATTCGCAATCTGAAAGCATAAATCTGAAATCACAAGTTCGACGAGGTTACTGTGTCCAATTCTTTATCGCTGATGGCAGTGTACGCGCATCCCGATGACGAACAAGGTATCAGTGGGTCACTGGCAAAATATGCGCGGCAAGGAGTGAATACAACAATCATTTGCGCGACGCGCGGCGAGGTTGGCGAAATCGCGCCGGGCACCGACGCGACGCCCGAAACATTGGGTCACGTGCGCGAAGCGGAGATGCGCTGCGCGGCGGCAAAAATCGGACTGCGCCATCTGTTTATGCTCGACTATCGCGATTCGGGCATGGCAGGCACGCCCGAAAACGCGGACCCGCGTTGTTTGCATCAGGCGAATTTGTTGACCGTTGCGGAACAAGTCACACGCATCGTACGCGAACAGCGTCCGCAAGTCATGGTGACGTTTGACGCATGGGGCGGCTACGGGCATCCCGACCATATTCAAATGCACAAAGCCGCGTTGATGGCGTTTTGGATGGCAGCCGATGAACGCAGTTTTCCCGAACAACTGAAAAACGGTTTGGAGCCGTGGGCGCCAGCGAAATTGTATTTCAATGTGTGGCCCCGCTCGCGGTTTCAATCGTATGTCGAGTATTTGCGGCAACAGGGCGAGGAACCGCCGGAATGGATTACGAGTTTCGCGCAGCGTGCGCTGCCTGATGAAGTGATTACGACGCGCATTGATGTCCGCGAGTTTGTGGATTTGAAAATTGAATCGCTGTTGTGTCATGCGACGCAGTTGGGACCGAACACCATGTTTCGGCGCGTGCCTGAACATCTCTGGCGCGAAATGCTCAAGACCGAAACGCTGATGCTCGCCGAATCGCGCACCGGACGCGCAAGCAACGAGACGGATGTGTTTGAAGGAATATAACGATGGAGCCCAAAATCCATTTGATTCGGGAGCGCGCCACCCAGCAACAGATGGATGAGATGCAGCGCGCATTGGGCGACCGCATCAAATTGGCGGTGGATGTAGAGCGGAAATTCTGGCAGGCGGTAGCGCGCTTCATGCAGATTGTGAAAGTCTCCTATTACAGGATGGGAGCAGACAAGAAGATGTTTGGGGCGCGGATTGGTTTCGGGATAGGCAGGAAGTAGAATACGTTGCCTTTATAAATATTCGTCCGCGACAAAATAATCGTTCGATGTATCTTGCGGACCCGGAGCTGCGCCGGCGCATTGAGGAAATCGTTTTTCGCATCATGGGCGGAGTATGAGAGATTGGACGCCGCTTAGAGAACGCTATTTGCGCGATCCGCTGCCTATCCAGTTGGGTGGAATTGCCGCGAACCTGGAGCGTATCCGCGTGTATTCGCAGCATGAATCGCGATGCTCTCTCGTAGAGAACATGATCGATGAAAGCAAATATCTCATCGAATGGATTGGTGCCGGCGCAGACCTCGAGGCGCAAACAGAACTGGTGGACATTCAGATTCAACTTGCCGTCTGGCAATTGAATTGGCAGGCGATATGGAATGATGTGGAGCGTCGCCAGCAAGTAGCAAGACAAGCAGGTCAGTGGAGTGAGCGCCTTCTTGAGTTGTCGGGTGTGTTGAATGCAGAATAGTAACGAATGGTGCTAGTCCCTGTTTTGAGCATGATCTTTGCCTTGGACAAAGGTGACGCACCAAACAT
>Ga0070741_10011790_pt1 | contig 16009 bp, 19 predicted proteins | sample Coa_R1_4_FD_66440 | JGI IMG/M metagenome (GOLD analysis project Ga0070741, IMG submission 66440) | Surface soil microbial communities from Centralia Pennsylvania, which are recovering from an underground coalmine fire - Coalmine... | ecosystem: Environmental > Terrestrial > Soil > Unclassified ...
CCGGTGCTGATCGAGGGCAAGGCGATCCAGCTGCATCCCTTGGTCTGCGCCGCGTTCAACGCCGACTTCGACGGCGACCAGATGGCCGTGCACGTGCCGCTGTCGCTCGAGGCGCAGCTCGAAGCGCGCGTCTTGATGATGTCGACCAACAACATCCTGCATCCGGCGAACGGCTCGCCGATCATCGTGCCGTCGCAGGACATCGTGCTCGGGCTCTATTACCTGTCGATCCTGGTCGAGAACGGGCCGGGCGAGTACAAGATCGAGCTCTACACGCCCGAGCAGCTCAAGCGCGATCCGAAGAAGCGCAACATCGTGCAGGGCTACTTCCGCAACATCAGCGAGGTCGAGCACGCGCTCGCCCAGAAGACCGTCGGCCTGCACAGCAAGATCAAATACTCCTATGAAGGCGTCGGAGAAGACGGCAAGCCGTACCGCAAGGAGTACGAGACGACGCCCGGCAGGGCGCTGCTCGGCGAGGTGCTGCCGAAGCATCAGAAGGTTTCGTTCGACCTCGTCAACAAGCTGATGACGAAGCGCGAAATCTCCTCGATGATCGACACCGTGTACCGGCACTGCGGTCAGAAGGAGACGGTGATCTTCTGCGACCGCGTGATGGCGCTCGGCTTCCACCACGCGTTCAAGGCCGGTATCTCGTTCGGCAAGGACGACATGGTGGTGCCGCGCTCCAAGCGCTCGATCGTCGAGAAAACCCGCGAGCTGGTCAAGGAGTTCGAGCAGCAATACAACGACGGCGTCATCACCCAGGGCGAGAAGTACAACAAGGTGGTCGATGCCTGGTCGAAGTGCACCAAGCAGATCGCCGACGAGATGATGAAGGAAATCTCGGCGTCGAAGCCGGCGGCCGAGAAGGGCGCCGAAGCCCAGGTCAACTCGATCTACATGATGGCGCATTCCGGCGCCCGCGGTTCGAGCGAGCAGATGCGTCAGCTCGCCGGCATGCGCGGCCTGATGGCCAAGCCGTCGGGCGAGATCATCGAGAGCCCGATCATCTCCAACTTCAAAGAAGGGCTCTCCGTGCTCGAGTACTTCAACTCGACGCACGGCGCCCGCAAGGGTCTCGCCGATACCGCGCTCAAGACCGCGAACTCCGGCTACCTGACGCGGCGTCTCGTCGACGTGGCGCAGGACTGCATCATCACCGAGGAGGATTGCGGCACCTCGCACGGCATCAAGGTGCGCGCCATCATCGACGCCGGACAGGTCGTCGCCTCGCTGGCCAGCCGCATTCTCGGCCGCACCACGGCCGAGGACGTGCGCGATCCTGCCGGCAACGAGGTCCTGGTGCCGAACGGCACGCTGATCGAGGAGAAAGAACTCGAGAAGCTGCTGCGCGCCGGCGTCCAGGAGATCCGCATCCGTTCGGTTCTGACCTGCGAAACGGCGACCGGCGTGTGCGGCAAGTGCTACGGGCGCGATCTCGCCCGCGGCACGCCGGTCAACATGGGCGAGGCGGTCGGCGTCATCGCCGCGCAGTCGATCGGCGAGCCGGGCACCCAGCTCACCATGCGCACGTTCCACATCGGCGGCGCCGCGCAGCTCTCCGAGCAGTCGTTCGTGGAGTCGAACTTCGAGGGCACCGTCAAGATCAAGAACAAGAACGTCGTGCGCAATTCCGACGGCGCCGAGATCGTCATGAGCCGTAACCTGATCGTTGCGGTGCAGGATCCGGACGGTACCGAGCGCGCGACGCACCGCATCCCCTACGGGGCGCGGCTGCGGGTCGCCGACGATTCCCACATCGCCCGCGGCCAGCGCATCGCCGAGTGGGATCCGTACACTCGCCCGATCCTCACCGAGGTCGAAGGCCATGTCGGCTTCGAGGACCTGATCGAGGGTCAGTCGATGTCGGAGACGCTCGACGAGACGACCGGTATCGCCAAGCGGTCGGTGGTCGATTGGCGCACCGGCTCGAGCCGCAACCAGCAGGATCTTCGGCCGGCTCTGGTGATCAAGGCCAAGGACGGCAAGCTGCTCAAGCTCGCCCGCGGCGGCGACGCCCGCTACGTGCTGGCGGTGGACGCGGTCATCTCGGTCGATCCCGATGCCCACGTGCAGGCCGGCGACGTCATCGCGCGTATCCCGACCGAAAGCGCCAAGACGCGCGACATCACCGGCGGTCTGCCGCGTGTCGCCGAGCTGTTCGAGGCGCGCCGGCCGAAGGAATCGGCGGTCATCGCCGAAATCTCCGGCACCGTGCGCTTCGGCCGCGATTACAAGAACAAGCGGCGCATCACCATCGAGCCGGCCAACAAGGATGAGGAGGCCAAGGAGTATCTCGTCCCCAAAGGCAAGCACATCCACCTGCAGGACGGCGACATCATCGAGAAGGGCGACTTCATCGTCGAAGGCAACCCGGCGCCGCACGACATCCTGGCGATCAAGGGCGTCGAGGAGCTGGCCGGCTACCTGGTCAACGAGATCCAGGACGTCTACCGGCTGCAAGGCGTCAGCATCAACGACAAGCACATCGAAGTGATCGTGCGCCAGATGCTGCAGAAGGTGGAGATCGACGATTCCGGCGAGACCGACCTGATCCAGGGCGATCAGGTCGACAAGGGCGAGTTCGAGGAGGCCAACGCACGTGCGGTGGAGGAGGGCAAGAAGCCGGCGACCGCGCATCCGGTGTTGCTCGGCATCACCAAGGCCTCGCTGCAGACCCGCTCGTTCATCTCGGCGGCGTCGTTCCAGGAGACCACCCGCGTGCTCACCGAGGCCGCCGTCAACGGCAAGGTCGATACACTCGAAGGCCTCAAGGAGAACGTCATCGTCGGCCGGCTGATTCCCGCCGGTACCGGCGCCCAGATGAACCGCATCCGCGAGATCGCCATCAAGCGCGATCAGCTCATCCTCGCCGAGCGCGAGCGCGAGGCCGCCATCAAGGCCGAAGCGACCGCCGAGCCGGCCGCGCTGCCGGCGGCGGAGTAGCGGCTGCGCTGAGAACAAAGTTGAGGGCCGCCCGGTGGGCGGCCCTTTTTCCTTTATCGCCCAGCTTTCGTCGCGCTCAAACCGGGCTACATTGCAGCCCGAACGAACGAGGCAGACGATGTTTCCGCCCGAGCGCATTGTTTGCTTGACCGAAGAAACCGTCGAGACGCTCTATCTGATCGGCGAGGAGCGCCGCATCGTCGGTATTTCAGGTTACGTCGTCCGTCCGCCGCGCGCCCGCCGCGAGAAGCCTCGGGTCTCCGCCTTCACCTCCGCCGACATTCCGAAGATCCTCGATCTGCGGCCGGACCTGGTGCTGACCTTCTCTGATCTGCAGGCCGACATCGCGGCGGCGCTGATCCGCCAGGGCATCGAAGTCCACGCTTTCAATCAGCGCACGGTCGCGCAAATTCTCGCCATGATCCGTGCGCTCGGAGCCATGGTGGGCGCCGCCGAGCGCGCCGATCGGCTGGCGGGCGAGCTCGGGCGCAGCCTCGACGAGGCGCGCGAGCGTGCCGCGCACTTGGCGTGGCGGCCAAAAGTCTATTTCGAGGAATGGGATGACCCTCTGATCTCGGGCATCGGCTGGGTCTCGGAATTGATCGCGACTGCCGGCGGCATCGATATTTTTGCCGAGCATGCATCGTGCCAGGCGGCGAAGGACCGCATCGTCACGGCCGACGAGGTCATCCGCCGCGAGCCGGACATCATCATCGGATCGTGGTGCGGCAAAAAGTTTCGGCCGGAAAAAGTTGCGGCCAGACCCGGATTCGCGGACTTGCCGGCGGTTCGGCGCGGCGCGCTGCACGAGATCAAATCATCATTGATCCTGCAGCCGGGTCCGGCGGCGCTGACCGACGGGCTCGTTGCGCTGCAAACGATTATCGGCAATGCGGCGGCGGACGCGCAAAGCAACGCCGGCCATCGCGATCGAAGGAGCGCGTGAGCGATGAAGATTTTGAGCGGCGGCGCCATGCGCCCGCTTCTGGTCGAAGCGGTCCCGCTGTTCGAGCGCGCGCACGGCGTTAAAGCCGAGGTGCGCTTTGCGCTGACGTCGGTCTTGGCGAAGGAGATAGGTGATGGCGCTGCGTTCGACATCGCGCTGCTGCCGCGTCCTGAACTCGACGCCCTGGCGGCGAGCTGTGCGATCGCGCCCGGGACGCAGACCGACATCGCCCGTTCGACGGTCGGGCTTGCGGTGCGGCAGGGCGCGCCGAAGCCCGATATCGCCACGGTCGAAGCGCTCAAACGCACGCTGCTGGCGGCCCGTACCATCGGCTACAGCGACGGACCGAGCGGCTCCTACGTCGCCGAGTTGCTGCAACGGCTCGGCATTGCCGAAGCGACGCGGCCCAGGATCAGGCTGACCAGCCGCCCGGTGGCTGAGCTGGTCGCCAGCGGCGAGGCCGAAGTCGGCATGCAGCAGATCGTCGCCATTCTGCCGGTCCGGGGCGCCGACCTGGTCGGGCCGCTGCCGGGCGAATTGCAGAACATTATCGTTTATGCGGCAGGTATCGCTGCTGCAGCCGCAAATCCCGACGCGGCAGCCGCCTTTATCGGCTTTATGGCGACGGCGGAAGCGGTGCGGATCATCCGCGCCGTGGGGCTCGATCCGGGCTGACCTCGCACACGCGCCGCAACGCAGATGTGCTTGTGCCATCGCGCTTTTTGCGCGTTCTCGGCTTGACTTGTCCCGACAGCGTCGATACATACGCCCCACTCTTCGGCAGGCGGTGAGCTTCGCCCGTCGGAACGGCCCGCCGGGTCTGCATTTAAGCTATTGAAAGTGAACTGCTTTCGTAGCTCGTCGGACACGGCCTGACGCCTCGACCCAAGCAAGCTCAAACGCTGCCTCTGACTTCGAGAAGGTCAGATCTTTGGAGCACGACCGCGGCGCGCCGCGGTCCTCTGCGCAAGGCCAAGCGCCCCTCCGCAACGTGAAGCGGATGGCGCGGTTTGGTTTTGCGCGAACGGATTGCGGAGCGCGCGAGCTCCGGCTTTGAGCGAAACAGGGGGCGCAAGTCCTTCAACGGACAAGTCCTGCAACGGACCGGTCCCGAACGGAAGCGAGACGACACGGATGCCGACGGTCAATCAGCTCATTCGCAAGCCGCGAGTGGTGCAGCACGCCAAGAAAAAGGTGCCGGCGCTGCAGCAGTCGCCGCAGAAGCGTGGCGTATGCACCCGCGTCTACACCACGACGCCGAAGAAACCGAACTCGGCGCTGCGCAAGGTCGCCAAGGTCCGCCTGACCAACGGGTTCGAGGTGATCGGCTACATCCCCGGCGAGGGCCATAACCTGCAAGAGCACTCGGTGGTGATGATCCGCGGCGGCCGCGTGAAGGACCTTCCCGGCGTCCGCTACCACATTCTGCGCGGCGTGCTCGACACCCAGGGCGTCAAGAACCGCAAGCAGCGCAGGTCGAAATACGGAGCGAAGCGGCCCAAATAGCGGGTCGCTTTGCGTTTGAAGGATAGAGACGAGGAACCAGCGAGATGTCCCGCCGCCACAGGGCCGATAAGCGCGAGATCCTGCCGGACCCGAAGTTCGGCAATATCGTCGTGACCAAGTTCATGAACTCGGTGATGCACGCCGGCAAGAAGTCGGTGGCCGAGACCATCGTCTATGGCGCGTTCGACATCATCGAGGGCAAGACCCGGCAGAATCCGGTGTCCGTATTCGAGCAGGCGCTCGACAACGTCATGCCGTCGATCGAGGTGCGCTCGCGTCGCGTCGGCGGCGCCACCTACCAGGTGCCGGTCGAAGTGCGTTCATCGCGCCGGCAGGCGCTCGGCATCCGGTGGCTCATTTCGGCCGCCCGCGACCGCAACGAAAAGACGATGACGGAGCGGCTCTCCGGCGAGCTGCTTGACGCATCCAACAACAGGGGGAACGCCGTAAAGAAGCGCGAGGACACGCACCGCATGGCCGAAGCCAACCGGGCGTTCTCGCACTATCGCTGGTGAAGACCGGCGACAGCGAAGGAAATTTTCTCCCATGCCCCGCACGCATCCGATCGAGGACTACCGCAACTTCGGCATCATGGCCCACATCGATGCCGGCAAGACGACGACGACCGAACGCGTCCTCTACTACACCGGCAAGAGCCACAAGATGGGCGAGGTGCACGAAGGCGCCGCGACCATGGATTGGATGGAGCAGGAGCAGGAGCGCGGCATCACCATCACGTCGGCCGCGACCACCGCGTTCTGGAACGGCAAGCGGCTGAACATCATCGACACGCCCGGCCACGTCGACTTCACCATCGAGGTCGAGCGCAGCCTGCGCGTGCTCGACGGCGCGGTATGCGTGCTGGATTCGAACCAGGGCGTGGAGCCGCAGACCGAGACGGTATGGCGCCAGGGCGACCGCTATCGCGTGCCGCGCATCGTGTTCTGCAACAAGATGGACAAGATCGGCGCTGACTTCTTTCAGTGCCTCAAAGACATCGTCGACCGCCTCGGCGCCAAGCCGGTGGCGATCCAGCTGCCGATCGGCGCCGAGAGCTCCTTCAAGGGCGTCGTCGATCTGGTGCGCATGGTTGGCGTGGTGTGGGACGAAGAGACGCTCGGCGCCAAATATCACGACATCGAAATTCCGGCCGAGCTGCAGGATCAGGCCCGCGAATACCGCGAGAAGCTGGTCGAGGCCGCCGTCGAGCTCGATGACGCGGCGATGACCGCGTATCTCGATGGTACGGAGCCGGACGAAGCGACGCTCAAGCGGCTTATCCGCAAGGCGACGGTCGAGGGCACGTTCTTTCCGGTGCTGTGCGGCTCGGCGTTCAAGAACAAGGGCGTGCAGCCGCTGCTCGACGCCGTGGTCGATTACCTGCCGTCGCCGGCCGACGTGCCGGCGGTCAAAGGCGTCGATCTCAAGGGCAACGAGGTCGAGCGCAAGGCGTCCGACACCGAGCCGATGTCGCTGCTCGGGTTCAAGATCATGGACGATCCGTTCGTCGGCACCATCACCTTCTGCCGCATCTATTCGGGGCGTCTCGAAAGCGGTTCAGGCGTCATGAACTCGACCAAGGACCGCAAAGAGCGCGTCGGCCGCATGCTGCTGATGCACGCCAACAACCGCGAAGACATCAAGGAAGCGTTTGCGGGCGACATCGTCGCGCTGGCGGGACTGAAAGAGGTGCGCACCGGCGACACGCTGTGCGATCCGCAGAAGCCGGTGATCCTGGAGAAGATGGAATTTCCCGATCCGGTCATCGAGATCGCCATCGAGCCGAAGTCGAAGGCCGACCAGGAGAAGCTCGGCGTCGCGCTCGCCAAGCTGGTGGCCGAAGACCCGTCGTTCCGGGTCTCCACCGATCAGGAGTCCGGCCAGACCATCATCAAGGGCATGGGCGAGCTGCATCTCGACATCAAGGTCGATATCCTCAAGCGCACCTATAAGGTCGACGCCAATATCGGCGCTCCGCAGGTCGCCTATCGGGAGAAGATCACCCGGACTGTCACGGTCGATTACACACACAAGAAGCAGACCGGCGGCCACGGTCAATATGCCAAGATCAAGATCGTCGCCGAACCAGGTGCGCCCGGATCGGGCTTCGTGTTCGAGAACGAGGTGGTCGGCGGCGCGGTGCCGAAGGAGTTCATCCCGGCCGTCGAAAAGGGTCTCGAAGGTCAGCTCACCTCGGGCGTTCTCGCCGGCTTCCCGGTGGTTGACATCAAGGTCCGCCTCGTCGACGGCGACTCCCACGACGTCGACTCGTCGTCGATGGCGTTCGAGATCGCGGCGCGCGCGGCCATGCGCGAAGCCTTGCAGAAGGGCGGCCCGGCTCTGCTCGAGCCGATCATGAAGGTCGAGGTGGTGACGCCGGAGGAATATACCGGGTCGGTCATCGGCGACCTCAACTCGCGGCGCGGCCATATTCAGGGCCAGGACATGCGCGGCAACGCCAACGTCATCAGCGCGATGGTGCCGCTCGCCAACATGTTCTCTTACGTCAACAACCTGCGCTCCATGAGCCAGGGACGCGCCACCTTCACCATGCAATTCGATCACTACGCGGAAGTCCCCAAAGGGGTCGCGGACGAGGTCCAGGCGAAATACGCCTGACATCCACACTGAAAGCTCTGCAGGAGCCGGAACGGAGAGCCAAATGGGCAAAGAAAAATTCCAGCGCACCAAGCCGCATTGCAATATCGGCACCATCGGTCACGTCGATCACGGCAAAACGACGCTGACCGCGGCGATCACCAAGGTCTTGTCCGAAAAGGGCCAGGCGCAGTTCACCGCCTACGACCAGATCGACAAGGCGCCGGAAGAGAAGGCGCGCGGCATCACCATCGCCACCGCGCACGTCGAGTATCAGACCGACAAGCGGCACTATGCGCACGTCGACTGCCCCGGGCACGCCGACTATGTGAAGAACATGATCACCGGCGCGGCGCAGATGGACGGCGCCATCCTCGTGGTGAGCGCCGCCGACGGCCCGATGCCGCAGACCCGCGAGCACATTCTGCTCGCCCGCCAGGTCGGCGTGCCGGCGCTCGTTGTGTATCTGAACAAGGTCGACATGGTGGACGATCCGGAGCTGCTCGAGCTCGTCGAGCTCGAAGTCCGCGAGCTGCTCTCCAAGTATAATTTCCCCGGCGACAAGATTCCGTTCGTCAAGGGCTCGGCGCTGTTCGCGCTCGAAGGCAAGGACGAGAAGCTCGGCAAGGAGTCGATCGCGGACCTGATGAAGGCGGTCGACGACTACATCCCGCAGCCGGAGCGTCCGAAGGACCAGCCGTTCCTGATGCCGGTCGAGGACGTGTTCTCGATCTCCGGCCGCGGCACGGTTTGCACCGGCCGTATCGAGCGCGGCGTCATCAAGGTCGGCGAGGAAGTCGAGATCGTCGGCATCCGTCCCACCATGAAGACCGTGGTCACCGGCGTCGAAATGTTCCGTAAGCTGCTCGACCAGGGCGAGGCGGGCGACAACGTCGGCTGTCTGCTGCGCGGCACCAAGCGCGAAGAGGTCGAGCGCGGCCAGGTGCTGTGCAAGCCCGGCTCGGTCAAGCCGCACACCAAGTTCAAGGCCGAGGCCTACATCCTCACCAAGGAGGAAGGCGGCCGCCACACGCCGTTCTTCACCAATTACCGGCCGCAATTCTACTTCCGCACCACCGACGTGACCGGCGTGGTGACGCTGCCGCAGGGCACCGAGATGGTGATGCCGGGCGACAACATCGCCATGGAAGTGACGCTGATCGTGCCGATCGCCATGGAAGAGAAGCTGCGCTTCGCCATCCGCGAGGGCGGCCGCACCGTCGGCGCCGGCGTGGTGGCGAGCATTGTGGAGTAGCGAATAGGGAACAGCGAATGGCGAATGGATTGACCCCCATTCGCCGTTCGCAATTCGCCACTTCCAAGCAACGAGACAAACGGCAATGAACGGGCAAAACATCCGCATCCGGCTCAAGGCGTTCGATCACCGCATCCTCGATGCGTCGACGCGCGAGATCGTCAACACCGCCAAGCGAACCGGCGCGCAGGTGCGCGGCCCGATTCCGCTGCCGACCAAGATCGAGAAATTCACGGTGAACCGCTCGCCGCACGTCGACAAGAAGAGCCGCGAGCAGTTCGAGATGCGCACGCACAAGCGGTTGCTCGACATCGTCGATCCGACGCCGCAGACCGTCGATGCGCTGATGAAGCTCGATCTGGCGGCCGGCGTCGACGTCGAGATCAAGCTCTAAGAAAGCGCGATAAGGGAATTTTGCCATGCGTTCCGGGGTGCTCGCGCAAAAGGTCGGCATGACGCGGCTGTTCACCGATGCCGGCGAACACGTGCCGGTGACGGTGCTGCGGCTCGGCAATTGCCAGGTGGTGGCCCACCGCACCAAAGACAAAAACGGTTACGTGGCGCTGCAGCTCGGCTCCGGCACGCGCAAGGTGCAGCGCGCCAACCGAGCCGACCGCGGCCACTTCGCCGTCGCCAAGGTCGAGCCCAAGCGCAGGCTCGCCGAATTCCGCGTCGACGAGGATGCTGTCATTCCGGTGGGCGCCGAGATCACGGCGGATCACTTCGTCGTCGGCCAGTTTGTCGATGTCACCGGCACGTCGACCGGCAAGGGGTTTGCCGGCGGCATGAAGCGGTGGAATTTCGCCGGCCTGCGCGCGAGCCACGGCGTGTCCATTTCGCATCGCTCGATCGGCTCGACCGGCGGTCGCCAGGATCCGGGCAAGACATTCAAGAACAAGAAGATGCCCGGCCACCTCGGCGTCGACCGGGTCACCACGCTCAATCTCAAAGTGATGCAGACCGACGTCGAGCGCGGCCTGATCCTGGTCGAAGGCGCCGTGCCCGGCGTCAAGGGCGGCTGGATCCTGGTGCGCGACGCGGTGAAGAAGAAGCTGCCCGACGGCGTCCCGATGCCCGGCAAGTTCAAGCTCGCCGAGGCTGCGTCGGAAGCGCCGGCTGCTGCCGAACCCGCGAAGGGCGAAGCGGCTGGCGCCGAAGCCGGGGAGGGCGCGTGACATGGAAATAAAAGTCACCAAGCTCGATGGCGGCGAAGCCGGATCGGTCACCCTGTCGGACGCGATCTTCGGGCTCGAGCCGCGCACCGATATCATTCATCGCTGCGTGGTCTGGCAGCTCGCCAAGCGGCAGCGCGGCACGCACGCGGTCAAGAACCGCGCCGACATCCATCGCACCGGCAAGAAAATGTACCGGCAGAAGGGCACCGGCTCGGCCCGTCACGGCTCGGCCCGCGTCAACCTGTTCCGCGGCGGCGGCCGCTCGTTCGGACCGCAGGTGCGCAGCCACGAGATCGGCCTGCCCAAGAAGGTGCGGGCGCTGGCGCTCAAGCATGCGCTCTCCGCCAAGGCCAAGGACGACGGCATCGTCATCATCGATGCGCTCAGCGTGAAGGGCGGCAAGACCAAGGAGCTGCGCACCAGCTTTGCCAAGCTCGGCCTCGCCAACGCGCTCTTCATCGACGGCGCCGAGATCGCCGCCAATGTGCGCGCGGCGGCGCGCAACCTTCCGAACATCGACGTGCTGCCGGTCGCCGGTATCAACGTCTACGACGTGATGCGGCGGCATAAGCTGGTGCTGACTCGCGCCGCCGTCGAAGCCCTGGAGGCGCGTTTCAAATGACCACCAGCGATCCGCGCCATTACGACGTCATCCTCTCCCCGGTGATTACCGAGAAGGCGACCAACGCGTCCGAGCACAGCAAGGTGATCTTCCGCGTCGCCATGGACGCCACCAAACCGCAGATCAAGGAGGCGGTGGAGAAGCTGTTCGACGTCAAGGTCAAGAGCGTCAACACGCTGCGCCGCCGCGGCAAGTGGAAAGTGTTCAAGGGCCGCGTCGGACGGCAGTCGGACTCCAAGCGCGCCATCGTGACCCTTGAAGAGGGTCAGCGCATCGACGTGACCACCGGACTGTAAGGAGCGGATGCGATGGCATTGAAGACCTACAATCCGGTGACGGCGGGCCAGCGCCAGCTGGTGCTGGTCAATCGCGCCGGCCTTTACACCGGCAAGCCGGTGAAGGCGCTGACCGAAGGCAAGCATTCCACCGGCGGCCGCAACAATTCCGGCTCGATCACCAGCCGCTATCGCGGCGGCGGCCACAAGAAGGCGTATCGCCGGATCGACTTCAAGCGCCGCAAGTTCGATGCGCCCGCCAAAGTCGAGCGGATCGAATACGATCCGAACCGCACCGGCTTCATCGCGCTGATCAAATACGGAGACGGCGAGCTGAATTACATCCTGGCGCCGCAACGTCTCTCAGCCGGCGATACTGTGGTGTCCGGCGAGTACGTCGACGTGAAGCCGGGCAATGCGATGCCGGTCGCCAATATTCCGGTCGGCACCATCGTGCACAATATCGAGCTGAAGATCGGCAAGGGCGGCCAGATTGCGCGCTCGGCCGGCACCTATGCGCAGATCGTCGGCCGCGACGGCGAATACGTCATCCTGCGGCTCAATTCCGGCGAGCAGCGCCTGGTGCACGGCCGCTGCATTGCCACCGTCGGGGCGGTGTCGAACCCCGACAACATGAACGTCTCGATCGGCAAGGCCGGACGCACCCGCTGGATGGGCCGGCGCGGCCATGTCCGCGGCGAGACCATGAACCCGGTCGACCATCCGCTCGGCGGGCGCACCCGCGGCGGCCGCCATCCGGTCACGCCGTGGGGCAAGCCGACCAAGGGCATGAAGACCCGCAAGAACAAGAGCACCAGCAAATTCATCATGCTCAGCCGCCACGCGCGGAAGAAGAAAAAGTAGGAGACAGGCGATGGCGCGTTCGGTCTGGAAAGGCCCGTTCTTCGACGGCTACCTGATGAAAAAGGTGGACGCTGCGCGCGCGTCCGGCCGCCACGATATGATCCGCATCTGGTCGCGGCGCTCGACCATCCTGCCGCAATTCGTCGGGCTCACGTTCGGCGTCTACAACGGCCAGAAGCACATCCCGGTGATGGTCACCGAGGAAATGGTCGGCCACAAGTTCGGCGAGTTTTCGCCGACGCGCTCGTTCTACGGCCATTCGTCCGATCGCAAGGCCAAGCGTTCGACCGGGGCGCCGGCTGCGCCTGGCGCCGGGCCGAGCGCGGCTCCGGCCGCGGGCGGCGCGGCGCCTGCGGCGCCGGCCGGTGGCGGTTCGTGAGGCGGGGAAGGCACCCATGAGCAAGAAAGGGCGCGAGCGTACGCTCGCCGACAACGAAGCCAAGGCGGTCGCCCGCATGCTGCGCGTCAGTCCGCAGAAGCTGAACCTGTTGGCGCAGCTCATCCGCGGCAAGAAGGTTGCGGCGGCGCTCGCCGATCTCGAATTCTCGCGAAAGCGCATCGCGCGCGATGTGAAGAAGTGTCTGGAATCGGCGATCGCCAATGCCGAGAACAATCACGATCTCGACGTCGACGATCTGGTCGTGGTGCAGGCCCACGTCGGCAAGGCGCTGGTGATCAAGCGAAGTCAGCCGCGCGGCCGCGGCCGCGTCGGAGGAATTTTCAAGCCGTTCGCCAACCTCACCATCGTGGTGCGCGAGGTCGAGGCGCGGGCGTCGTAAAGGGCGGTTCAGGAGCAAGCTGATGGGTCAAAAGGTCAATCCGGTCGGGCTTCGCCTCGGCATCAACCGCACCTGGGATTCGCGCTGGTACGCCGGCAAGACCAGTTACGGTGCGCTGCTGCACGAGGACATGGAGATCCGCAAGGCGCTGCTGGCCGAGCTGAAACAGGCCGCGGTGTCGAAGATCGTGATCGAGCGGCCGCACAAGAAATGCCGCGTCACCATTCATTCCGCCCGTCCCGGCGTCGTCATCGGCAAGAAGGGCGCCGACATCGAAAAACTGCGCCGCAAGGTCGCGGCGCTGACCGACAGCGACGTGGTCATCAACATCGTCGAAATCCGCAAGCCCGAGCTCGACGCCCAGCTTGTCGCCGAATCGATCGCGCAGCAGCTCGAGCGCCGCGTCGCGTTCCGCCGCGCCATGAAGCGCGCCGTGCAATCGGCAATGCGGCTCGGCGCCGGCGGCATCCGCATCAATTGCTCGGGCCGGCTCGGCGGCGCCGAGATCGCGCGCATGGAGTGGTACCGCGAGGGCCGGGTGCCGCTGCACACGCTGCGCGCCGATGTCGATTACGGTTTCGCCACTGCCTTCACGACCTACGGCACCTGCGGCGTCAAGGTCTGGATCTTCAAGGGCGAGATCATGGAGCACGACCCGATGGCGCAGGACAAGAAAATGGCCGAGGGCGAGGCCGGCCGGCCGCGTCGCGACGCGGCTTGAGCGAGAACGAGTGAATAAGGGCGTCCGCCATGCTGCAACCGATGCGAACCAAATTCCGCAAGGCGCACAAGGGCCGTATCAAGGGCCTGGCGTCGAGCGCGGTCGACCTGGCGTTCGGCCAGTTCGGGCTCAAGGCCATGGAGCCTGACCGGGTGACGGCGCGCCAGATCGAGGCGGCGCGCCGCGCGCTGACCCGCCACATGAAGCGCTCCGGCCGGGTCTGGATCCGCGTCTTTCCCGATGTGCCGGTGTCGAAGAAGCCGCTTGAAGTACGCATGGGTTCGGGCAAGGGCACGCCGGAATACTGGGTCGCCCGGGTCAAGCCCGGCCGCATCCTGTTCGAAGTCGATGGCGTGACGGCACTGATCGCCAAGGAGGCGCTGACGCTTGCCGCCGCCAAGCTGCCGATCAAGACCCGTTTCGTCGAGCGGATCAGCGAGTAACCGTGTCATGAAAGCAGCCGACGCCAGAGCGATGTCCGTCGATCAGATCGACGACGAGGTGCTCAAGCTGAAGAAGGAGCAGTTCAACCTGCGTTTTCAGCGCGCCACCGGTCAATTGGAGAATACCGCGCGCGTGCGCGAGGTGCGGCGCGACATCGCGCGGCTCAAGACCATCGCGCAGCAGAAGCGCGCCGGCGCCAAAGGTTGAGCGAGAGTTGAGAGGATAGAGGATGCCAAAGCGGACCCTGCACGGCGTCGTTGTCGGCGATAAGCAGAGCAAGACGGTGGTGGTGCGGGTCGAGCGCCGCTTCACCCATCCCGTGTTCAAGAAGACGATACGGCGGTCGAAAAAGTACTACGCGCACGACGAGAACAATGAGTTCAAGATCGGCGACATCGTGTGGATCGAGGAGCACCGCCCGATCTCCAAGCTCAAGCGCTGGGCCGTGGTGCGCGGCGAGAAGAAGAAGGCTTCCTAGGCGCGCGCCTGAGGACAAAGAGTGGGGTAGCCCATGATCCAGATGCAAACCAATCTCGACGTGGCGGATAATTCCGGCGCGCGCCGCGTCATGTGCATCAAGGTGCTGGGCGGCTCGAAACGCAAATACGCCACCGTCGGCGACGTCATCGTCGTCTCGGTGAAGGAGGCGATCCCGCGCGGTCGCGTGAAAAAAGGCGACGTGATGAAGGCGGTGATCGTGCGCATCTCCAAGGACATCAAGCGCGCCGACGGCTCGATTATCCGCTTCGACCGCAATGCCGCGGTGCTCATCAATCCGCAGATGGAGCCGGTCGGCACCCGCATTTTCGGACCGGTGCCGCGCGAACTGCGGGCCAAGAACCACATGAAGATCATTTCGCTTGCGCCCGAGGTGCTGTGATGGCGGCAAAGATCAAAAAAGGCGACACCGTGGTCGTCGTAACCGGTCGCGACAAGGGTCGCACCGGCGAGGTCATTGAGATGCGTCCGGCCGAGGCGCGCGCGCTCGTTCGCGGCGTCAACCTGGTCAAGCGCCATCAGCGGCAGTCGACCACCCAGGAGGGCGGCATCATCTCCAAGGAGGCGCCGGTCCACCTGTCCAACATCGCGCTCGCCGATCCGAAGGACGGCAAGCCGACGCGCGTCGGCTTCAAGTTCGTGGGCACCGGCGATGCGCGCAAGAAGGTGCGCTTCGCCAAGCGCTCGGGAGTTGAGATCGATGGCTGATACGGACGACAAAAAGGCGAAAAAGGCCGACAAGCCGCAGCGCGCCGCCAAGCCCGACAGCGCGGAAAAGCCCGCCAAGGCGCAGAAGGCCGAGAAGGGCGACAAGGCCGCGCAAGCCAAGGGCGGTGCGGCGGAAAAGTCCGAGAAGGCGGGCGACGGCAAGGCTGCGGCCGCGCCGGAGCAGCGCGTACCGGCGCGGCTGCGGGTGCAGTTCGACGAATCGATCCGCGCCAAGCTCACCGAGCAGTTCGGCTACAAGAACCGCATGCAGATTCCGCTGCTCGACAAGATCGTGATCAACATGGGCATCGGCGAGGGCGTCGCCGACCGCAAGAAGGTGGAATCGGCGGCGTCGGATCTGGCGCTGATCTCCGGCCAGAAGGCGGTGATCACCAAGGCGCGCAAATCGATCGCCACCTACAAGCTGCGCGCCGGCCAGGCGGTCGGCTGCAAGGTGACCCTGCGCAAGGCGCGCATGTACGAGTTTCTCGACCGGGTCATCAACATCGCATTGCCGCGGGTGCGCGATTTTCGCGGTCTGTCGCCGAAAAGCTTTGACGGCCGCGGCAACTACACCTTCGGCATCAAGGAGCACATCGTGTTCCCCGAGATCGACTACGACAAGGCCGCCGACATCTGGGGCATGGACATCACCGTGTGCACCACGGC
>Ga0070741_10011791_pt1 | contig 16008 bp, 12 predicted proteins | sample Coa_R1_4_FD_66440 | JGI IMG/M metagenome (GOLD analysis project Ga0070741, IMG submission 66440) | Surface soil microbial communities from Centralia Pennsylvania, which are recovering from an underground coalmine fire - Coalmine... | ecosystem: Environmental > Terrestrial > Soil > Unclassified ...
AAGCGCCATTTCGCGCGCTACACGCCGGAGTTGGTCGAGCGCGTGTGCGGCGTTCCCAAAGAACAGTTTCTCAAGGTGGCGCATATCTTCTCAAATGCCTCCGGACCGGATAAGACAGGGGCGATCTGTTATGCAGTCGGCTGGACGCAGCATTCCAATGGCGTGCAGATCATTCGTACAGCTGCGATCCTTCAGCTTTTGCTGGGCAACATTGGACGTCCTGGCGGAGGAATTCTCGCCTTGCGCGGCCATGCCAGCATTCAGGGCTCAACCGACATTCCGACCCTATACGACATCCTCCCAGGCTACATGCCAATGCCGTTTTGGGAAAGCGATGCGCACAGCTTGGATCAGTACGTGAAACGCCATCAAAGTAAGGCTGGATGGTGGAGCAACTTCGAAAAATATATTGTGAGCTTGCTGAAAGCCTGGTACGGCGGCAAAGCTACGAAGGACAATGAGTTCGGCTTCAGTTGGCTGCCACGGGTTACAGGCGATCACTCTGAGTCCGGCTACTGGCTCGACATGCAGGACGGCAAGATGGAGGGCCTGTTTGTTATGGGCCAGAATCCCGCAGTCGGAGCAGCCAACGGAAGACTTCAACGGACCGCGCTGAGCAAGCTGAAATGGCTGGTGGTGCGTGATTTCGTCGAAACCGAAACCGCTTCGTTCTGGTACGACTCGCAGGAGATCGAGCGCGGCGAGTTGAAGACCGCAGACATCGCGACAGAGATCTTCTTCCTTCCCGCTGCATCGCACGTCGAGAAAGAAGGCAGCTTTACTAACACGCAGCGTCTGCTTCAGTTCCATGAGAAAGCTGTCGAGCCGCCCGGCGATTGTCGCAGCGAAACCTGGTTCATGTATCACCTGGGCCGCCGCATGAAAGACAAGGCCAAAGGCTCAACTCGGAAACGCGATGCCGGCCTGAACGCTCTCACCTGGGACTATCCCACCGAAGGTGTCATCCGCGAACCGAAGGTCGATGCAATCGTGTGCGAGATCAACGGTTATCGCACTGATACCGGCGAACTCGTGCGCGAGTACACCGAACTGCAGGACGACGGAAGCACGGCCTGCGGCTGCTGGATCTACTCCGGCGTCCATCCCAAACCGGGACACAACCTCTCCAACATGCGCAAGCCGCACGACTATCTCGGCCATGGCTGGGGATTCTCATGGCCATCGGATCGTCGCATTTTGTACAACCGCGCATCGGCGCGCCCGGATGGCAAGCCCTGGAGCGAGCGCAAGAAGCTGGTCTGGTGGGACGAGAACAAGCGCGAGTGGACAGGCGAAGATGTTCCTGACTTCAAGAAAGATGTCGCTCCTGACTATCGCCCCGACGCTGGTGCCGACGGTATGAAAGCGATCGCCGGCGACAAGCCGTTCATCATGCATCCTGACGGAGTGGGCTGGCTCTGGGTGTCGAGCGGATTGAAGGATGGTCCGCTGCCCACCCATTATGAGCCGCTCGAGTCCGTGGTGAAGAACGAGCTCTATCCCGATCGTCCGTACAATCCGCCAGCGAAAAAGAAAGAGCGCCCTGACAATGCATATGGATTCCCGCAGGACAAACGATTCCCGCACGTGCTTACAACGTATCGGCTCACCGAGCATCACACCGCGGGAGGCATGAGCCGCACGCTCTCGCATCTCGCCGAGCTGCAACCGGAGCTCTTCTGCGAGATCTCTCCCGAAATGGCACAGGAGCTAGGGATCGAGCATGGCGGATACGCGACCATCATGAGTCCGCGCGGCATTATCGAAGCGCGTGTTCTGGTCACGGCGCGAATGAGGCCATTCATGGTTGCAGGCCGGCGCATCCATCAAGTGGGACTTCCCTATCACTGGGGGCGGCGCGGCATTGCCGTTGGTGACAGTGCGAATGATCTCCTGGCGATTAATGAAGAACCAAACGTGCGCATCATGGAAACCAAAGCGCTGATCTGCGACATTCGTCCAGGCCGGCGTCCTCGGGGCAAAGCGGCGCTCGACGAGCTGCACGCAAAGATGAAGGAGGCCGCATGAGCGCGACCACTGCATTCCTCACGGACTCGACGCTCTGTATCGGCTGCAAGGCATGTGAAGTCGCCTGCAAAGAGTGGAACGACCTTGGCGAAGACGGCTTGAACTGGACTGGCTTTTCCTACGACAACACCGAGGCTGTGGGTCATTCCACGTGGAGACACGTGAAGTTCGTAGAGCATCCGCCGGAGATCGGGCATGGCGGAAACAGTCCGGATGTCGCCTCATGGACGTTCTCCTCAGACGTTTGCAAGCACTGCGAAAACGCCGGATGCCTGGAAGCCTGTCCAACTGGTTCCATCGTGCGAACGGAATTCGGCGGCGTGTACGTCCAGCCCGACATTTGCAACGGATGTTCTTACTGCGTCGTTGCGTGTCCGTTCGGAGTCGTTCAGCGCAACAAAGAAGACGGACGCGCCTTCAAATGCACCTTCTGCTATGACCGTCAGAAAGTTGGACTCACTCCCGCATGCGCGCACGCATGTCCGACCGAGTCGATCAAATTTGGCAAACTGGATGAGCTTCGAGCGGAAGCCGCAAGGCGTCTCGAGAAACTGCACGAAGAAGGTATGCAAGATGCGACGCTCTACGATCCGATCGACACCAGCATCGGCGGCATTCATGCGTTCTTCATCACCCGCGGCGATCCGCGGCAATACAATCTGCCGCCGCAGCCCGAGATTCCCACCATCTACGCCGAGCGAGGCTGGAAATCCGCCGCCATCGGAGCAGGGGTGCTCGCCGTTGGCACGCTGCTAGCATTTCTGGGAGACCGGCAATGACCGATTCGGCACTTCCTTCTCGTCTCCAAGTCAGCGATCCTGATCTTTCATTCCAGCGGCGCGAGCGCCGTCTCGAAGCCGTTCGCCTCGAAGCCATTCGCACCGGACACGTCGAAGCAATCGGCGCGCGTCCCGCTGGTTCTCCCATTCCGATCGCCAGCATTGAAACCGGCTACTACGGCATTCACATGCTCAAGGAGCCGCAGTGGAGCTGGGAGATTCCCGTCTATTTCTTTGTAGGAGGAGCCGCCGGAGCCGCTGCCGTAATTGCCCAGTTCGCGCAGATGACCGGATCCGACACCGAAGTCGTCGGTGATGCGCGAACTGTAGCAGCAATTGGCGCGATCCTTTCTCCCGCCCTCCTGGTTTCTGACTTGGGCGTCCCTTCGCGTTTCCTGAACATGCTGCGCGTGTTTAAAGTGCAGAGTCCCATGTCCGTCGGCGTTTACATCGTCAGTTTGTTTGGACCGAGCGCAATGGCGGCAAAGATCGTCAACTGGGCTCGGCGCAATGGCTCAGGGACGATGCTGAAAATCGTCGAAGGCACAGCGGGTCTGTTCGCAGCTCTTACCGGATTGGGAATGGCGACCTACACCGGTGTGCTGATCGGCGCGACTGCAATCCCAGTTTGGAACGAGAACATCGATACGCTGCCAACTCACTTCGCGCTCTCCGGGCTGGCAGCGGGTGTTTCTGCAATTCAGCTCATGGGGCACGAAGATAGCCGCGCGCTCAACCTCCTCGGAATTGCCGCCTCGGCTGGAGAAACCCTCGAAGGAGTAAAGCTCGAGCTCGAAATAAAGCCGGCGAATGTGCCAATCAAGAAAGGGTTGAGCGGAGCCATCACTCGAATCGGAGGCGTACTATCCGGGCCGCTCCCTCTTGCTCTGCGTCTTGCGGCGATTATCTCTAAGGACTCACGATCAAAGAACCTTGTACGTGCAGCATCGGCCGCCAGCCTCGCTGGATCGCTGCTTACGCGCGTTGGATGGATTCGCGCTGGACACTTGTCCGCTCGGGACTACCGCTTGCCTCTTCAAATCGCCGCAGGCACTTCGAAGATGAAACCGCCGGAGGCGCGAATGGCCAAAGGTCAGCCCAGACCAGGAGGTCTGGTTGAGAGGAGTTGCGACCGAGCGCTGTAAGCGCGATACTCCGGTGCGCATTCGAAACATTCTCAAATAAATCACTCCTTAGTGCCGCGCCTCCGGCGCTCAGATCGCACAACACCTGACCCCAGACCTTCCGGTCTGGGCTGACCTTTAGCCAGCTGCACCTCCGGCGCTACGGTTGTCAGCACCACAGCACTGCCGCACTTACCGCTCCTTTTCATTCCGCACCATCTGAGGCTCGAAGAATATCATCGCAAGTAAGTTTTTACTTACTTTTGTGAATCCCGCGTTGCCTAAACAGAATCCAACCGGACGTTAGCCGGTTCTCGTCGGAATGTCGGTCTCACCGCGGCGTAATTTGGGAGGAACCCGACGTGGACTCACAACATCTACTTTATTTCTGTTTCTCGGCGGCTTTTCGCGTCGACGTTTCAACTGCTTGCGTTGCGTGAGCCTTCCAGCGCGAGCTGAATTCCCAAGACTTTCGGAGGACGCATGAAAGGATGGGGTTCTATTTTGCAAGTGTTTAGAGCTGCCCATCGCGTAACCGCGCTACTGTTCGCTTTCTCGCTCGCGACGTATGCCCAAATTGGGGGTCCGTCAGCACCTGCCCCTTCCCCTCAGCCCTCCGCTGCGGGACAGTCTTCGAGCGCTTCCGCTGCGTCTATGCCGGGGCAGATTTCAACGTCGCAGTCCTCGACACAGGATCCGTTCAGCGGAAGTGTGGTCACGGAAAAAGCCAACGATCAGGTGGTCAAACTCTCGTTGAAAGACGCGATCAACCGCGGGCTCAAAGCCAACCTGGGAGCGCTCTTGACCGAGCAAGGCATTACCTCAGCGCGCGCGCAGCGTTGGCGAGCCTTGCAGCAGATGCTTCCCGATGTCACCGGACGCGTCGGCGAGAGCCTGCAGGAAGTCAATCTAGCCGCCATGGGTCTCAAGTTTCCCGGCGTGCCCACCATCATTGGGCCATTTTCCAACTTCGACGCGCGCGCATATCTCACGGCAAGCGCTGGTCTGTCGCAGTATCAGAGCATCCGCGCCGCCGTCGAGAACCTGAAGGCGGCGCAATTTTCGTATCAGAACGCGCTTGAGCTTGTGGTGTTCTCGGTAAGCAACTCGTATCTTCAGGTGCTCACGTCGGCGGCGAACGTGGTGAACGCTCAATCGCAGGTGCAGACCGCGCAGGCGATCTTGGATCAAGCCGAGCAAATGCATCAGGCGGGTGTGACCGCCAAGATCGACGGGCTGCGCGCCGCGGTCGAATTGCAGGCACGCAAGCAGGACCTCATCGTTCAGCAAAACAATCTGGACAAATCGAAGATCACGCTGGCCCGGGTCATCGGTCTGCCGCTCGATCAGAAATATGAATTGAGCGACACGCTGCAATTCATCGCCGCACCCACGATGACCGAGGAAGGGGCGGTTCACCAGGCATACCAATCACGGCTCGACTACCGGCAAGCACAAGCGCAGGTACGCGCCTCTGAGTCTTCACAACGCGCCGCTCATTTTGAGCGCCTACCGAGTTTGTCGTTCACCGGCAACTTTGGAGATATTGGTATCAGCCCAGGCAACTCCCATGGAACGTTTGTCGCCGCCGGCGGAGTTCAGTTTCCCATTTTTGAAGAAGGACGAATCCGCGGGGACATCGACCAAGCATCGGCCGAGTTGAAGCAGAGTAAAGATCGCCTCTCGGATCTTCAGGCACGTATCGACGCTGAGATTCGCACGGCATTTCTCGACATCAATGCCGCCGCGCAGCAGGTGCAGGTCGCCGATGCTACCGTTAAGCTGGCACAGGAAGAGCTTGCTGAAGCACGAGAGCGGTTCTCCGCCGGTGTAACCGACAATCTCGAAGTGGTCCAGGCACAAGGGTCATTGGTCGGCGCACAAAATCGATATGTAGCCAGTCTCTATATCCATAATCTGGCAAAACTCAGTCTGGCTCGCGCGCTGGGTGAAGCGCGACAGAACGCTGCAACTTATTTGGGAGGCAAGTGATGGCCGCGACGCAGGAAAAGCCAAGAGATACAGTGGAAGAACAGCAAGTTGCAACCGGCGACGGACGGCCAAGGCCGCAGCAGCGCACCGAGACCGAGCCGCAGCCCGGCCAGCCAGGTCCGCAGCCGGTCGATCAGGAGAAGTCGCGCGAGGAAGAAGAAGCGGCTGCGCGAACCGCGCAACGCAAGACTCGCCTCAAAAAGAGCGCCCCGATCGTAGTCGTGATCCTCGCGGTTGGAGCGCTGCTCTGGTGGTTGCACGCGCGCCGATACGAAGATACCGACGATGCCCAGGTCGATGGCCATATCGCGCAGATCGGCTCGCGTGTAGGCGGATATATCAGTGCCGTTTACGTTGAAGACAATCAGGAAGTCCAGCCAGGTCAAGTTCTCGTGGAGATCGATCCTCGCGATTATCAAGTCGCCTTAGCCAGAGCTCAGGCCGATTACGCGGACTCGCAGGCCCAGGCGGCGGCCGCAAACTACAGCGTACCCATCACTTCCATAAACACCCAGAGCCAAACCGCGGCTGCTCGCGCGGATGTAAACAACGCGCAGGCTGCGCTCGATGCCGCAAAGAAAAACCTCGATGCTGCGAAAGCAAAAGAGCAGGCGGCAATTGCGAACAACAACAAAGCTCAAGGCGATGTGCAGCGTTATAAGCCGCTGGTCGAACGCGATGTGATCTCAAAGCAGCAGTACGACGCGGCTGTGGCTACGGCACAGAGTACCGCCGCCGATGTCGAGAGCGCGCACGACAATGTGATCGCCGCCCAGGCCGGAATCACCCAGGCTGAAGCCAAGCTCGCCCAGGCGCAGGCAAACTTGCGGAGCGCATCGACCGGTCCGCGTCAGGTAAACGTGACTGAAGCGCGCGCGAACTCCGCGCAATCGACTGCTGCCAAGAACAAGGCCGCGCTCGAGCAGGCCCAATTGAACTTGCAGTACACGAAGATTACTGCGCCGGTACACGGCATCGTCGGACACCGCACTGCCGAGGTCGGACAATACGTGCAGCCAGGCCAGGCATTGATGTCTCTCGTTGATATCGACGACGTATGGATCACTGCCAACTTCAAAGAAACGCAGCTCAAGAACATGAAGCCAGGTCAGCCAGTCGATATCAAAGTAGACGCGACCGGTCGTGACTACCACGGCAAAGTCCAGGCGATCGGCGGCGCCAGCGGCGCTCGCTTCAGCCTCTTTCCTCCGGAGAACGCTACCGGCAACTACGTGAAAGTCGTGCAGCGCATTCCCGTGCGCATCGTGCTCGATCCTGACCAGAACAAGGACCATCTCCTGCGTCCTGGCATGTCGGTCGAGCCTAAGGTGAAGGTGCGATAAGTCTCACAATCGTCTGTCATTCCGAACGAAGTGAGGAATCCCTACCGAACCGACACGTTTTCGTGGAGATAGGGATTCATCACCGCTAAAACCAGCGGTTCGGAATGACAAGGGTCTCAAGAATGCCGGCCACCACAGACAGCGTAGAAATCCGCGAGTTCAAGACCCCAAAGTCGCACCAAGACTGGCGCCCGCGCCACAATCCCTGGGCAATCGCGCTCACCGTCACCATGGCGACCTTCATGGAGGTGCTCGACACCAGCATCGCCAATGTCGCACTGCCGCACATCGCCGGAAGTCTCTCGGCTACCACAGACGAAAGCACTTGGGTGCTCACGTCGTACCTGGTTTCCAACGCGGTGATTCTGCCGATCAGCGGATGGGCCTCCGACGTACTCGGACGCAAGCGTTTCTACATGACTTGCGTTGCGCTCTTCGGGGCCAGTTCCCTGCTGTGCGGATTGGCGCCGACTCTTCCGCTTTTGATTTTCTTCCGCGTTCTGCAGGGAGTCGGCGGCGGCGGTCTGGCTCCCAGCGAGCAAGCCATTCTGGCCGACACCTTCGAGCCCAAGAAGCGTGGAGCCGCTTTCGCTCTATACGGCATGGCGGTCGTACTCGCTCCAGCGATTGGTCCAACTCTCGGCGGCTGGATTACCGACAACTACGACTGGCGCTGGATCTTCTTCATCAACGTTCCGGTTGCGCTCTTGTCATTGTTTCTCACAAACCGCCTGGTCGAAGATCCGCCGGAGATGGCCGAGCGGCGCAACGCTGGAATTAAGATCGACTACATCGGATTGGCACTGGTTGGCGTCGGCCTTGGCTGCCTGCAGGTAGTCCTCGATAAAGGCGAGCACGAGGACTGGCTGCAATCGAACTTTATTCTTACGTTTGCCATCGTCGCGGTCTCGGCCATTGTCGTCGCCATCTTCTGGGAGTACTACCAGAAGGATCCGGTCGTCGATGTGCGGATGTTTAAAAACCGCAACTTCGCCATCTCCTTCGTCATGATGGTGATGCTCGGGCTGGCCCTTTTCGGAACCACCGTGCTCATTCCGCAATATCTGCAGACCCTTTTGGGATACACCGCCGAACAGGCTGGAATGGCACTCTCCCCGGGCGGTATAGCGGTGATGCTGCTCATGCCGCTGGTCGGGTTTCTGGTCACTCACTACGACGCGCGCTGGCTGATCGCGCTCGGCTTCCTGGCCTGCTGTGTCGCCCTCTTTCACATGACCGAGTTGAACCTCGGCATCAGCTTTGCCGAAGCTGTGAGGCTTCGCATCTACCAAGCAGCCGGAATAGCTTTCCTGTTTGTACCTATCAACACGCTCTCGTACGTTGGCGTGCCGCGGAGCAAGAACAACCAAGTCTCCGGCATGGTGAACCTGGCGCGCAATATGGGCGGCAGCGTCGGCATTTCGATCGTAGAGACGCTGCTGGAGCAACGGTCGCAGAAGCACCAGAGCGACTTAGTGTCGCATCTCACTAATACGAACCAGGCTTTTACCAGTCGCATTGAAGGTATAGCTCATGCTATGACCGGCGCGGGCTACAGCGCTGCTGATGCATCCCAGCGGGCCTATCACATGATTTACGGCCGGGTGCAGCAACAGGCCGCCGCGCTGGCTTACAACGACGTGATCTTCATCTTCGCCATCGTTTGTGGGATGATGGTGCCGCTGGCCTTCTTGATGCGAAAGAACAAGCCCGGCGCGGGTCCCGGCGGGGCCCACTGAGGCTGATTTTTCACCACGGAGCACGGAAGAGCTTTTGTACTGTCATTCCGAACCGCGGTTTTGCGGTGAGGAATCCCTATAGCCTCCCGCATCGCGTGAGAACGGTTTTTGATTTGGCGCGTGTCAGTCGCGCAAGTAGGGATTCCTCAGCGCCACAAATCGGCGGTTCGGAATGACAAGGCCGCAAAGCTCCATGTCTCCGTGACTCCGTGGTGAAAAAGACTTGCAAGGGCGCCAGCGAGGTATCCATGGCCATTCGCAACATCACCATCGACCGCGAAGTCGGGTGCGGCGGAGTCGAGATCGCTGCTCAGCTTGCCCGCCGTCTAAACTGGAAACTCATCGACAAATCATTAATCTTCGACATCGCCAAAATGGCAAAGGTCGATGTCGAAGCTGTCAAAAAGCTTGATGAACATCCCGATCCTTTCTTTAGTCGGGTAAGCCGGCTGTTCTGGGGCGGCGGAGCAGAGCGCGGCGTACTCGGCGCCGACGATTTCGACTGCAATAAGATGTGCGATCTTACGCGTTCCGTTTTCATTAAAGCAGCAGATGAAGGAGGGCGCGTAATTGTAGGGCGCGGTGCTCCTTATCACCTTGCCGATCGGGAAGACACATTTCATGTGTTTCTTTATGCTCCGCGCGAGTTCAAGATCAACCGCGTCCGCCAATACTGCACAGGTCAGTCGCACGCGGAACGTGTGATCGATACCGCCGACCGCGAGCGTGCTGCCTTCATCCACCAACACTTCCGTATCCACTGGCCCGAGCGCCATGTTTATCACATGATGCTGAATACGATCGTCGGCGAAGATGCGGTAGTCGATGTGATCGTTAGCGCGATCGGAGCGATGCAGACCGAAGATGTGCCTAAGCCGGTTCTGGTAAAGTAAGCCGTTGCCAATTGCAGGCGCCTTCAATACACTCCCCGGATGCCTGCGTCACTTCTGCTGCGCGTTGTTGCCATAGCTCTGAGTTCTGCAGCAACTCTTGCGCAGACGACCCCTCAGCAAACAACTGAACAGCAGCCCAAGAAAACCAAATCAAGAACTCTGGAAAATAAAGTTCTCGATTTGGTTAGCCCAAACCGGCTGGTGATCGAAGGACGAAACACAAAGTTGCCGCCTCTGAGCACTGCTCAGAAATTCAGCCAGGTAGGCAAGAACTTCTTCAATCCATTCACCTTTATCGGCTTGGGCATTGAAGCTGGATTCGACCAGGCGATCGACATCCATCACGGCTATGGTCAGGGCGCAAAGGGATATGCAAAACGATACGCAGCCGACCTCGCCGATACCGCCAGCGCGCAATTCTTCGGAATTGGAGTGTACCCATCGCTCTTGCGCACCGACCCTCGCTATTACCGAATGGGAAACGGAGGATTCAGGGCGCGTACATGGTATTCAGTCACACGCGTGCTGGTCACGCGTTCCGATTCGGGATACCGCCGGTTCAACGCTCCTGAGATTCTGGGGACGGCTACTTCGAGTGCGATCAGTCGAGCGTACTATCCTGGCGATGAGCGAAACGCTGGCGATTTCGCTTACTCCATGGCTTCCCGTATTGCCTTTGACGCCGCTTACAATCTCGCCAAAGAGTTCTGGCCCGATGTTCGTATCCGGGTCTTTGGACGGCCAAGATAGTCGCGAGTCTCTCTGCATCAAAGCATTTCGAACGATCGATGATCGACTCCAAAAAAGAAATCTGGCTGATGCGTCACGGCGAAACCGAATGGTCGGCCAAAGGCATGCACACCTCACGCACTGACCTGCCGCTGTTGCCGAGTGGAATCAAACAAGCAGAAGAATTAAGCGAGAAGCTGAAGGGCCACAAATTCGCACTGGTGCTGGTGAGTCCGATGCAGCGCGCACGCGAGACCTGCAGGCTGGCAGGATACGAAGACGTTGCGCACGTCACCGACGATCTCAAGGAATGGGATTACGGCGCTTATGAAGGCCGTACGACGGCAGAAATTCGCAAAGAGAATCCCACATGGTCGCTCTGGCGCGACGGAGTTTTGGACGGCGAACCGGTTGACCATGTTGGTGTGCGCGTTCAGCGAGTGATTCAACATTGTCTCGAAGCGCCGGGGGACGTAGCTCTATTTGCCCACGGTCACGTGTTGAGAATTCTCACCGCTGTCTGGCTCAGCCTTGCGCCCGATCGAGGGCGGCTCTTTATGTTAGGCACCGGAACAATCAGTATTCTTGGCTTCGAGCATGACTACCGCGTGATCAAGTGTTGGAATGCTCTTCAGGTTTAGATCGTCTCTAAGAATGGCGACACCACACCTGAAGTAACCAGACTGGCAAGACTGCTCATCTACTGCCAGGGCTTTCCTTCGCGTTTCCGGAATTAGTGCGCCAATCCAGAGACGGTCAACGAATACGTCATATCGGGCCGTGCATCGCCGCGCCAATCGAGTACATGAACGTAGAACGTGGTCGCGGCAGTAGCCGCGCCAGGAACCTGGAAATCGAGCGCCGAATCCTGGATGTGAGGGCTGGCACTGATGTCGTCGTTAATACACAAAGACGCAAAGATTGTCGATGTATCTCCCGGCTGGCGACAGGTGGCAAGCCGAATACCATTTCCATCGACGATCTCGATCACGGTATCGAGTGGGTTATTGGGGTTAGTACGTTTGGCGGAGGTTTCGATGTGAACTGTAGCGCCGCCAAGTGAAGTTAGTTTGTAGTAGTCGTTATCGCCAGCAGTTGGAGCGCCATTGGGGGGATCGATGTAAGGACTGATCGACGCATTGATACTTCCGTTATCGATTGCAGTCGCAGTTGTTGGGCTGTCATTCCGGCCCAGAGGTTGAGCGACTGTGAGTTGGAACCCACCAAAGCCGTTCTGCGCGGGGGATTGGGAGTCGGTCGCCTGGACGCTAAAGACGAAGCTGCCGGCGCTGGTTGGGGTGCCACTGATGATTCCTGTTCCGGAATCAAGTGAAAGGCCGGGAGGAAGAGTGTTCAAAGGAGCGAGTGCAAATTTATACGGGGACACTCCTCCCACAGCAACAACGCGGGCGCTGAAGGGCCGATTGAGCGCAGCTTGCACTGGAAGCGAGTTCGTGACCGTGATCGGCGGCGGTGTAATCGTGATGGTGAACGGCTGATTCGCGGTTTCAGGCGGCGAAAATGAATCCTGCGCTGTCACCGTGAATTGATAAGTGCCCAAGGCGTAGGCTGCTCCGGCAAGCTGCCCGCCAGTATTGAACCTCAAACCAGGAGCCATGGTTCCCGAAGTCACTCGATAGCTGATGGGCGGAACTCCGCCTTGAATGCCTGCCTGGACGAATGGAGTCTGAAACTCCATTACGCTTGCTATCTGATTCGCTGCATCCGTTAAGGGCTGATAAGCAATGATGGAAAAACTCAAGGCGGCCGTGCGCGGAGGCGAAGCGGAATCGCTTACCGTCGCATTAAATCCGCCGGTACCCGCAAAGTTAGCGGTCCCCGAAAGAACTCCCGTATTGGGATCGATGGCGAGACCGGTCACAAACAATGCATTTGATGCGAGTGGAGCGATACTCCAATGCAGAGCGCCTTGCCCGTTCGCCGCAGCCAAAGTCGTGGAGTAGGCGTGCCCCTGAATCGTGGGAGGAAGCATTTGAGCTGTTGTGATGGTTAGAGCAGGAGGCGGCGGACCTCCTCCACCGTTATTATTCCCTCCTCCGCTGTTCCCACCGCCTCCGCAGGAGAGAAAGCCCGCGGCAGCAACGATCGTCACGATGCATTTGAAAACGTTCGTTCTCATGCACGCTCCTCATCGCTTGCCGGCAGCGGTATGCGTATCGGGGCATCGAAGAGTGCGCCGGAATCTTCAAAGCGATCGAAGGTCGGCGGCGTTGTGTCCAAAATGATGTCAATACCGGTGATGTTGTCCCCGGGATTCACGGTGATTGTGTCTCGTTGCAACGGAATGTCGAAGCCGGACTCATCCTTGTTCCAGAACTCAGCTGGACCAGGCAGGGAAACTGGAGGATCCAGGGGGCCCACAGAGGAACCGGCGACAAATCGCGGATCGATCGCTTCGACTTCGACCGTGTATGTTCCGGGCGGAACGGCAATTTGATAGAAACCTATCAGCTTGGGATCGCGCGAGCCTGTCTGGTCTCCACCCGTGTTGTTCTCATTGAGATCGGACAGGTTCGCGGTAACGCTCTGTCCAGGATTTCCGGTGAAGCGGTAGCCAGATACCGCAGACACTGCAACACGGCGCGATTCGTCCTCTGTTGTGCTCTGGTCATCGATGAGCCGCGCAATTACGTTTATCCCCTGGGCCTGAGACACACCGTCGGTGAAGTAAATCGTGCCGCTGATAGTTCCATAATTGCTGACGAAGCTTGGGTTCGGATACAGGCTCGAAATCCAGGACACGTCATCAGGCGATAGGACCGGCAAGCCTGCATCTTTGCGCGCCTGGCAGAATTCCACGGGAAACATCAATGGCAGACCGGCTAGCCTGTCGGCATCGCACGAAGAGGTTCGGTTCTGCAGCAGGTCGACATTTATCTGCGAATGGCCTAGCCCTGAGAAGTGGCCAATCTCATGCGTGATCGCTTCGTCAAACTCGTTTGCAGTTAGCTCAGGATCAGACGAATTACTGATCCCGTCCTGAAACTTGCCGTTCATCACGAGAAGAGCGCCGCTAATGTGTCCCGAAGCAGCATCAAGTGCGCACGGACTGGCAAAGCCGATCACTCCTGCAGAAAGTCCAAGATTTGTCATGAGTTGCCCATTGGCATCGAAGATGACAGGGCTTTGCTGGCCTTTTTGGCAGGAGCCGACTACATCGTTGTACTGCGGCAGGGTGCTCAAGTCCTGTCCCCGAACATAGCTTCCAGCCGACAAGATTGTCCCGGCGTTCGCGTAAGAAATCGCTGCCGTGGACACTGATTGCCAAATGCCGAACATATTCTGTGCGCGCTGAATTCCGGACGCATTATCGATTACTGTTGTGCCGGATGGATTCACCGCCATCGGACCAGGATCAACACGGAACTGAATTGGCATTTTCGCCGGATCCCAGGTGAATGGCTGACCGGCGATTCCGAAAGTTGGTCCGCCAACAACGAGCGGCCCGCCCGCCAATGCCAAAATAGAACTGAGCGTCAAAAACAGGACGAGAATCGGGGTCCGACGCATCACTTCACCCTCGCGAATGCGCGAATCGCATCATTAAGGTCAGCCAGCGGAACCGGGCCGCCGGCGCCACCTCGCGCTAGCGCGGCGACGCGGGCGGAAAGCTTGATTCCTCGCGCTTGCGCGCGCTGCTCGGCGGATTGGAACAAATGCACGTTTCCGCGGCCGTTCACAGCAAGCATGTTTCCGTTTGCGTCACGAGTGATGCGAAAACGGCCCTGCTCCAGCCCCACCGGGCTTCTCAGGCCATATTGCGAGACAGGTCCAAGCATCAGGAGCAGCTCCTGATTTTTGCCGTATTGGGCGGCGTCGAGCTGGTCGCGAATGTCCCAAATGTATTGTCTAAACTGTAGTTTTTTTTGCGCCGTGCCCTTGAGCGTATCCTCCACATTCATCGTGACCAGCACGGTCATCAGGTTGTGAAATTGTGGGTGCGGTTCAACTTTGGCTGAGGCGACGTAGCCGCGCACGATCAGCGTCGATTCCTGAGTAAGTTCGTCGATGGATTGAGACGTTGTGAGGGCGCCTCGCTGAGCTGGCAGCGCCGTCGTGAAGGTCAACAGCAGAATCAAAAAAGGAACCCGGAGCCTGGAAAGACTTCTACTCTGATACATCACCGCGGAAGCATACATCGAAGCGTCACGATGTGAAAAGGATCGAAATCTTCTTTTTAGCGCGATAGCGTGGGCGGCAAATCATCCAAACAGAGCGTGCAATATGCGGTGGAAGAATCCTCGTTTGGGGCTGGTGTTGCTTACGCTCTGAGCCTTTTTACCCTGAGGAGGCTGGGGAGCCACCGCTGGAGTTTGCGGCCAGGGAAGGCGCTCGATGTGAACACGAGCGAGTGTGGCAGTCACGTCGGGCTGAGTGTTGGAGCCTTTAAAGACCATCGGCGCGTCAACCTGCACCTGAACGAGTCCTGCAGGCATCTGCGGCAATCCTGCTGCGGCGCTGGCCGTTGCGGCAACGGCCGGTTCATTTCGGATGGCGGTGGCCACCGCGGCTCTTTGCTGCGGCGTAGGGACAGGCTCTTGTGGTTGAGCTTGCGCCGCAGGTGAAGCGGGCTGGGGAGCAGGTTCCGTTTTAGGAACCGCAATCGGCGTGGTTGCAGTGGGCTGGGCGGCGGCGACTTGGGCCGGGGCTGCTTGCGGTTGTTGTGGAGCGACTTCGGCTCTTTGCAGGGGCGATGGACCGGGACATCCGCAAACCATGGTGCCGTTGTCTTCCGGATCTTTTACGTGTCCCCCATGGAAAACGACCTGCTCGTCTGGCTTCACGTGATAGAAGTCGTCACCCATCAGCTCAGAGACGACTACGTAGGAGTTATCTCCGCGCGAACGAATGCAGGCATCGCCGTTTTTGTTGGCACTGATCGACACACTCACGTCAGCCGGTCCCGAAATGAGAATTCGATAGTCAGGAGTCAGAACGACATCGGCGAGAAATGGAATACTGTAATCGGCTTCGAGCGAACCTGCGCTCATGGCGAACATGAGCTCCTGTCCTTGCGGAGAGGTATTCACTGTCAGATTCGTTCCGGGACAGACTCGAACCTGCCCACCTCGCGCCAGACGCAGCGTGGCAGAATGCTCTCCTGCAGTGATTGCCACTCCATTGCTTACTTCGAGCCCGCTTGAGGTTTCGCGAACGCTGCCTTTCACCGAGGCGTCCGACGCGTACACATCCCCAATTACCTGGGCGGACGCGGCAATGGGAGCGATCATGGCGAGGCTTAAAACAAAAACCCCGCGCTTTTGGCGCAGGGTCTTTGCTTTGGGAGGGTGGTGCTTTGCTGAGGACGAAACTTTACGCGTCGGCTGTCTCCGGCACGAAATCATACTGCTCAATTATCG